>PJEL010000363.1_pt1 | contig 53834 bp, 37 predicted proteins | sample 1853271 | NCBI WGS metagenome assembly PJEL01 (sample SAMN08108733, study PRJNA415343) | Invertebrate metagenome, whole genome shotgun sequencing project. | host: Globobulimina | place: Sweden: Gullmar Fjord | collected 2015-08
ATACGAGATCGTGAATCATGAGCAGTTCTCCGAAAACACCTTCCTGTGGGAAGTCGATGCGCCGGACGTCGCCCGAGCCGCGCAACCTGGGCAGTTCATCATGCTCAGGCTGCGAAAAGGCGGAGAGCGCATTCCGCTGACTGTAGCCGACTTCGATCGCGAAAAGGGCACCATTACAATGGTGATCCAGGCGATCGGCAAGACCACCCAGGAAATGCTGGAGCGCTACGGCAAAAATGACCGGTTCACCGACTTCGTTGGACCTCTCGGGCTCAAGGCCGAGATCGAGCCCGACGCTGGGCACGTGGTCCTGATCGGCGGTGGGCTGGGTGTCGCGCCGATCTATCCCCAGGTGCGGGCCTTCAAGGAGGCGGGCAACCGGGTCACGGCGATCATCGGATTCCGGACCAAGGACCTCGTGTTCTGGGAAGAGCGTTTCCGCCCGTGGTGCGACGAGCTCATCGTGTGCACAGACGACGGCAGCTATGGCCGCAAGGGGTTTGTCACCTCCGCTCTCGCCGATCTCCTCGAGAGCGACCGGCCCGATCGGGTCGTTGCGATCGGACCGCTTCCGATGATGCGCGCCTGCGCCGAGACCACCCGCGAGGCCGCGGTTCCGACCATCGTGTCTCTGAACGCGATCATGGTCGACGCCACCGGGATGTGCGGTTCCTGCCGCGTCACCGTCGACAACACCATCCGCTTCGCCTGTGTCGACGGCCCCGAGTTTGATGCCCACCAGGTTGATTTTGGTGAGCTGATGGCCCGTCAAGCTCGCTTCAAACCTCAAGAATCCTTCGCCAACAAGGACTATGAGCGCGTCTGCAACCTGGAGCAGAAGCTGTTCGTCGAGAACAAGCGCAACTACAAGAAGCTCAAGGGGCTGCCTCCACACGCCACTCCGATGCCCGAGCGAGATGCGCACATTCGAGTCAAGAACTTCAAAGAGGTCAACCTCGGCTACACCATGAACGACGCCCTGGCCGAGGCCGAGCGGTGCATCCAGTGCGTGAAGCCCACCTGCATCGACGGCTGCCCCGTCGAGATCGACATCCCGAAGTTCATCCGCCACCTCCTCATTCGCGACATGACCGGAGCGCTCGAAGCGATCCAGGACGCCAACGTCTTCCCGTCGGTCTGTGGACGCGTCTGCCCCCAAGAGAGCCAGTGCGAGGCCCAGTGCGTGGTCGGCCGCAAGTACGAAGCCGTCGCAATTGGGCGTCTGGAGCGCTTTGTCGGCGACTTCGCGGTCTCCGCTCCCCCGCGCAAGTCGAAGGGGACCCTCGGCAAGGTGGCCATCGTCGGCTCTGGACCGGCTGGTCTGGCCTGCGCCGCCGACCTGGCTAAGCTCGACGCCGACGTCACCGTCTACGAGGCCCTGCACGTGGTCGGTGGAGTGCTCGCATACGGAATTCCGTCCTTCCGGCTCCCGCGTGAGACCATCAGCCGCGAGGTGGAGCGCCTCCAGGAGATGGGCGTCAAGATCCTGACCAACAAGGTCATCGGTATGACCTTCACGATCGACCAGCTGCGCAACGAGATGGGCTTCGACGCCGTCTTCGTCGCCACCGGCGCCGGCTTCCCGTCCTTCCTGGGTATCGACGGAGAGGGCGCTGGGGGCGTGCTCTCCGCCAACGAGTTCCTCACCCGAATCAACCTCATGGGCGGCGACCGCTTCCCGTGGGAAGACACCCCGGTGAACCTCGGCAACAAGGTCATAGTCCTCGGTGGCGGCAACACCGCGATGGACTGCACCCGGGTGGCTCGCCGGGCCGGCGCCGAGCACGTGATGTGCGTCTATCGCCGGACCGAGGCCCAAGCCCCGGCCCGCGTCGAAGAGCTCCGTCACGCTAGGGAAGAGGGCGTCGACTTCCACTTCCTGCGCAGCCCCCTCGAGATCTACACCGACGAAGCTGGCGATGTCTGCGGCATGCGCACCCAGGTGATGGAGCTCGGCCCCCCCGACGACTCCGGCCGGCAGCGCCCGATCGCCGTCGAGGGCGAGATCGAGATGTTCGAGTGCGACACGGTCATCTACGCCCTCGGCACCAAGGCGAACCCAATCATCGCCCGCACCACTGCCGACCTCAAGACCCAGTGGGGCGACTACATCGTGGCCGACGGCCTCACCCAGGCCACCAGCCTCGAGGGAGTGTTCGCTGGCGGCGATATCGTCTCCGGCGGCGCGACGGTCATCCTCGCCATGGGCGCTGGTCGGCGGGCCGCAAAGGCCATCGGCGTCTTCCTGAACGAGGGGCAGTGGCCCCCCTATGTCGAGCCACCGCCCGAAAAGAAGAAGAAGAAGAAGAAAAAGAAGAAAGCCGCGCCCGTGGCACCTCCGCCGAAGACCTGTTCGCGATGCCGTCGCCCCCTCGTCGACGACGAGGACTACGTCTGCTGCGCCGACTCGCTCCTGACCTGGAGCTGCAACGACTGCGGCAAGGTCTACGACGGTTTTGCGTTCCCGTTCGGAATGTGCGCCGCGTGTGGCGGCACCCTGAACACCGACCACGTGGTCGACGACGCAGATGCCAAGGTGAAGCAGGCGATCCGAGAGGCGATGGAGATCGAGCTCGGAGGGCGCGCCTTCTATGCCGAAGGCTCCCAGCGGGCTGGCGACCCCGTAGTGATCGATCTGCTCAAGAGGCTCTCCGACATGGAGAACGAGCACGTCGACCTGTTGGTCCGACGCTACCACCTCCCCGACTCCGCGACCGCCGACGCACCCAGCATCAGCCAGGTCGCGATCTTTGTGGGCGTCGAGGTCCCAGAGGACTCGGAGGAGCTACTGCGGCTGGCGGTCAAGCTCGAAGAGCGGGCGCGTGACACGTTCCGCGATCGCCAAGACGAGTTCGAGGAGGGCACCGCAGCGTGGAAGCTCTACCGAGAGCTCGCCGCCGAGGAGCAGGAGCACGTCGAGCTACTGACTGTCGCCCTGCGTGGCCTCAAGACCGGGCGCCCTGGCCTGCTCTAGCGATCTGCTAGCGGCGACTGGCGGGATTGATCGTCACGAACTTCGATTCCTCCAAGTCGCCGTACTCCTCGATGGTCGGCTTCAGTCCGGACTCGTGAGCGGCAAGCTGGAGGTGGGCGACGGTCACGCGAGACGCCAGTGAGCGGATCAGTGCGAGCCGGAGGACCGAGCCCACTTCGTCCCCCGAGACCGAGAGTTCTGTCCAGCCGAGCTTGTCCATCTCCAGGAGAGTCGTCTTCTCCAAGGCCACATAGGAAGCCCAATTTCCACCAGTTCGCAGCATGGACCAGGCCCCGAAAGCGTCAGTTGCATGCAGCGTCTCGTGTTTGATCGCGGCGTTCTTTCCGGCAGCCGCGATGACCCCGACGGAACCGCTCACGACCACGTAGAGGTGAGTCGACGGCTCCCCCTGCGTGAACAGGAACTCGCCAGTCTGGACCCGGATTGCCTCCATGCGGTCGGCGATCTTGGCCAGGTGGTGGGGCTCGGCATTCCGGAAGATCGGCGACGCGCTGAGAGCCGCGGATACGTCGATGTTCACGACGCTGATACCGCCAGCACCTATGGCCGCCGCAAACCGCTCGAAGAACCCTTTGCGGGGTATGAGCTCGTCAATTGGCGAGGTCTGGTTGTAGGTCGCGACCTCTTTGGCGGTACGCTCGAGGCTCTGCAGCATGTTCTCGAGGGCGTACTCCTCCAGGGCCTGTGACACGACGCTTCCCGACGACCGGAGCCGGCGATAGCCGTCGATCTCGAGCACCATCACGCGACACTCGATCAGGGTCCGCAGTCCCACTGGCCAGTGCCCGTCTCCAAACAAGGTCGTGAGTCCGAGGACGCCGCCGCGAGAGGCGCGACGGCGGCGGTCGTAGCGAGAGACCTCCATCTGCCCCCGCAGAACCATCAGGAGCGCCGGCTGCTTGTCTCCCTGCTGGATCAGCGTCTCGCCTCGTGCCACGTCGAATACGTCGAAGAATTCCAGCGCCTCGTGCAGCTGGCGGGGACTCACGCCATGAAAGACGTCGGGGATCTCCTCCAGGGTTGCGCTTCGCGTCCTCTTCGCTGGAACCGGTTGCGCGGTCGGCTGCGGTTTGCTTGCGGGCCGCGGGGCGGGTGCGGGCCGGTCCAGCGGTGGACTGAATCCTTGAACAGGTGGGTGGAACGTGCGTTCTGCGGGCTCGGGAGTGTTCTCCCAGTCGATGTCCCAGCTGTCCTCCTTCATTCGTCCGGTCTCGACGAACTGCAGAGAAGCCTTGTCGACCACTTGGAGCTTTGAGCCAGCCCCGCCTTTTAGGAGGGACACCTTTTCAGACATAGTCCCAATGTAGTGGCTAGCAGGCGGCCAGTCACCGGTGAAACCGCGGACGGCGGCCATTCTCAGCCACAGATCAGAGCCGTCGCTGTCTAGCGTCGCCGACGGATTGACACCAGTCCGAGCAGCGCAAGGGGTAGCCACCCAGCCGGCGCGGAGGGAGACACACTACAGCTGCAGCCCTCCCCCTTGGCATCGTCTCCATCGCCGTCCGGCGTGTCGTCGTCGCTGTTGCACACACCGTCGCCGTCGTTGTCGTCGGGATTGTCGTTTGGACAGAGGTCGCAGCCGTCGGGCACGCCATCGGCATCGGTGTCGGTAGCGTCGGTGTAGCCTTCGCACAGGTCGTCGGTATCGCAGACCCCATCACCGTCACTGTCGTCGGCGGAGTCCTGCGGGCAGATGTCGCAGTCGTCGGGTACGCCGTCTGCATCGGTGTCCACGCTGTCATCACCATCGCAGATATCGTCGGTATCGCATATGCCATCCGCATCGCTGTCGTCAGGGTTGTCGAAGGGACAGGGGTCGCACGCGTTCGGCACGCCATCGCTATCGCCATCGGCATTGTCGTTCGCCCCCGGGCACAGATCGTCGCTGTCACAAACGTCGTCGCCATCCTCATCATCTAGGATGTCGAGAGGACAGGGATCGCAGTCATCGGGGTTGCCGTCGAGGTCTCCATCGAGGGTGTCGTCAAAGCCGGGGCACACGTCGTCGGAGTCGCAGACGCCATCCTCATCCGAGTCGTCGAACGGGTCGCGGGGACAGATATCGCAGCCATCCGGAACGCCGTCCATGTCGCCGTCCACGTTGTCGTCGAAGCCCATGCAGATGTCGTCGGAGTCGCAGCTTCCGTCCCCGTCCGAGTCGTTGAGGGGGTCGATGGGACAAAGATCGCAGCCATCGGGGATGGTGTCGTTGTCGCCGTCGAGCACATCGTCTCCACCCGGGCACACGTCGTCGCTGTCGCAGACCGTGTCGCCGTCGGTATCGTCGGGAAAGTCCAAGGGACAAGCGTCACAACCGTCCGGAGTGCCGTCGCCGTCGCTGTCGACGAGGTCGGGGAAGCCGACGCAGACATCACCCGAGTCGCAGTCGAGGTCGCCGTCGGCATCGTCCGGGTTGTCGAGGGGACAGATATCGCAGCCATCGGGAACGCCATCGCCATCGCCATCGATCGCGTCGTCACCACCCTGGCAGATATCATCCGAGTCACAGATGGTGTCGTTGTCCCAGTCGTCGAGCACGTCGAGAGGACAGGGATCGCAGTCGTCGGGGTTGCCATCGAGATCCTGGTCCAAGGTGTCGTCGTAGCCAGGGCAAGCATCCTCGAAGTCACAGACCCCATCGCCGTCTGCGTCCCCGAGGGGGCAGGCGTCGTACTCCAAGAAACCCTGGACGAGCGGCACGACGAAGAGGTTCAGAGCAGGCGGAGCACCGTAGTTGCCGACATCGTGGCCCATGTAGTACATGAAGCCGCCGTTGGCGTACATGCGTATGGCCGCCGTGTTGTTGGGCACGCCCTCGCAGGTGTAGCCGAGCAAGGTAGTGGCCGGGTCCTGCACATCGTTGAAGTGCATCATGTGATAGGAATTCGACTGGTTCTGGAACTCGTGATTTGTCGGTAGATACTGGGTGATGCGGTGGGGGTTCGAAGTGTTCCAGTCGTCGGCGCAGGCATTGGCCTGATGCCACCCTGTGTACGCGTTCGGGAAGATCAGGTCGAACTGAGAGGCGTAGTTCGCCATCCCTGAGCCGCCGATGACGAGGATGTGCCCACCATCGTCGAGATAGGCGGTATAATCTGGCATTCCAGTGCCGCTACCGTCCCAGCTGACGATGATCTTGTCCGCGACATAGGGAGCCGGCCACGAGCCCGGAGCCGACTCGGTGAAGACGATGCCCAGCTGGTTGAGGGCGTCGCGAGCATAGGTATTGGCGTTGCCGCCCAGGTCGACGGTCTGGGCCTGTCCGAGAGCGGGCAACGCGAGGCCAGCGAGGACGAGAGCCGCGGTTCTGAGGGCGTGAGAGAGTGGGCGAAGCATCGGATCTCCTGTCGGCCTTTGGGCGGGCGCGCCAACAGGCTAGCAGGACTCGCGGGCGCGAAGCTGCAACCAACTGCGAGCAATGTGCTCGAGTACCGCCCCAGCGTTGGGGCCGGTCTCGCGAAAACGCCCCTGGAGTGCGAAGTACCGAGTGAGCGCGCCCTGGGAAGACTCCGGCTCGACATTCACTACGGTCTGGGTGCCATCAAAGACCTCGCAGACGGCGAACAGGCCCGATCGCACAGCGAGTCGAACAAGCTCGATGGATCTGGCGGGTTCCGACTGCCAGACGGTGGGGCACGGCGCGAGGATGTGCAGAAACCGGAACCCCTCGGCGTCGAGGGCGTAGCGCATCTTGCGCATGGCATCGTCGGGATGGGCTAGCGAGACCGCGGCCGCATAGCGCGCGCCGTTCGCGGACACCATGCCAACGATATCCTTGCTGTGACCGTGACCTTCGGGTCCACCGCCGAACTCGGTGTCGCAGTAGATGTACAGGACGTCCCCGCTTTCGTCGTAGACGCCCCTGTCCGCTACCCAACAAACAATCCGCGTGTCCTCGCCGTTGAGCCGAGCGACGGCAGCCAGACCACTTGCGATCCCGGGAGCCGAGGTGGCAGCGACGCCACAGCTACCAGGGTGAACCACCTGAATGTCTCGATCGGCCGCGGCCCGAGCCAGGAGAATCCGCGCGGCGGAGATGCCGCAGCCGCTGCAGTTGTGTTCATATCTCACGGCACCTCCACGAACTCGGGAGCGCCGGAGCGCTCGAGACCCAGTGTCCTGTCGATGATCTGCATCAGGTGTTTGGGGCGAACATCTCCGCCGATGACGTAGCCCTGCACCAAGTCTGCGCTCACACAGGAGCGAATCTCACTCCACAACACGCCCCCCATGCCAGGGGAGAAGTCGCGATCGAGGACGGCCAGGCGCTTGCCAGCGAGGAGTGTCTCCAGCTCGTCAGCCGGGAAGGGTCGGAACAAACACACGCGCAGGGAGCCGGCCTTGATACCCGCTTCGCGCGCCCGATCCACTGCCTCGCGTGCCGTGGCGCCGGTCGGCCCCATCGAAACCAGCGCAATCTCGGCGTCCTCGAGGCGATACGGCACCACAGCGGCGGGGGGACGGCGCCCAAATGCCCGCTCGAACTCGTCCTGAGCCTCTCGATAGACAGCGGGCACCCTAGCCATCGCTTCGGCGAGTTGCTGGCGATCGACCTGGGTATGCCCCGGTGCAACGCGCGGAAGATCCAGTTGCGGCAGGAAGGCGTCGACGGCTTCCTGGTCGGGGATCGCAGCCTGCATCAGGGTGTGGGAGAACACAGATGTGTCCCGACAGACCATCGCCGGTAGCTGCACACGGGCGTCCTCGGCGAGGCGGAAAGCCAACAGCGTGGCGTCGAAGACCTCCTGGCTGTCCTCGAAATGGAACTGCATCCAGCCCGAATCGCGCATCCCGAGCGTTCCGTTCCCTGCCATCATCACGATCGGCAGGCGAGCGGAGGCGGCGGCACGGGCATTATCGGCCAAGTACGACAACCGGCCACCAAAAGCAGCCGTAAAAGTGCGAGCGCCCCCGAAAGCGAATCCCATACACACGGCCAGCGCTCTCTGTTCGCTCTCGACCCGCACGAAGTGGCCCTTCTCGAACTCGTGTTTGCAGAGCATCTCCAGACACTCGGTGTGCGGTGCGGAGGCGTAGACACCTCCTCCACAACCACGGGCGCCCCGGTTTGCGTGGCCGGCCATCGTCGCTGCCAAACCGGCAGCCTCATTGGCAGAGATCAGCTGGATATTCACGGAATCACCATCGCAATCACGCCACGGGGGCACTCGTTCGCGCAGATCCCACAGCCCTTGCAGCGGTTGAGATCAACGCGGTAGCTGCTGTCCTGGCGTTCGATTCCGCCCTCGGGACAGAAGACCAGGCAGTGGTCGCAGTAGTTGCAGGTTCCACAGGAGATGCAGCGTCGGGCCTCATCGGGATCGAAGAGTCCCTGGTTCACCTCGCGGAAATCGGTGGCGCGAGCTTGGGCTTCCTCTCGGTTGAGAGCCGATGGCGGGGAGGGCTCGAAGTGCTCGAAGCGCAGATCCTCGACCCCCACGACCTCGTTGTCGTTGGCATCTACTCTGAGGCCAGCTCCCAGGGCCACCAACAGGCGTTCGGCAGCGAGGCGCCCGTCGCCGATCCCATGGGCAACCGTGCCTTCTCCGGTAGACAGGTCGCCGGCGCAAAACGCGGGCAACAGCCTGTCCCCGGCGCTGATCTGCCCCGACTCCCCGACACTCCAGCCCTTGGGAAGCGCGCCGCTCTCGGCGCTCTGGCCCAGGGCCATCAGGACTGCATCGCACTCGAGGACCTCGGTTTGATCCGTCACTATCGGCTCTCTTTTGCCTCGATCATCGGGCTCTCCGAGAGCCACCTCAGCGAGCTCGAGGCCCTCGACCACCTCGTGACCGAAGAATGAAACCGGCGACCGCTGGAACAACATCACCACGCCTTCGTCCAACGCGTCCTTCACGTCTTCGGCGACGGCGGGCATCTCAGCTCGGGTACGGCGATAGGCCACGGTAACGCTGTCGGCACCAGCGCGAATGGCGGTACGCGCGCAGTCGATAGCCGTGCCGCCCCCTCCGAGCACCACCACCTGGCCCTTGATGTTTCGCTGCTCACCCGAGTTCATGGCGGCGAGGAAGTGCACTCCCTGCATCACCCCCTGGAGCTGTGAACCCTCGACCACCAGCTCGTGGAGGTCCTGAAGGCCGGTGGCGACCACCACGCCGTCGTACGCCGAGACGAGCTCGGCCACTTCGGAGGCGCTCATGCGCTGATCGCAGCGGGCCTTGACTCCAAGGGCCAGGATGCTGCTGATCTCGGCGTCCAAGACCTCTCGAGGCAGCCGAAAAGGTGGGGTGCCCGTGCGCAATGCGCCACCAAGCTGGTGCCCCCCCTCGTAGATCACCACCTGGTGTCCCACCCGTGCCAAGGCATAGGCCGCGCTCAGTCCCGCGGGGCCACCACCCACTACCGCAATGCGCCGAGGTTCGGTCGATTTCACCTCAGCCTCGCAAGCGACAATCGCATTCTCGGCAATATACCGCTCGATTCCTCGAGTATCGACCGCGCCGTCGTAGTGGGATCTGTTGCAGCCCGTCATGCAGGGGCCGGGGCAAACGCGACCGCATACGCCGGCAAACGGCGTTGTGCGGCCGAGGACGCGGGCGGCGGCCTCCACGCCTCTTGTCGCGAGGGCCTGGGTGAAACCAACGACGTCATTACCCGCTGGACAGGCGGCATTACACGGGGCCAAACGCTCGAGATGATGAGGCGTCTGCGAGCGGCCTGTGCACGTGCTCTCTCTCGGGACGGCGACACTGTCCGTCGCACCGGGTTCGGCCGTCTGCACTCCCTCCCAGGCCTCGAGCACCGCCGAGAATTCGCGGGTGAAACCAAGCTTTCCGCACGCGGCCTCCAGAGCCGAGACGGGAAGATCGACGGCTCGAGCAAAGGCGCCAGCCAGCGTCGTGTTCACGATGACCACGCGACCACCGATGCCGTGTCTGCGCGCGATCTCGGTCGCGTCGACGGTCGCCAGGCGGGCACGCGGATAGCGGGCCGAGAACGTCTCAGGCGGCGACGCGGTGTTGATCAACAACAGGCCGCCGGGTTTGAGTCCGGAGACAGCGGCGTCGAGCAACGACTCGTCCAACGCCAGCACATGGTCGGGCTCATAGACCCTGTTGCGGTTGGTTATGACGCCGTCGCTGATCCGCGCATAGGCCAGGACTGGCGCGCCCGATCCCTCGCCTGCGAAGTCGCCGAAGACCTGCACCGTCTTGCCGAGCTGCGCGTAGATCGTCGCCAGCAGCTTGGCGCAGGAGAGCCCACCTTGCCCACCACGTCCATGTAGTCGGATCTCCACGAGCCCTCCCTTTGCGCCCGCCGCGGCTTCGAGCAGGTCGGTAAATATCCCGGTACGGACGTTTCGGGAAATCTGAGTACGCAGGATCTCCGTCGTCAACATCGCCCTTCACAGGAATTTGGCGAGAACTGCGCTGATACCAAGAACTTCCGGTGAAGCTCCTCACTCGCTCAGGGCATGAACCGGATGAAATGTAAGAGAAATGCCAGGCTGATGCGGCTCGGTTTCCCCACTGCGTACTGTGAAAACATGTTGATTCTCCTTGCACTTACCGCCGGTTGCACCTGGCTCCAACCAGCCAGCACAGCCGATCCCCTTCCACCCTTGACCTCCGCTTCACATTCGCGAAGCATGACTGGACCAACAGGCAATCCAGACTGGGTCGTCGACTGCAACGGAGGCGCGGACTTCACGACAATCTCCGATGCCATCGTCGCGGCCCAGCCCAAACAGTGGATCTCGGTCGAGCCCTGCACGTACCACGAGACCCTCAACTTCCGGGGTAAGTCCTTATGGATCAGCTCCACCGGGGGCGCGACGGTCACCGAGATCGACGCCGACCACGACGATACCGTGGTGAAAGTGAAGAACGGCGAGGGTGACAACACGGCATTAGTCGGCTTCACACTTAGTGATGGCGACCCCTACGCCGTCGATATCGCCTTCTCAGCGCTGCGGCTCCAGGACGTGTTGATCACCGGAAACGACGGTCAATACACCGTTCGCGCCGAGGCCGCCGACCTCGAGATGGACGGTGTGGTCATCGACGACACCAACGAAGGCTGGTCACAGGCGGTCTTCATGGACAAAGGCGCGGTCACCATCACGCGATCCACCATCGAGTGCGGTAACGGCGATGGCCTCCAGCTGGACCACGGCTCCTTCAGCATCGACTGGTCGACCATCAGCTGCCCGGGCTGGAACGACTCGGCCCTCGAGAACGAGCACTCCGTCGGTCGCATCTTGCGGTCGGTGATGATCGGCAATCAAGAACACGAGGCCGAGGAGGACCACCCCGACGACTTCGTGCGCTTCATCAACACCCAGGTACAGGGGGACATCGAGGTCCTCTGGGGCAGCCTCGAGTTCCGCAACTCGATCTTGTTCGGCGGCACTCTGTCCCTCACCGACACCGCGGACACGGTCTCGGTAGACTCCAGCGCGTTCTTGAACGCCCCCTGCGCCATCGAGAGCAACGTGCCGCTCACCATCCGGTACTCCAACTTCTGGAACACCGAGAGCCTGTGCGGTGCACCCGATGTAGTCGGACAGGAAGGCAACCTCGCGGTCCTGCCGGAGTTCGACCCGGCCTCCGACCACTTCGCGCTCCTCGCCACCTCGGAGATGATCGACGCCGGAAACCCCGCAAACAACGCCAACGACCTCGATCAGACTCGAAACGACATGGGCGTTCACGGCAGTCGATACACGGTGGGAGGTGGCTGGTGATGACAAGATATGCCCCAATACTCCTCGCAATCGCCTGCACAAGCGGTGGTCAGTTCGACATCAAGAGCGACATCGACACTGCCCTGGACGGCTCGGAAACCGACGACGACACAGGCCCGAACGCAGACACCGACAGCATCGACACGTCCGACAGCGACCCGAACGTGCCGGCGGTCCCCCCCCCAGACTGGGTTGTGGACTGCAACGGCGGTGCGGACTTCACAACCATCCAGGCCGCCATCGACGGCGCCTTGTCCGGAGACCGCATCGGCCTCGAGGCCTGCACCTACAACGAGCGAATCGAGCTCACCGGCAAGACGCTCGAGATCTTCGGTATCGATGGATCCGCAGTCACCATCATCGACGGACAGGAGGACGGTAGCGTCGTGAAGATCGAGGAAGCCGAGGGCCTCGGGACCCGCCTCGCCGGCCTCACCATCAAGGGGGGGCGGGACGACAACGACGGCTCAGCAATCGAGGTCCACGAGGCACATCTCGAGCTCGACGACGTCATCCTGACCGAAAACGGAGAGAGCTACGCCGTTCTCTACCTGAACATTGCCTGGGTCGACCTCAACAATGTGCAGATCTTCAACAACGACGTCATGGGCGACGGCTTCGCGATCTGGTCCGACTCCGGGAGCCTGACCATCGACGAGAGCACGATCAACTGTGACGGCGGAGAGAACGGGATCTGGCACCACAACGCGCTGCTCCTCAACGACAGCACCGTGACCTGTACCGGCGGCTACGCCATGTACGACTACCACGGCGAAGACAGCATACGACGCTCCACACTCTACGGAGGAGTAGCCGGGATCTATGCCCACGATACCGAGAGCACCGACGAGGAACCGGACTCGCCAACCGAGCGCATCATGATCTACAACAGCCTCGTCGTTGGCGGAGACTTCGGTGCCGACGTCCGCTACATGACGGGCGAGTTCGTGAACAGCATCTTCCAAGGCGGACAGTCGGCGCTCAATCTGCTCGAGAATGACGGAAGTACCTACGGTGTAGGGAACGTCTACCAGAACTCCGACTGCGGCGTGACCAGCGATCAGGCCTTCTCGACCGACTACAGCAGCTTCTGGAACAACGCCGACAACGGCTGCGGAATCGCGGTGAATCCAGCGGTGACAGCCGATCCACTCTTCGTGGACTTCCCCAACGACGCCAGCCTCGATCCGGGGAGCCCGCTCATCGACGCCGGACCGCCTCTGGCCCTGCTCAACGACGCAGACGGCACGCGAAACGACATCGGCATCGGCGGCGGACCCATGCCTCACATGTGATCAGTCCAAACCTCACTCCTGCGCTGTCACAGCTCCCGAATCTCGGCGAGCGCCTCGTGGGGTAGCGGGAACCACCGCAGCTCCTCGAAGTTCTCGGGCAGGGCCTCAGGAACGGACTCTTCGTTGGCGTAGGCCGCGATAGCCTCGGCAAGGACCTCGTCGGCAGCTTCGATGTAGGTAGACAGCGTGCGCTCGGGTTCGGTGGACAGCCGGGAGCGGAACTCCATGCGACCGAGACGATAGGACACATCATCGAGCCCCATAGGCGGCGTTGGGTGACCGCGACGGTGATACCAGACACCGCTCTCGGCGGAGAACTTGTAGTGAGGCAGGAGCTTCCAGCCATGCTCTGCCACCCACTCCACCGCCGCCTGGATGAACTCGAAGGTCACCTCACTGATGAAGTAGTTGAAGTTGACCCGCACCCAGCCCGGCTTTACGCCGTCGCAGCCACGAATGATCTCGGCACCGAACTTCAGGGAGAGCTCCTTGTCGATGCCAAGGAGCCGATGGCCGTAGGGACCTGCACAGGAGCAGCCGCCGCGGGCCTGGATACCGAACAGGTCGTTTAGCAGAGCCACCGCGTAGTTGTGGTGCAAGTAGCGGTCTTTGTGGCGGATCAGGAAGGACACGATGGACAGGCGCCAGGCGTCGTGGTTGCCGAGGATGTTGATCTTGCCGTTGGCGCTCCACCGCGTCACGGTACGGCGGATGAAGTCGTGCTCGCGCTCGCGGATGATGTCGCATCCAACCGACTCTTTCAGCTGGAACACCAGGCCCGCGCGGATGGCGCCGACGATGTCCGGCGTTCCGCCCTCTTCTCGGACCTCTGGGCGACCGTCGTAGACGTGATCGGTTCGGTTGACATAAAGCACGGTGCCCCCGCCCGGGGAGGCGGGAACCTGGTTCTTGAACAGCGCCCGCTTGGCGATGAGCACGCCGGGCGTTCCGGGGCCACCGATGAACTTGTGCGTAGAGAGGAAGATCGCGTCTTTGTAGGCGAGCTCGGCATTTTCGCCCTCGCCCACCATGTTCATCTCCATCTTCACGTACGGCGCAGCGGCCGCAAAATCCCAGAAGGAGAGCGCCCCGTAGCGGTGAAGAAGAATCGCCGTCTCTGCGGTGTTCGAGCCGATTCCGGTCACGTTGGAGGCCGCCGAGAAGCTGCCGATCTTCAGTTTCCTGGACTCGTAGCGCTTCAGCTCCTCCTCGAGGTGCACAAGGTCGATACTCCCGTTCTCGTCCTCTTCGATCGTCACCACATCGCCGATGGACTCCCGCCACGGAAGCTCATTGGAGTGGTGCTCGTAGGGCCCGATGAACACCACCGGTCGCTCGTCCAGCGGGATCTGCGCCCGCAATTCGTGTCGCAGATCGAGATCGGTCGGCAGCCGGATGTTGAGCACGTCGACGAGCTTGTTGATCGCGCCGGTCGCTCCTGACCCGCAGAAGATCACCACGTCCTCGTCGGTAGCGCCCACGGCATCGGAGATGATGCGCCGGGCGTCCTCACGGAACTTCGTGGTCTGCAGACCGGTGCCGGAAGTCTCGGTGTGGGTGTTGGCGTACAGCGTGAGAACGTGCTTGGCGACGAACTCTTCGATGAAGCGAAGCGAGCGACCAGACGCCGTGTAGTCCGCATAGGTCACCCGCCTCTCCCCGTAGGGGCCTTCGAGCGCTATGTCGGCGCCGATGACGCCACCACGAATGGTCTCAATGAGTCGATCGGCCGCGGGATTCAACATGCTCACCTCAAGCAAGCGCGAATAGCGCACTGCCGCCAGCGATGCACCCTAGCCGAGCGGACGCCACATCAGCTCGGGCACAACCGCGACGGGCCGGTTCGATCGCTCGGGACAGGGGTCGGGCGTCTCCGGTCTGTTGCCGGTGTTCTTCGCCGCTACGGGCTCGGTGGGGTTCAGCGCAATGGCGTCGAAGGGATCGAGTGGGAGTGTCTCCAGAGCCTGTCGCAGCTCCTGTTCCACCTCGTCGACACTGTGGTGCCGGTCGTCCGCTCGCCACTGGGTAGCGCGAGCGATGATATGGACCAGCTCGGCTGCCATGTCGCCGTAGACTTCCCGGGGATCGTTGGCATAGAGGCTGAGCGGCACGGCACCTCGAAGCAGGAAAAAGAGCGTCGCGCCGATGGAGTAGATGTCCGCCTGTACGCTGGCATACCTCGCATCCATGCGCTGTTCGGGTGCCACGAATCCGAGGTCGTCCAGCGAGCCGCGAACCTTGGTATGGGCGGGGCCTGACATCTTCACCAACCCAAGATCACTCAAGACGATGTTGCCCTCACAGATCAGCACGTTGCCAGGGTTGATGTTGCGGTGCAGTATGCCCTGCCGGTGTGCAGCGAAAGTGGCCGCGCAGACGTCGATTGCCGCACTCACCGCCTGACGGGGGGGCAGCGGACCGTACTCCGACAAGTGATTCGCCAGGCTCCCTCCGTCGGCGTACTCGGTGGCGAGGTACGGAAGCCCGTAATCCAGTCCTGTGTGCACACCGGCGAGCATGTTTGGGTGTTTCACCCTCGCGAGGATGTCGGCCTCAGCGCGAAAGCGCCGGAGCTGAGCTGTGCTTCGCAGATAACGATCCTCCAGGAATTTCACCGCGCACGGCGCATCGGCGTGGGTGTCCACCGCGAAGTAGACCATGGCCATCGAGCCGCCACCGATGAGGGAGGCGATCCTGAACCTGCCGTCCACCAAGTCTCCGGGTACGAAGTGAGCCATGCAGCCCTCCTGCACCCGAACAGAGCAACGGCCATGCCAGCCCGACTCACGTTAGAACGGCCACTATCCCGCAGCTAGATCGCCGAGCGCGTACCGCTCTGTGGCGCCGTGTCACGGAGTGAGACGCCCTTGGCGATTGGGATTTCCTCCCGTGGGAGCCGCCGCCGGGGCAGATCCAGGCGAAGAGCGTAGCCAAAGACATAGCCATCGTGCATGTCGTGAGCGTCGAAGGCAGCGTGGGACAGCGTCTCACCGAGGCAGCTGAGCAGGGCCTCATCGTGGTTCTCCGCCTCCGGGAAGCCCACCCGAGCGACGGTGCCATCACAGGAGACCTCGATCTCCGCCTCGATCTTGGCCCGAACCGGCCCCTCGGAGCTGGCGCAGCGACGGAGCTCGGGAAGGAAGCTGTTCATCGCTACAGTGACCTGGGAGACCGACAGGCCATCCAACACGCTGGCACCCTCATCACCCATGAGCGCCGCCAGACCGCCGCCGCTCAGGCAGCGCTTCGACTCCGGCATCTGCAGCTCGGCATCAACAGCGAAAGCCTGCATTGAAAGGGCAAAGAATACGGTTGTAAGCAGGGACAGTAGCACTTGGCCTCCTGGCGTCTGACAGGAGGAGGAACGAGCGCCGATGAGGTCACGAGATATTTGATCTGAATGTTCTTCTGTACCGACGTTCAATACGACGACGAAGCCGGGACAGCGGTCGCGGCGGCGCTGGGGTTCCGGCACTCGAGCGATCCGCACCCTGCCCGGCAATACAAGAGGACCTTCCGAGATATTCAGCCCTACATCCCCGGCGAGTTCTATCGGCGAGAGCTGCCATGTCTGCTCGGGATCCTCGAGGACTGCGCCGAGAGCGATCCCATCGACGCGGTTTTCGTCGACGCCCACGTCTGGCTCCGGCCGAACGAACCGGGACTGGGACACCATCTGTGGCGAGAGCTGGGAGAGCGGATCCCGGTTATCGGCGTCGCAAAGGCCAGGTTTCGCGATGGTGAGGCCGCAGAAGTCCTGCGCGGCAGATCGAAGAAGCCGCTGTTCGTCACCGCGGTCGGCACCGACATCGAGGGGGCCGAGCGCTTCGTGCGCGACATGCACGGCCCACACCGCATTCCGACCCTGCTCAATCTCGTTGACGCTCTGTGCCGCGGTCGCTGATCTTTCGCTGTTAGACTGCCAGAGCCCGGAAGAGGACGCTTTCCGTGAACTACGCGCGACTTTCTATTGCCAGCCTTGCACTCTTGTTGTCTGCGGACGCCCTCGCCCAGGACGTCCTGATCGTGCACGCCAGCAGCTACAACGCCGATGTGCAGTCCAAGCTCGTCGCGACCGGCCGCTACGCCACCGTGGACCTCTACGACAGCATGACCTCCACCCCGAGTCTGGGTGTGTTGCAGGGCTATGACGCCATCCTGGTGTTCTCCGACTCCGGCTTCTCCGACGCCACCTCGCTGGGCAACACCGTCGCAGACTACGCGGATGGCGGCGGCGGAGTGGTCGTTGCAACCTTCGCTTTTCACGCTCCAGGTGGTGGACTGACGCTGTCGGGGCGCATCAATACCGGCGGCTATCTACCCTTCGTGGGCACGGGGCAGAGCAGCAACACCGGCGGATTGATGGCCGTACAGCCCGCTCACCCGATCCTCTCCGGAGTCGTCAGCTTCTCCAATGGCACGGCGGGGTTCATCAACACGTTGAGCCTGGCGGGGGGAGCTAATCGCGTGGCGTACTTCAGCGATGGCTTCACCGAGCTCATCGCCACCCGGGAGCAGAACGGGACTCGGGTTGTCGGCCTGAACTTCTACCCACCGTCCTCGGATATTCGGTCCGACTTCTGGGCGTCCAACACCGACGGCGACCTGATCATGGCGAACGCGCTGGACTGGACAATGACCGTGTCCTGCCCCCTCGGCGACGCGGACGGTGACGGTGTCTGTGATGTGGATGACCTCTGCCCGGGCTTCGACGACCGCGCCGACGCTGACTTCGACGGAATCCCCGACGGATGCGACATCTGTGTGGGGGAGGACAGCGCCGGCGACACCGACGGTGACGGATTCTGCGACGACGTCGACAGCTGCACCGGGGACGACGACACCGGAGACTCCGATGGCGACGGCGTCTGCGACGATTCCGACCTCTGTCCAGGCGGCAACGACGCCCTCGACACCGACGGCGACACCAAGCCTGACGGATGCGACCCCTGCCCCCTCGATCCCCTCGACGACAGCGACGGCGACGGAATCTGCGACAGCGACGATCAGTGCCCCAACGGCGACGATGTGCTCGACTCCGATGGCGACGGCGTGGCCGACGGCTGTGACCCCTGCCCCCTCGATGTGGGCGACGACTCGGACGGCGACGGCGTGTGCGACTCCAGCGATCGCTGCCCCGGCTTCCCCGACAACGCAGACACCGATGGCGACACCCAACCCGACGGCTGCGACCCCTGCCCCCTCGACAACCCCGATGACACCGACGGAGACGGAATCTGCGACAGCGACGACTCCGACTCGCCCGACGACGCGATTCTCGGCGAAGGGCGCCAGTCCCTGGGTGGCTGTATGTGCCAGTCCGCGGCGGGGTCTGCCGGCTGGCTGCCGTTGATCCTCCTCCCCCTGGTCGCGCGCCGTCGACTCTAGTTGCCGGTCAAGTCCTGCGTCGACTCGACCTCGTTGAGGACCGCCAAGCCACCCATACTGCGCTGCAACATGAATTCTCTTGCCGCATCGCAGCGTAACCATTAGAAGCTCCCTCGTGAACTACCCGATTGAATGTTGCGCCGCAGTATTCCTCGGAAATGGGAGGGACTCGTGGTCACCTGGATCTTCTTCTCGATCTACGCCGTCGCCACTGCTGCACTGGCACTGGCCAGCTCACGCCAGACCTCGAGCGCCAAGGACTTCGCGCTCGGGTCCGGACAGATGAACCCCATCATCGCCGGTCTCGCCCTCGGCGCTTGTCTGGCTTCGTCGGCGACATTCGTAATCGTGCCCGGCTTCGTCTACGCCGATGGTCTGCCCGCGCTGATCGGCTTCACACTGCCGCTGGTCGCCGGACTCGGACTCGGTCTGTTCGCCCTCGCCTTCCGCTTTCAGGCGTCCGGCCGCGAGCTGGGCGCGCTCACCATCCCCCACTGGATTGGCGCCCGCTACGAGAGTGACCTGTTGCGGCGGGGCTTCGCGGCCTTGAATGTCCTCAACGTCGCCTACCTGGTGCTCGTGACCGTCGGCGCAGCCTATGTGATGGAGGTCGCGCTTGGGCTGCCCTATTCATGGGCGGTGCTGGGCATTGTCACCTTTGTATTTGGCTACACCGCCCTCGGAGGAGCCACCGCCCACGCCTGGACCAACTCCATGCAGGGGTCGGTCATGCTCCTGGTGGCACTGGCCATCGCCGCTAGCGGAGCCTCCCGCCTTCCAGAAGTCGCCGCGGACCTGAGCCAGACCGGCTGGATCGCGCCCGAGTCCGTGCTCTTTGGATCCTGGTGGGAGGTGTGGATCGTGCCGTTCGTGATGGGACTTGCGCTCACCACCCAGCCGCACCTGCTCGCGAAGGCACTCTATGTCGAGAAGCCTCGAGACGTGAGGATCACCCTTTGGATTGGGCTCGGCGCTTTTGCGGTCTACTGCACGGTGCTGTTTGCGGGGGCTTATGCGCGGCTGATCCTCGGACCAGGAGTGCCCCAAGATCAGGTCATGGCCCAGTACATCGCGGTGGCCTTTCCGTGGAAGACGGTCGCCGCCGTGGTCAGCGTCGCCATCCTCGCCGCCGCCATGTCCACCCTGGACGGCCTGCTGGTCGCCATCAGCGCTAGCGTGGGCAACGACCTGTTCCCGGGGCCGCGGTCACTGTGGGCCTCCCGCCTCACCCTCGTCGCCCTGGGCCTGGCCACCATCGCACTGGCGCTCTCACCGCCTCGACTGGTGATGATCTTCGGCCAGATCGGCGTCTATGGCCTGGTCGTCGCCTCCGCCGGTCCGATCCTCGCGGGGCTCTTCCGCAAGGGTCCCCTCGACGCCAGGGTCGCCATCGCGTCGGCCGTTTTGGGTCTCTGTCTGCACCTCGGATTCTGTGTCTACCTGCCAAATCCAGGGGTGGCGGCTCTGTTTGCGCTGACGTTGAGTGTTCCGGTTGCCCTCGTCAGACCTGGGCTCGCTGCTCGCAGGGTCGGTGAGTCAGCAGAGGGGAGAGCGGCCTAGCCTGGTCGTGCTAAGGCATCTGCTCCCAGAGGTGTCCGTGTCGAGTGACTATCCCTTGCCCTTCGAGGCGAGCCACAAGTCCCCGGATCAGCTGCACGAGCCGATCCTGAAGTTCGCATTTCGCGGACGCGAGCTTCTCGTCACCGACGACAGTGAGCTGCCGGCGTCGCTCGCGGGCCTGCGGATCGTGCGCACCCAGCACCTGGGGACCCTCGACGGCGTAGCCTGCCTCTCCTTCGAACTCGGAGCAGATGTCGAGCCACCGCCCGGCCATCGCTTCCGCGAGCTGCGCCGTCTGTTCCGGAGGCTGGATCGATCGCTACACGCGGTCGCCGGGCGCGCCGTGCAGATCATGGAGTGGGACCGCACGCACCAGTTCTGTGGCATCTGCGGCAAGGCCACCGAGCTCTCGGCCAACGACCGGTCTCGCCGGTGTCCGGACTGCGACTACCCGATGTATCCGCGACTTGCGCCCGCCATGATCGTCGCCGTCGAGAAGGGCAGCCAGATCCTGCTGGGTCGCTCCAGCCACTTCCCGCCGGGGATCTTCAGCACCCTCGCCGGCTTTGTGGACCCCGGAGAGAGCGCCGAAGATGCCGTCATCCGCGAGGTCTACGAGGAGGCGCGGATCGTGGTCGAGGACGTGCGGTACTTCGGGAGCCAGCCCTGGCCGTTTCCGAACTCGCTGATGTTGGGTTTCACGGCCCAATACAAGAGCGGAGAGGTCGATGTGACCCACGATGAACTCGAGGACGCCGGTTGGTACGACGTGAAGGACCTCCCGCCCACCTTCCCGGGCAACGTCAGCATCTCCCAGTGGCTGATTCGAGACTTCATCGCCAGACACCAGTGATCGTCCGTCAGAACGCAAACGTAGCGAGGAAGATGTCGAGGATGCCGGCACCGTCGAGCTCGACCTCTTCTGGAGTCCCCGCGGCCACCGTTGTGTTCCGAAGATAGACTCCCGAGACATGCCAGTTTCCATCTCCGAGACGCAGCACGTCCATCCCAACGTCCATCTGGGTGCCCGCGATCTGCTGCACGCACATGAACGTCCCATCGTCGGCGAAGCGTGCCGCAAAAACGTCGTAGTCCCCGAGAAGAGTGAGGGTGACCTCGGTGGCCTCTCCCACTCCGAAGCGGGCGGCACCGTTGTAGTCCCCGACAATGACCGTTCCGCCGTCCGGATGGACTGCCAACGCTCGGGAGGAGGTGTTCGTGAACGGCGGCGACTCCGACTGCACCGCCCAGAGCAAGTCGCCGGAGGTGTCATAGCGAGCGACGAAGAGGTCCTCGCTAGCGTTGGTGGAGAGCACCGTCTGAGTCGGTAGCCCCGCTCCAAAAGTCGCCGACCCGTTTTGCACGCTCCCCGAGACCAAGAGGCTGCCATCGTCGGCTGCAGCCAATGTGCCGGAGGACGCTCCGTCTACCGAGGTCAGCCAGACCAGCTCTCCGTCGCCATCGTAGTGCGCCACATACAAAGCCGAGCCGTCGGGATCGAGGTCGGACTCGTTGAGCTGACCCGCGCCGAAGGTGGCTACTCCCAGACCAGAGCAGCCCCCCACCACAGACACCTGGCCTCCGTGGACGGCAACCGCGTCGGCGTAGGAATAGGTGGTGCCCCCGATAGGCTGTGCCCAGCTCAGTGTGCCGTCGTCCGTGGAGAAACGGGCCACAAACGCGGAGTTTTCTGACCCCAGCGGGACCGAGAGCACCGTCTCGTTCGCGTCGCCAGCCCCCAGCGTCGCTGTGCCGCTATGGGAGCCTGAGATGACCAGACTGCTGTCGTCGAGCAGGGCGAGGCCGCCGATGAAGTCGTCTTCGACCCCGCCGAGCGTCTTGGACCAGACGACGTCTCCCGCCGGATTGAATCGCGCCAACCAGCCATCCCGTTCGCCAAGGCTGGTGTGACCGACGGCATCGGGCTGGCCTTCGGAGACGACGATCGAGTCATCAAAGGACCCGATGATGACGATTCCCCCGTCGCCGGTCACTACGACACCCGTCGGGCTGGTGTGGGTCGGACCGCCGATCTGACGGGCCCACTCGAAATCGCCAGCCGACGAGTATCGGACCAGCATCACCGCCGAGGTTCCAGTGGCAACCAGCTCTGTCTCGTTCGGACCCCCGACGTCGAAGCTGATGCGGTCCTGGAAGTCCGCGAGCATGTACAGCGAAGCATCCGGAGCCTCCGCCAGGAGCGGATTGGTATCGAAGCTGGGACCGCCGATGGACTTGGCCTCGATGAGCGTGCCGCAAGGAAGGGGCTCGGGCTCGGCGTCCAAGGCGGTGTCCAGCGCAACGGATTCGCCGGTATCCGCGGTCTTCGTGTTCGGAAGCTCGTCCGTCTTGTGCTTTCGTCCGTCACTTTTGTTGGAGCCGCAGCCGACCAGGGCTATCAGGATCAAGAATCGCACACCACCGTCCTAATCTTTCCCGAAGCCGCCTACTGCAGACGATACCCTCGCGACAGCGCATGCGCTAGGACCAAAAGCCCTGAGTCTGGCGAGATGAAATAAGCTCGATAGCGCGGCGTACAGCACCCAACGATGGAGCAACAATGACGCGAACCCTCGCTGTCGCCTTGGCGACCCTGCTGTCCACCTCGGCCTTGGCCTCCGAGCTCTGGGTGGAGCTCGACATACAGGGCAACGACAAAGAGACCGTGCACATCGAGGTCCCATACACGTGGTTGGGCGATGTCAATCTCGACGACGACACGCAGAAGATCGATCGTGAAAAGCTCGAGAGGGTTGCTGTGGAGCTGCCCGTGGGCAAGAGCTACGAGTTCCTCGAGGCCAAGGACGAAGATGGGCGCATGACTGGCACGCTGCACCACCGCAAAGACAACAAGAAGGCGCATGCAACCTACTTCTATGTCCGAGGCACTGGCGGCGAACACGGCGAGATCACCTTGTCCCTGCCGATCGCCCTGCTGAGCGCCATGAGCGGCATGGTCGGTCAGATAGACGGCCCGGACGAGATCGAGCTCGGCAACGTGCTGGGCAAGCTCGGAGGGATGGCACCGTTCAAGCTAGCCGTCATTGACGGTCCCGATGAACACCTCGAGATCGGCACGGAATAGTCGACTGTCACCGAAGTGAGTCCGCTCCTTCGGTACGCAGCTTGAAGGCAAACGACGTGAGCCGCCGCTCGTCCAGAGGCGTGCCATCGGAGTAGACGAACAACATCGGGATCTCGCTCTGGTGCCGCAGCAGACTCTCCACCGCCAGGCCTGGCCCACACCCCCACGGGCTCACCACGACCGCACCATCCATCGCTTTCTCTTTCCAGTGCAGGAGCACACTGCCAATCGCGATGGGTGCTTCTCCCTTGGGATACTCGTCGATCAGTCGACGGGACTCCTCGATCAGCGACGGCATATGCACGTCGGGAAGCCACGGATGCAGGGCGCGAACGCGGTCGGTGAGCATGCGCCGTAGCGGAGCCATCGCCGTGCGGAGGACGGCGTTTGGAAGGCGATCCTGGGGCAACCCGAGGAGCTCGGCGAGGCGCTCGTGGGCCATGTACTCGGCAAGAACCGAGGTTGGCTCGACAATCACAGACAGACCCAGGCGATTCAGGCTCCGGATCAGGCCCCCGTTCGGGAAGTCTGCCAGCCGCAGATAGGCATCGCCGCTGAGGAGCACAGAGCGCCGCTCACTCGGGGCATTCGCCAGGATCTCAGCGTACTGCCAGGCAGCCCGATCCACGAGATCAGTCCACTGGGAGCGTCGCTTGACCGCCGACGCCGCCCCGAGGATTCCAGTGCGATGCGGCTTCTCGGCCAGAGCGTCCAGCTGGTCGGAGAACTGGTGATACAGGGCGTCCACCTGTCCCTCGAAGCGCTCATAAGGACGGGTATAAGCCGTCATCTGATAGAGGAGATCCGAGGAGACCATCGCCATCCAGACGGTGGCCATGAAGCCCCAGCCGAGGGAGTCATCGAAGCTAATGGACTGCACGTCGACGTCGTCGTAGCCGAGGCGCTGCAGGGACAGGCGGTCCTTCATCGCGAACATGCAGTTGCGACACATGGACTGGCCGGCGACCTGCATGAGCACCGGCCGCTTCACGCCGTTCGCCTCGAGGTGAGCACGAAACCCGCTCCAGATCATCTGATAGGGAACGCACTCCTTGCCCGAGCAGTCGCGCACGCCGCGCGCATAGTTCTCTGGACCCGGGTCGGGGGCAGCGACGGCGTCGAAGCCGATAGAGCGATAGGTCGCGGCGATTGCTGTCCCGAGGCGCTCACACACTGCTGGGATCACGAGCTGACGACCGCGAAGCTCCTCTTGGGACAGCGTGTCGGTGCGCTCGAACAGCGACAGGCTCTGCTCCCGAGGAGGCGAAGGCTGCCGATCGTGCTTGTGCACCGTGTGCAAAAAGGCCTGTATCCGGGTCACATATCCGGCGGTTCCGCCATGTCCGTCGGTCTCGAGCGCGGTGTGCGGCGTGCCCTTCAAAAGCGAGCCAAAGAGCTGCTCGGTGAACGACGCTGGCCCACAACCAAAGGACGACAGGAGCAGCGGATACACGCCCCCACGAGCCCGGGCCGCCAGGGCAGTGCGCAGAGCACGGCGCGGCTCGATCCACGGGACGGTCTCCAGCGCTGGTGTACCGCTCGGGATCGGGTAGCAGTCCATCGGCAGCGCCAGCACACCATTGTCACGGAGCACCCTTGCCACTCCGGCGTTGAGGGTGTCGTCGTGGATCACGTGCAGCGAGCCACAGACCACCACGACGTCCAGCTCGTTCCGAGCACCATAGCCCAGGGTATTCCTGCCAATCTCCTTGAGCCCCTCCTCGTATTCGCGCAGGGTCCGATCGGCCCGACGAAGGGCGAGGGCGAGCCTACGACGCTGCCCTCCGAGAGCGGAGATCGCCTTGGCCAGACGGGCCAGTTCCTTGGGCGTTCGTGCACTTCCATCCAGGGAGATCTGGGGGCGCGCGATCTGAACCGAGCGTCCCCGCGCCTGCAGAGAGGCCTCGACGAGCTCCGGCAGCGACAGCTCGCTCGGACACACCCCGCCGCCCGTGTCATCGGAATCGGGAAGCGACAGCAGCTTTGGAAAGAAGACCGCGTCCACTGGTGCGTCTACGACCGCGTGAGCAATCTTGACCGGCGCACACGCATCGTAGGAATAGCAGCGTTCCTCGCCGCGGCTCAGCGAGTCCCTGTCTGGCCGCAGCACCTGGACGCCGAGGCCGACCTGCTCGAGGAAGGTCACCAGCCAGGGCAGCACGCCGACGATGGCGCCGACGACAGGTATGCCTACCGTCGTTCTCCCGGCTCGGTCCTCGCAGTATCTCTGCTGGAGCTCGGCGCGCTGCTCGAAGGCCGCCGGCGCACCCACCGGTAGCTTCGGGCGATTCGAGGCGGCGATCTCGTACTTTGGACAGGCGCCTCCGGAGAAGACCTTGCGCTTGTCGTCGGCGACTTCGACCGTGGCTCGCTCGATCACGCACATCGTCGCGCAGCGCTGGTCGCGGCACGTGAACTCGGCGCGCTTCACTACTGCCGCATCCAGCACCTCGGCGAGTTCGAAACTGGGGCCTTCGACCTCCGTTCCGAGCAGGTCTGCAGCTACCAGCGCGACGCCCCAGGCCCCCATGGCTCCGGGGTTGGGAGGCACGATGACCTCTCGCTCGCTCACCGCGGCCAGGGTCCAAGCCAGTGCGGGGCCGGTCGCCGGTTTTCCCTGGAAGAACACCCGCTCTCCAAAGGTGCGCTGGCCCATCACCCGGTGCAGGTAGTTGTGGATGACCGCGTACTGGAAACCCCCAAAGAGCTCGGGCAGATCGGCCCCCTCGGCGTGGGCGTCGGCGGCGGCCTCGGCAACGAACACGGTGCACATCTGGCCGAGATCTGGCGGTCCCTGTGCCTCTTCGGCGAGGCGAGTGAAGTCCTCGATCTCGGAGACCCCGTACAGCGCGGCCTGCTCCTCGAGGAACGAGCCCGTCCCGGCGCTGCAGGCCTTGTTCATGTCGCTCTCGACGATCTGACCGCCGCGGATCTGAATGAACTTGGCGTCCTGACCGCCGATCTCCACAACGGAAAGATCGGCCCCGTTCCGGTCATCACAGCGAATGGCGGCAGTGGCGTGGGCGACGATCTCGTTGGCGACGACGATGCGGTCGAGGGCGTCGGGAAACACCGCTCGGAGCACGGTAGCCGCCGCAACACGACCGGAACCTGTGACAGCGATGGCCCGGATATTCGGTTTCGCCTTGCGCTTCAGCAGCGTGCGGATCAGTCGCTGGGTCGCGTCCACCGGATTTCCGCGGGTGCGGTCGTAGGCATCCCGAACCGGCACCCCGGTCTTCATGGACACGAGCACCGCCTTGCTGCCCGTCGATCCGAGGTCGAGGCCGAGGATCAACGGACTTTTTGCCGCTCCTCTAGGGATCTTTGGCGCCGGCAGGCGCACGACGCGATGGGCGCTGTCGCTGCTCGCCTCGAGCTTGCGAAAGCGTCGCCGGGTCGAGCGAACGAGCTCCTCGGGATCGGACGGTAGCTCCTTTGTCAGACCGGCGTGATCCGCCGCGAACTGCAGTGCACCCAGGGCTTCGAAGAGCTGGGCGCGCTCCGGAACGACCACTTCCTGGCCGACGGCGTTCTCGAGGGCACGACGCAGGGCAAGCAGCCGAGCGCCCCCGCCTATGGCGAGCACCGGGCCGTCGACCCGCACCCGCTCGAGCAGGGCGGCAACGGTGGTCGCGATGGCGTCGAAGTAGCCTCGGAACAGGACATCTGCCGACTTTCCGGCGTTGCCGTGGTGGGTCATCTCGCTCTTGGCGAACACCGAGCAGCGGGCAGTGATGGGCACGGACTCCGCAGCCGCGAGGGCCAGGGCATCCGCCTCGTCGATGCTCAGGCCGAAGCGGGAGGCGAGCTTGACCATCGTCTCTCCGGTGCCCGACGAGCACTTGTCGTTGGAGAGCTGGCTGACCCTTCCATCCGCGGTGCGCCCGAGGACGCCATAGCCGCGGGCACCGATCCACAGCAGGTTCAGTGGCCCCTCGGGAGCGACGAGTGGCAGGGCCGCCTCCAGACAAGCATCCGACGGTAGTCCGCACAGCACCGGCTCTACCAGCGCGTCGGCACCGATGCCCGTCGCCGCCAGAGCGCCAAAGCTGGCGATGTCCTCTCGCCGATACCAGTCCACAAACGCCGCGACGGACTGCCCACCGGGGACCTCCGACACCGAGTCCACGACGACCCCGCCCTCTCCATCGAGGTGACCGACGGCGAACTTCGCGACCGCCTTGCCCAGATCACAGCCTGCAATCTTCATTTTAGAACCCGAAGCCGAGGTGGCCCTGACCGATGCGAGCGACGATGTGCTCGTCGATGTCCGGATCCCCCTGTTTCCAGCGAGCTAGCCCCGTCACTTTCAGGGACTTCTCCAACGCCGACATCATCACCTGGGACTGTGTCATCGCAGCCCGGGTTGCCAAGTCGGGACGCGGCATCTCGACTCGGTAGGGCTCGGGCCGCCCCCCGTTGCCCTGGTTGTCGTAGTGGTACATCTTGAAGGGCTCTTCTTTGGGGCGGCGGTTCATGGGGTCGAAGAACTGCCGCACCTTCATGACCGTCGCCATGGCGTCGACCGCTTTGCCCATAGTCTGCATGATCGGCGTCGGCTCGCCGATGAGTCGCCGATAGCGCTCCATGACCTTGCGAACCCGCCTGCGGACGACGCCGTTGGGCGCGTAGCGGTCCATGGCCGGCAACATCGACCACGAGAGCGCACAGTCGCGCTTGTGCTTCAGCGCCATGTGGCGGCGGACCACCGGACTGGGGTGTCGCCGACAGAAGTCGTAGCCGTTCAGCTGCACGTCGAGGCGGCGCAGGATCGAGGGGCCCCAGGTCTGATAGAGCAGGTCATAACCGTACTCTGTGAAGTTCAAGGTCTCGTGGGCCTCGAGGGCGACGTTCTTCTGCGCCCCGCTCCAGAAATGCACGTCCTCCCAGGGAACGTCAGATACGCGGCCCTCTTTCTTGAGCTGCTCCCAGAGCGGCGTGCCGGGGAAGGGCGAGACCCGGGTGAGCTGCTGATAGGTCGGGCACAGGGACACGAAGTAGTTCAGATCCTCGTGGATGTTGGCGTGACTGTGGTAGTCCCAGCCGCACATCCAAGCACCGACCGTGCGAATGCCCATGTGGTGGAGGCGGTCGAAGACCTCGCGGGCGTCGGCCTTGGAGCGCTTCTTGAGGTGGTCGCCAGCGAACTTGGACTCCACACCGATGAAGATGCAGCCGATGCCCATCTCGGGAATCGCCTCCCAGCCGTACTTCTTGGCAAAGCGCCCGATGTGGTCAATGGAGCCGAAGCCGAACCAGTCCAGGCGCTCCAGGGGCTCTGGATTCTGCTTCCAGTGGTCGCGAATGGCAGAGAGATACTTGGGATAGCGGAAGTGGTCCTCTTCGATGACAAAGACCTGGGACACCGCGTCGAAGTGCCGGTGGTACAGCTCGATGTGCTCCACGAGCTCGCCTGGGGAGAGCAGCTGCAGGCGTTTGGTGTCAAAGAGCGCGGTGGAAGAGCAGAAATCACACCCGCCGATGCAGCCGAGACCCGAGACCAGGAAGCCGATGGCGCCGCGAGGGAAACGGGTGATGTACTCCGGTGCTCCGCCCGCTTTTGGCATCAGGGCCTGGCGAATCGGCCGATCCGTGCTCTCGCCGAGGTACTTTCGCAGCCAGCTGACCCCCTCGCCGTGCACGATGTGATCCACGTACTTCTTCTTGGTCGGCGCGTCATAGGCGGCGTCGAATGCCTGCCCTCCGTACGAACCGAGCATGACCGTGGTGCCCGGCGACCGCTGCCTGATGTAGGTGCACATCTCCATCACCTTGTCGAGGTGAGGCGGATAGGCGCTCATGCCGATGATCTGATGGCCGCGATCGACCTGCTCGGTGAAGTCGTCCCAGGTGGGATACTCGAGCAGAGTCACCGGTCGCTCGACGTTTTGCGCCAGGATGTGGTTCGCATAGCAGTGGGTGTGGGAGACGATCGTGAACACGTCGTCGCCCTTGGTGAAGCGCTGGCCGGTCGCGTCGGTGAGGGAATCGTTGGCGGGCAACGTCGGGTATGGCGTGCACGGCGTCGTGAGCAGGATGCGGTTGTCGATCATGGCTACCCCGCCTCGGCGATGAGCTTGGTGGCCTCTCGGGAGGCCACCTGCTCTGAAATGAAGGCCCCGATGTACGAGGCGAACTCTGCCGGGCGCTCCTCTTGCCAGAAGTGGCCACAGAACGGAACGATGGCCATTCGCACTGCCCCGGGGATGTCGTCGAGGAGCTGGCGACCCCAGGACGGAGACAGGTAGCGGTCGTCGGCGGCCCACACGATGAGCGTCGGCTTGTCGAACTTCTTGAGGTCGTCGACCACGAGCTCGGTGAACCGCTTGTGGCCAGCAAGCAGGAACTTGTTGAAGGCCTTTCTCCGCTTTCGACCCTCGCGAAGGGGCCGTAGATACTCGTCGATGGCCTCGTTGGTGAGCTTGGACTTGTCGTAGACCCCCCGCTTGAACGTGGCACGCCGACCGTATTTCTCGCGCATGGCTATCAGACCCGTTCCCGCCAATAGACGCGAGAAACCGGGGATGCGTACCAGCTGCTGGAACTGGCTGATGACGGGGACCGGCCAGTTGTCGTAGCAGACGCAGTCGGTGAGCACGAAGGCGTCGACCCGGTCCGTGAAGCGGGTGGCGATGATCTGGGCGGCCGCTCCTCCCTGATCGTGGCACACCACGGTGAAGGTCCGGTGTCCGAGGGCCTCCATGAACTCCACCAGCATCTCGGCCTGGTTGTCCATGTCAAAGCTCGCCCCGGATCGTGGTCTCGTGTCTCCAAGACCCATCAGATCGGGCGCATAGCCGTGTACTTCCTCCTGCAGGAAGCCCAGCACATGGCGCCAGAGCCAGCCAGACGTTGGGATGCCGTGGATGAAAAGAACAGGTGGCAAGCCACTTTGTCCAGCCTCCAGGTAGGCGATCTCCCCAAACGACGTCTCGACGAACTGCTTCTGCATGGCAACGCTCCCAATTTGTACTGGCCGGCCAGTTTAGGAACCATAGCAGCAACCGCCACAGACTTCGTGCTAAATTTGTACTGGCTGGCCAGTCTAGGAGCGATGACACATGACGACAGAGGATCGGGGGGCACAATTGAAGCCCTCGCCACGCGGTGCTCGATCAATACAGCGGATCCTGGACGCAGCGGCTCGGTTGTTTGGCCGAGACGGATTCCAGGGCGCATCGATGCACTCGGTCGCCAGAGCCGCGGGAGTGAGCAAGGGACTGCTCCACTACCACTTCCGCTCCAAGGAACATCTGCTCATCGAGGCGCAGAGATCTACGTTCCGCCAGGTCCACCGAAGGTTCGACGAGCGCTTTCAGCGGGGCGATCGCGGTCTGGGTACCGCGCTGGAGGGCCTCGACGCCTTGTGGGAGGCAGTCCGCGAGATGCGAGGCTGGGCGCCCTTCATGATGGAGACCGTCACGCTCGCCGCAAAACCGGGGCCCGTCCGGGATGACCTCGAGACGTTCTATGCCGAGAACGCCGCGAACCTCGAGCAGGGCATCACCCGGGTCTTCGATGGGCGGATCGACGACCTGCCCATCCCGCCGGATCGCCTGGCCAGCGTGGTCAGCTGTGCGATCCACGGGCTCATCGTCGAGCTCACCTTGGCCAGGAACGAAGACGACCTGGAAAAAATCGATCAGACCTACCGCGACATGCGCCTCTTCTTCGAAGAGACCTCTCGCGGCAGCCTGGAGGCAAAGTCATGACCATTCTCAACGCCGCCACCACCGCCCTCGTCACCCGGGCACGCCGGATTGCCGGGGATTCCGCAAAGGGGAAAGCCCTCTTTTCGTCAGCCACCGGCCCCTACGCGACCCGGGAGTACGACACCTCCCCCACCGACGTCTGGAACCAACGCTTCTCGCGGGGCTGCGACATCTTCACCCTCGCTGGGCACATCCACACCCACTTCGCCCACGCGATCTGCCAGAACATCTCGATCCCGAGCACCTTCCTGGAGTATCCCACCGAGGCCGACTTCATCGCCGAGATCCGCCGCGGCTACGACTGGGTGGGATTGAGCGGCTTCCAACACCACGTTCCGGCCCTCATCCACATGGGCAAGCTCGTTCGCAAGCACTCGCCCCGCAGCAAGATCGTCTTCGGCGGCTGGGCGGCAATGGGCATCGAAGCTGCCTATACGCCCGAGGAACGCAGCGAGTGGGTGGATCACATCTGCGTCGGTGAAGGCATCTCCTTCATGCGCAAGCTCATCGGTGACGACCCGAACGCACCGATCTCCATCACCCACCTGCCCAAGGGCGCGTACTCCTATCGGTGGATCGACAAGCACATGTCCGGCAATGTGGGCGCCATCGTCGCCAGCATGGGCTGCACACACGGGTGCGACTTCTGCGGTCCAACCTCGCTCTTCGACCGCCGCCGCATCCAGCTCCTCGAGCCCGCCCAGGTCGTCTCCGAGCTCGACCGCATGTGGAAGGAGCAGTCCGATCTGCTCACCGCAGCCGTCTACGAAGAGGACTCCTTTCTGGACAAGGACTACATGATGGAGGTCGGGCGCGGGATCCGCGAGGACACCGAGTCCGGGCTGTCGCGGATCAACATGATGATCCTCGGCGGCGTGCGATCCCTCGACCAGTGGGAGTTCGACGAGGTCGCCGAGTGTGGGATTTCGATGGTGTTCATCGGCGTGGAGAGCAAGTTCGCACCGACCTCGGGCTACAACAAGAGCACAGGACGACCCACCGAGGTCGTCTTCCGCGAGCTTCATCGGCGGGGAATCTCCACAATCGGAGGCTGGGTCGGCGGTTTTGACTTCCAGAACCGCGACAACGTCGAGGAGGATCTCCAGCACTTCATCGCCCTGCAGCCGACAATGCAGCAGCTCACCCGGCTCTGCCCCTTCCCAGGCACCCCGCTCTGGACCCGCTTGCGCGAAGAGGGAGCGCTGCCGGCTGGGCTCCCGGACTGGGACAAGGTGACCTTCTACGGAGGAGGCGGCTTCAAGCCCAAGGGATTCGAGGGCCACGAGATCGACGCCATCATCGACCGCGGCTACCGACAGCTGTACGAGGCCTGGGGATCCTGCTTCGCCCGCCAGTTCGAGGTGAACCTCAACGGCTACGAGTACTGCCGCGAGCACAGCAGTCCATGGCTGAATCGCGACCGAGCCCGCCTCCACAAGCGCCAAGCTGGGCAGGCCTATCCGTTCATGAAGGCCATGGAGGTCTTCTCGCCCAACGGCGCCGTCCGGCGAAAGATGCAGCTGCTCCAGAGTCGCTACGAGCGCCTGGTCGGTCCGCCGACGACCGTCCAAAAAGTCCTGGCGAAGGCATTTGTGACGTTGGTCGCCCATCACAAGCGGAAGGCGATGCTGCGTCCCGACTCCACCTACAACAAGGTGGAGCCCTACAAGCGGTACATCTACGACCACCAGATCCATGCGGGAGGGGCGCCATATCGCACGGCCCACCCCAACTTCGACGTGGACTTCGAGTTCCATCGACGCGCACGAGGGGTCCTGACGCGACTCGCCCTCGCCGGACAGCGCGGCATGAACGAGCTCGAGGACGCCCTGTGGCGCGAGGTCTCTCCGGAGCTGCGCGAGTGCCTGCCAGCGTGGGGCATGTGATCTTGAGAACGGAGGATTTACGCAAGAAGTTCGCAAACGTCGGCCCGCTGCGGGTCGCCCACTATGACGAGGGAGAAGGGCCACCGATCCTGCTGATCCACGGCATCCCGACCTCGTGCTACCTGTGGCGCAAGGTGATTCCAGCACTGGTCGGCAGCCACCGCGTCATCGCCCCCGATCTCCTCGGTCTCGGCGACACAGGAGGACCCATCGCCTCGGACTACAGCATGCCGGCCCAGGTCGAGATGCTGGTCGGACTGCTGGATGCCAAGGGGATCGACCGGGTCCACGTCGTCGGTCACGACCAGGGCGGGGCGGCGGCGCAGATCTTCGCCACCTCCCACTCGGATCGCACGGATCGGCTCATCCTCACCAACTGCGTGGCCTACGACAACTGGCCGGTTCCGATCATCCGAGCGCTGCAGCTCACCGCTCACAGTCGCGGGCTCTTCCACGCCCTGGCATCGACCCGAGTCGGCGAGCGAATCGTACGGTCGCGGATCGGCTACCAGCACGGCGTGCACGACCGAGCCAACCTGCCGCAGACCACCATCGACGAATACCTGCGTCCAACCCACGATCGCCGCCGTGCCACCCCGGATCGCTACGTCGCCAGGGAGCGCCTCCGCAGGTTCACGCTCGCCGGAGACTGCGCCTACACCCAGGCCATCGCCCCCGCCCTGCGGAAATTCGACCATCCGACGCTGGTGGTGTGGGGTCGCAACGACCGGTTCATCCCGCTACGGTGGGGGCAGAAGCTCGCCGACGAGATCGGTGGAGCGGGTGCCCTCGAAGAGATCGACGCGTGCGGACACTTCAGCCCCGAGGACCAGCCGGAAGCTCTGGCGGCCCACATCACCCGGTTCTTCGCTCCCTGATGGCTCGCTGGAAGATCGGGGCGGGGCTCGTATTCGCCCCCCTGATCGCCCTCTTTGCGCTGCTGGTCGTCCTCACCCTCACCGGCCCTTCGGTTCCCGACCACGCAGAGCCGGTGTTCGACCTGGCCGAGATCCGAGAGCTCGCCGGACCTGGCGGACCCGAGACCCTCAAGGCGGTGAAGGTCTCCGCAGGCGAACAGAGAGGCGGCTTCCTGGCCCTCGGCAGCAGCTGGGATCTGCGCCAGCTGCCGGTCTACGCCCTCGAGCTCGGCTGGCCCGAGCGCGGCAGCGTTCTCATCGAGCCGTCCACTGACGATGTCTGCGCCGAGCCCTTCCTACCCGCCGCCTACTTCGACGCCGCGGCCTACGAGCGCATGCAACAGGCCATGCTCCGCGCCGAGCACATCGTCGCCACCCACGAGCACTTCGACCACCTCTGCGGGCTGACCTCCTCCCCTCACCTCGACAAGCTCCGAGCTGCCGCGAAGCTCACCCCCGGACAGCTCGACGGGAGCGCAATGATGACGGCGGTGCACGCCGAGGTGCGCCATCTGTTCGAACCTCTGGAGTACGACCGCTTCCATCGCCTCGCTCCGGGCGTGGTGCTCATCGCCGCCCCTGGCCACACCACGGGAAGTCAATGGATCTACATCCACGCCGCTTCGGGGGCCGAGTGGCTGCTGGTCGGCGACTCCGTGTGGACCCACGACGCCATCGACAATCTGGCCTCCAAACCGTGGTTGCCCATCGTCTTCGGCGGCGAGGACGGGGCGGCTGGGGTCCGGTATGTGCGTTTCCTGGCCGACCTCGAGCGGGACCATCCCGAGGTACGGATCCTGGTCGCCCACGAGGATCCCCACTGGGAGATGGCCCTGGCGTCGGGAGATCTCCAGCCGCTGTGACTCCGACGGGCGCGTCAATCTACACCCTGCAGGGGACGCCGCGGGAGAGAACGAGCATGGAAGCACCGTGATAGTATCGGTACAAAGCCTCGAAGGCGCCTCTGAAGACGGGCCAGGGCATCGGGGGCTTCACCCGCCGATGGATCTTGCCCAGCGAGCGGCGGCCGTCGACGAGACGCAGGGCCTCGTACAGGGGCGACGGCAGATCGAAGGGGCGGCTCACAGTGAGGTTGCCGACCTTGAGCTGCACGGAACCGGTGACGCGGATGTGCTCGGCAATCGCCGGACCGGAGTGCACCAGGAACCTCGGCACCATGTCCTGCGTCAGTGTCGCCGGCTCGACCGGGTTTGCGGCACGCACTGCAAACCAGCTGTGTCGCGAGATCGTTCCGGTGAGCCACTCCGCGACTTGCCAGCGCTGCAGAGCGGGGAGCTCCGACAGACGCTTCCGAGCGACTGGATCGGAGACGTAGTTCTCGGGCACGTAGAGAAGTGGCGGCACCACGTCGACGATGCGCAGATCGGCCCCACTCATGAGCTCGGCGACCTCGGTGATGGTGTAGGCCTGATCCTGGGCGTGCAGGAAACGGTCGACGACCTCGGGGTCGGACAGTCCTTCGTAGTACCGAAGCCCACCGTTCTTGTTCAGCCAGTTCGAGGCGGGCAGTCGCGACAATAGCCCTCTTGCAATCGGCAGTTGCTCGGAAAGAGGCCTCTCTCCGCAGAGGGTCTGGAGCAGCTGCTGAGCGGCGTAGACACCGGTGCGCCCCAGACGGCCGTAGACCATCGCCCCCAGGACTCCGTCGTCGGTTAGTGCCTTGCCAAGTGCTTTTACCCCGGCTGCCGGATCCTCCAGGTGGTGCAGGCTGCCGGAGCAGTTGATGTAGTCGAACCCTCCGAGGCCCATCGCCTCGAGCTCGAGGTAGGAGCCACGCACGAAGGTGACGTTGTCCAGCCCGGCCCTCTCGGCGCGAAACCTGGCGATCTCCATGGATGCTTGGGAGAGATCCACGTAGACCACCTCCCCGCCCGTACCCCGCCGTCTCAGCTCACTGCCGAGCAGTAGCGAAGCGTCTCCCGTACCACCCCCGGCGACGAGAATGCGCAATGGACGCCGAGGATCGAGACCGCCTCCATAGCCGTGATGGGACAGGACCGGAATACTCTCCAGGGGACTCAGGCTCCCCAGCATCGCCTCGTCCTCCCGGGCATTGCGCTGTGGATAGGGGTACTGCTCGTACTGGCTGCGCACCTGGTCCTGCATGGCGGAGATCCTCCAGACAGAATTCGGCGATCTCGGCCCAGTACTTGAGGCCCTGTTAGATCCGCACCCAGCCTTCCGCCCTATTCCTCGTCCCCCTCCACATAGCCCAGCTTCTCCAAGATCTCTCGCTGTTCGGCGTCCAAGGCGGCCTTCTCGACCGCACGCGTCGGCCTCGCCAGCTCCAACTCCAACTCTTCGCGCAGACTGGCCGAGGCCTCTTCGGGCTCGAGTCCTGCCACCTCCCTCGGATCCTTGGCCAGGTCGTAGAAGAGCCAGGAGTCGTTCTCCAGATCCCGGATGACCTTGTCATCACCGAGGACCGCACTGCGCTTGTCCGCCTCGTGGGTCGTCGAGGACAACACCAGGCGATGGTCGTCCAGGGTCAGCCGGCCTCTCGAGACCCCGATGGTCTCGCCCGCAAAGTCCTCCGGGATCGGCAGCCCGAGCAGGGACAAAATCGTCGGTGTCAGTGCCATGTGGCCGACGCTGTGCTCCTCGCGAGAGGGCTTCAGGCCGGGGACACGGATCACCAGGGGCACGCGGATAAGCTCGTTGTGCAGGTCCTTGGTGTGCAGATGGATGCCGTGCTCGCCAAAGGCCTCGCCATGGTCCGAGGTAATGATCACGATGGTGTCCTGCCAATGCCCGCTATCCTCGATGTACTTCAGCAGCCGGCCCAGGTGCAGATCGGTGTTCGCGATCTCGCCATCGTACCGGTCGATCCGCTCGTTCCCGAACACAAAAGCGTCGTGCTTCCGGTAGTAGTTGTGGGGATCGAAGTAGTGGAGCCAGAAGAAGAAGGGCTGCTCCGGTGTCTGGGCATCCAGCGCCTCGATCGCCAGATTGGTGACCTTGGGAGCGTTGACGGCCTTGTGGGGATCGGTGCCCTCGTAGGCGCTGATGTCGTACACATCGAAGCCGCGATCAAGGCGGGTCATCTCTGGTGAGAGGGCGTGATGAGAGACGTAGGCCTCTGTGCGATATCCAGCTTCCTTCAGCACTTCTGGAAGGGTGAGCACGTCCTCCGGGAGGGTATCCTCCCACGCACCCACGCCGTGCTCGCGGGGCAGTCGCGAGGTCAACATCGTCGCCACCGACGGTTTGGTCCACGGCGCATGACTGTATGCCCGGCTGAACACTGTCGCGCTGTCCGCAAAGCGCTTCAGCTCGTCGTCGGTCTGCCGCTCGTAGCCGTAGAGCCCGAGGTGATCGGCCCGCACCGTGTCGACGACGACCAGGATGACGTTTGGACCATAGGTCCGCTCAGCCCCGCACTTGCACCCGACGAGCAAGCACATCAATGGGAACCAGATCCACCGAGCTGTCATGGGCTAGGCGTCGAGCACGAAGTCGACCGCCAGATCCGCTCGCTTCAGGAGGCGTCCGCGCTGCACGGGGGTGGAGATGGCCAGGAACACTGTTCCCAAGCCAACAAACGCGCTCAATCCCGCCAGCCCAATCGACACATCGCCGTTCCAGGCTCCCACCGCGCCAAAGAGCACCCCGAGGATGCACAACGCAAAGGGCAGCGGAAAGGCCTCGAGAGCGGCCGTTCTCCAGACAAAACCCCGGTCCCGGGTGTTGCACTTCGGACACTGCGCCAGGGCGATGCACCTGGCAACGTCTTCCTTCGCCGCAGTCGAGGCGCGAGCTTCGACGCCCGCTTTTGCCTTCACACCGTCCGCCAGTGCGCCGTGCTGCTCGACCACCGATGCCGAGCCCAGCACCTCGACCAGCGCCTTGTGCCCGCAGCGGGGACAGATCCAATCCAAGCGCTGTAGCGAGGCCTCGGAGGCTTCAAACTCCTGTTTCAGCAGGTCTCCGATTCCCACGATTCCTCCCCGGCTCGCGGTTCGTCCTGAGGTTCTATCCGCTCAGGAGAGCCGAGTCAGCTGGAGAGAAATGCCTCGAGGTGGTCGGCGACGGCCTCGGCGGCATCCTCCTGGGGGAAGTGCCCTGCACCCGGCAGCTTCTCCACGCGAGCCCCGGGAAGCAGCTCCACCAGCTGGTCGAGCTCCCCCTCTCGAAAGTAGGGATCGGGCTCCCCCCACAGGATCAACTTCGGAATGTCCACCTTCCCGAGGCGCTCGGCGATGCCGGTGGTCACCTCCACAAAGCCCTCCTGGCGCTCCAGGCGCAGGGCCGTCTTGCGGGCACCTCTGGACTTGAAAGCCTCTCGGTACTGGCGCCGTACCGACCGAGTTCGGGCCGCCTTCAACAACAGCGGGAGGCCCCTGCCGAAGACGTTCGCAGTGACAACGAGCGCATCCCCCACTCCCGGGGCGGTGAAGCCCTTCCAGTAGCCAGGAGGCGCAAAGTCCGGTCGGATCGTCGTGTTCAGCAGGATCAGGTGGGTGAGCTGCTCCGGCAACAGCGAGGCGGCACCGATGGAGCTCGGGCCTCCCCAGTCGTGGCCGAGGAGCGCAAACCTGTCCGGACAGTGGGCGTCCATCCAGCTCCGCATGACGTTGCGGAGGAGCAGGAAGTCGGCGCCGTCCTCGGGTTTCTCGGAGCGGCCGAAGCCGACGAGATCTGGCGCAAGGACACGGTACTTGTGCCGGAGCCGATCGATCTGCACACGAAAAGAAAACGACGACAGTGGGCTGCCGTGCACCAGCACAATGGTGGGCCCGCTGCCCGCCTCCACCCAATGCACATCGAGGCCGTCGACCTGGGCATTGTGGTGTTCAAATGAATCGTAATCCAAACATCTCTCCCTAGCAGCCGAGGGCCATATTTGTCATGGCCTCGGGATTTCGCACGCCCTGTCCTCTGAACCAGGTGTCGGCGCCGTCGATCAGCTCTCTGCCCTCGTCTCCGCCGACCATTGTCCCGAGCTGGCGGCGGATGGCGGCGGCGTGCAAGAGCTGCTCGGTCGCGACGCAGGCCTCCAGAGAGACCCGGTATCCGGCAATTGCGTCCTCCTCGCGGCCCTCCACCCTGGCCAAGGTCGCGGCGACGTGAGTTCGAATGGCCTCGGACCACGGTGCCGCGTCCTTGCCCGCCTTGTTCAGGCAGGATTTAGCCAGATTCAAGCTAGCCTTATCGCAGTTGTGCGCATTGGAATAGGCGAGAGCACAGCGAGCGCGAAGCAGCCAGCCCTCCAGCCGAATGAAGCGGTGGTTCAACAGCAGCGACCGCACCAGCAGCGGCCAGGTCTCCTCCATGCGTCGGTAGGCCTCGTCGGCATCTCCACGGTAGGTGTTGATCTGACCGTGGGCGAGCATCGCGCTCTGGTGCTGGAGCTGGAACAGCCCCTCTCGCGACCAGCGACGGGTGTACTCGTCGACTGCGGCCACCGCCTCCTCGGGCCGATCCTTGGCCAGGGCGACCAGTGAATAGATCTCGGTCTGGGCAGTGGCGATGAACCGCAGATTGCCGCGCTGGGTGGCCTCGCGAATGGCTCGAGGCGCTTCGGAACCCGCCGTGCGCAGATCGCCCTTGAAGATGTGGCCCCAGAGCTTGTACAGACGGAGGCTGGTGCGCTCCGCCTCCATGCCGACGAGTTCCTTGCGGATCCGCTCCAAGCCCCGGTCGGCGCTGACGATGATCTTCGAGAACTCCCCGTGGTCAAAGGCGATGATCGCCTCGCAAAGATCCCAGGTGGTGAGCAGCTCCGGGTCGTCCCCAACGAGCTCTCGGGCGCGCTCCAGGAGGGCTGGAATGCGGGCGCGATCTCGGGGGGATCCATGGGAAAGAGAGGCGGAGAAGCCGCACATTCCCCGCGCCACCTCGTGGGCGTCACCGAGATCGAGGGCCTCTCGAAGGTGGCGGATCATGAAAACCTCGCCCTGGATGAAGTCCACGAAGGACAACCCCGACATCATGGTGCGGCAGACCCGCAGGCGCAGGCGAGCCTCTGGCGTCGGGGGTTTGGCCTTGAAAGCCGTACCGCGCAGATCGAGCCGCAGACGGTTCCAGAGCAGCGGAATGACCGAGTATCTGGGGTGACTGCGTATGCGCATTCCAACCGCTCTGAGCACCGTATCGGCGACCAGGAGCCCCTCTTGGTGGTGGCCGCTGGCGAGGTACTGCTCGGCGGCACTCCGACGCAGCTCGAGATCGGCAAGGGGATCGGCAACCCCGAGGTCGGCCGCCTGCAGATAGGCTTGGCCTCCCTCCGCGCAGCGCCCGGCATGGGCCAGGGCGTCCCCCTGCCGCTCTAGGAGCGTGCACCTCTCCAGAGGCTCCAGCTCGAGCCAATCCAGCGCTTTGCCGAGCAGATTGGCACCGCGATCGAAGGCGAGGGCACCGAGGGCATCTTCAGCCGCTGCCAGCGCATAAGGTCCGGCCTTGGCCTGCAATCCGGCGCCGTCCCAGTGGGTCATCAACGCTTCATTGTCGGGCTCGGCCACCCCCTCGTAGGCCTCGGCCAAGCTCTGGTGGTGGCCGCGCCGATCCTCCTCCGTGAGCGAGCCGACGACGGCCTCGCGGACTCGGTCGTGGAACGGCTGAACACGCCCCGGCGAGGTCAGCACAACGTGGGCAGCCTGCAGCCGATCGATGTTGATGAGCAAGTCGTCGACGGCACCCGCCTTGGAGACCACGCCCACAGTGATCGGGCGGCCAGCAACGGCGACGATCTCGGCCAGCCGACGTGACTCTTCGGGAAGCTCGCCCACCCGGGCGCGAATCGCGTCTTCGAGGTGCGGGTTGAGGTTTCCAGAGGCGCCTGGACGGCCCACGTAGCGGATCAGCTCCTCGATGAAGAAGGGACTGCCGCCCGACTCCCGCACGATCCGCTCGGCCAGGTCGGCGGTTCCTCGCTCTCCGAGGAGCGCGGTCGCGTGGTCGAGGGCCTCCGCGGAGGTGAGCACCCCAACGTCGATGTCCTGGATTCCACAGCGGCGCTCCTGAAGAGCAGCCCTCGCCGCGCCCATGAAGTCGTTGCCCTCGTTCCGACAGGAGAGGACCACCAGAACCTTGGCCTTGCCCCGCAATAATGCGGCAAAGAGGCGGGCGGACTCGGCATCGGCCCACTGCACGTCGTCGAGGTGCAGGACCACCGGCCCCAGAGACTGCAGAAGGCTGCGAAGCGCCCGGAAGGCTCGTCGCCGCCGCTCGAAGGGATCGGGTATCTCGACCACCGGCAGAACCGCGATCGCATGTACCACCCTTAGCTGCGGGAAGAGCTCGGCGAGCAGCGCCAGATCCGGCGTCACCCAGCGAAGATCGTCCCTCCTCCAGTCCTGCAGGACGTCGGCGAGCTCGTCGATCAAGCTGTCGAAGGCGTTGTAGGCGACGACCTCACGCTCGTAGCAGCGTCCGCGAAGGACTACGGCGTCCAGGTCTTGCAGAAAGTGCTCCACCAGAAAGGACTTGCCCATTCCGGAGCGGCCTTGGAGAATCGCCGCGGTGAAGCGCCCAGAACGTGCCCGCCTCCAAGCCTTTCGCAGCGCCTCCATGTGTTCGGCACGCCCGACGAGTCGCCGGACGCGGACCTTGTGCTCGGCAGAGCCGCCGCCGAGGACCGCCATGATCTCGTCCACATTGGGCCGCAGCGACGGATCGCGCACGAGCAGGTCCACGCACAGCTGATCGAGATCTCCCGGCACGCCCGGTATCAACGAAGAAGGGGCCTGCGCGTCGTAGATCTGCTTCTCGACGAGCACCTTTCTGGGCAGCCCTTCAAACGGACGGCGCCCAGTGAGGGCCTCGTAGAGCATCACCCCCATGGCATACCAGTCCGAGGCCGCCGTCAGCGCCATCCCGCTCGACTGCTCGGGCGCCATATAGGCCGCCGTACCTGCCACCAGGCCGCTGTCGGTGGCGGCATCACCGACATGCAGCTGCGCGGAGAGCCCGAAGTCCACCAGCACCACCCGCCCCAGCTCGGTCACGAGCACGTTGGCGGGCTTGAGGTCCAGGTGCAGCCGCCGCGCTCGGTGCAGGGCGTCGATCCCCTCGGCCAGCTGCCTGAAAGCAGGCCTCAGTCTTGACATATCCTGCGGCATCCGCGCATCCATCCGCTGGATCTCCTCGGTGTCGAGGGGCTTGTCGTGGAAGGTCTCCGACGAGGTGGGCTCGGACCCATAGGAGAAGGAGTCAGCACCCAGCGTGGTGGACGACCGTATCCGCCGTGTCCTCCACTCCGCGCCTCTCACCCAGTGCTGGAAGGGTGACCCGTCCACCAGCTCCATGGTGATGAACGCCTCGTCTTCAGAGGAGACGAGCTCGTACAGTGACACGAGGTTGCGGTGCACGATCCCAGCACGCCCGCGAAACTCCCGCTTCAACTGCACGACCGAGCCGGCGTCGATGTGCAGAGTCTTGAGGGCGACCGTCAGGTTTCGCTTCCGGTCCCACGCCTCGTAGACCACGCCCATCGCGCCGCGGCCAAGCTGGCTGCGGATCTCGTACCGCTCGGTACCGGCGAAGTCCTGTTCGTCCAATGAACTAGCCTGTGGAGACCTCGGGGATCTCCGGCTTGGTGTCGGGTAGGACGACACGGTAGATCAGGATGCCGGTCGGTGCATGCCGACAGTCGAGGACGTTGTCTCTACCGGCGGGATCCTGGGTAATCCTCAACTCGAACTTTCCATTCTGGGTGCGCACAGTTCGATTGTTGAGGTGGCCGCCCTCCACGGCCCGAACATATTTGTCGTAGATGCCGAACTGCCAGTACTCCGCGTCGGGAACCAGACCCTTCACCAGGATGTCTCCGGCCCGACAGTCATAGGTCATGGACGCGTAGAAGATGTCGCTCGAGCCAGCACCATGGCCAGCGTCGGGCGGGGCTAGCTTGTGGTGTGGCATCTGGTCCTGGTACTCGCCCCACACATAGGCGGGCACGATGAACTTGAAGGCGAACAGAACCAACACAAGCGCGGTGACGAGGGCCACGGACATGCGAGGAAGCCACCAGTCGATGACGAAGCGGTAGAACTTGATGGGAGCGCTCATGCGTCACTCCTCTCGACGAGGAGCTCGCCGTTCTGGAACACCTTGGGCAGCTTGGACGGGAAGAGCGCCCCGGGCTCATAGATGCGGAAGTAGATCACCGCCCGCTTGTGCGAAGGATCGACCAACACATTGTTCTTGTTCGAAGCGTCCTCGGAGAAGTGGATGACAAAGCTGCCGTCGGGCTCGAGCACCACGTTGTCGGAGCTGATGGAGCCGTTCACCTCGGTCGAGGAGTAGTAGGTGTAGCTCCAGTACAGCGCGTCGGTGGGCAGACCCTCGAGGCGAATTGGGCCTTTGTCCATACGAACGTGAACAATCCAGTACAGCGAATCGGGATGAATCCACCGGAAGCGAATCCAGCGCTCCAGCATCATGCGCGGTCGATACCAGTCGCGGATGGCCTCTTCCCAGCGCTGATCTGCCTCCCAGGTCATTAGGTACGAGGCATAGAATCCGCCCACCGAGAGCGCGAGGACCACGACCCCCATGAGGCCGCCTTGCCAGAGTATTGCGACGAACTCCTTTCGAAGCTGGATCAGCGTCTCCAAGCAACCTCCCGAGAATCAGAGCGTGTTCACTACTGTTTCCACGGTACCACCTCCGCAGAATGCTCTGGGGAGGAGAGTCACTTTGACTTGGTTGCCGTTGGCGAAGAGCTCGGTCGCCGCGTCCTCGGCCATCTGCCATTCCCAGCGCCAGATCACCACGCCGTTCACGCCCCGCTGCGCTCGACTGAACAGGAAAGGCTCCGTCGCGTCAGTGGCACACGCTCCGCGATAGGTGTATTCCTTCCAGGATCCTCCAGTGGGACGCCAGCGCACCTCCAGCCACGCTCCGCCAGCGAAGGCCGGCCAATCGCCCGCGCGGGCGCGGAAGGAACCCCTGATGATGGTTCCGTGGAGGCTGGCCCGCAGTTGGGGGTCTGGGCGTACTCCGGTTCCGGTCTTGTGGACCATGCGTTTCTTGCCCTTGGAGTGGAACTCCACCTTGCCTGTCGGGCGCGTGGTGTTTTCTTGGTCCGCGAGACGGGCAATCTCTTGCAATAGCCAGGCACCGGTCAGACGGCCCCAAAGTGTCGACGCCCCTTCGTATTGTTGCGTGCTGTATTCCTTGGGCGTAGTCGCATAAGAACAATAGCCACCGCTGACCGTCGGTAGCAGCACGTGGTCCGCACCCTTGCCCAGCAGCGATTTCTCCAGCTGGCGCCCGAGGGAAACCGAGAGCTCGAACGGGACAGCGGCCACCCAGAGCGGCCCGATTTTCACCACGCGTAGGGGCGCCACATCTGGAGCTCTTCCCTGGATGAGCTTGGGGATCTCGCCCTTCAGCAGCGCCTTGGGATAATGCTCGCTCCCCTCGTCTGGTAGCGGCCAGTCGCAACCGCCATTCTGCAGCTTGTTGGCGGTCACCTGGGCAAAGCCGATAGCGATCTTCCTGAAGAGCGAGCCGGTCGGCTCCATGCGCAACAGGTGGTAGCGGCCGAACTCAGAAGCTCCCGCGGCCGCTCGCCCAAGCCTGGCATCCTTTGCCAATACGCCACCTTCTACCAGCTCTCCCGACGGATCATACTCCGCGAAGGCAGCGCTGATCCGCAGCTCGTCGACGAGGTTGGCACGAGCGGCGAGACAGGCGTTGGCCACCGCATGCCCCACACCTTCGCCGATGACGCGGTGCAGGCTGAGGGAGGTGTCCGTGGCCGACTTGGGTCCCATGTACTGCACCGGCGAGCTGGGCAGGGACACATTGATGTCGGCACAGGGCCCGACCGCGAGGCCAATGGGCACGCGGCGGCGGGTCGTGCCCGAGGCCCAGAGCCGCCCATCCAGGTAGATCTGGTCGGTGGCGACTCGAGTGGCGTGCCCAAAAGTGTCGCTGGACATGACGCCACGGAGGGGATCGATCGTGCAAGGATGTGCCGAGAAGGTAGCAAATGCGCCTATTGGTTCGCGCGTCGATCGCTTTTCGGCCCAGAGCACTTTGACTCTTGGGTCGACCGCTCGCCGTTTCTCTGGGAGCGTCGGCACGATCGCGCCTCCGGCCAGCTCCTCGGCGAAGTCGGACGGAGAGGTGCCGTTCGCTCTGAACGCCACCAAGCTCTTGTTGTGGCTATGTCGCCAGAGAAGATGGCTTCCGAAGCCTATCCTGGCCGGTGCGAGTGTTCTGCAGGCGCGGTCGGCAGCCTGAGCGACACGGCCCGCGAGCCACACCGTGTAGCTCTTGTCGAAACCCTCGCTCGATCCAGCCCGCACGTCGTACATGGGGTCGCCGTAGAGACCAGCGGGGCCGTAGTGTGTATGGGTGGCAGCCAACACGATGCGATCGACCGGAAGGCCCCGCTTCGGTGGGATCTCGGCGGCGATGGCCTCGGCTAGATACCGGCTGCCAGCATGCAGGTCGAGGGTGACCAGGGCGACACGCTCCCTGCCATCGTCTATGACCAAGACGTTGGCGAAGAGTCGGCCACAGGCAACAACGGCGCGTTTGGGCGCAATCACACTGAATCCACCGAGGGGCAGACCCAGACGGGGAGTGATGTCCACTCGGGCGGCGCCTGCGGAAAGCGAGCCTACAGCCGGCCGGATTTGTGCCCTGGACTGGATCGCGGGGCGCTCGATCTTCATTTCTGGGTCCTCGAAAGGCCAAGCTTTGTGGTGTCAAATGCCACATTAATCGACTAGCGAACGCCCGCGCGTCGGCCGCTTGACCCCGAATCCTCACTCCTCCGATGAATCCTCACCCGACTTCGTCTGCCGCTTGAGCTCAGCCAGGTTGAGCTGTATGGACAGATGAGACGCCAGAAGTCGGTCGACGACGTCCTCGGCCGACACCGGCGAGATGCGGTGATCCTCCGGCTCGAGATAGGGCCAGAGCGCGCTCCGGACGGCGGGCGGCAGCACGTTCTCGAGGTAGTCGAGGGCGGTGCCGCGAAGGGCCGAGTCGTCGGTGAGCAGCCCTTGATAGGCCACCCGGAGCGGCTCGGGCGGCATGATCAAGGTCAGCAGCGTGAACACGTGATCGAGACTTCGATTGGAGCGCTCCCGAAGGACCTTTCCGGCGACCGACAGCGTCTCGTCGTCGCCCGGATCGAGGAGGCTGCGGCCCTCCCAGACCGGGCGACTCACCTTTGTCGCGGCGAGCACCTCGTCGGTGATGCGCTCCGACTCGATGAGGAGATCGGGGTCTCGCAGCCGCAGTTTGTGCAGCGCCCTTCCGCATCGATACTTCACCTCGAAGCGTCGATCCGCGAGCCCCAGGATCAACCCATCCACGGCGCGCTGATCGCCATTGGCCACCAGACAGGCTGGTATTCGCCGACGAACGGCGAAGCTCTGATCCGGGTCCAGCAGCGCGTCCAACAGCTGTCCCGTGTTCCTCGGTATCGCCGTCGCCAAGGCCTTCGCCGCAAAGGGAGCCGCCTCGTTCCAAGCCAGGAGTGCGATCACATGGGGCACGTGCTCGACGTCGAGGGGGGTCATGAGCGCCTTGGAAACCCTCTCGAGCGCGGCACTGCGGAGCGCCATGATGCGGTCCAGCGCTGGGTCCGGGCGTCGCGGTATCACCGGTTCGCCAGGGGCGGGAAGGTGCGTGTCGATCTTGACGACCGGGCTCTTGATCGCCGCCGTCTTCAGGATCTGCGACATGGACGTGTCGATCTCGGCGAGGTTCATCGTGCCCAGCGTGCGCAGGACGAGGTGTTCCGAGTCGGTGGCGACGAGTCCCTCGAGTGAATCGACGCTTCCAGCCTGCGCGAGTAGGTTTTGCTCCAGTGCATCGACATACCCTCTGTCCAATGCCAGGCACAGAGAGAAGGTCGCCAGGGCGAGGACCCCGACGATCGCCAGCAGCACGGGCTGCGACGCCATGCCGAGCCCGATCAGCAACAGGACCAGCCCTCCGCCGGCCGCGTCTCCAAGGCGCCCGATGCCGATGTCGATGAGCGGCTTGACCCGGCGCTTCAGGTCGCGGTCGATGGGCACATAGAGCAGCTCGTAGCTCACTCGAGCGATGGAGTTGCGAACCATGTCCCCGGCCGCGAACGCCATCGCGACCCCAACCAGACCCGGCATCGCGATCGCGCCCATCGCACCGAGTCCGAGAGCCGCCGGCTGCAGAGCAACCGATCTTCCCAACCCCAGCGCTTTGATCACGTTCTTGGTCGCGGTGCTCTGGAGGAGGAGAGTGCCAGCCGCGACACCGGTATAGAACCACGCAAAGAGCCGCATGAGCTCGTCGCCTTGATAGGCCTCGGAGGCGGCGGCCTTGAAGACGTAGGCGACCAGCTCTCCGCCGATGGTCATACCGAGCACGAGCAGCGCCAGGTTCCGAAGCAACGGCTGCGAGACCAGCATGGACAGGCCAAGAGTCCCCGTCGTAGGCTGCTCTTCGACTGCCGCACGATCGGGGACCGCTCCGCCGATGCGAGAGACCAGAACCGCACAGACCAGGTGCACACCAGCGAGGCCGAGCAGGATGGAGGCGAGGGGCAGGCGCCCGGCCAGCTGGGCGGCTACGAACCCTCCCACCAAGCCCCCAGCCGAACCAGCCGCGCCGATTCGGCTGACGAGGAGCTTCGCAGAGCGCGGGTCGAAGGCCTCGTTGACCACGGACCAGAATCCCGACATCAGCACTGCGCCAATCGCCGCAATCTGCAGGTAGAGCAAGATCGCAACGACATCTGGAAAACCAGGGTAGAGCGCGGACAAACCCACCATCGACACTGCGCTGAACCCGAACGCTGCGGGGACGAATCGCGCCGGCGACAGTGCGCTGATCGTGCGGCTGACCAACGGCACGAGTGCCACGGAGACCAACGAGGCGACGATCACCATGCGCGGCAACAGCGTGGCGTCGTACTCGGTGAGGAAGATGGCGTCTCGGGCCGCACGCGCCGCGACGTGCCAGCTGACCGTGCCAAAAGCAGCGGCCGAGGCGATCCAGGCTATGCGGTCCAGGGTTTCTTGAGCAGCCACAGGCGGCAGTCTAGCGTGGCAAGCGCCCTATTTCCCGTCTCGAGCCCCGACCATGAACGGAATTGACGCGCCCAACCGTCGCAGGCTCCGGTTGTGCCCCCTCAAAACTTCACTTTAAGTGACACACTGCGTGCGCCACACCTGAAATGATTCCGACATGTCCGCTGCACAAGCACCGTAGAAACTTCGTTCCTACGGTACGTTGTGGTCGACCATGCGCGGAATCGGCTTCCCGTCTCCGCCGAAGACCGGGCTGTGTTTGTCGTCGTAGTGCTTGGGGGACCACTCTCGGGCGCGGGTCTCCAGATCACGAAGGATAGACTCGAGGCGGGCCATTACCAGCTTTGTTACCAGCCAAGTCGGGATCGCGCCACCCACCACCGAGGTCGCCTGATACCCATACAGGGTCTTGCCGTCGTCGAGTTGGAACATGAACCACGCGCCCCGATTTACGGGCGTAAAAATTGCATTATCGAGCAGATCCAGGCTGACATCGCCGACCTCCCCACGAGCGACGAAGGGCCTTGCCTCTTTCAGGCCGTCCTCGACCAAGACCCAGGAGTGCTCCCAGCCTTTGTCGCCCATCGCAGCCGCAAGGGCGTGGTTGTTTCCGGACTCCACCACCCACTGCCGATCGCGTACCGGCCGAGGAAGATCCCAGTAGCCGTACCAGATGGCGTGATCGTCGCCCAGTGAGCGCACGATCTGCTCGGTGAGGTCCGGGTCGACCTTGGTGTGTGGATCCTGCGCGGCGATCCACATCGCGTCCCGGGAGACAGACGAGAGCGCAAAGGCCACCGCCGCGCTGGGATCATCGGGGTCCTCCGCTTGAAAAAGGATGCGCACGACCTTGCCATCCATAAGGTCCTGGGCCTGCTTTTGCTCGAGCACGGGGATCTTGAGCACAGCGTGCTGGTTGAAGTCGGAGACGACGCTTTCGATCTCGGCGGTGGTGGTCGCGAACCCCAGGAGGGTGGTCAGCAGGATCGAGAGCATTTCGGAATCTATCCCAGTTGCGCCATCCGGCGACTCTTATTATTAACTGTCTGGTCAGTCAAAGAATGGGAGTGCAGATGCAGAGCCAAAAAAGTACGGGTCCAGTGGTTGTCGTCGGTGGTGGAATCGCGGGTCTCACGGCGGCATGGGAGCTCCAGAAACGCCGCATCCCCGTCCGCGTCTATGAAGGAACGCCCCACGTCGGTGGTCGCATCCAAAGTGTCTCGGATCAAGGGCAAATCGAGACCGGCATGCAGTTCTATTACAGCAGTTATAGCGGCGCTTTCGAGCTCCTCCGCGAATTCGACCTCGAGCGCGATCTGGTGCCCATCCACGTCCGAGGCCTGATGTATCGAAGCGGCGACATCCAGCCCTTCGACAAGTCGTGGCCTTGGCTGGGCCTGCTCACCGGTCCCGAGAACCTGCGACTCCAAGGCGCCGTGGCCCGCAAGCTCTTCGCCCTGCTCAGGATGACTCCCTTCGACTTCCGAGCCCGAGATCCCCTCGACTCCATCGACGCTGCCGAGTACTTCCGCGAGCTGGGTGGCGAGGCTGTGCTCGAGCTGGCCGTGCGGCCGATGGTGACCTCCTACGCGTTCACCGAGCCCGAGGGTCACAGCCTGGCCATGCTGCTGCGGATCATGCGCCTCGGTGCGTTCTCCAAGATGTACGGGCTCAAACGTGGCAACGACAGCCTCCCGCAAGCGATGGCGAAACGCCTGGACGTGGTCCACGCTCCGGTGACCGAGATCATCGTCGAAGACGGGCGGGTCGAAGGCGTGGTGATCGAGGGGGAGAACGGCAGGGAGACCGTCCAGACAAACCGCGTGATCTGCGCAGTCCGCGGCTCACAGGCTGGCGAGCTCCTCCCGGGGGCACCCCTCCTGGCGGCGGCCTTCGACGAGCTGAGCTACTCGAACATCCTTCTCGCCACCCTGCACCTCGACCGATCGCTAGAGGGCCCGGACTGGACCTATGTGTTGTCCCGCTCCGACGGCCACCGCGCTGCATTCGCGGTCGACCTCACCAGGCGATCGCCCACGATGTTCCCAGATGATCGTAGTGTGATCCAGGTCAACTTCGCCGATCCCGAAGCCGGCCGTCTCCTCGGCGCCACCGACGACAAGATCACGGCATTGGCGGCCGCGGATCTCGAGGCCTTCCTGCCCGGCGTGTCCCAGTGGGTCCGCTCCACCTCAGTCGTTCGTCGTCCCCTGGCACTGCCCAACTTCCGGTGCGGCATGTTCGACAAGGTGCGCAACATCGAGGGCATGGCCGGGTCCATCGTCGGTCTCCACCTCGCAGGAGACTACCTGCGAGCGCCACTCTGCGAAGGAGCGATTCGGTCGGCGCACACTGCAGCTCAGTCTGTCGCCGACGCTTCCTCTCTGTTGTCGTTCCAGTCGCGAGCACCCTCCGAGATGCCCAACAGGTGCTGAAAGAGCCGGAGGGTGTCACCGCGGAGCGCGACCATGTCGATGTCCGGCTCTACAGCGAGCTGGAACGACAGGCCATCGATGAGCGCATGCAGCACGCGATAGGTGAAGTCTCGGTCGGCAACCACTACCGAACCGTCCTCGATACCCTGATCGAGGAGCTGTCCACAGGCGTCGCGAAAGTGTCGATACGAGGCTTGAACCGCCTCGATCGCCTCTGGGCGAGTCTTCGCAAAGGACCATACCTCCACCTGGAACTTGAGCTCCTCCTGGACGCTGTGCTGCGACGGCAGCGTGGCATCGACCATGAGCCGCAGCTTGGCCTCGGCGGGCAGGGGCAGCGCGACCAGCCCCAGGAGCAAGGCGCTCTGCTCGGTGTGGTACTGCCGAATGGTCTCGATGATGAGCTGGTCTTTGGACCCGAAGTAATAGGTCAGCAGACCCTTGCTCACACCAGCCTTTTCCGCTACTCGAGACAGAGTCAACGATGCGAAGCTGCCGCTGGTGAGCAGCTCGCGGGTCGTCCGCATTATCTGCTCACGCCGCCGCTGCTCCAGCTTGGGGTCCTTGATCCGGGCCACGGGCATTCTCCTTGCGACGACAACCTATCCCTCGGTATATAAACTGTCCGGACAGATAATGTTTTCTCCACGAACCCTGTGGGCTCTGCCCGCCATCCTCGTCTGCACCAGCTGCTCGCGGCCGCCAGAGACGCCAGAGGGCCTCGACCAGAGCCTACGCTACCTGTTTCAGGCTTTCTATGGGAGCGATACCGAGGTGGCCGCCGGCCTCACTGGCCTGCAGGATTGGTACGAAGACGAGGGAAAGCAGCTACTCGGAAAGTCCGCCAATCTGGACAACATCGGCTCCTTCGAACTCGATGAGCTCCGAGACGAGGATGTCGAGGCCTTCTCCCCTCGCCCACCCGGCGATCCGCGAGACGCATCGGGCGTGATCGCGGTGGCCGAGCTGCCCTGTCGCTGGAAACAGGCCGAAGACCTACTGGTTCGGCCCGACCAGGACGAGGTCTTCACCGACTTCGACTACTACAACCGGACCTACGTCAACAGCCGCCGCAGCTACGACGACGCCCGCAAGGACGACGCCTTCCCCACCCAGAGAATCCCCCTTGATCCTGAGGATCTGAACGACGTCTCCGAGGTCCTCCTGATGACGGAGAACGCCACCTCGGGCACCGAGATGGGCGTGACCATCGAGTTCGACCTGAACATGCACGCCCGCCACGGCCAGTTCGAGGTCCTTGGTGAGCAGGCCCGGGCCAGCCTCTTCGTGACCTGGATGCCCGACCGAGCCGAGGCCGAGGGCGGCGTGAACACGATGGAGCAGAGCTACACCTTCGAGGTCGACCTGGAGCGAAACGGCGAGACCCTGTGGGTGTATGGCAGCTGGGCCGAGGTGCGAACTGCGGTCTTCGACTCCGACTCCACGACGCTTCTCGCTGTGTCTGCGAACAAGGCCCAGGGCACCGCGAAGCGCATGGCGGACATCTGCGACGGAAAGATCGAGCTCGACTGAATCCACAGGTCAAGTCCGTCAAACACATGGGCTGTGAGCTGGAATTCAGGACGGTGCCGAAGAGAACTGCGAATTATTCAGGTTTCGCCAACATATGTTCGTCAGTTTGCAGGTCATGGGTGCAGCCGCAGGACTTGACCGCCAACTGTAGAGGACTTTGACGTTCGGTGAAGCCCTGGCGCCGTACAATGTGTCATCACACGGGTGACTCATGACTTCCGTACTCTGGCTGCTCGCATCCGCTCTCTCCGCCAGCGCCGCGGTCCCGACCTACTACACCGATCGCTTCCTCTTCGAGGCCGCAACCACACCTGGCTTCGTCATCGAGGATTATGCAGATCCTGCCTACGTCTTCATCCAGAGCGACGCGATAATGAGCGCGGTCCTCGGCGAGACCGACTACGAGACCACTGGGTTTGGCAACCTGAACATCGTGCAGAACAATGACACCTATTGTGCCGGTTGCAACGGCTCATATCGCCTGAGCTTCACGACGACCTCGCTGAGTCTGCCCGGGGCCGGCATCACCAACGTCGGAGTAGACATCGTCGCCAACGACGCTGGAACGCCCTACCACGCCTATGTGGAGTACGGGGACGGCACCTTCGACGACTACCCGTTGCCGGTGGGGGCGAGCTTCTTCGGCATCGTCGAGTATCAGAGCACCGTCATCAGCATTCACATGGGCTTGGCCAACGGCGGCACCACGACCGGTGGTTCCTTCGTGATCGACAACCTCACGGTCGGCAACAGCTGCAGCGGCATCGGTCCCGATGCCGACGGCGATGGCGTCGAGGACGACTGCGACAACTGCCCCGCGGACATCAACGCCGGCCAGGACGACAACGACTCCGACGGAGACGGTGACGTGTGCGACATCTGCCCCTTCGATGCGGACAATGACATCGACGGCGACGGATTGTGTGCCGATGTGGACCCCTGCCCGCTCTTCAGCGACCTCCTGGATGCCGATGGCGACACGGTGGCCGATGGCTGCGACATCTGCCCGGCGGGTGACGACCTGGTCGACACCGATCTCGACCTTGTGCCCGATGACTGTGACCTCTGCCCGGGCAGTGATGACCGATTCGACGACGACGGTGACGGCCTGCCCGACGGCTGCGACGTGTGTCCGAACGGCAGCGATGTCGACGACGGAGATGCAGACGGAGTGGCCGATGGCTGCGACAACTGCCAGCTCGACTCCAACCCGCTCCAAGACGACACCGATGGCGACGATGTCGGCGATATCTGCGATCAGTGCCCCGGTTTCGACGACTCCTTCGACGCCGATAGCGACCGTGTGCCCGACGACTGCGACAACTGTCCGATGACCTCGAACGACCTACAGACCGACACCGACAACGACGGGTCGGGCGACAGCTGCGACATCTGCCCGGGTTCCGACGATCAGATCGATGTCGACTACGACGGGGTTCCGGACGGATGCGACATCTGCCCGGGTTCCGACGACAACCGGGACGCCGATGGCGACGGGGTTCCGGACGGCTGTGACGTCTGTGCGGCGGGCGACGACAACGATGACGGAGACGGAGACGGCGTTGCAAACGCCTGCGACCCCTGTCCGTTCGACGATCCCGACGACAGCGATCTCGACGGTGTCTGCGATCGCGACGATATGTGCCCCGGAGTCGACGACAGCATCGATGGAGATGGCGATGGTTTTCCCGACGACTGCGACGACTGCCCCACAGTGGCACAGCCCGCACTGATGGACGAAGACGGGGACGGATACGGGCGCGCCTGTGACTGCGACGACACCGTTCCGACCATCTATCCAGACGCCGCCGAGGTCTGCGACGGTCTGGACAACGACTGCGACGAACAGATCGACGAGGACGCCCTAGACGCGCAAGCCTGGTACGCCGACACCGACGCCGACGGAGAGGGCACCGCCGACGATGTCGCCATGGAATGCGATCCCCCCAACGGTCGCGTGGACAACCAGACGGACTGCGACGACAACGATGCGGCCATCAACACCCTCGCGCTCGAGATCTGCGACGAGATCGACAACGACTGTGACGGCGCGATCGACGAGAACCTGACCGACTGCGTCGAGGAGTCCGACAAGACGGGTGAGGGCTGCAGCTGTGACACCAACTCATCCTCCCCCTTCGGAGCGGCTTGGCTGGTCCTGATCGGGTCGCTGTTGCTTCGACGCCGAGAACCCTGAGGCCTCTCCAATCGCCGGTCAAGTCCTGCGGCTGCACCCATGACCTGCAAACTGACGAACATATGTTGGTTGAACCTGCGTAATTGGCAGTCATCCCCGCAGTCCCTCGAAATCTGGAGGA
>PJEL010000364.1_pt1 | contig 53827 bp, 47 predicted proteins | sample 1853271 | NCBI WGS metagenome assembly PJEL01 (sample SAMN08108733, study PRJNA415343) | Invertebrate metagenome, whole genome shotgun sequencing project. | host: Globobulimina | place: Sweden: Gullmar Fjord | collected 2015-08
TAAAGTACGCACCGATGCCGATAGTCGCATCGCGACGATTTTAGATCAGGTGCTTTAACAATGCGGATAAAGGCATTTAATGATTTTGAACCCTTTAATAAGCTGCGTAAAGAAATGGGTACCGATGAATTAGGGAGCTTTGAGTTATTTGATCCGCAAAGACAAATAACCTATAGCGAGCGAGAGTTGTTAGAATTGGGCACGTTTGGTATCGAAAGCAATCGTTTAAAAATACTGAAAGATAAAACCATCGCCTTTAAAAATACTCGCCTGTGGCTAACCTGGCCAAGTCATGAGGAGTTTCACTTAGCGGCTTGCGAACAGGTGCAAAAACGTCGCCATTTGAAATCCAGTTTTATCGCAGGCTTAAATCAGCCCGCTGATAATAGAGTATGTATAGAGTGTTTATTATTACTTAAATATGACGGTCTAGATGCCCGCCGTAGCCGCCGTTTAGATCTTGCTGAAACAATACAAAAAGAATTTAAACTGATCGAATTCCAAAAAGAATATCCGTTTTACCCTTTGGTTTGAAATCAGTTAAATAGTTAGCGCATAGAGATTGTGACTTGCATTAATGTTACAATTTAAGTGTTTAACATGTCGAATAATTTAATGAACGCTACCTTCTCTTTTACTGTAACGGCAAAGCAAGCTGATACCTATTTGCTAGCCTGTTTATTACCCGCGATTCCTTACCTGAATCCTGAGCAATGGCAGTCGCTGTTAACGGAAGAGCAGGGGGATATCAAGGTCGACGGTGTTATCGTTCATGATGATATCTTGCTTACCCTAGGCCAAGTTGTAAGCTATACCATTAACGACTATCAAGAAGCAGAAGTCGATTGTGCCTGGTCTGAAATTTGGTCTAACGAAGAAATTTCTGCCATTCATAAACCCGCTAACCTTCCGGTAAACCGTACTACTCGCAATGTTTACAATACTCTTATTCAACTACTACGTCGGGAAAGTCATTGGCCTGATGCGCATTTATTACATCGTTTAGATTTAGAAACGTCGGGGCTAATCTTAATCGCCCAAAATAATGCTGTGGCATGTCAGTATCAATCTAAGTTAGATCATTTAATTAAACGTAAAATTTATCGTGCAGTTGTGATTGGTAATCCTGATTGGGAAACTAAAGACTTTTATTGTGACCTCCGTACTCTTGATGACAATGAGGGAGGCACAGCGATACGCAGTCAGATGCATGTAGTGCCAAAAGGGCAAGGTAAAGAAAGTCGTACCTTATTTAATGTATTAGCAACAAAACTAGTAAAGGGTGAGCGCTTTTCATTGATTGAGTGTGAATTGTTTACTGGACGTAAGCATCAAATCCGTGCTCAGTTGGCCCACTTAGGACACCCGATTGTAGGGGATAAAATTTATAGTAATAACGGTGAGTTTTATTTAAAGCGACTTGATAAAATATTGTCTGAAGTTGATCATGAAAAATTATTAACTCCGCATCATTTATTGCATGCCTATCAGATTCATCTGCATAACCTTTGGCAGCCAGATGGGAATACTCAAAAGACTCAGGACATCATTTTAACCGATAATGATTTTCCTGAGTCTTGGCAAAGCTTTGGCTTTTAGCGGTTTAATAAATAATCTTGGTATTCTTTTCTAAGATTAATTTTTAACAATTTACCTGTAGCCGTATGCGGTAAGCTTTCTACAAAGATTACTTCGTCGGGCATCCACCACTTGGCGATTTTATCGCTTAAAAATTGTTTGATTTCTTCACCACTCAGAGTTGACTCAGGCTTACGAATAACCAGTAATAATGGACGCTCATCCCACTTTTCATGCGCCACACCGATAACACATGCTTCGATAATATCAGCATGGCCAATTGCGGCATTTTCTAAATCAATCGAGCTAATCCATTCTCCTCCTGATTTGATCACATCTTTTGAACGATCAACTATTCCTAAATAATTATTTTCATCAATAGTAGCGACATCACCTGTATCTAACCAGCCATTTTCAAAGCTGCTCATATCGTCGGATTTATAATACTGTTTAATGATCCAAGGGCCTCTAACGAGTAGGCGGCCATAGGTCGAACCGTCATGAGGCTGGCTATCACCGTTATCATCGACGATTTTCATTTCAACCCCAAAAACAGGGCGACCTTGTTTTTGTTGTAATTGATGGCGTTGTTCTGTTGTCATACTGTCCATTGCGGCAGTCTTAACGTTTGCTGTCCCTAATGGAGACATCTCGGTCATGCCCCAAGCGTGAATCAAAAAAGCATCATGGACTTCATCAAACTTCTTAATCATAGACAGTGGTGCGGCAGAGCCACCAACGACAACGTTCTTCACGGAATCAAGGGTCTTACCAATTTCATCCATGTGATTTAATAGCATTAACCATACTGTCGGCACGCCTAATAGCAGGTCCGGCTGCTCGGCTTCGATCAGTTGCCATAATGACGCACCATCCATCCCTGGACCGGGGAATACGAGTTTTGAACCTGTCATGGCTCCGGCATAGGGTACGCCCCAAGCGTTGACGTGAAACATGGGGACGACAGGTAAAACACAAGATAAGCCACTGATGCCTAAGGCTTCACGGCTGATTTCTGACATAGCATGGAGTAGGGTTGAACGGTGACTATAAAGTACACCTTTAGGGTTACCTGTGGTGCCGGAGGTATAACATAAGCTGGCTGCGGAGTTTTCATCAAATTGAGGCCATTCGAGTTCATCGCTGGCACTGCTGATTAAGTCTTCATAACAGATAACATTATTCAAACGAGTTTCTGGCATGTTGGCCTTATCGGCCATGATAATAAAACCTTCTACACCAGTAATTTGATCTTGAATGGCTTCTAATAGCGGTACAAAAGTTAAGTCAACAAAGATCCAGCGGTCTTCTGCGTGGTTAATAATGTAAACCAATTGTTCGGGGAATAAACGTGGGTTAATGGTATGTAATACCGAACCAATGCCAGAGACACCAAAGTATAATTCAAAGTGACGGTAGTTATTCCAAGCCAAGGTAGCGATACGGTCAGCGGGTTTAGCGCCCAATTCTATGAGGGCATTTGCGATTTGTTTAGAGCGTTTGGCGGCGTCTTTCATTGTATAGCGGTGAATATCACTCACACCATCAGACTCGCAGCGACGACTAACAATTTCACTGTTGGGATTGGAAGATGCGGCGTGTTCAATCAACCCAGAAATTAATAACGGGTTATCCATCATGTTACCTAGCATACGTGCACTACCTTTAAATTTAATATTTAATGATGACTCAACATTAAATAATAAAGAGTTAATGCTCTATCACTCTTTAGTACTATTTTCTTATCTTGATAAAGAACGACTTTTATTATGCAAAAGCCCATATCAGAAGCCTGCTTACGCAATCAAGCACCGATCGCCGAGGCGTTAAAAAAACTATTACCGAAAGCTGCGCAGCTATTAGAAATTGGCAGCGGTACAGGACAGCACGCGGTCTTTTGTGCCAAGGAATTACCTCATGTCGTGTGGCAGCCCAGCGACCTAGCCCAGCATCATGCTGGAATGAAACTGTGGATAGATGAGGCATTGCTAGATAATTTATTGAATCCGTTGGAGCTCGATGTTGATCAAAGCTGGCCGGCACTTGACGTTGATCATGTATTTACTGCGAATACCGTTCATTACATTGCCGATAGCAGTGTCGTGAATATGTTCACAGGAATAGGCCGTTTATTAGAAAAAGAGGGATTATTTATTATGTATGGGCCCGTTAATATAAACGGGGAATATACCAGTGAAGGTAATGTCCGTTTGGATGAATGGCTTAAAAGCTGTGTAAATCCTTTGGCGGGGATTAAAGATCTGGCTGACCTTGAGCACTTGGCTAAAGATCAAAATTTAATCTTGATCGATAACTTAGCCATGCCAGCCAATAACCGCTTATTAGTGTTTCAAAAGCGCTAGTCGAGCTTAGCTTGAATCCAGTGGGCGATATCTTGTATTTGCTCGTAACAAACTTGATGTTCCATTGGATAATCTTGGAACTGGGTCTGATAACCCAAGTCGGTGAGGTCACGTTGTGCTTTTAAACCAAGACTTTGGTTTACCACAGCGTCTTGGCTACCGTGATAAATCTGAATATCTATATTTTTATTACTAGGGCTTGGGATGAAGGTATTCGGCGCTATCAGCGTAGGGAAATAGGTCGATAGACCCGCCAATCCCGCTAAGGTCTGTGGATAAGTTAACGCCGCATGATAAGCCACGGCACCTCCTTGGGAGAACCCTAATAATAAAATTCGTTCACTTTTCACCCCGCGTTCAATTTCACGGTCGATCAAGTTTTGAATGTCTTTTACTGAAGCGAGCAACTGTTCTTGGTTAATCGTACGTTCGGCGTTTTGCCCGCTCGCATTACCCGTCGGCATATCTAAAATATCGTACCAAGCCGGCATCGAAAAGCCGCCATTAATGGTAACGGGTATTTCTCCAGCATGGGGGAAGATGAAGCGAATAGCCTCGAAGGTATTCCCTAGCATACCTTTTAACTCTGGAACCAGAGCCGCAAAATCATCACCACTAGCCCCTAAGCCGTGCAGCCAGATGATACTGGCAGTTTGCGGTGCATTTGGCTCATAAGAGGGAATTTCGATTGTGGATAAATTATTCATACTGGGAATCTTTATTGTCTAGGCGCTGTCTATGGTATGTTAATGCTTGCTTAATACTATGTTATTACTGGCCTGATTGTTAGATAAGAGAACAGAATGCTGAATATTTTACCTTCGATATTTAAACCTAAGCCTTTAGTCGATCAAGGTAGTGCAGACTTTATATTTACCACGGTCGCTTGGATTCTTCAGAATTTTGATCATGAAGAATTTTTTAGTCGTACACGCTTAGTTGCCCCAACCAATGCGTTCTTTCCGGGGCGGGTGAGCAGTGTGGAAGAAAAAGCACAGAATATTTTTCAGCATACGTTACGTTATGCCGGTTTACGTCATTGGCCGTTTGAACTTAGGTCGATGATTGAGCGTGAAGTGAATAGTGAATGCCAAATCCCACCTGCGCCACAGGGTGAGTTAGCACTTATTCATCGCAATTCATTTCCAAGCCTATCGATGAATTCAGAAGACAATATAGAAGACACTGGTGCTGAGTCTATGGGGATATATGGTCAAGAAGTCCCTATCATTATTACCCCACAGCCATTATTTGTTTTCTTTAACCCTCAGCAAACGCTGAAACCGGAAGATCTTAGTGCAAGCTATGCACACGTGATTGCTCAGCATCTAATTATTCAGTCAAAACAACAGCCTCCAGGAGGAAGTCAGTTCTTCGGCGAAGCCAGTGAAGTCTTAGCTAGCATGATGGGCTTTGGTGTTTTGCTCAGTAATTCGGCTTATACCTTCCGTGGCGGTTGTGGTTCTTGTTATAACGCGATGGCGAATCGTCAACCCGCTTTAACCGAGCTGGATAATGTCTTCACACTGGCGCTATTTTGCCGTTTAAAGGGCATAAAGACTAAAGATGCGACACGTCATTTGAAAAAGCACCTTACAAGCAGTTATAAGCAGGCTGTGAAGCAGATAGATCAACGCTTAGAGCAAGTGAACGATTTGAGACAATTGACTTAACAAAGAGGCGAGAATGCCTATGCTGAACTAATCTTTTACTGTGGTCAGGCTTATGACGTCAACTTACAGTGAGTTTCTTTAGCATGGTACGAACAACCCTTCCTGCTCAATCTCCTTGGTTATATATAGGGTTATTTTTCGGCTATTTTATTGTTGGCCATTTATTGTCCAATGTCTCTTTTCAATCACAAATCGTTCCAATTTGGTTACCAGCGGGGATTGCACTCGTCGGGTGTTATATATGGTGGTTGCGCTTCCTTCCTGCGGTATTTATTGCCTCTTTTGTTTTTAACTATTCCGTTCATCCTGCTTTTGAGATAAGTGACTTATTAGGGGATAAAGGTTTTGAATTAATTCTTATTGCTACAGGGGCGAGTTTACAAGCGATTACAGGCAGGGCCATTCTACGATACTGGTTAGGTAACCCATTAAAGCAATCTTCAAATTTAAAAATCATATATTTTGTCATTGTGGTAGGGATTCTTGTAAATCTGATATCTTCCAATATTGGAATTAGTGCTCTTAGTACATTTAATCCGGAATACAGTGGTGATAATTATTGGACTAATGTTACTTATTGGTGGTTAGGTGATTCACTTGGTGTGCTATTGGCGACTCCATTTCTATTAAGTTTAATTAATTTTAATCAGTTAAAAGAGGAACAAAAAAAATCACGCTTATTAATTCTTTCTTCCTCAGCCGTTTTGTTTTTATCAGTTTTAGTATTAACCGCGTTTTTTATTGATTTTTCTAATGCAGCGGCGAAAGAATCATCACAGCGAGAAATTAAAAGTATTGAGAATGGTTTATATAGAGAGCTGAATAACTCTAAAGCTCAATTGCAAAATCTTGCAGGCTATATTCAAAATACGAAAGACTTATCTAGAAACACTTTTGCACGTTTTGTTGAAGATTTAATGTCTAATCAACCAACGATCAATGCTATGTCATGGAATCCAGTGATCGATAGCAATGAACGAAGCGATGCCGAGAGTTTACTGAGTAAAATCTACGATCGCCAAGTAAAAGTTAGAGGAGACCCCCTATCGGAAAACGACCCAATTGTTTACGTGAAACTAATTTCCCCAGAGAAAGAAAACAAAGAAGCGATAGGGTTTAATGTCTATTCTAATGAAAAGAGAAAGAGAACCTTGATTGAAGCTGAATTTAGTTTTCAACCTAAGGCAACACCAATAATTCAGCTTGTTCAATCTAATAGCAGAAAACCCGCGTACCTTATGTTCTTCCCAGTTTTTCAAGGTGATAAACAATTGCGAGGGTATGCAACAGGAGTATTCCTAGCAGATAGTATGTTATCTAGAGCCTTGGGGTCTGAGGGGCGCGAGCACTTTAACTACGAACTTTATGAACAGCATAGTAATGGTTGGTTTTCTTCAAATAATGACGGTTTAGTCTTGCGTGACGATGTAGAAGCGGAGCATTTAACCTTTCAATTAGCCGGTCAGATTTGGCATTTATACCTTAAAAGCAATCAAGAATATTTATTGAAAGAGCAAAGCCAATCTTATTTATTGTTATTTTCTCTAGAGTTTGTGATTGTTGCATTTATTATGATTTTAATCCTGATGATGAACAGTCGCCAAATTGAACTTAATCTCTTGGTGAGTGAGAAAACGGCTTCATTGAAAATTGCAATGAAAGAAGCGAAAGAAGCTAACTCGGCCAAGAGCCGATTTTTAGCCAATATGAGTCATGAAATACGGACTCCGATGAATGCAGTGATCGGATTTTCAGCTTTAGCAAGACAAAGTACTGATAAAGAGGTTGTACAAAGTTATTTAGAGAAAATAGAGATCTCTTCAGACTTACTATTGAATATCGTGAATGATATTTTAGATATTTCAAAAATCGAAGCGGGTAAACTGGTTCTTGTTGAAGAAGTTTTTGATATTCGAAGTACTTGCAAGCGAATTGATAGTCTATTTCATGTGCAAGCTGAAAATAAAAATTTAAACTGGCGCCTTACCCATAATATCTCAAATTCAGTTTATTTTAAGGGAGATCAAGTTCGTTTCGAACAGGTACTGATTAATCTTTGCAGTAATGCTCTGAAGTTCACTAAGTATGGTGGTATTTGGGTGGATTTAGATGTAGAGACTCTCAAATACCCTAATAATCGTATATGTGTGAGAGTTAAGGATACAGGAATAGGAATAAGTAAAAATGATCAAGCTAAGTTATTCAATGCATTCATTCAAGCGGATGATAGTACTTCGAGAAAATTTGGCGGTACGGGGTTAGGCCTTGCATTATCAAATGAATTGAGTCGTTTAATGCAAGGGGGCATTACAATTAATAGTGAAGAGGGACAAGGTGCAGAGTTCATATTTGAATGTGTGATGAAAACAGCTGATAAGATGAGTTTGCCTGTTGATGATGTTGCAGAAAACAAGGAAGCGGATGAAAATAGAGTAAAAGAAGAAAATAAAACGCTAGGGGAGCCTGCAAAAAAACGAAAAATAAATGACCTGCGTATTTTAGTGGCTGAAGATAATGAAATTAATCAGTTGGTCATTGAAGCGATTCTTGAAAATCTTGGCGTGAGTGCAGTGATTGTAGATAACGGCTTAAAAGCGGTTGATAAAATTCAACAAGAAACGTTTGATGTACTTCTTATGGACTGCCAGATGCCGGTGATGGATGGTTATCGTGCTACAGAAAAAATTCGCAAAATGGTGGGCTTTGAAGATTTCCCAATCTTTGCTTTAACAGCCGATGTAACCACTGAAAGTAAACAGCGGGCGCAAGATGTCGGTTTTACTGGACATATATCGAAGCCAATATTAGTCGAAACTCTATTAGAAAAACTAGAAAGTATTTAGCTTTCTAGTTTTTCATAAAGCTACCGTTTAAGCAGCAACTTCTAGCGCTTGCAAATAACCATTGATTCCGGCCAAGACACTATTGATCGTTGCCGTCACAATATCTTGATGTTGGCAGATACCAATAAACTTAGAACTGCTCTGACTATCGTGATTAATGGATATTTGTACAAAGGCCATAGCTTGAGCATTCGTGCCTTTACTTAAAGCAATCTGATCAAATTGCTGTACTTGAAAATCGATGCCTAATGCTTTGTGCAAGCCATCACTCAAGGCAGATATAACCCCTTTACCTTGGCCATGTATCGTTTGAGTTTCCCCATGAATACTGCCATCACAGATACTGGCTTGAATAGATTCTTGATCACCTTGTTTATGAACCTCATAGCCCAATACTTGATATTGCTGCTCGTTTTGCTGGTGTGCTTGTACAAACTGTTGCTGAAAAATACGGTAGATCATCGCACTATCAACTTCACAGCTGTGTTTAACACTGTAATTTTGAACCGCATTACTCAATTCAATTTGCATCCAGCGTGGTAAGTTAATGCCGTACTCACTTTCCATGATATACGCGACACCGCCTTTACCCGATTGGCTATTGACCCGAATAACCGATTGGTAATCGCGGCCTATGTCTTTTGGATCAATCGGCAAATACGCAACATCCCATTCACTATTTTCTTGTTGTACGGTTAAACATTTTTTAATCGCATCTTGGTGGCTACCGGAAAAGGCGGTATAAACTAACTCACCATACCAAGGGTGGCGTGGGTGAGTTTTAATTTGCGTGCATTGCTCTACGGTAGAGATCACTTCATCGGCAATCGACAAATCAATTTGTGGATCTATGCCCTGGCTGTATAAATTCATGGCCATGGTAATCAAGTCCATATTACCGGTACGCTCACCATTACCCATTAAAGTGCCTTCAATACGATCAGCCCCAGCTAATAAAGCCATTTCGGCGGCGGCAACCGCACAACCACGATCGTTATGAGTATGGATCGAGATGATAATATTGTCGCGCTGGTTTACTCCACGGCAAAAGGTCTCAACCTGATCGGCAAAGACATTCGGTCCCGCGCACTCGACCGTTGCTGGCAAATTAATGATGGCTTTATTGTCAGCGCTTGGCTGCCAAATATCGATCACCGCATTACACACATCAATAGCAAAATCAGTTTCGGTACTGGAAAAACTTTCAGGAGAATATTCAAAGGTCCAATCTGTCATCGGATACTTCTTCGCTTCACTCTGTACTTTTTTTGCACCCTTAATAGCGATATCGATAATACCTTGCTTATCCAAGCCAAAGACTTTTTCGCGCTGTACTGGTGACGTTGAGTTATACACGTGCACAATCGCTTGCGTAGCACCTTCTAACGAATTATAAGTGCGTTCAATCAACTCATCTCTAGCTTGAGTCAACACTTGTATCGTCACGTCTTCAGGAATTTGATCTTCTTCAATCAACCAGCGAACAAAGTCAAAGTCGGGTTGTGAGGCAGATGGAAAGCCGACTTCAATATGCTTAAAGCCCATTTTCACCATTAAGTGCCACATCTGCTGTTTTTGCTCGACCGACATGGGCTCAATCAAGGCTTGATTTCCATCTCTTAGATCAACCGCACACCACTGAGGTGCTTGGCTAATGACCTGGCTTGGCCATTGGCGATCGGTCATTTTCATTGCCGGCATCTTGCTTTGAAAAGAGGCGTATTTCGTGTGATTGAAGACTTTCATGTGAGCACCTAATTCGTTAACGGTTCGTCGTTTAATCTGATGAGTTAACTATAAGTGCAAAGAAGGGGGGAATGATGGCAAAGTGACGATTATATTGCTGGCATTTGGGTGAATTATTTCAATAAGTTATCTATATTGAGAGAAATATTGCGACACACTGTTTTTGGTGGCAATAATCCTCTCTAAAGATGGGCTATTTAGACTTTATTTCAATAGTCTCATTTAGGGTAACCGTTTCAGCTTGGCAGCGTTCAATGATCTTCACGATAGCTGATTGAATCACTTCATCAGTACGGGCATCCGTTTTACTGATAAACCTTTCCTCCATCGCTTCCGCGCCTTCTTCAGGAATAAACCGTACGGCAACTTCCTCGGCGACTTCTTGATTTTGGCCAAAATAAGCAATTGAGATTTCAGGATAGCCTTTAAACCCTAACTTCACTCTTTTGGAAATTCTTTTTGCTGATTTTTCTAATTTCACAGTGTACTCCGTTTGCAGGTCTGTTCATTCCGTTTGGCTAGTGTGACATAAGTTGGATCACCTAATGACTGTTATCTGCCAAAATCATATCCGCGGCTTTTGCAGCAATCATAATCGTTGGCGAATTGGTATTGCCAGCGACTAAAGTAGGCATAATAGAAGCATCGACGACCCTTAAACGTTCTATACCATGTACCTGTAAGCGATCATTAACGACGGCATCTTTATCCTTACCCATTTTACAGGTGCCGACTGGATGATAGACGTGGTTGGCTTTTTCTCGCACGAAGTCTTCAATTTCTTGGTCGGATAGTGCTGATTTATTGGGAAAGATCGACTTCCCTCGACCGTCATCAAAAGCGGGCTGAGCAAAAATCGTTAAATTGATTTTTACTGCTTCAACCATCGCCGCTAAATCATCAGGGTGGCTGAGCATATTTAACTCAATTTTAGGGTCTTGAAGAAAGTCACTATTGTGCAGGCTCACACGGCCGCGACTTTTTGGCCGTAATAAACAGTTATGCAGTGAATAACCATAGGTTAATAGCGTCGATTTTTTACGACCATGATCTTCCATCACTAATGGAATAAATTGCAGTTGCATATCAGGATCGGCTAGCTCAGGTTTTGATTTAATAAAACCGCCGACTTCAACGATGGAGGTGGTTAAAAAACCTTTGCGCTGGCTAATATACTGCCAGATCTCTTTCATCATTTTTGCCATACCGACTGGGCGTAAGGCAACGGTATTCGCTTTTTTACTCTCGTTAACCGTGATGATATCGACATGTTCTTGCAGGTTTTCGCCAACCCCAGGTAAATGTTGATTGATAGCGATTTGGTGTTGTTTCAATGTGTCTTCAGGACCGATACCCGATAGCATTAATAGCTGAGGAGAACAGAATGAACCTGCGGATAAAATGACTTCTTTCGCTGCTCTGAGAGTTTTCAGTTCACCCTGGTGATGATACTCCACGCCAGAGGCCTGTTTATTCTCAATCAGAATACGCGCGACACGGGCGTCGGTAACGATCGTTAGGTTTGTACGTTCACTAATTGGATGTAAAAAAGCTCTTGCCGCACTACAGCGTTCGCCATTGATTTGAGTAACTTGATAATGGCCAATGCCTTCTTGCTTAGCGCCATTAAAATCGGAGTTATCGACATAACCAGCTTGACGACAAGCTTGCAGTAACGTTTCCCCTAAAGGATGCTTTGAGCGACCTTCAGCGACATTGAGCTCCCCTTGGGTACCATGAAACGCATCAGCGCCACGTTCTTGATGCTGGGTCGATTTAAAATAAGGCAGGATGTCGTCATAACCCCAGCCTTCATTTCCTAAGCTGGCCCAGTGATCGTAATCACTAGGTGTTCCACGGGTATAGAGCATGGCATTAACAGCACTACTACCGCCCAGTACCTTACCGCGAGGGCAATAAATCGTGCGCTCGTTTTGGCTTAGCTCGGGCTGAGAGTTGAACATCCAGTTGTATTTTTTACTGTCCATCAAGCCAATGACGCCGATGGGAGTAGAAACGAGAGAAGTATTATCGCGGGGACCTGTTTCTAATAAACAGACGCGGTTATTGCTATCAGCAGAAAGGCGGTTAGCGAGCACACAGCCCGCTGATCCACCGCCAATGATGATGTAATCGAATTCAGTATTCGCTATCGACATGCCACTTCTCTTTTTATAATAGTTTGACTGCCACCAGTCTAAACGGCTTTAAAAAGAAAAACTTGTCTAATTAAGACGGAAAAACTGTCTTTTTTGGCCTTTATAGCCGTTATGCCGTCGCCTCTTCTTTAAGGTCTGCATTGCCATATGCGGCTTCGTATTGCTCAACACTAATGATTTTATTGGTATGGTTATCCCAAATAATAAACTTGAAGGCATGAGGGATTTCAGTTAGAGAAATGCGTTTAACGCGATCAAATAAATGATGATATTTTTCGTGACACGGCACCAGATTGTAGTTTGGAATACGTGCTGAAAGGTGATGAATATGGTGATAAGCAATATCCGCCGTAAACCAGTTCAAGAACTTAGGCAGCTGCAAAAAGCTGGTGCCATCAAGTGCGGCGGTGAAATAATTCCAGTCTTCATCCCCAGTCGCGTAAGAATCTTCGAAGTTGTGCTGTACGGTGAATAATACGATACCAATGGCACCGGCAAATGACAGTGCAATAACGTAGATAGTGAAAAATTCTATTGCGCCAAAATAACTGGCTGCTAAAACCCAAGCGCTGAGCAGTACAACATTATTCGCTGCCATGTGGCGATACTCTTGCCAAGTACTCCAATAATTGGTTTCAAATTCAGCATTGATTTCGCTTGCAGGCTTACCTTTATTGGCGAGCTTTTGCTGAACAAAGAAAAGCGCAAATTGAATGCTGCCTTTCATCCAAGTGAATCTTGGGTTGAAAATGAAGTATAAAAAACCAGCCATCGGTGCTAAGCGAAGGTTACGGTTATTGGCGTAAGACTTCTTACCTTTCTCGTCTAGCTCAGCGTATTGATCTACCGACAAAACTGCCAGAGGGCCACGGTATTTATTCCAGTTGCCATTGGTCGCGTGGTGATAATCGTGGTGTTTTGACCAAACATATTGTGGAACGCCGCATAGAACACCAAAGATAAAGCCAGCAATTTTGTTCTCACGAGGATTTATATATAAACAGTTATGGCCACAATCATGCAGCATGACGAATACGCGAATGATGAATAAGGTTAAAATCAGGGTTAAACCGGCCGATAGCCAGTAAGAGATTTTTAAGCTTTCGATCGCCGCATAAAATAAAATGAAGTAGGGCAAGATGGTGGTTAAGGTTTGGATAAACGCCTTAACATTATTACGCACGGCATATTCGGCAATGAGCGAATTCTTTTGCTTTTTTAGGGTGCTGGTGGCAATACTGGCCGCTTCTTGCTGTGTCGTTGCATTCATTATTATTGGTATTAGCTCGGCTATGGTAAACGGGCGCTAGTATCGCAGTATTAGCAATCACTGTAAAATTGTAAGGGCTTTGAACCATAATCCTTGCCAAAAATTTAGATTCGTTCACATAAAATCACCATAAATTAAACAAAGACAATTTCACAAGGATACCGAACTATGCCCGAGGTGCAGCTGCTGACTCAGCTTATATTACCCATCACCCTCGCGCTGATGATGCTAACGATGGGACTCGCACTGACCTTAGCGGACTTTAAGCGTATTTGGCACGACCCTAAGGCCGTATTATTGGGCATTATTTTACAGCTCGTATTATTACCCGCCATCGCTTGGGGGTTGATCTTCTTTGCTGGATTATTTATACCGTTATCTTCAACCGTTATTGTAGGCCTGATCATACTAGCAGTATGCCCAGGTGGGGCGACATCCAATATCATTTCACACTTATCGGGTGGAGACGGTGCATTATCGATCTCCATGACCGCCGTGGTGAGCCTCATGATCCCCTTTATTATCCCTTTTAGCTTAAGCTATCAATTACACTGGCTTGGCCAAGAATCGATTGCCGTACAGCTGCCTATTCTTAAAACCATTTTTCAACTGCTATTAGTGACGATTGTTCCAGTGTTCATTGGCATGTCATTACGCCAACTCTGGCCAGCAGCCATTATTAAATTAGAGCCTTGGGCTCGTAAAGCCAGCGGTATCATTTTCTTTTGCCTCGTTTTAGCGTTATTGGTCGTCCAATGGCCTCAGTTAAGTGCAATGGGGGTCAGTATTGCCGTTTTGTGTTTAGGTTTATGTTTGTCGTCTATGGTCTTGGCGTACGGAGCTGCGGTTTTTAATCGGTTTAGCGTTAAGGTGCGTAAAACTCTAGCCATAGAAGTCGGCATTCAGAATGCTGGTACGGGCATGTTCATCGCTTCTGTTTTATTAGCTCGGCCAGAATTGGCCTTGGTGCCTTTAATGTATGGCTTGGTCATGAACATTCCGGCCTTCGTTTTGATTGCAATTAATCAATCTAAGCAATAAACATACAAGACACAGGTTAAAACAACTCAAGATTCAGCGTATTGAGCCTCAAGCTGATTAAGTTGGCTAAATAAAGCGTAATTAAACAAGGCAATGCCTGACATCTCTAAAAACTCTTCACAGGTATAAAATACCGTATACATCAGGTTATTTCGGCCATGTATTTCCGCATGCTGGCCTCCTAGCAATTCAAATCCTATCGCGCCAATGACAAAAATACTGCCAGATAATATAAATAACCATCGAGTTCTAGGGGGGAGGTTTAATAAGAACTTTGAATAAATAGCCAGGAAAATCAATAAACCGATGCCGTATGGGATAACCCAAGCATAAAAAAGCAGGCCTGAAGTATCCAGCGTTTCTCGCACCGGAACAATCAAGTTCTCATGAAGTACCGAAGCTTCATCTATCGCTAAGAAAACGAAAATACAACCTAGTCCTAACCAAGCGATATAGGGGGCTTGATGCTTCTTGTGTAATAACGAAATCTTAAAGAGAAGTATGCTGGCTAATATAATGGCGGCAGCAGAGTAGAGCGTGGGGACATTCATCTCTCGATCAAAATTAAATAAGGGCACTAAACCGAAGATATAATCATGCTGAAAAAAATAGGTTGTGACAATGCCTGTAATATTAGCGAGTAATAAGAAAGCCAGTAAAAGGAAGTTTTTTGTTATAAAGCTTTCGGGTGAAATCTTAATATTCATTTAATCCCCCATAAAATACACATGCAAAATACTTCGCATTGCGTATAACCTCTAATTAGACTGAGGCTAGTCGCCTAGCCAGAAAAATCTTATCTTTTGACTATAGACTATTTTGAATAGAGAGAGGCTAGAAGAGCATGAAATGAGCTAGCAGAGTTAGACGAATAATTATTGGCTTTTTAAGTCTATGATGTTTAGAAATGCCGAAGCATCGTCAATACTGTTTAAAAGTTCATTATTAGGTAAGCATTCGTCTTCGACAAATTTCGCTAAGTCAGGTTCTGGATCACAAAATAAAATATCGAGTGAAAGACGGTCATTACCATATAAGCCTCGGTGAATCATATTGGCTGAAAATACCAATAGATCGCCAGCGTTTAATGGTATCGCTAATCCAGAGTCTAAACACTCGTTGTTTTTTCTACTTTCTGTTTCTAAGCGAATATTTAATTCTTCATCGGTGTCCCAGCGTTTATGGGTACCAGGGATCAACTCAATTCCTCGTTCATCTTTCAATGGGATACGAAAATGAATGACTTCTGGGCCTGATAGCGCTAGCTTTTGCTCTTCGACTGAAAGATGGTATTGAGGATCTCTGTGCCAGTAATTATTTTGCTCTTTATTTACCGGATCAAAGAAGAGTTGAGTATTCATAAAGCAAGGGCGATCCGGGAATAATGAGTGCACGATATTCATGATTTTCTCAGAGCCTATCAGCTTAAAAAATTTCGTTCGTTGCTCATCATTAAGGTGCTCTTTTCCTGTGAGGTAAGCAGAATTAACAGCTCTATCCATATAGAAGGCGCTGTTACTATCTTTCCATGACTCGTGAAAATTATTCAGTATCAGACTTAAATTCTGAAGTTCGCTTGGGTCGAATAAATCTTTTATGACCACAAACCCGTTTTTACAGTAGTCTTTATACATATTCTACTCGGCAAGACTTCATATTATGCATTATTAGTTTGAATACCTGTGATGCCAGAGCGTTCAATGATTTCTGTTTCAAAACCATCGATACTTTTCTGGTTCTTTTTAGCCCAATAATTATCAATGCTTTCAGGGTCTTGTTTTTCCGACCATTTAGCCAAATACACTGAGCAACTAGACGTGCACCAACTTTTTGTTATGGTTCTTTTTCATTCTTCTCTAAATCCTTAATAGCCTTTTTAGTACTTTTAGGTATCAGAAATTTAGATAATAACTCTGGAAATAGTACGAAAGCCCCTATTTTTGAAGCTTTCGATTTTGAGGAATATAAAACCAAAGCTAGCATTCCAATGGCTACAGTAATTCCTACATAAAGCAGACCATGAATGCCAGCGGCATAGCCAGCTGAAAATATAATCATAGCTATTAAAACTATTCCTACAGCAGTATCTTTATTCATAATTCAAAGAGCCATAATGTTTTTGTTGTAGGGCAGTGATACGTAGCGAGGAATGAGCGAAGGAGAGCTCCCCAAAAAAGTAGCCCCCGCTTTTATTAATATCACGAAGTGTAACCGTCCCAGTACTGTAGGTGCGAACACCAGCTCATTGTTAGCTGTATCATTACACCTTTGTGCCTGCTTTACCAAGAACCAATGCAACCCAGTAATCTTTGCAAAATATTGCAACTAGTATTCCCACTGCTGCTATGACAAAAAACAGACCTATTACAAACCAAACTTCCAAAGGAGCCCATTCATATTTATGCTGAGTATAAGCCGTTATCATACAGACTAATTCAATAGTTAAACTAAGTGTAAATAAAACTGGGCGCTTCCATTCTGCGACTACTGGTTTGTAGACTCTTCTAGTCCAACGCTCAAATTTATCAATAATTTTCATAATTCAGCTAACGCCCGCCTCAACGTGCTAATTTTTTGTTGGCGGCTTTTGTGCGTATTTTGCACAAAAGGTGAAAGCTGAAAATTGTCCGATGCAGGTGTTTGTTAAATTCATCACCTAAGATTACATCTCAATTTAACCGTGATGTCACTTAAACTATTAAGATAAGAGCAAGTAGCGGAGTCAAGCGGGTTTGATTCAATCTCCAAACGATTGAGAATTTTATTATTACTTAAATCTAACGAGGTTATATTATTTCGATTCAATATTAATTGTGTGATTTCTGGATTGTGACTTACATCAATAATATCAAGTTCATTATCGTTTAACACTACATAATCAAGGACGAGATTTTTGCTAATATCTATTTGTGTTAACTCTGAGCGTGTCACTCTTAAATACGTTAGAAGAGTATTATTGCTTACATCTAAACTCACAAAATCATTGGTAAATAAATCTAGCGAAACAAGCGCGGAATTATTACTTATATCAATTTCAACAAGCTGATTATCACCCAGATGCAATTTAGAAAGTAATAAATTCTTACTCAAATCTATATTAGTAATCATATTATGGTTTAAATATAAGGTTTCAAGCAGAGTATTATTCCGCACGTCTATATCGGTAATATTATTACCAGAGAAGTACCCTAATTCTAGAAAAGTAAGAGCTTTATTATTACTAACATCAATACTCGATAAATTGTTGCCTGCTAAGGATAAGTAAGTAAGGGCTGAATTGTTATTTAGCTCTATGCTGGTGAGTTTGTTGTAATATAAGTCTAAATGAACTAAGTCAGTAAATCTTTCTACACCGATAGCACTAGTAATATCTAAACTTCTACACTCGATCTTTGTAACTTGGGACGTATTAGTCCAGCCATTCTGATTAGCTATGTTCAATACACAGCTCTCAAATTCAGGATCAACGAATACAACACTGTCAATTGAGATTTCCACCTCGTTATCTGTAATCGATCCATTCGCATTCGCATTCGCATTCTCAGCATCGGTATCGGTATCGGTATCTACTGTATCGTTACTACTTTCACCACCACAAGAGCTAAGAAATAGAATCAAGCCCAGTACAAATATAGATATTTTCATGAATTAGGATACCTATTAATAAAAAATAAATGAGAGACAAAAGCTCAACACTGTGAATTTAACGCCAATATTGTGGGGCGCTGAAAGCGTCCCAGTGCCGAAGGCACGATCACGAATGCCTTGTTAAAATCTTTAGTACCAATCTTCATTTGGATGTTCAATTTTATATTTATTAGCAATCTGTATTGCTTTCGAATTTTCAAAATACTCTAGCTGGCTATGAGCCCAGAATCTAACATCTCTATATTGACTATTAAGTTCTGCCGCTAGCACAGGTATCACTCTTTCATCGTCAGAATAACCTAATACTTCAATGAATTTTCCTCTCAGGTCAGGATTTAACTCATCTTTCATTAGAGCGGTAATCTGATCGAGGTATTCATCAACAAAACCTATTAGCCAATGAAAACCTTCTTCAAAGGTCATTGAATCTTTGCTTCGGAGCAGAGCTATTGCTTCATTAAATTCTTGATTCGTCATACATTTTGACTTTTAACGCCGCTAGCATTGGCTGATGGGGCTTTTAGCTGCGAAGCAGCGTCCCAGCAGTCCGATGCCTAGCCTTGTTAGCACTTGGTCTCGCTACTGAATTACTATTCATCCTCGAACTCGATGCCTTCACCCGAGGGACTATTTTGATGAAATATAACCTGCCGTTTTGGAAACTCTTTTGCGTAGTCTTGCAGGCACTCTACAAAGCCGTCATGTAATTCTGGGAGAAACCCTTTTAGAGCCGCGAGACCTTCTACTTTCAATGTTTTTGGCATAGAGGATTGATCATCATCTGTGATGCAATCCCAGAGCGCATTTAGGTTATAACCATAATATCCAGGAAAGTTAAGTTTCTTGGACACATACTCATGGAATGTTTCTTCATCCATGATTCCTGACATATCTATGAGTAGTTCTTCATTCATCGTTTTGAGTGCTAACATTTTAATAGTGCGCATGCGCGTTTGCACGGAACTGACTCTTCGCTAAAAGAGCCCACGGATTCGTGGCAACGATTTGATTTCATTGGGTAATTTTCAAAATCCATTTCCAAGTTCCGTCTTTCCATCCAAGAAATACGCGCATGCGCGTTTACCTAAATAACGAGGGTCTCGCTATGTCAGCCGTCCATATTGATAATGTACTGATTTTGCTACATTTTATTAAACTATTCCAGTGTAAACGCGCATGTTAAATAATATTTCCGTGCAAACGCGCATAAATTGAACTACTGTATAAATATCAACTGTATGGATGCACAGTATTTTAATTTTAGTTAATTGAGGTAGCTAGCATGTCTAAAAGCCCATTTCTGAATCAAATCAGCCAGCACATTCGCATGCGCGGCTACAGTATTCGCACTGAAAAAACATATATTTACTGGATCAAAGATTACATTCGATTTCACCGCCTGCAGCATCCAAAAGATCTTACTACAGAGCATGTTATTGGCTTTCTTTCATATTTGGCTAATCGCCGAGATGTTGCTATTAATACACAGAAAACAGCATTAAATGCCTTGGCTTATCTATACAATCAATTTCTGAACCAGCCCCTAGGTGACCTAGGATTCATTTATGCAAAACGGCAGCGTCGCTTGCCTGTTGTTTTAACGGTTCAAGAAGTTCAACTAATCTTGGACCAGCTCTCTGGCCGAGATAAGATAATTTTTTCTATTTTATACGGCTCAGGGTTAAGAATTACTGAATGCTTAAGATTAAGAGTTAAAGATATCGATTTTCAGCGAGGCGCCCTTACGGTTCATGATGGTAAAGGCGGAAAAGATAGGCAGACTATTTTAAGCCCTGCATTAAGAGTGCCTCTTCAGGAGCTAATTGAGAATGCCATCCGCATACAGCAACAAGATAATATTCGCGGAATAGGCCCTTCATTTCCTCACATGCTAGGCAAGAAATACCCTAATGCATTCCGCCAGCCAGCATGGATGTTTATTTTCCCTTCTACCTCTATTTGCAAGCATCCAATTACCGATAAACCTTGCCGACATCACTTGCACGACACTGTGCCACGAAAAGCTTTGCAAAAGGCCGTAATTGCCGCAGGTTTAAATAGAAAGAAGATTAGCTGCCATACATTTAGGCACAGTTTTGCGACTCAGCTTTTACAAAACGGAAGAGACATAAGAACGGTACAAGAGCTGCTAGGTCATAGCGACGTTACAACCACTCAAATCTATACCCATGTGATAGGCCAACATTTCGCGGGCACGAATAGCCCGCTCGACAATTTGCAGATATAGCGCTTAATCAAAAACTAAAATGAATCAGTCTTTTGCTATACGGCTAAATACCGCACCCTTCTGGCCTTTATATTTAGCATCCGTACGCTTGTTATAAGGGCGTTTAGCTGGACTAGATAAGGTTTCAAAAGACAAAGCACAAATCACCATTTCTGGGCGCAGTGCTAAGGGCAATTTACCGTTATTAAAAAACTCTAAAACGATCTGCCCTTCCCAACCGGGATCAATTCGGCCTGCAGTTACGTGCACCATTAATCCTAATCGTGCAAGGGAACTACGGCCATCTAACCAACCCACTAGGTCATCGGGTATGGTGATTGACTCTAACGTTGCACCCAATACCAATTCCCCTGGGTGAATAAAGAAAGGCTCATCGTTTTCAACGACGATTTCTTTACTCATGATACGTTCCATATCACGGGTTAGTTGTTCGCGCTCGCCTGATAAATCTAGGTGCGTTACGGTATTATTACTGAATACGCGAAAGCTATTGGCTAAGCGTAAATCAACACTAATACCAGCAATAGACTCTGGCGCTGGGGCGGGTTCAATTTGTATTGAACCCTGCTCAATTCTTTGTTCAATATCACCATCACTTAAGCGCATGGTTTTATCCTTTTAATTTTTTAACAAAAATAATCAGTCGTCAGAAATGCTGATATTTGGAATTTGTTGGTCGTTGCTACTGCGGTTCGCTAATTCAACAGCGACGTTACGTGCAAGGTTGCGATACATTAATGCAACATCACTGTTTTCTTCTTCAACCACGACAGGGGTGCCTGCGTCACTTTGCTCTCGAATAAACTTCGATAGCGGTAATGACCCTAATAACTTGGTATCGTATTGGTCTGCAATTTTTTGCCCACCAGCTTCACCAAATATATGTTCTGCATGGCCGCAATTTGAGCAAATGTGCATGCTCATGTTTTCAATAATACCCAATACTGGAATATTCACTTTGCGGAACATTTCGATGCCTTTTTTAGCATCTAATAACGCAATGTCTTGCGGTGTGGTGACCACAACCGAACCTGCAACTGGGAATTTCTGCGATAACGTCAGCTGAATATCACCGGTGCCCGGTGGCATATCGATGATTAAATAATCCAGTTCGCCCCACGCGGTTTGCGTGAGTATTTGCATCAATGCGCCAGCGACCATTGGGCCACGCCATACCATAGGAGTATCGTCGGTAGTTAAGTAGGCCATCGACATGGTTTTAACACCATGGGCTTCGATCGGCACGAACCATTTATTATCAATGGTTTTAGGACGCGTACCTTCAGCAACTCCCATTAATAAACCTTGGCTTGGGCCATAGATGTCGGCATCTAATAAACCTACCTTGGCTCCGTCTTTCGCTAATGAGATGGCGAGGTTAACCGAGGTGGTTGATTTACCAACACCGCCTTTGCCCGACGCAACAGCAATGATGTTTTTAACTTGGTTAATGGCCTCAACGCTGTTTTGCGATTTATGCGCACTGACTTCCCAGCTGATGTTTATATTGACGTTTTCTACGCCATCAACATTACCGACCATCACTTTTAAAATTTCAGCTGTGCCACCTTTCAGGAAGTCGGATGGGTAAGGTAGGTGAATATCAATACTGACATCACTACCCGCATCATCGCCTGCACTTGCGGCTTGTATGTCTATTTTTTGCACAGCACCAAAACTGACGAGATCAGTATTTAAGTAAGGATCTTGGTAAGACGACAGCGCGGCTTCAATAGCGGCCTGAGTTAAAAGCGTATCAGTCATGGGTTACTCGCTAAGCAAAAACACGCATTGTATACGAGTTTCTGCAGGGAATCTGCTACTGCTGCTGCGCTAAATTTGAGTCATCAGCAGCTATTTAAAGGAAGTAAACTAACCAGCGCTATACTTATAACAAAATGAGCTTAAAAAAGCCGAAAATATACTTGAATGAAATAACGCCTATTTGGGATAATGAGGCGCCAAAATTTCAGCTGTGTTTAATTTTCATACAAACATAGCCAATACGATGAGCTCTGCGGTAACAGCGTGGGCTAGATTAGAGTGAGCATCCAAGATGACCGATTATTTATTAATTCTGGTCAGTACGATATTAGTGAATAACTTTGTACTGGTTCAGTTTTTAGGATTATGCCCTTTCATGGGGGTTTCCAATAAGTTAGAAACCGCAATAGGCATGTCTGCTGCCACGACCTTTGTATTAACCCTAGCCTCGGTCTGTAGTTATTTAGTTTATACCTACTTGCTGGTACCCCTCGATTTAGAATACTTGCGCACCATCAGCTTCATCATGGTGATTGCGGTGGTAGTTGGGTTCACCGAGATGGCTATTCGTAAAACCAGTCCTCTGTTATATCGCGTACTCGGCATCTTCTTACCGCTTATTACGACTAACTGTGCGGTACTGGGTGTTGCACTGTTAAATATTAAGCGCGACAACAGTTTTGTAGAGTCCATATTATATGGCTTTGGCGCTGCGGTCGGCTTCTCTTTGGTGATGGTATTATTTGCCGCGATGCGTGAGCGCATTGCTGTAGCCGATGTGCCTAAGCCGTTTCAGGGTTCTGCCATTGCTATGATTACTGCAGGTTTGATGTCGCTAGCCTTCCTTGGCTTTACTGGATTGGTGAGCATCTAATCATGAGTTCTATTTTAATTGCCATTTTGCTGTTGGCGACCCTTGCCCTTATTTTTGGTGCCATTTTAGGTTTTGCCGCGGTTCGATTTAAAGTGGAAGGCAATCCGATTGTCGACCAAATTGATAACCTTCTACCTCAGACTCAATGTGGACAGTGCTCTTACCCTGGCTGTAAACCCTATGCCGAAGCCATTGCCGGCGGTGAAAAGATCAATAAGTGCCCTCCGGGTGGTGAAAGCACCATCATTGCGCTGGCCGATTTATTAGGGGTTGAACCCGAGCCATTAGACGCCGAGCACGGTGCCGAAAGCGCCGTACCTATGGTCGCGCTGATTCGTGAAGACGAATGTATTGGTTGTACTAAGTGTATTCAAGCCTGCCCTATCGACGCGATTATGGGCGCAGCGAAACAAATGCATACCGTGATTGCAGATGAATGCACCGGTTGCGATTTATGTGTTGAACCTTGTCCGGTTGATTGTATTGATATGGTGCCGATTGAAACCACCGTTCAGAACTGGCACTGGGATAAACCCGACAATTTAATAGCGACTAGCAAGGAGGCACACTAATGCAACCAATTACTCTGCACTCTTTTGACGGTGGCATTCACCCCCAAGAAAACAAACATCAGTCGACGCAACGCGCAATTGTCGCTTTACCTTTACCGGCTCAGCTTATAGTGCCTGTGGGCCAACATATCGGTGCCCCGGCAGATGTCATCGTCTCTATTGGTGATACGGTATTAAAAGGCCAAGACATTGCGCACCCTAAAGGCTTTGTCAGTGCCGCGATTCACGCTCCGACTTCCGGTAAGGTTGTCGCGATTGAGCAACGTGAATTACCCCATAGCTCCGGCCTTGAAGGTACCTGCGTTATTATTGATAGCGACGGTCAAGATCAGTGGCTTGAAGAGATTGCTAACGGCTCTCAGGGGATCAATGATTATTTAGACGCGGATAACGATGTATTAATTAAGCGTATTCGCGATTGTGGTATTACCGGTATGGGCGGCGCAGGCTTCCCAACATCGGTAAAAATGGCGGTGAAAGGTAAGCAAATTGATACCTTGGTAATCAATGCCGCTGAGTGCGAGCCGTATATCACATCCGATGATATGTTAATGCGCGAGCGCGCATTAGAAGCGATTCGTGGTATTCAAATTCTGATGAAATTGACCGCTGCAGATAATTGCTTAATTGGCATTGAAGATAATAAGCCCGAAGCTATTAAGGCCATGGAAGACGCTTTGCACAAGGTGCACGGTGAACACCATATTACGGTTGTGACGATTCCCACTAAATATCCTTCCGGTGGTGAAAAACAGTTAATTAAAATTCTGACGGGCAAAGAAGTACCGAGTGGCGGTATTCCTGCCAGCATTGGTATTGTTTGTCAGAATATCGGTACTTGCGAAGCGATTTATCGCGCGATCGCCGAAGGTAAACCTCTTATTTCACGCATCACTACCATTACTGGTGATTCGGTTGAGCAACCTCAAAATGTTGAAGTATTAATCGGAACCCCGGTTAAGCATCTATTAGAGTTTGCCGGTTTTAAACAAGAAAAGAGTTTATTCCAAAAACTCTTAGGCTCTTCGAATACGTCCACTGAAAGTAAGCCACGCATCATTATGGGTGGGCCGATGATGGGCTTTACCTTGAGCAATGATGAGCTGCCAATATTAAAAAGCAGTAACTGTGTTTTAGCCCCTAGCCAAAAAGAATTACCCGCTAACGATATTGCGTCTGAGTGTATTCGCTGTGGTTTATGTACCGAAGCGTGCCCAGCGGATTTATTACCGCAGCAACTTTATTGGTTTAGTAAAGCTGGCGAATTAGATAAAGCCGAGCAACATAACATTGCCGATTGCATCGAGTGTGGTGCGTGTTCCTATGTTTGCCCAAGCCAGATTCCGTTGGTGCAATACTATCGCCATACCAAAGGTTCGATTAAAACCGAGCGTGCTGCGCAAGATAAATCGAATCGCTCTAAAGTGCGTTTTGAAGCACGCCAAGATCGCTTAGATCGTGAAGCCGCTGAGAAAGAAGCGAAACGTCAGGCACGCGCCGCCGCCGCTGAAAAAGCACAAGCCGCTAAAAAAGCAGCCGCCGCTAAGGCTGCTGAAGAAGCCGCTAAAAATGGCGACTCCCCTGCGACTGAAGCGAGTGCAAAACCAGAGCCAGTTGATTTAGAAAAACTGCAAAAGCAACTAGCGGCTGCTCAAGCAGGTTTAAAAAAATCGATGGATAAGGTTGCGGAGATTAAATCGGGCGAAGCAGAAGCCGCCGAATCAGAAAAACTAGAAGTCTTCGAAAAAGCCGTCGCGACCCGTCGTGACAAAGTGAAGCTATTAGCCCAGCAAGTTGCTGAAGCTAAAAAAGCGATGCCACCGGTAAAGAAAGAAGTCAGCCGAGAAGATATCGAAAAGAAACTACGCGCTCAGCAAGATCGTATTGAGAAATCTCAGCAACGACTCCAGCTAGCCCAAGAGCAAGGTCTTGATACCTTGCCAGCATTACAAAAAGGCTTAGATAAACAGATGCAAAAGTTAAAAGAGCTAGAAGCAGATTTGGCTCAGTTTGATAAGGCAGGTGTATAGACATGGCTTTTATGAACATCACCTCTCCCCATGCCCACGGCGGTAACTCGACTAGCCGCATTATGCTATTGGTTATCTTGGCGACAGTACCCGGCATTATGGCGCTCACTTACTTTTTTGGTTGGGGTAACTTAATCAATATTGCATTGGCGGCTTTTACCGCGCTTGTGTGCGAAGCGTTAATTCTGAAAGTTCGTAAACGCCCTATTAGCTTTTTCTTAAAAGATAATAGTGCGTTATTAACCGCTGTTTTATTAGGCATTGCGCTGCCACCCTTCGCCCCTTGGTGGGTCACCGTGGTGGCTGTTAGCTTCGCTATGATTTTTGCTAAGCATTTATATGGCGGCCTGGGAAATAACCCATTCAACCCGGCTATGGTCGGTTATGCACTGGTTCTTATTTCATTCCCAGTACAAATGACGACCACTTGGGCGATGCCTTTCTTTTTGACCGATGGCCAAGTCCTTTCTTTTAGCGATACGTTGAGTGTCATTTTCTCCGGCTCTTCACCTTTGGTCGCGGGACTAAGCGATGCTTTCTCGGGCGCAACACCGTTAGATACTTATAAGCATTTAGCCAAGAACGAAACCGCTCTTGAAATTCTGCAAGGGCCTTTATTTGCGAGTGATGTTTCTGGCGCTGCTTCTGGTGGTTCTGCCAGCAACTGGTTTGCCGGTGGCTGGGAGTTCGTTAACATCGCTTTCTTAATCGGTGGATTAACCCTATTAGCCCTGCGCATTTTTACTTGGCATATTCCTTTCAGCTTATTAGCGGCGCTAGGCACTTGCTCTATGTTATTTGGCTGGGACGCTGATTTGTACGTACCTTGGTCGCTGCATATTTTCACTGGTGCAACCATGCTAGGGGCTTTCTTTATAGCAACCGACCCCGTTACAGCATCGACCACGCCTTTAGGTAAAATCATTTATGGCGCGGGTATTGGTATCTTAATTTTTGTTATTCGTACTTGGGGTGCTTACCCTGATGCCGTCGCGTTTGCGGTTTTATTAATGAACTTCGCCGCGCCAATGATCGATACTTATACCCAGCCAAGAACCTATGGCCACGAAAAAGCAAAACGCGGCTTAGCCACTAAACCTGATACGTCTGATGAGGAGGGCTAACCATGAATGAATTGCTTTTATCCATTCGTAAAAATGCCATCGGCCTTGGCTTATTTGCAATCGTGACCGCGGGCTCAATTGGTATCGCTCAAGTTGCGACCAAAGACCGCATTGAAAAGAATATTCAAATCGCGCAAGCAAAAGCGTTGCACGAAATTGTACCGCAAAGCACATACGATAATGACTTATTGAACGATACGATTTCACTTTCTAGCCACGAAGCCCATGATGAAATTCATGCGCGCTGGAATGTACGCTTATTAGGACCAATTGCAGAAGACGCCGTTGCCTATGTTGCGCGTAAAGATGGCAAAGCCCATACCGTCATTCTTCCAGTGACAGCCCCTGACGGTTATACCACCCATATTGATATGATTGTGGGCATTAAACTTGATGGCAGTTTAGCCGGTGTGCGCGTGATTGATCATAAAGAAACTCCTGGACTTGGGGATAAGATCGAAGCGAAAAAGCACCCTTGGATTCTTCAATTCCCAGGGCTTTCCTTATTAAACCCTGAAGAAAAATCTTGGGGTGTGAAAAAAGACGGCGGCGAGTTTGATCAATTTACGGGGGCTACCATCACCCCCCGTGCGGTGGTTCGTTCAGTGCGCTTAGCACTGCAATTCTTCCAACAGCACGGTAAAGAGTTCACCGTCGATAAAGATTATTCTATTAAGTCGATTGAAACAATAACGCATCCAGCGGAGGAACTTGCAGATGGCGAATAAGTCCTTACAAGAAATTTCCTTAGATGGTTTATGGAAAAACAACCCAGCTTTAGTTCAACTATTAGGCCTATGCCCATTATTAGCCGTAACAGGGACTGTGGTTAACGCCATCGGTTTAGGCCTAGCGACTATCTTGGTATTAGTCGGCTCTAACCTTGCGGTCTCTTTGATTCGTAATCACGTGAGTGATGCTGTGCGTTTACCTGCATTCGTAATGATCATCGCTTCGTTTGTGACCGTGACCGAATTAGTGATGCAGGCATTAACCTACGAGCTGTATCAAATTTTGGGGATTTTCATTCCTCTGATCGTAACCAACTGTGCCATTCTAGGTCGCGCCGATGCATTTGCCTGCAAAAACGGTTTAATTCCATCCGCCGTTGATGGTTTAACGATGGGACTAGGCTTCACTGTGGTCTTGATTCTGTTAGGTGTTGTACGAGAAGTCATCGGCCAAGGCACCCTATTCACCAACATGGATTTAATCTTTGGTGAAATGGCGGTGAACTGGCAGATTGTGATCTTTAATGATTACCCAGATTTCTTATTCGCGATTCTTCCTCCTGGTGCATTTGTCGCGATGGGCTTGATCATTGCGGTGAAGAACCTCGTGGATAATTATCTCGATGAGAAAGCGCTAGCGAACCAAGCTGAGGTTGAAGTCGGCTCTAAACGTGCTCGCGTAACCGGTAAGATCAGCTAGATCGTTACTGAGCTAATAAAAAGCCAGCTATCCCGCTGGCTTTTTTGTGCGCCATTAAAAGATATTTCACCACGGAGAGCGCTTCATACTTCTTATATTTATTCTTTAAACTCCTTGCTTTCATGCTTTGCTGTCCTCCGTGTAGCGCAGCGCCTCCGTGTACTCCGTGGTGAACCGCTCTTTGCTCTTCCCCCCGACAGCCAGTTACTTTAACTAACCAACCCCTACACTCTGTAACTGGTAATTCTGTCAAAATCTCCGATACTAAAGTCTCAAGGAGCGAAATTTCAGCATATGCAGGTGTCTATTTCTTATTTAGCCTCTTTTTTAACGGCCTTGGTTCAATTAGGCCACGTTTCCTTGGGCATTCTGCGCCCATGGCTTATTGCCGCCTGTCTGATCGCTTCATCTCTTTTATTATTACCAACCATCCATACCCTAGAAGACAGCTATCAGATTCTTTTAAGGTATGTGCCCTATGGCCTCACCATACTGGTTATTCTACTTGGCCAACAGTTCGTACAGGGCCGTATCGCGATGGCTGCGGGGAATTTATTACTGGGTTACGCCATTATTCAAACTCAGCTACAAGCCCCCTTAGAGCAAGATCAGGTACGTGCCTTTTTCACCTTACTGAGTCTTTACTGGCCATTGAACTTTTTTATTATCTACTGGCTGCCTGAACGTAAACTAATATCCCCTATTGGCTTTCTGCTCGCCGCTATCTTTAGCTTAGAGTTATTGTCGGGCTATCTTTTGGTTCAGTATGTCGATAACTACCCTCAGCTATTAAGCCAGTACTTATCGCTGCAGCCATTTGGTCATAACTCGGAACACTTGCTAAGCCATTGGCTTTTGCCTTTAGCCAGTACCTTGGTATTGAGCATCACGACATTGATATTATTTGTACATACCTTAATAAAACGTGATCGCAGCCACAGCGTTTTATTAGCTAGCATGGTCACCAGTGCATTGATTTGTGCTTGGTTTGAACAAAACGGTATTTCGAGTTTATTCACCAGTTTAATGGCAACAGCGCTGATGGTGACTCTGCTATTTAATAGTCACGACCTCGCTTTTCTAGATGAACTAACGGGCTTACCTGGGCGACGAGCGTTGATGAATGAGCTGAAACATTGCGGTAAACATTATTGCGTTGTAATGGCCGATATTGATCATTTCAAACAATTCAATGATACCCACGGCCATGATACCGGCGATGACGTCTTGCGAATTGTGGCACAAGAATTAGCCAATGTTCGCGGCGGAGGGAAAGCATTCCGCTATGGTGGAGAAGAATTCACTCTATTATTCAAACGTAAGTCGACAGAGGATGCCGAGCCTTTTATCGATAAAATTCGCCAGAGCATCGCGGACTATCCCCTGACGATACGAGATAAGCAAACGCGCCCTAAAAGTTTGAGCAAAAGTGCCAATAAAAAATCAAGAAAATCCCCAGCAGATAGCAGCACACAAGTTCAAGTAACCGTAAGCTTTGGAATTGCGCAGCGCCAAGTCGATCAAAAACCCAGCGATGTAATGAAAAGTGCTGACCAAGCTCTTTATCGTGCAAAAGAGAATGGTCGCAATTGTATTAGCGCCTAGCTAAAACTAAGCCGCCGATGACTTTAGATTTTTATTAAATAACCACTGTTTCACTAATAACGCGGTTATTGGAAAGCTAATGACATATACCCAAGCCGTTTCTAAAGAAATTCCCAGCATTAACCAATATGCGATGGCAACACCAAAAGCAGAATCCAGCTGGTCTAAGGCTATAAACCAGTATTTCTTACCTTCAGGAACTTCCCCAGCTTGCACGCCAATTCGACGCTTAAAAAATGAATTGGGTAGCTCGGCTAATACATAACCGATACCTGCGATCAGCCCTAATAATGCAAGATTCCACTGGGCTAATAAACTGGTGCCTATGGCTTGGTTCATAAGCCACTCTAATGGGAACATACAGAGTCCACCGAACGCTGTCAGCAAAGGAACAACGAACATTCCACGCCACGTTTTATTTGCACCAAACCAGCCCTGATGAATGGGAATCACTAAAGCACTTAAATAGTTTCGCTTAACCACCACCATATGCATCACACCACCAATCACTACTGGGATTTGCAGATAGAGCGCCAGTAATAAAATGTTCACCGGCGATTGCAAGCCGTATTGCTGCAAGGCAAACAGCGTAAAAACCGCAAAGCCGCCTAGGGTTAAAACTAAAATCTGAGTTAATGAACTGAATTTAAAAAAGGGTTTATCAACCACCATATAAAAACTAAAAGCCGTTAAACAGAGGGCTAATACACTATGGGCAAGCGCTAAACCGATCACCTTTTCTAGCATCATGACTGCGGCCAGAATAAAGACACTCCAAAAAACGGGCATCCCCATGTAGCTCAGTTTTTTCTGGCTGCCATCTTCTGCTTCTTCTATATTCCCCACCTGGTTAAAAACCGATAAACGAATACAACCACAAGCAATCATCAATAAAATAAACAGCGACCAATAGCCATCAAATTGCCACTGCAACATAATGATACTCGGGACTACTAGATAGATAAGCACATCCATGAAGCCATCAAGGTAACGACCGAACTCACGTTCAAGCCCCCATTTCCGTGCCAACATGCCATCTAACGCATCTGCCGTCATGGCTAAGAAAAGCAACGCCATGGCAAAGTATAAATGACCCTCTATCGCATACATCATCGCGATAAAGGTCGTTAAAACACTGGAGAGGGTAATTAAATCCACTCGATTCAATTTAATGATAAACGGAATTTTTTTATTCAACATGAGACTTATCTTTTCCAATCATTTTATTCACAGCCGTTAGAGCGCTACTAATTGACTTTTATGGGCTTTATTACCCACCAAGGATTCACGTAATAATGGGCGATCAATCTTACTATTATGGCGACCATCCACAGGCATCTTTTCAATTTCAATATATCGAATGTGCTTAATACCTAGATCCGAAAGATGATCTGACGCAATGCGAGTAATACTTTCAATTACGGAAGAAGCGGTCTTCTTTTGGCTAGGTTGCACAAATAAATACACCTCACCTTCATAATGAATAACTGAAGATCGCTGAATACCTTTCTCCTGATCGAGCTTTTGCTCAATGGGATAAGGCTGGAGAGTCTGGCCATTAATGCGAATAACGTCTTTTATTCGACCACTTAACCATAATCGACCTTGGCTATCTTGGTAGCCACAATCTCCAGTGCGGTGCCAAACTGATTTGGTCGCTTCGACATTTTTACGAGGAATTTTATTTTCGCGATTGGCATTGGGGTTATCGATATATTGTTTTAATACATGATGGCCACTGACTAAAATCTCGCCTACCTCACCAACCTGACAGGCACGGGCTAGTAATACTTCTTCCGTGATCGTTTTGCCTTGCTCGTCAAGGTCACTGACATTGGAAATTAATAAATCAACTTGTGAGGCAATATGGCCGACTAAATAGCCTTCTTTTTGCTCGCCAAGGTATTCATCCATACTGACATCTGAAATGGGCTCTGCTTCCGTAGAGCCATAAACAATTCTTGCATCCGCTGTAGGAAATGCTTGTCTAATACCTTGCGCTAACGCTTTAGAAACTGTTGCCCCACCGACTACAATACTTTTAATCTCAGAGACGGTATTTAAACCCTCTTGTTGCTGGCTTAAATAGTTTACTAAAGCAGCAATATAGGCTGGCGCCCCACTTAAGCGAGTTATTTTATGCTGACGAATCTGGCCAATGACAACCTCGGCTTTTACTTGCGAAGGTTGCGCTAGATCGACCTTAGGCATAATGGTGGTCATACCACAGCTCAGGTTATGCAATACCATCACCGGAAAACAAGGGCAGTCAATATCATCAACGTCATCAGGCCAATGATCACGAATCGCTAAATGCTGCTGAATTAAACTAAAATGTGTTCTGTCTGCGCCTTTAGGACGGCCAGTACTACCCGATGTAAATGATATGAGCCCATGATCTGTATTAGAGCGCTCTATGCCCTTTAGAGTATCGTTAGTATTGGCCCGCTCGGAAATCACTTCATTGACTTGATCAATAATATTGCGATAACCAAACCCTGAACCATCAATGCTAAAGCGTTGCAGTGGCCAAAGAGCAGGAACCAACCAGAACAGCTTGATCAATGCTTTCATACTAATAATAGCGCTCGCATTTGAATCACGGATCGCCATTTGGATCTTCTTTCGGCCCATTCCGGTATCAATGAAAACAGCGACAATTCCCAACGAAAATAATGACATTGCAATCGCATAGAGCTCTTTACTCGGCTTTAGTATGACGATAACTCGATCGCCCGCCTTCCAGCCTTTCTTTTGCCACAATGTCTTATAAGCTGCTACTAGGCTGCTCAACTCGCCATAAGAAATAGACGCTTCTGACAAGCAATTTTGCCCATCCATCTGCGGTAACTGCAGTGCTATTTTATCGGGAGTATTCTCAGCATTTTGAATAAAACGACTGATAAAGTTTCCATTATCAACCATATTATTGTTCCTCTATACCTGCGATATCGGTCAATGATTTAGTATATAAAGCGTAGTTACGCGGCACAAAATCCTTATTCCCATCCGCTACTAACTTATAATAGATACTGAGTGATGGGTTGTCTTCTCGCCCCATTGCTCCAGCCATATGTTCGTAATCGGTTTGCGCAGCAGAAGAAATCTTCATGATCATTAATGGAAATAACCCATAAGCTCGATATTTATGTGCGATTCCTGTGGTTTTAGCTAATAGCAACCTAGGCTGCTGTAATAAAGGGTAATGCTGGTCAAAACTGATGTCGGTACTATTTAATAGCTCACCCTCTTGCTGCCCTCCTTGATTTACTAAACTGCCGTAATCAGGGTACGTGATAAAGAATGCAGCTATTTCACCGTCATTATCTCGGACGAGCATAGAGGTTTTAGGGCACATTTTTTTAGCAAAACTTTCGCCACACTGAGCTTTAAAGTTCTCCCAACTAATTGGGGTATAAGCAAAGTTTTCACTAAAGATAGAATCAACGAGCGGGTACAATTTCTCTAAATTTTCGAGCCAAACTTTTTCATTCAATGGTTCGAAATGAAAAACACCATCCAACTTCTTATTCATCATTTCGAAAGAAGGTGCCAATTGCTCCACTAAATTTGGCAGGTTTTGATTGATCCCCGTCAAATATTTATATTTTATGTCATAACCTTGGCCAGCTAATAATTCTGGGTAATAACTTGGGTTATAAGGCTCGTCTATAAAAGGTGCTTGTTCGAAAGCATCGATTCGCAGGCGATTATTTTGGTAGGTGGAAAAGTTAATAGGGCCATAGACTCGGCTCGCCCCCTGCTCCTTAGCCCACTGTTCAAATTGTGAAAATAATAATGAAGAAATAGCAGCATCATTCACTGTTTCCCAAAAACCAAAATAGGCGACAGATTCATCCTCGATACTCAGCTCTGGGTTATAAAACCCAACTAGGCGAGCTTCTTTGTTATGAACAAAGACTTTTGCAGTACTGCGATCAAAATAACTATTCTCTATCGAAAATTGATTGCGTATCTTTTCCTCATTCTCAGGGATCCAGTTCGGATCCCCTTGATAGATTTTTTTAGTTAATTGAAAAAACGATTCTGGCAGATAAAGATCATCAATAAGTTTACTCATGATCGACACCTAAGCGTTCAATTTTTCCAGTCGTGCCATTCATACGAACAGGCTCTCGATCTTGCAATATCTTTGTTAACTCAGGTACACCAACAATAGCAGGAATACCTAATTCTCGAGCAACAACCGCAGAGTGAGATAAGGTTGAACCACGCTCAACGATGATACCTCCTGCCGTTGGAAACAAAGGAGCCCAACCTGGATCCGTTCGTACAGTACACAATATCTGACCGTCTAGACTCAGTTCATCTTCCGGCGAGAAAATTAAACGAATTTTTTCTTCGACAATACCAGGGTAACAACCCGTTCCCTTTAGTTGCGATGCATTTAAGTCCACATCTTCATTCTGATGTGGATACTCAAATTCGTTATTGCAATATACAGCTCCTTTCGTCCAGAAATGATGAGGCAAATCTTCCGCTTCATAAGATGCAAATTCTTCTTTACGAGAATCGACCAAGGGCTGCAAATGAGTTTGTACTGAGCGACCATCTTTATAGGCATAGATCTCTTCTAAGGTTAAATAAAACACATCTCGTGCTTCATTTAGTTTGCTATAGAATGCTAATTGCTCACCAATCTCGACATAAATATCTCGATATAATCCGAACATACGAGTACGAGCTAAACGCATATTTTCTCGATTGCGAATTGCATCTCGTAATGCTGCCAGGTCTTTATTGAATTTCTTTAGCGCACGCCCACCAAGTTGTTTCTTAATCACTGGGATTACGGCTTCTTCTGCTTCGCCACGGAACTTGGCTTCATTTTCAGCCAATGTTTCTAAGGTTAAATCTGGCTTAGCCAAGAAATTCTTTAAAATAGCAAACATAAAGGATGAATCTTGACGTAGGGTTATCGATTCAAGTTTTAACTCCCCCATTGTACGGTCGCCGTATAATTCGATGTACTGCTGACATTGCTGATAAAATGTTTCATCTTGAGTTTGAATAAGCCCCAACAAAACATCATTGTCATTATTCAATACCAGTTGTTCGGTAGCAGAACTGTTACGCAGATAATCGCACATTCTCAGCAAGTACTTCGTCGGCTCTGTACTTTCAATACCTTCTTCACCAGAGAGTAAGTTGTTTTGTACAACCTCTGGGTTTTCTACGGATATTTTATCTAACCAGCGATGCACTCGGCCATTCATCATCATCACGTAGAAATCATTGACGATAGGCGTCGTCCAGTTTTCCAATAAAGCTTTATCCAAACGTCTGCTTTCGGATATCAACTGACCAATGGTCAGTGTATGCAAGGTCTGTCGGTTAACCGATTGATATTCTTGCTGGAAAAGCGCACGAAAATCGAAAACAAGTTTATCCATTTTGCGAAAACGGCTCATCATTGCAAATAACGCTCGCATGATTTGCGGTATTTTCTTCAGTTTATCTTTGGTTGATAACTCTTGGTCTTGAATCAAATCAACGGGGTCGGTTAACCCCATCATTCGCTCCATATCCGACTTATTGGTCTTGAAGGAAGGAAGAAAAAGTAATCCGCGATACCAGTTATTAATATTGTAATAGACACGGCCATGCACTAAGCCAAGCATATTCTCCAACATACCTTGATTCGCTTGTACCGTGGCTTCATTTACTCCTAACAATCTCATTGTTTGCTCATAAACCGTTTTATAAGCTCTATTGGCGAAACTAAAAGTTAGAGGTGTCGTTACACCACAATAAGATTCTTGAATATTGGAGTTATCCCAAACGACAACATCATCTTGATCAGAATTTAACGGGGGTAACATAGTGACAGGACGTGCCTGTAAGATGTAAAACTGATTGTCTTTCAAGCACCATTCAATGTCTTGCGGAACTTGATAGGTTTTAGCGACTTGCAAACCTAAATCACGTAACGCTAGAACCTGTGATGACTCTAAACAAGCAATGTCTTGCTTACTCGCTTCAACAGCAACTTCTTTAGCACCATGAGATGACGTTTTATCAAAAACAAACGATGTGTCTTTGTTATTGATTTGAGTTTCAATTGTATTATCAAACAGGCCTACCGTAGTTTCATCAGTATTACAGGCACCGGATACGATACCTTCGCCACAGCCCCAAGTCGAAGATATCATCGCTTGTTGACGATTCCCTGTCGCAGGATTAGCTGTAAACATAACCCCTGCGACGTCAGCATCAACCATTTCTTGAATGATGATGGCAGCACGAATATCGGTTACATCCAGCCCCTTATGAATGCGATAAGCGAGGGCGCGGTGATTAAAAGCACTTTGCATAACTTTGATAATCGATGCAAATATCGCTTCTTCGCCCTGCTGGTATAAATAAGAATCCATTTGCCCCGCAAAAGAAGCCCCTTCCGCATCTTCACCTACAACAGAAGAACGAATCGCTAATGAAGTATTATTCATAATCTCAGCGGGCAAGGTTGCACGTAGAATAGTTTTCACTTCTTCGATCAGTGGTTTTTCACCAATCGCTTGTTGAATATTAGTCGCGACTTGAGCGATAACATCATTAGAGACTGTGTTATTAGCGACTACACCGTCTTCTGTGCCTAGTTTAGCCAGCTCTTCTTGCACCCAGCTTTTTATATTTAATGCATCTAGCTGCTGAACAAAGCAATCAGTGGTAAGCACCCACCACTTTGGAACGGGTAAACCTTGGCGAGATAACCACGCTAAATTTTTAGCTTTACCCCCTAGCAAGTTTTCATCAATTTTTACCGCTTCAGCTGAAGTTAAAAATAAATTAGTCGTCATTTATTTTTCCTCCATAGCAAGCATACGAGCATTTTCATTATCTAGTAGCTTGCGGAAAGTTGCTTGAACACGATCCATGAAGCCATAATGTCTAAAGGTATGCGCCATCGCATACATAGGCAGGCGGTTAATAACCAAATCCCAAAGACTTAGTGTAAAGCCTCGACGCCATTGTTTAGCATCGATGCTATGTCCAACTAAAACCTCAAGTTCGATACGGTGCTGCTCAATATAAAGCTCTACATCTTCAGGCTTAAAGTCAGGCTGCAGAGTAAATACCAAGAGTTCAGCTAAATCATGTTGAGGAATATTAACAGTGGCTAATTCCCAGTCGTATGCGCATAAAGATAACCCACCCTTATCCTCGCTATTAACAGGCGTTTGACGACGGAAGGCAATATTTCGCGGGTTAAAATCATTATGAATAAGCGTTTTTGGCATTGCATCTATTTCGCTATACCAGTCTTCCATGCTATATAAACGATCACGGAATCGATTTAGGTCGTTATCACTGAACCATTCTGGAAATTCTTCCGCAGAATGAGCTGCAAGCATTTCCCACAGACGCGTCTTTTCAACCATATTGGCAGACGTTGGCGCATCGATGATCCAATCTTTTTCGGCTAACTCATCTTCTTTTTCATACCAAATAGAGTGCACTTCTGCGATGCCGCGAACAGCAACCTGGATATGTTCTTGAGTCCAAGCCGATGTATCATCTGCACTGTCCATCAGTTCCATATTTTCCATTAGCTCTTGCACGATAACATAGGCTTCGCGACTTTCATCTTGCCAAGCCAAGTAAGTAACGGGAGCATTATTTACAAAGCGCTCATCCGTTTGTGCCATGACCGCGAGTTCACGCTTATGACAGCCTTTAAAACCAATACCATTCTTAAATTCATTATAGGCATGAGCTAAACGTGCATCACACATAGAAGCCATGCTATTAAGCATTAAGATAACTTCATCATCTAACGGCTTTACTTTAACCATCACCTTCTTAGTTTCAGACAAACCTGCAAGCTTAAGGTCGAAGGGGTAGTGGCCTACCAGTTTATTAATTTTATGCGCTGTCAGCTCAGTAATAATACTGCTGCCTTTACTGTCTAATTGAAGTGACTGCACATTTTCAACATTAATGTTTTGGCGTTGATAATAAGACTGCATGGCGCGAGTAAAGAAATCAGCATTAAGATCCCCTAGCTTTAACCACTCAACCGGACGGTTACGCCCTAGCTTCTCATGTGCTCGAGCAAATTGATCGCTGGCAATCGCAGATAGAGTAGATAAATCTAGCGCCAAGCAGAAACCTGCAATGACTTCGGCTAATTTATGAGAGCAACCCGGCCCTGCACAGCCAATTAACTCTAAGCATTCTTTTTGTTGAGCAAGGCTAGTACCACCACCAACACTACCAACAACCAAGCTTGGTAGACGTAAAGTGGCATAGACTTCATTATCATCGGTGAGTTCTAGATATAACTGGCCGATAGAGGATTCGTGAACACAGGCAATGTCTTGTCCTGTGGCGGTAAATATTGCGCCGATAACATTAGCAATATTAATATTCATACCAATCATGCCAGAAGCAATACTGCCCCCGATAAATTGGTTATAAGCCGTGAACAATTGTTTTGGAGTCACTTTTAATACTTTCTGACAAACGTCGTCAGTTAATAAACATTCCGCTAAAACACGAACGCCTCGGCCTTTCAAGAAAGAGTTATAAGTTACTTTCTTATCATTGGATAAGTTCGCTTCAATCATGAAGTTTTCGAATTCAATACCTGCAAATTGCTGCATTTGAGCAATTACCCATTGGCATGCTTGCCAAGTGCAGGTGGTCGTCATATTTTGACCCGCCGCATCACCGGTTTCATATACAAACTGAACGTGAACGGTGCGCCCCATCAATTCGGTATTTACTTCAACAAGATTGGCATAGTTAGAATATTTTCGAGTTTGCTCAGCAATTTCTGAGTAATGATCTTTAACCCATTCAGCAAAAAATAACGCTGAGTTTAGGTCTGTCAGAACAAACACAGGAACCCGCAACATACGCTGCCCGATAACTCGCACATTAACACCACCACTACGAGATAAAGCGGTCGCACCACGGGTTGCACTGGCTAATAAGGCACCTTCAGTTGTTGCCATCGGCGCATAAAATAAACCGTCAGCATGGCCACCTTTAATATGCAAAGGACCAGCAATTCCCACAGGTATTTCTACAGAGCCTACTAACGCTTCAATATTACTGACTAAAGCTTTAGCTTCTAAAGTTGTTTCTGCTACGCGCTCAAGTTTCGCTTCTGTATTATCACGCACATACTGCAAACGCTCTAAACGTGCATCTTCGGTATACAAGCCACGGGCAGGAATTTTAGGCAGTGTGAATTCATCATAATTCACATCGGTAACTGCCTTACCATTCTGACGCAGTACATAACTTAGCTGCCATAATAAACGGCTGGTTTCTTCGTCCTTTTCATTGCGTAAAACTAAGCGGACTTTACGCCCTTTTGTTGTCTCACGCTTTATCAAGGTCAACTGAGTAAATTCGAACGTTTGCCCGAAGATTTCAACTTGCACCAGATCAATTTTTTCATCCGTAACTAGCGGGGAGCATTGCTCGCAAAAGATTGATAGATGGTCTTTAGAAACATCGGCGGCTTCCGCTTGCCAAATATTATCATCATGACGCACTTCAACTTTCGCCCCATGTTCTGTGGCAAATAAGTGACGAGCTTGGGTAACAAGCTGTTGAGTAGCGTGACTATTTAAATTCTGAGTCATTAGATGATGCTCCATGCGATGCCGTTATTGATAAGTACTGCGGTAATAATGACGATATAACCAACCAACATATTCACTGCAACAGCAGCTTCATTTTTTTCTCGCCCTTTCAAACTAGGTGCTTTAACAAAGCTGGCTACTTGTTTAATTGCAAGTGCATAAACCCCAACCAGTGCAATGCCATAAGCCCAAACATGTTCAACACCTAAGAGAGTTAACAACAATCCCTGACTAAGTAACATTGCCGTCACCAAAGCCATTACGACATAAGCGGACCCTTGAGTACCAAATATTTTAGAATACGAATCAACAGTGTCTCGCTCTTCTTCTGGTCCACGGGTTTTACGAGCAATTTCAAAGCAAAAGCCACTAACAAATGCTAGTAGCATCATGACATATAGCGCCGGAGTTAATACATTTTGGATATCGTCACTTGGCGCCGCGATATTAGCTAACCATAAAACGATCAATGGCATAATTAGCATGTGGGAAAAAGCATAGAGCGTTAAACGCTTTTCTAACCACTCTCCGCAGAAAAATTCAGCTCCCATAAGGCAAAGATAGACAAACATAATCAACCAACTTACGGTCGCACTACCTAATGTGTACTGATCAATATGAAAAGAGAAAGCAAGTTGGGCCGCGATGGAGATACCTGCTAATACTTTTAAATGCTGCAAAGTGATCAAGCCACTTTGTAATACTCGCTGGGGGTGGTTTAACACATCCTCTTCATAATCTTTATGTTCATCGAATACACGAATAACTAAAAACAATCCCCAGGTAATCAAGCAATTTATCAAATCAATAAAAGAAATACTGACATTTTCATCCAACGCGGAACGAGCCACAGCAGCACTGGTTAAATACAGGATGAAAAATAATAGTGCATTAGCAAACGGGAAACGCTCATCCATCCAAGCCAGTATTCGCTTGGTAAGAGGATCAGTAAGAGTGATTGACTGAGTTGTCATAAATATTCCTTTGTTTATCAGTTAGTCGGCGCTCACTACTTTGGCCAGCACTCATAATAAGTTTGTGATAGTTATCGTTTATCGAAATTAATCAATAAAATAGGTAAAAATAGAAAATCGATTATCAAAGCAAATACGGCGGTTAATGCCAATAATGCCCCCATCCCATGCGTTGGCGAGAATGATGATAATGCTAATAATGAAAAGCCTGCGGCCAGTACTGTTGTCGTAATAAGCATAGCAACACCCACAGTGCTGAACGCATATTGAATGGCTTGCTCGATACTTTTATGTTGCTGTCGGGCAAATTTATATTTCGTTAAAAAGTGAACCGTATCATCAACGACTAAACCTAAACTCATACAGGCGACAATACTTAGCCCAAGATCAATTCTGCCTGAGGTTAAACCCCAGATTCCATACGCGATAATAATAGGCAATACATTAGGCACGATACTGACAAATCCTAACCGCCAGGATTTTAAAATGGCAATAAGTAGCATGGAAATAAGGATTAGGGCTAATCCTGTCCCTTTTAATAAACTTAGAGTATTGCTGTCAGAGATTTTAGCGAACACCATATCTAGGCCAGTACCTGAGTGAATTTTTAACGCAGGCAGGTTCTTTTCAACATAAGCTAAAATTGTGTGTTCAAGATGAGTTAGTTCTTTCGATGTCGACTTATGCAAATGCACAGTTAAGCGTGTCGCTGAACGATCAATGTTAATATACTGTTCCATTCCCATCCCTAAGGGTAGTGACATCTCATACACTAATAATGATTGTGCGATAAGCTCTCGAGAATCTGGTATTTTAAACGATTGTAAATCATTCGCTTGTAACTTCTGATTGAGTTCCTTCACTTGCAGGGATAAAGAATCAACATAACCCACCTTATGTTGTTGCTGAATCCAGCCTGTCAGCTTGTCGAGCTGCTTTTGATATTCAACGTCATATATACCCTCAGGCTGACCACTTCCAATAACATAGTGAATAAAATTAATGCCATAGAGTTTTTCATCCTGAGTATCCAATGCCTTACGAACGTCATAACTCTCGTCGTAGTATTCATGCCACTGTTCATTAAACTCAAGCTGCATAATACCGACTAAGGCAAAAGTAATGACCAAGATGGACACACCTACAATCTGATCGGGGTAACGCACAATCATCCTGGATAGCTGAGTAAAGTACTTATCCAGAAGAGTATGATCGTGCTTGTTAATATTCTTAGGTTTTGGTAATACCAATAAGCAAGCAGGAAACCAGGTGAGCGCCAATACCCCCGCGATGATCGCAGCCATGGCAACTAAGTTACCTAAATCACGATAAGGTGGTGATTCTGAAAAGTTTAGGCATAACAGCCCTAATGCCGTGGTTATTGAAGTAACAATAATGGGCTTTAAATTTATTTTCACGGCTTCATAAATTGCAGCGTGCTTCTGTAAGCCTTGCTTCAAGTAGTGTTGATAAGACACCAATATATGCATGCAATCGGCAATCACTATGATCATGATCATTGAGGGAACTGCACCAACAACAGGGGTTAATGCTTTAGCACTCCAACCATAGATACCGAATACCGTTGCAACACTCAATAATGTCATCAATAGTGCTAATAGGGTTCCGGATAAAGAGCGAGACAAGAATAAAATCGCAGCAAAAATAATTAGATAGCTTAAAGGAATTAATAACGCCATATCCCTTTCAACCGCCTCGGCTAACGCCAAGTTAATAACGGTACTGCCAAATAGTTGGATTTTGATGCCGCTGTGCTCAAGCGAATCTAGCATTAATCGAGCATCCGCAACAATTCTCTTTGTTGCTTGCTCATCACCATTAGGCAAAGTCAGACTGACAATAACCAAAGCTAACGATTCATCTTTACTGATTAATGCATTGACCAATCGTGGCTGCTGCTGAATATATTGCGATAATTGCTTGAGACTTGAACCATCAAGCGAAGTGTCCGCTGAAATGAAGTCATTGATAAATAGATCATCATCAATGGATTCCAAGCGCTGATAGTTTGTTAATGAATCGACCCTTCGAGCAAAAGGTAACTGCCAAGCATATTGCGTTAGGGAATCTATCAACGTCAGTGCTTGCGGATTGAGAACAGAGCGACCTTCGTCATCCATTTCAACTAAGAGTACGAGGGTGTCTTGTTTATTAAAGTCGGCTTCTAGTTGTTCAAAAGCCTGCAATTGAGGATTATCTGTACTGAAATAGGTTCTAAAGTCTGTGGTGAAGGTTAGGTTCTTAGCACCCGCAATGGCAATGATCATCATCAAGCTCATTAAAGCGATGACCCACCATGATTTGCTATATTCAATGCTCTCTGACGAATTTCTACTAACCATACTTCTGATTCCACCACTGGTTAAATGGCTCAGTAAACTACCTAGATCGTAAAACCCGCCAATAAAACAAGATCTTACAGTTAGCTTACAGTGCACTTACATAAGTGCGTGCATGTTAACGATAAATTTACATTTCCTCCATAATTAATTACATACTCTTCTTGCCTTAACGACATAAATAGGCTAAACCAATATACTTGTTTTTAGTACTTACGCTTTAAAAAATTATTATAGGCATAAAAAAACCGGCTCTCATGTTTCCATGAGGCCGGTTTTTTTATTGGCGATGATCTCGCTTAAGCGTCTAATTTAACAGACTAGCTTAGGAAGCTGATCATAACACCGGCTGCTACTGCAGAACCAATAACACCCGCAACGTTTGGACCCATTGCATGCATTAATAAGAAGTTCTGACCGTTAGCTTCAAGGCCAACCTTGTTCGATACACGTGCCGCCATAGGTACAGCGGAAACACCTGCAGAACCGATCAAAGGATTCACCTTGTTTTTAACCACTAGGTTCATACCTTTAGCCATTAATACGCCAGCCGCAGTACCTACACAGAATGCAGTCAAACCAAGAACCAAGATGCTTAGTGTATCTAGGTTAAGGAAAGCATCTGCACTCATCTTAGAACCTACACCTAGGCCTAGGAAGATAGTTACTACGTTGATCAAAGCGTTCTGAGCTGTGTCGCTTAAGCGATCAACAACACCAGATTCTTTCATCAAGTTACCAAAACAGAACATACCTAATAGTGGTGCTGCAGAAGGTAGACACAATGCCACCATCACTAGTACTACGATTGGGAAGATGATCTTTTCAGCTTGGCTCACTTCACGAGCCTGAACCATAACAATCTTACGCTCTTCTTTATTGGTGAAGAACTTCATAATTGGCGGCTGGATCATAGGAACCAAAGCCATATATGAATAAGCCGCTACGGCAATCGCACCTAATAATTCAGGGGCTAGCTTAGAAGCAATAAAGATAGACGTTGGGCCATCAGCACCACCGATAATACCAATTGCTGCTGCTTGCTGAATGGTGAAATCCATCAAACCTGCATCTGTTGCTAATACCGCGCCCGCTACCGTACCAAAGATACCGAATTGAGCTGCTGCACCTAATAATAAGGTTTTAGGGTTTGCTAATAGCGGACCAAAGTCCGTCATTGCGCCCACACCCATGAAGATCAAGAGCGGGAATAACCCCGTTTCAATACCACCATGATAAATGTAGTACAACAAACCTGCTGGGCTATCCAAGTGACCATCCGCTGCGTAAACTGCGCCGTCAGAAAAACCGGCACCCGGAATATTCACAAAGATAGTACCAATAGCGATTGGTAAAAGCAGCAAAGGCTCAAATTGAAACTTCGGGTGAATTGCTAAAAATAGCAATAACACACCGATAGAGATCATCGCAAATTGGCCACCGGATAACTGGTAAAAACCTGTATCGTGCCAAAGATTAAGTAAGCTTTCCATGAGTCAGCCCCTTAAGCGATGGTATACAGAGTATCGCCAACCTTAACCGCAGCGCCTTCACTAGTAGTAATACCAGTAATGGTGCCTGCTTTAGGAGCACGAATCTCAGTTTCCATTTTCATTGCTTCAAGAATGATAACAACATCACCTTCCGCAACTTGTTGACCTTGCTGAACTAGAACTTTCCAGATGTTACCGGCTAGTGGAGCGCTTTGAGGCTCACCACCACCAACAGCACCGGCTGCTGGAGCGGCCGCAGCTGGAGCAGCACCGCCCATGCTTAATGGCGCACCATTAACCGCGGCTAATTCTGCAACATCACCACCGTCGTCAACTTTTACAACGTATTCGTTGCCATCGACTGTTACAGTGAAAGTATCTTCTTCTTCGCCTTTAGGCGCAGGTTCGAACGCTTCTGGATTTCCACGATTTTCCAAGAACTTTGGAGCAATCTGCGGGAACAATGCGTAAGTTAACGCATCATCAATCTTGTCAGCCGCCAGTTTGATGCCTTTATCAGCGGCAAGCTTATCAACGTCAGCGATGATCTGATCCATTTCATTGTCGATCAAGTCAGCTGGGCGACAAGTAATTGCTTCAGCGCCATCCAATACACGTGCTTGCAATTCAGCATTCATCGCTGAAGGAGCTGCACCGTATTCGCCTTTCAAGATACCTTGAGTTTCTCTCGAAATAGACTTGTAACGCTCGCCCGTCAATACGTTCAATACTGCTTGAGTACCTACGATTTGAGACGTTGGAGTTACTAACGGAATAAAGCCTAAATCTTCACGTACACGTGGGATCTCAGCCAATACTTCGTCAAACTTGTCAGCTGCGCCCTGTTCTTTCAACTGGTTTTCCATGTTAGTTAACATGCCACCAGGAACTTGAGCGACTAGGATACGAGAATCCGTACCGCGTAGTGCGCCTTCAAATTTAGCGTACTTCTTACGTACACCACGGAAGTAAGCTGCAATTTCTTCTAGCAATAATAGATCGATATTAGTATCACGACCCGTGCCTTTTAATGCCGCAACAACAGATTCTGTTGCTGTGTGACCATAAGTCATCGACATAGAAGAGATAGCTGTATCGACGCGATCAATACCCGCTTCTACTGCTTTCAAGATTGTCATATCAGACAAACCAGAAGTTGCGTGTGCGTGTAACTGAACTTCAAGATCAGTTTGTGCTTTCAACTTAGTAACAAGTTCAAATGCATCATACGGAGTCAGAACACCGGCCATATCTTTAATGGCGATTGAGTCTGCACCCATATCTTCAATTTGCTTAGCTAGATCTACCCAAGAGTCCAATGTGTGCACTGGGCTAGTGGTATAAGACAATGTGCCTTGCGCGTGCTTACCTTGGTTTTTAACAGCTTTTAAAGCCGTTTCAAGATTACGCGGATCATTCATCGCATCAAAAACGCGGAATACATCAACGCCATTAGTGGCAGCACGTTCTACGAATTTTTCTACAACATCATCCGCATAATGACGGTAACCTAACAGGTTTTGCCCGCGTAATAGCATTTGATGTGGAGTTTTAGGCATTGCTTTCTTGAATTCGCGAATGCGATCCCAAGGGTCTTCACCTAGGTAGCGAATGCATGAGTCGAATGTCGCACCGCCCCAAGATTCAAGTGACCAGTAGCCAACCTGATCAAGTTTTTCGGCGATAGGAAGCATGTCATCAATGCGCATGCGTGTAGCCAGTATAGACTGGTGTGCGTCGCGTAATACGACGTCTGTGATACCAAGAGGTTTCTTAGAATCGGTCATGGGTTATGGCCTTTTCTTCCGTTAACGTTGTTGACGTATAGGTTATCCGAATTCGTACGCTACTTTTGGCGCGTACGATGCTCTTTTACTGCCGCTGCTAAAACTTTTAGCAACTGCGGGTCTACACCTTGAGTCGGTGCTGTAATCACTGCTTGTGTTACAACTTCCGCTTTTGGCGCAAACTTATTTACTATTTTGGACATCAGGCTGGTAGCGAAAATCAGTAATACCAAAAAGGAAAATACTGTTCCCATACCGAACGCCATCAGTTCCAAACCACTTGAAACTAGCTCAGACATGCCGGCTGATCCTCATATAATAATTCACTCGCCCATTTTTCAAGCAAACTTCGCTTCCCTAAACAGGCCAAAAGGCAGGCTAATGTACTGAAAAACGTCCATTTTGACAAGTTGAATGACACTTTTAGACATATTAACTGCACATTTCGCTAACGAATTGCCCCATGTTAACAATTGGTTTAAAAAACACCGACTGCCTAACCTTATTATTAGTCCGTAAAAAATCTGGCAAAGTGTATTCAATTGAACCCGTATGAATTAAAAATTGTAGCTGATTTTGAATAACTGAAGCCTGCTGAATGAAATTATTTCCATCCATCCCTGGCAAGCGCATATCGACGATGGCAAAATCTGGCTTACACTCATCAAGAACAAGCAAAGCCTGCTCTCCACTACTGGCAATACAAACCTGATAACCCTCATCCTCTAAATAAGCCTGAATATTTCCAGCAACACATTCATCGTCATCCACGATTAATATTAGTTCTGACATCGGCAACTCCTTTGCACGACCTTTTAATTATTTTTATGGCCAACTCTTTTTTGCCACAAGGAATTACTGAAAAGCCATTTAAAACACTGAGTAAAGTATTCTTTATTTACAAAATACGAAATTATCATGAGAGAAGTAACGTCACAAAAACGATACGCGACGCAAATAAAACCAAGTAAAAGAGAATGGCTGACAATTTTTCAAAAGCACAGAATAAGACGCAAACAACATTGCAGATCGAGCATAGAACAGAAGGAAGTATTTATTTTTAACAGAGGAGTAAGTGGTGCGCTTGGTAGGAGTCGAACCTACGACCACCTGGTTCGTAGCCAGGTACTCTATCCAGCTGAGCTACAAGCGCACATCAGATCTTACAATACGACAATTTAATAATTCTGGGAAAAAGCAGAGAAATTAAATGGTGCGCTCGGTAGGAGTCGAACCTACGACCACCTGGTTCGTAGCCAGGTACTCTATCCAGCTGAGCTACGAGCGCACATTGTATCTTGTTGCCAAACTAATGCCTTGCGACATTAAAGTGGCGGAGAGAGAGGGATTCGAACCCTCGATAAGATTTCTCCTATACACCCTTAGCAGGGGCGCGCCTTCAGCCACTCGGCCATCTCTCCTCAACACGGCGCGAATAATACCATGTTTTTTTCTTTTGCATAGCTTTTTTATAAAAAAAATTAAAATTTCTTCATAAAAATTAAGATGTTAGAAGTTTCCGTTCGGTTCAGCTTCGCCATTCTTCTCTCGCTGAATGCGCTGATAAATTTCTTCACGGTGTACTGCTACTTCTTTCGGGGCATTAACGCCGATGCGAACTTGATTACCCTTAACGCCTAAAACGGTTACGGTAACTTCATCACCAATCATTAATGTTTCGCCGACACGACGAGTCAAAATTAGCATTAGATTCTCCTAATCTTTCCATTGTACTTTCATAGTACATTTAATACTTTGCGAACTGCTTGTTTCTAGGGTGGTTGCCTATTCATCTTTCGATACAACTAGGCGAGATGCTTCCCTACCTTTCTATTCAGTATTGTCTACCTTTGACAAAATGAAAGAAAAAGTAGGGAATAATCCAGAACTTTTGGTGCTGTATGGGCACTCCGGCCCATACTGAAGCATATATCAGACTATTGCCTGAATATTACGCTTCTTCCTTGGCATCAAGGTCAAACGCTGTGTGCAAAGCGCGCACTGCCAGTTCTAGGTATTTTTCTGCGATTACAACCGAGATTTTAATCTCAGACGTTGTAATCGCTTGAATATTAATGGACTCGTCCGCTAATACTTTAAACATTTTACTAGCAACACCTGCATGAGAGCGCATACCTACACCCACCATAGATACCTTACAGATATCATCAGTACCAGACGCTTCACGAGCCCCCAGTTCAGTAGCAGTATTCTGTAAAACTTCTAAAGCCTTACTGTAGTCATTACGATGCACTGTAAAGGTAAAGTCGGTAGTACCGTCATCCGCTACGTTTTGCACAATCATATCGACTTCAACATTTGCATCACTAATAGGACACAAGATCTTAGAAGCAACACCTGGAATATCAGGCACGCCTTTCAACGTTACTTTGGCTTCATCGCGATTAAACGCAATACCGGAAATTACTGGATTTTCCACGGAGCTATTCTCCTCCATTGTAATGAGTGTGCCAGGACCATCATCAAAAGTAGAAAGTACACGTAATGGTACTTTATACTTTCCGGCAAATTCGACCGAACGGATCTGTAAGATTTTTGAACCTAGACTTGCCATCTCTAGCATTTCTTCGAACGTCACTTTTTCCATGCGACGCGCGTTAGGTACTACACGAGGGTCAGTGGTATACACACCATCCACATCGGTATAAATCTGTGCTTCATCAGCACCCAGCGCTGCTGCTAGAGCAACACCTGTTGTATCCGAACCACCACGACCTAGAGTCGTGATATTGTTATCGCCATCAACACCCTGGAAACCGGCCACAATACAGACATTACCTGCATCCAGCTGCTTTCGCATAGCGTCAGTATCGATATCTTCGATTCGAGCTTTCATGTGTGAGCTATCAGTTTTAATCCCTACCTGCCAACCAGTAAAGGATTTAGCACCAACGCCGCGCTTTTGTAAGGCCATTGCTAATAAAGCAATCGTTACTTGTTCGCCGGTTGAAACCAATACATCCATTTCTCGTGGAGTTGGGTTATCTGATATACCGTTTGCAAGACCAATAAGACGATTCGTCTCACCGCTCATTGCGGATACAGCAACCACCATTTGGTGACCTGCATCGTGGAAGGACTTAACTTTATCTGCGACATGCTCGATGCGCTCGACGGTGCCTACCGAAGTACCGCCGTACTTTTGTACATATAACGCCATGATTCGGACTTGCTGAAGAAAAAAGGGGCCTAATTAAACACTAAATTGGCTTTCTTTTGAACCAAAAAAGGCGATTGATTCAGTTATCAACCGCCTTTCAGGGTATAAATTGACTTAAAGGCCATAACTTTACAGTTATTAGCCCTTAATTCTCACTAAAGTCTTTTACTAAGCTCTTCACTATAGCTTTGCAACGAGAGCAGAAAAAGCTTCTAGTGCTTGCGGAATACCGTCTGCATTTTTACCACCGGCTTGAGCCATCTCCGGCTTACCACCACCACGGCCGTCTACATAAGGAGCGCATTCTTTAACGATATCGCCCGCTTTAACTTTACCGATCAGATCTTTAGTAACACCCGCAAGCAAGGTTACTTTACCTTCGGTTTCAGCGGCCAACATTATAATTGCAGAACCTAACTTATCTTTCAGCTGATCCAAGGTTGTTTTCATCGTCGGAACATCGGTACCGTCGATACGCGCCGCCAATACCTTAAAGCCATTCGCTTCAGTTGCCTGTGACGCTAAGTCAGAACCTGCAGAACTGGCAAGCTTAGCTTTCAAAGCTTCCAATTCTTTCTCTAATGATCGGTTCTTAGCGATCACTTGCTCAACTTTTTCACCAACATTTTCACTACTGCCTTTAACTGAACGCGCAATTGTATTTAATGTTGCTTCTTGGCTAGCAATAAAATCTAATGCTGCTTGGCCTGCAACCGCTTCGATACGACGCACACCGGCTGCAGCACTGGCCTCAGAAATGATTTTAAATACACCCAAGTCACCGGTGCGTTTTGCGTGAGTACCACCACACAATTCAATCGAGAATTGCTCAGCACCGTTACCGGTACCCATGGCTAATACACGAACTTCGTCATCGTATTTTTCGCCAAACAATGCCATCGCGCCGCTGTTTTTAGCGTCGTCGATATTCATTAAACGGGTCGTAATTTCACTATTATCGCGAATCTCTGCATTCACACGGTTTTCGATATCGGCAATTTCTTGCACAGTCATCGCTTCAAGGTGAGAGAAATCAAAACGTAATTTGTCATACGTTACTAATGAACCTTTCTGCGCAACGTGCTCACCTAATGCATTACGAAGTGCCGCATGTAGGATATGAGTCGCTGAGTGATGCAAGGTCGTAGCTGCGCGTTTTTCACCATCAACTTCTGCGGTTAATACATCACCAGTTTTAATAGAACCTTCAACTAAAATACCCTGATGGATATGATTACCACTTTCTTTCACCGTATTTTTAACTTGAAAAACGATGCCGTCAGCTTTCAAGAAACCTGAATCACCGGCCTGACCACCCGACTCACCATAAAAAGCGGTTTCATCTAAAACGATTAAGGCTTCACTGCCGGCACCGTCATTAGCAGAGATATTCTCTACTTTTTGACCATCTACAAACAAGGCCTGAACAGAACCTTGGTTGGCTAAATTGTCATAACCTAAGAAAGACGTTTCGCCTTCAAGATCTAAACTGGCGCCGCCCTTCATCGAGAAATTACCCGCCGCTCGAGCTGTTGCTCGCTGATGCTCCATGGCTTTATCAAAACCGGCCTCATCAACCTTTAAATTCTTTTCACGAGCAACGTCAGCGGTTAAGTCCATTGGAAAACCATAAGTATCGTATAACTTAAATACAGTCTCACCCGGAATAGTATCGCCATCTAAGCCAGCAATAGCATCATTTAGAATGCCCATGCCTTTATCGAGCGTCTTAGCAAACTGCTCTTCTTCTAAGCGTAAAACTTTTTCTACCTGAGCCTGCAACTTACCCAATTCAGGATAAGCTTCACCCATCTGCTCTACCAAAGCTGCTACTAATTTGTGGAAGAAGCCCGCTTGAGCGCCTAGCATATGACCGTGGCGAACTGCACGACGAATAATACGACGTAATACATAACCACGCCCCTCATTCGATGGATAAACACCATCTACAACCAAGAAGCTGGTTGAACGAATATGGTCAGCGATCACACGTAACGATTTATTTTCTAAATCGGTGCAACCAGTAACATCAGCTGCGGCTTTTAATAGTGCTTGGAATAAATCGATTTCATAGTTGCTATGAACGCCCTGCATAATCGCAGAAATACGCTCAAGACCCATACCGGTATCGACTGATGGCTTAGGTAGCGGATGCATTACACCGTCTTCAGTACGGTTGAACTGCATAAATACGTTATTCCAGATTTCGATGAAACGATCACCGTCTTCTTCTGGCGTACCCGGCTTCCCACCCCAAATATGTTCACCATGATCGTAGAAGATTTCAGTACACGGACCACAAGGACCTGTATCACCCATCGACCAAAAGTTATCCGACGCGTATTTTGCACCTTTATTATCGCCAATGCGGATGATCTTATCTTCGCTTAAGCCCATCTCTTTATGCCAAATGTCATAGGCTTCTTGGTCATCAGCATATACCGTCACCAATAACTTATCTTCTGGCAAATTCATCCAATCTTTAGAGGTTAAGAATTCCCAAGCAAACTTAATCGCATCTTGCTTGAAATAATCACCAAAGCTGAAGTTACCCAGCATTTCAAAAAAGGTATGGTGACGTGCGGTATAACCCACGTTTTCCAAATCGTTGTGCTTACCACCGGCACGCACACAGCGCTGAGATGAAGTGGCGCGAGAATAGCTGCGATCATCTTGACCTAGAAAAACATCTTTAAACTGAACCATACCGGCATTGGTAAATAATAAGGTAGGGTCATTGCCAGGAATTAAAGGACTAGAGGCAACGATTTCGTGACCTTTAGAGTTGAAGTAATTCAAAAACGCTTGGCGAATGTCAGAGCTTTTCATAGTTAAAATGGGTCCATTAAACGCTGCTAATACAGACTGTAAATATAATTGCGCGTGATTATAGCTTGCCTCGCGCTGAATAAGTAGCTTCTACTAGAAGAAACTAAAGCCCAGTTTAAAAAGCCTATCAAGCTCTTGTCAGCCTTCATTGAATACTACTCGAGCTCCTCTTACTTCACCTTAATCGTTCGCAACCTTACTTTCATGTCATATTTCATGAACAAGGAAAAGCAGTCTTGACCAAGCACATAACTACATGAGAATATAGAAATATAAATTAATTCGGAGAATATTATGAACATTGACCGCCTAGTTTTCGCCATTGCAGGTAGCTTTATTTTAATCAGCCTTCTGCTTTCTCAACTTCATTCTGTCTACTGGCTTGGCTTTACAGCGTTTGTTGGCCTCAATTTATTACAAGCTTCCTTCACAGGGTTCTGTCCACTGGCAAAAATACTGGGCGCTTTGGGTGTAAAAACAGGTTGCGCATTTAACTAAATTTTGGCGAGTCTTGACCTTAACCTTAGGCTCACGCCCTCTATAATCCGATTTTTTATCGTCAGAGATGTGAGCCATGCGCTTGTTCGTATTTTTTATCAGCCTATTAATCGCCTTAACCAGCCACAGTCAATGGACGCCATACCCAGATGAGCTAGAAAGATTTGATTATTCTGGAGACAAACTGCAAGAGTATTGGCCTCAATTAGCGGCAGCCACTAACCTGCCTTGGCCAGATGAAACCTATATTAAAAATATGATGCGAGAGCTGCCTCAGCTCGCTGATCAACTGCATCAACTGGCGCAGCAAGAAAATGCGCACAGCGCTTTAAAAGCGACGCTGAATAAGGACTACCAAAGCTTAACCCTAGCAGTTCAGCACGTTTGGCGCTTGCATTTCCAAGGCCAGTATCAACAAGCCTATGAATTAGGCCTAACCTTGGGGCCCGCAGGTTTATTTCCCGCAATCTACGCTAAGTTGATTCATACGACCTATCTAATTAATGATACCGAACTAAAGCAGCAGAAGTTTATTGAAGTCGATCAAATTATCTCAGACATATTACCTCTGGCTAATAATTTCAGTTTTATCCTGTTTGGTGATGCTTACCAAAAAGCACGACGCTTAGAATTAATGTCGACAACAGCAGCAACGGCCTCTGGATTATTAGGCCCAACACAAGATTCGCTCAAGCAGCTGCATCAAGAAGATCCGAATAATCCTTTATATAGCGCCATGCTCTCAGGTATTGATGCAGGAATTATTCAACGCGTCGGCACTTTTGTCGGGGGCATGACCTATGGCGCTGATGATGACAGAGCCATCGAACTTTTCACCCAAGCTCTAAAAAAAGAAAAACGCTTAGCCGTTTTGTATCATGAGTTTGCCCAAGTCTTAATTCGCCTCGATGATTCAGATCATGATCAAAAATTAGACCAGGCACTACAAGCCTGTATTGAGCTTTCGGTCTTTAGTGCAGAAGAGGCCCTCAACCAACAAGGTTGCAAGCGTTTATTAACCCAAAGGCTAGCGCAAAATGATGACTAATTTTGAACAACACAAGGTCTTGATTAATGGCGTCAAACTCAACCTTGTTTGTGCAGGTAAGCGAGAAA
>PJEL010000365.1_pt1 | contig 53798 bp, 37 predicted proteins | sample 1853271 | NCBI WGS metagenome assembly PJEL01 (sample SAMN08108733, study PRJNA415343) | Invertebrate metagenome, whole genome shotgun sequencing project. | host: Globobulimina | place: Sweden: Gullmar Fjord | collected 2015-08
TTAAATTATATGAAATGATATCAGAAAGATATGTGCCAATTATCAGGCAATTTCATACACAATTGAGGAAGTAATCCGTGATATGGTATGTAAATATTATTACAACCTATAGACTCTCTCAGATTCCCACCAAATATTTGGTTTCATCTCACAATCGGTTGAGTTGGACATCTGGACATCTACAATCCTGTGCGTATAAATTCATTTTATACAATCATGATTGTATGACTCATGCTACTGTAGAAAGTTTCACCGGACGAAATAGCCACGAGTCACCACACCGAACGGTTCAAAGATTATCTCCTGACGAGAGCTCCTAATACGCGCCTTACATAGCACTGGGACTGGATCTACCTCCATCAATATTAAACATGGTGATACAAATGCAACGAGGGGTGTCACGTCAGCCTGCCTGTGCCTCTGTACCTAGAAGGGGTGGTGTTCAAGGACTTGGTTCTCACACACCCTACAACCCTACATTGCCGGGTATGAAGAGACAAGAGACTCGACAATCTCTTCTCACCCACACCATGGATGTTAGATGTAGGGCAGGAGAAGGCCTTCCTACAGAATTGAAGCAGTCGATTGATGATTTTGTACAGGAGAATACAGTAGTAGTGTTCATGAAGGGGACAAAAGACATGCCCATGTGTGGCTTTAGCAACACAGTGGTTCAAATCTTGAACCAATTGAATGTACCATATGTAACGGTGAATGTGCTGGATAACGATGTGTTGAGGAATGGAATGAAAGAATACAGCATGTGGCCAACCTTCCCTCAAGTATATGTGAGTGGGGAATTCTATGGGGGCTGTGATATTATGATTGAATCGTACACGAATGGTGAATTGCAAGAAACCCTGGAGATTGCATTACTGTCATGAGATAATGTCGTGTAGATACGATAGATATTGGAAGGGTAGGGTAGTTTGGCATGCAGCTGCTAGAGTGACTCAAGTGTACCAGATTCTGAAATGCCAATTGCTTGCGATACATTGCATCACTTCACATGTAAATATCACTACATTTTTACTTGATACGTGTAATTTCTGGACGTATGCGGCATGTTGATTCGTCGTTACCTCACCAGGCTGAGGTCACATGTCCCTCAGACATGTCGAGCATTCTGGACTGAGGGTATTCAGGAGGGCTCTTTGAATACAATACCTTCAAAGAATGAATATTATTGGAAATATATAGTATCTAGAAGGAGTCATATGCGATGGTTTGGTCCCATAGTTGCTGTGACTGGTGGTGTTCTTGTAGCTCAAAGAACCTTGTGTAAAGACGAGGATGCAATAGAATCCCATGATTCTGGAATGAAATTCTCAGCTATGATGAAGCTTCCTGGTAGGCTTGGAAGGGATGTGTATTGTGCAGGGGGTATTCTTGTTGACTATCTTTGGTCCCTGAAGGGCTTAGAACCAGGAACTGCTGAATATGAGCACGTCATTGAAATATGCCATGCTTATGGAGCTCAGAGATTATTAAACTTGTGTTTTTCAAATGGTGGCATTTATATTAAACTAGGACAGCATATCGCAATGCTTGACCACCTACTACCTGACATATATGTCAGGACAATGAGAAACAATCTGCTGGACAAGTGCCCTGTGTCAAGTTGGCATGCTGTTGCAAGAACTATACAGGAAGATTTTGGGTGCACATGGGACGAGATTTTTTCGTCTATGGAGCCAATTCCAGTAGCAAGTGCGAGTTTAGCTCAGGTTCATATCGCAAATACCAAGGATACAGGGGAGAAAGTTGCAGTGAAGGTTCAGCATGAAGATTTAAGGGAGACAAGCTTTGTGGATTTGAGGGCCATAGAGGGTCTTGTGAGGTTTGTGAGGTTTGTCACGCCACATGCCGATTTTATGTGGTTGGTCACAGAAGCAAACGATAATCTTCCCCGAGAGCTCGACTTCAGAATAGAAGCAGAGAATGCATTGCAATGCAAGGAGATGATTGAATCTTCCCGGGCTCTCAAGGGTCGTGTTGATGTGCCACGCGTTGATCTCACGCGTACCTCTGCACGTGTCTTGACCATGGAGTGGATTGATGGGGTGAGCATTGCGGATTCCACGGGGCTTCATGATCTGAAGTGTCACCCGAAGAGCCTGGCCCAAGTCATTGCAAAATGCTTTAGTGAAATGATCTTCAGGTTTGGCAATGTGCATGCAGACCCTCATGTAGCAAATATGTTGGTACGAAAGGCAGATTCAGGATCGTGGCAGTTGGTGCTTCTCGACCATGGGCTATATCGCCGCTTGAACAATGAATTCAGGATAGAGTACAGCAAGCTGTGGAAAGCTTTGATTCTAGGAGACATCCAGGGAATCACAGAGTCAGCAACGAATATGAATGCAGCAGACTCTGTTCCTCTCTTTGCAGGTATGCTGACACAGAGGCAATGGAAGGATGTGACAAAGTGGGAAAAGGGGACAAAGCGCCTTGGGCATCAGAGAACACAACAAGAGAAGGAGGAGATACAGGAATTTGTCGGGCAGCACGCGCAGGAAATAGGTTCCTTGTTGGGAAAATTACCGAGAGAACTCTTGTTGCTTTTGAAAACTAATGATTGTCTCAGGTCGGTCGACAAAGAGCTTGGCGCTGGATATAATTCCTTTATGGTCACAGCACGTGAGTGTGTGCGTGCACTCAATGCTGATAGGCAGGCAAAGCAGCCAGGTGTACGCTCACGTGTACGTTCGATCATTGAGAGAACAAAGTTAGAAGGTCGGCTGCAAGCCATGCAGATGTATTCGTTCCTGTCTGCATACTGATGTATCAATATCAAACTGGCCAGTACAAACACATAGATACAAACATCTGTAATAGCTTACATGTATTTTATGCTATAACTGTGACACTGCCCAAGATAACTTTGGAGACAACTCCAAGGGCTTATACGGAGGAATAACAGCAGGGCGCTGTGCAGCCTCTCTCAACTTTATACCATGCTGGATAACCTCAGAGAGGATAGATGAGCGGCTACTCGGTCCTTGGCTATGTGTTCCCTTGTAAGGAGTATTCACGCGAGGCTGTACATTCTTTCCTTGCGGTTCACGGAAAACAGAATGCAGATTGGTTGGATTGGTTGGAATCACTGTACGACCATGCATGTCTAGCGTTCTAAACAATGGTGGGCAACTTGCTGGACGTTTCACCCTGATACCATTGCCATACTTTTTGGGATCTATAAAGACAGTTGCACTGAAATTCACCACACGAGCCGTGTTTATCGGAGAATCATTGCTTTCATCAACATTCTGGCAGAATGTGACCTTGCGAGCCTGCTTCTTCTTCACTGCAGTTTCAGAACAGACACGATTTTTCTCACATCCACTCAATTTACTTGGACGGCCTTGTGGCTTCTTTTTCTTCTTCTTCTGCGATGACAAGACATTGTCCATTGCAGGCGTCAAAAGAAACCCAGGAGTCACAGGTGCTGCTGTTACTACGTGTTCTTTTGCAGGTGGCTTTGGTGTAGCAGTCGGAAGACTCTTACAAGGAGATGCCACCACCACTGGATGCACAGCAGTTTCTGCCTTCTCTTCTTTCGCAGAAGTACACAGCACATCAGATTTTGCCTCCTCTTCTACAACAGGAATAATAAGGCCAGTAGGTGGAATATTTTCCTTGTTACTCTCCTCTATATCTTCTTCTGCATCCACCCCCTTTGCCTTGGCAGCTTTCTTTTTGCCCTTCTTCTCCTTCGTCTCAGGTGCTACATGCACATGACGCCTCTTCCTCCCATCAATCCTATAGTTTACCACATCTTCAAAGTCCTGCATCGCCTTCTCACCGGGGGGGTGCTCCTCAACACGGGAGTCCCAGTTCCATGGCATGAGACTCCTCAGCTCCTTCAGCTGTCTATCCGTCTTCCCACCATGTTTCGGACCAGTGCCTTCCACCATATCTCTACGATTTGATAAATATACAGTATAATAGAGCGTGTCCCTAGTTCGTGCGCCCGGTAGATATCAAACCACGAGACCAAACAAAATTCCAAAAGGACAACAGCTGCACGCCAACCAACCACCAATGAAACAGTCACAAGAAGACCACACACACGCATACAATACAAATATATGACATCATATTTACGATACAAGGTATGTATTACAGGATTGTGAGGTGCACGACGAGAGCATTGACGATAATGACATCACCGTCAGTTGGAGTGCAAGACACACCAAGAGACACTATGACGTGTATACGTACCTATACACCCATTAAAAATGTTCCATAATAGAGTAGTTTTGAATTCCGGATACGTCCAAGGTACATCAACGCGTCAACTATAAAGAGATGCCCCAACCAACAACGAGGTCCAACGGATTCGAACTGTCTGTTGCCAGATATAGCTGAAACCAATCATCCCCTTGAGAAAAAAAATATGAAATCGATGGAAAAAAAGAATCTGTGGCCCATCTCTCCGTCATGACGGGTCATCAATTTAGGAGACGATCATTGGAACTCCAACAGTCATTTTAAAGATTCGTTATCCTTCTACGATCAGATCAGAACTCATCATGTACGTGAAATCGATGTCCAGAGCTGGAGACGTCACCGTGTGGCGAGACACTCGTTGATGTTTCGTCTATTGTATCCTTCTCACTTGCTCTTTTACGTATAAAACAAAGCGATTGAATTGGTTGATGTGTATTGTATATATAATGATGCGATCGGGGTGTAATTTTGCAGGGTGCCACAGACATTGACAACCAAAACAGGCTTTGTTCCTGTAACTCAACACCAGAGGCGTGCAACCATGGTGGTGAGAGCCTCGGCACACCACCAAGAGGCATCATCTCGTCGTTCTATTCTCCTCAATACAGCTGTGGTTGCGACAGTCCTTGCTCCAGTCCAGAATGCACAGGCTTTCCTTGGGTTGGGAGAGGATGCTTCTGAAAAGTACACAACACAAACCCAGGCAATGATTGACGGTATCAGGGGAGCACTCGCATTGCCACCAAATACAGATGAGCGTGAGCAGGCCATGAATGGTGTGAAGAAGCAGACAGTGGCATGGGTAAGTGCATATAGACGCGATCCCAAGTTTGCTGGGCGCCCTTCATTTAGTCAAATGTATTCTGCTGTGAATGCTCTTGATGGACAGTTGGTGTCTTTCGGACTCAAGGCAAACTTCCCAGCAAAGAGACTCGACAGAATGATGAAGAGTATTGATGATGCTGAAAGACAGTTGAAACGCGGAAGGTAATCAGGATACCCAATGACAGTTTTGCCTCGTATGATTCATGGATTTTTCTTTCTTTTTATATTTCAATGAAAAAGGAAAACGTAAAACTTGTATAATCACACTGCGACATCGGGAATAAAAAAAATCAATCCAAAGATCTCATATCAATCCCTGGGATGGAATTTCCCCCACCCCAGGATGATGTATTCCCTCCATCACCACCTGATGATGGTTGTGGCCCATCATCATCATCATCATCGCATCCCTCATCTTCAGAGTCGGAAAAATCATCATCCATTCTATCTACACAATACTTTTCTCGCAACTGCCTGCATGGTATCATGTTGCCATGGCTATCCGTCCCAAGGAACAACAGGTACGAGTATGGATGCTGGAATGGAGTATTCACCAATGGCTCATCAGAGTCAAAGTCTGCTAATGTTATTTTATCCAACAACTCCTCTGCCACATATGCCACCGGCGCTACTTCGTCATCAACCATTGGCCAATCTGCAATGTCGACCAAGACATGATAAAACACCTGATCTGTTCCATGAGGCAGCTTGCCTGCATCTGTCTCCCTCTTCCACACATCCGTCTCACAGCAAGCAAAGTCCCACCCACACACTACCCCTCGATACCCTTTGCTACTATGCACAATCATCTGCCCCAGTGAAAATTCTGGATTCCCGACAGGGCATGGCGTGTTTGCCTCTGCCGACTGTTCTTCTATCTCTGCAAGAGCATCCCTGAGCTCTGCAGCAACGGCATAGTTTTCCTCTTCAATTGCTTTAGATAACTTTGCTCGAATCGACAGTGCAGTGGGGGCGAGATTACCGAACTGATCAGACTGTGTAGCTCGCCTCGATCCACAGCCATACCCCTTGGCCTGCTGCATCATCCGCAGGGCTCCATCCACTTTATTACGACGATCTCTCAGATCTTTCACCTCGTCAAATCGATCATATGTGAGAGCTCGCTGCAATGTCGAGTCCAATTCCAACTGCAGAAGAAACAAGACAACTTCCTTGTTCACCATGCTGCTCCGTTCACTCGTCTCTGACGAGTCTTGCGTGTTGTCACTGAATACATTGTTGCTGCTATTGCTGAACGCAGACATCACTCTTCCCACGTATCGACCCCTCCTCATTCTATCCGGAGAATAGAGCGTTCCATTCCTACTGGCAGAAACAGTAGAGGGGAGGGGAGGGTGTCGAGGACGACAAGGTGTCGTTCCGTGATTGTGGTCCAGCACCACGCCACAGGGTGTCCCACGCGTATATCCTTTCGATGATATACCAAGACAAGATATCATCGAAATCAATGAGAATTCGTACTGTTCTGTAGATTTCCAAGGCAGTCCAAGGCCTCGACTGCGTGGCTCGTACCCAAACGCCTCAACAAGGTCTCTGTTGTATGTCTCTGTGAGTGTGAATAATTAAATATGGCAATCAATCAATTGATCCTACACGATTCTATACGTGCAATGTATCGTATGTAGAGATTGGCTGGTTTCGACTGACAGCACCATGTGTGGGACATGGTTTCATCTACTATTGGAGAATAGATGAAACCATCTGAATCTCTTTTCATGGTTCTCCTTTCCTACACTGTACTTGAAACTGAAATCTCACTGACAAACAACCATTATGTAATCATAAAGTAAATATTCTACGATGAAATCGTATCAAATATCTATACAACAACACGGTATCCTTCCAGGACCTCTCTGCACGAGGGTCCTTTCCAACACTCGTTGTCCACATGTGGTGGGATATCACCATGGCTCAACCACGGTAATGATGAGGAATAGAATACTGACACAAGCATCATCATCATCAAATGAAGAATCTGTTTCACCATTTGATGATGATGCAGTCATCCAAGCGGAACGAGATGACGATGTCTTGCCTGATAGCCTCACTGATGCCATCCAAGAGTCTGCAGCAGCTACTGTGGATGCGATGAATTCTGGGTTTTCTAAATGTGTGGTAGAGATCCTACTTCCAGACTTCTGGGATCCAAACTCGGGCCCTGTGTATTCTGAAGAAGGGGATCAGCAGAGGTTTTGGAAAATGACTCGGCGTTTTATTGATGATATTGTGGATAAAAGTGTTCAAGGCAGAAAAGTTAGGGCAATCTATCCTGATGCCGGGGTGGCTGCAATGCTTCGTAATCAATGGTCTGATGCGACGTTTTCAGTGTCGAGTTTGAATGATAGAAAGCCTGTTGATGATGAGGATGAATTAATTGTCATGGCAGCGCCAGATCCTCCTAGCCTGGATAAGATTGTAAAGATAAGTAATAGCTTGGAACCTACACAAACTCTGGTGATGTTTAATCCTAGATTGACGAGTGGAGATGTGGGTGTTGGATTGGCTATGAGGAGGCTGAGGGATAGTTTTCTTGGGGAGTTTATGACGACGTATTCTCTTAGGCCGATTGGTGATATTGGGTCTGTGTTTAAGCGATTCCCGAGTCAGTGGCAGGTGTTTATTGCTGACAAAGAATCCCCTGGTAGATATATTCTAGCTGCGGAGCGGCCTTCCCGTCCTGGTGGAGAGGAATTGGATATTATTGTGATGAAAGCACTGGGAGTTGATGACTCTGCAGATGGTGAGCAAGGGCAGGGTCTTGGACTTGGTGATCAGGTGTCCTTGTTTGCCAGACAAATGCAACGATTTATGAAGTCTCTTTCTCAGTAGTAGTTTTGCGTAGTAGTAGTAGTTATTGACGTAATGAATTACATAGTATTTAATAGAAAGATTGAAATGAAATGTCGTCTGTCACATGACTATGCAAGCATAGAATCATACCCTACCACTTGATCCAGCTCTATAGCTTGAATGAGACGTTGTAAATCTGCAGATTTGCAGAGCATTTTAATGACGCTCGAGTCGAGTCGACCAGAGAGAAGTCCCAAGCTGCGCATGAAAGTCAAGTCTGCTCCATCTCCAAGTATTTTGATCAGTGCTTTTGAAAGCTCACCGCACCCATCTGCGGAGAGACATTTGATTATATACGAGTTTGAACCTTCTGGAATGCTCATTGGATCAATCATTTTGTTTCCTAGACCAAGATTCCATGAACAAATACCATTTGACCGAGACTCTTGTGATCGTGATAGAGGAACTATGGTAAGGACCACAAGGACGAGGATGCATCCTATCGAATATCCCTTCATTTCTATGTGTTTTCTATGTATCAGAGGGTCTCTAGACACTGACCTGTGTGCGTAGGTAGATAGGCAGGCAGGCAGGCAGGCAGGCAGGAACCCAATATTGACTTTTCCTGATACCTTGTAGTCGACTTGGTCCTTGTAAGAACGTTTCGTTGTTTCTCCCTGAAATGATTCTAAAGTGGTTTGTATATTTAAAACTATGTAGCATATCAATAGTATGTATAATTAATCAATGTGAATTTCTACAAATTCGTGATTTGGGAATTCCGAACCCCGTCGGTGACCGTTAACGGTGACGTTGACCAGAGTTGAGACTCTCACCACGAACGGTACCATTGCCATGATGGCATCACCATTCAGGTCTCTGTCAGCAATTCTGTTCCTGACTTCTCAAGAGATGCAAGTTCATTCTTCTGTGCTTCGTTGAACAAACCATCCCAACCTTGCTTGCCCTTTTCAATGACGGCATCTGCATCCTCCAGTGTAGCACTTACACCCATGTATGCCAAGGCTTCACGCAATGTTGCAACATGGAGGACCAATCGTGGTAGACATATTGCTTGACAGACATTGAATGACACTGTTCCAAAGATGTTTGACGCCACGAATGTGACAGTTGCGTTATCATGGGTGATGCCATTCTTCAAGAGGCTAGAGAAAATATGTGTTGCTGTCGTGTCAAAAACCTCCCTCTGGGGAGTATCTGCCCACATCTTTATGAATATGAGACCAGGCATATCAACGCCTCCAGTTCCAGTCTCAAACGATATTTGATCAGTAATTTGAGACTTGACAAACTCGTCCACCGACTCGCACACGCCAATAACGGTGTCCTCCTTGAAGGCTGGGTAGGCATCTGCATCAGCAGAGAGAGGGTCTTCTGCTGGAGCAAGGACCAGAGTCGCCTCTAGCAGATTGTCATCGGAAGATTGTACCCACTCTCCTCCCTCGACGAGTATGAATTCAAGTATCCCATCAAACAAGTATTTTGTGTCGTTCATGAGACCTTGCAAGGCTTGCTGGCTTGATTCAGTGTCATCACTCTCCAGGACATCTCTCACCACCCTTGTGTACACCTCTTCCCAGAGAGAGTATTCCCTCACAATCTCAAAATACTTTTCCCATGAAGCCAACTCTCTCATGTATCCAGAAGTACCTGTTCTAGAGAGTAGCGACGATAGTCCATCTGTGCAATCAGCTGCATGTGGAATGACTTCCTTTAGCAAGACGAGTCCTGCGACTGCTCCCTGCAGTTTTCCAAGGGCAAAATCACGGCATAGAATCACAGATTGCTGGATTGCAATGTCAATATATTTTTCATCAAAGAACATCCAGCTGACGCACTCTGCTCGCATACGAGGCCCGCCAAAGGAAGAGTCTCGTGAGTTTGTACAAAACTGGGAGACTGACACCCACATTTCATCCTGTGCAAAGCCTTCCACATCATTGTACTTTTCAAACCATTGACGGCATAGAACATGCAGTTTTTTTCTATCTGATATACTCTCATGGTATGTTGCTTGTTCTAATAGCAGATGCGTCGTAGTTCTCCGAAGTCCCAAACGCAGATGTACAACATATCCAGGGACAAGCAAGTATGAGCCAGAATCGATCAGATGAATCACGTAAATCCATAGGAGCTTTTGAAGACCATCATTTATTTTACTATAGAGAGGAGATATACCTTCTCCGTCCATTTCTACCAAATTGAGACTCCAAAGAAGGAGAGACAAATGTGCTGAAAACCTCATCAATCCTGGTGGACAATGCTGTGCCTCTTCTGTTGCTCCACCTGGAACAATCCACGCTATTAATCGTTCCAACAGAGATTCAACTCTTGCTAACATTAAATCCACCTGAATGTTTCTATAATTGCTTGTTTTATCGCCTGCAATATCTGTGGAACCTTGTGAGATAGCTCCAGTCAAATCCTGGGCAATCTGTCTGGACACAGCCTCTATGGGCCATTGACTTGAAGGTACAGAAACTCCTGCATCAGTGAGAGATTCGTATACTGCATCCATTATGGCTTCATTCTCGACCCCCTGTGTGCCATGCACAGCTCCAAGGGCTGCCTGACTCTTTTCCAAAAGAGTCATGTCAATCTGATATTCAAGCCAGCATCGAGTGTGAGTCCAAAGCAAATCCTGCCATGATGTACACGCAGGAATAGCCTTTTCGACATCTCCAGACAGCACACCGTACAATGCAGCTTCGTATGTCCCATGCCCAGCATTACTGACAGATTCTGCAATCTTTCGTGCTGCAGCATGGCATGACCATCTCCAGAGCATTTTCGAAGACGCGCCCAGCTCTATTTCGACAGCCAAAGTCTCACTCTGTTGAATACCTGTCTCATATGAATCTGCCTCATCAGCCGCCTCACCTAGCGGAAGGGGCCCATACATCCCATACCCAGTGAGTGATGCTGCCCTCCATGGCTGTCCAGCAAAATCACACACGTGTGCAGCCTGATACAACCTTCCAGATCTCAACAGGCGCCACAATACTTTCGACAATCGCTCCTCATCTTTTGCATTATCTCCATTGATACGCCCATGTTCTCGTGTCATGGCATCCGGGTCAAGATGCTTGACACTTGCAAGGCCCGTTGCCTGTTGACCAAACCGTGACGTCGCAGTACCATCTAGAACTGACTTTGTCTCCCTCCATAAACCATCTTTCCTTCCTATTCCATGCTCTGGTTCCATATCCTTCTCCCTCGCTTCGGCTTCCAACCATGCAACAACTCTTCCAGCCCGATTCAACTCTGGATCTTGAAACACTGCATCAGCTGCATGCTGGCGCATCGTCTTATACATACCAGCACCATGTACAAAGTCTCCACCTTTTCCAGCAGGGAATGCCGCGTCTTCGATTGCGAATAAATACCATAACAAGTTCCATGTACTACCCTCACATTCAAGATCATCAGCATCTCGCATGAGGGCATGATATTGAGGGGTCTGCTCCACTTGTGACGATGCCAAATCTCTGAGAGCTTCTGCTCGAGCACAGCATATTTCACGGAATGCTTTGATGCCATCCGAAACAGAAATTTCATGCGTCACCATTCTCCTCACAGTTTGTTCAAATCGTTCCTCCTCTGGACGATCGCTTCCTATCGCTGCGGCTGCAGCAGCTCCATTGCGGTATTCAGAACCATCCATGACTCTACGTTGTACACCATCTCCCATTGCGTGACTCGCATCGGTCCCCTTGTCCTCTGCTGCAGGAGCTTCAGCAGCAAGGTCTTCTTCCCTCTCCAACCACGGCTCGAATGTAGGATTTATTCTATTGGGATTCCCATACAAAGATTCTGGTACATCAGATAGTGATCTCATAGAATTTCCATCATCGTGTTTCGATCCATGTCTCTCTGGAGAGAACGTGGACTTGAAGAATGGATTACTTTTCCACTCCATCCTTCACCCCTGTCTATGATACCGATGTATCCTATCGACAGTGTGTACTACATGAATATATAATGATGATACAAGAGCATGCAAGGTTCGTTCTCGAGTAAATATCAAGGAAATCTGCTCTATAGCTATAGAGCAACAGCGGAAGAAAAAAAAAACCTAAAAAAAGGTTGGTGGAATATAAAATTCTATCGAATCAAAAACGTCAAGACGTCGACGTGATCATAATCATCTTTGATCATTCTACTCGTACTATATATTTATCTATATTATTTGTTATAGAAAGGGGAGAAGAGCATATGTATCAATTCATTACACACGTCTATCTCTGGTTGGGTGCCAAAAGATGTGGATCCAAAACTTGAATATTTCTCTGTGGTGAATGCACACTCCTTTATCTGTATACAAGCACATACATACACAAAATGAAGCGCTGGATTATATATATAGTGGCGTGTCTTGGGATACTATACGCGTGTCAGCTTGGTTTGGTACGTTGCTTGTTGTCTAGGTGGTTGTGACGTCGCCTTGCATAGTATTATGATACCATACGGAGGTGTGGTGTAGGTATGCGGTGATCAGAATGAGATGCATCGTGATAGTAGTGAAATTGTGATGAGACATCCTGGAAGGAGGCTCTTGAATGCCGACACTGACAAACAGGGTGAACTGGTTGACAACGATATTGGCATTGATGAAGAAGAGGATGAGGGGCTTGTCGAAGATATCGAAGAAGATGGTGAGAACGATCTTGTAGACGACGACGACGAGGACGACGAAGAAAATACTGTCGTTGTAGAAGATGACGCGAATGCAGATGATGATGACCATGATGAAGAGTATGCCAAGAAGGAAGAGATGAAAGAGTCTATTGAGACGAACGACGTCTTTTCGAAACGAATGCAAGAATCATTGAATTTGCATAGAAAGCAGAGGGCCAAAGAGACTCTTAAAAAACCAAAGACAGTGTCTCACAAGGTTACGAGATTTGTAACTCCACGCAAGCGGCATGCAGGTGAAACATTGTCAGAGGAGAGAGAACCTGATCATCAGGCACATTTCATGCAGGTTTTATTCTTAACAATTGCCATGGCATTTTCAGCTGGAATTGGAGCTGTGCCGTTTTTTATCGTGAAAAAACTATCGTCTGAATTCAATGGTATTGCTACGGCAATAGCATGTGGAGTCATGTTTGCAGCAAGTTTTGATTTGATCCATGAAGGACAACCGTATGGCGCCACCATGGTGATTTTTGGCATCATGCTAGGGACGATATTTATTGCAATAATTAAAAATCTGCTCGATGGATTTGAAAATGTACAGTTTGGCCATTTAGAAGGGACTAGGGCAAAGAGAATGTTTCTCATTGTGGGCATCATGGCTGCACATGCTGTCGGAGAAGGTTGTGGCGTGGGAGTCAGTTTTGTCGGCGACAAGGGATTCTCACAAGGTATACTGACGACGATAGCAATCGGGGTGCACAATATACCCGAAGGAATGGCAAAAGCAACTGTCCTTGTATCTCAGGGAGCTTCTGCTCCTCAAGCATTGGTATGGAGCATTGTGACATGTCTTCCTCAACCTCTCATGGCAATACCATCGTACATTTTCGTCAAGACATTCGAGTTCTTGTTGCCCATTGCATTAGGTTTTGCAGCTGGATGCATGATATGGATGGTATTTGCAGAACTCCTTCCAGAGGCCCTGAAAGACTGCAGTGCCTCACATGTTGCCAGTGCAGCAACCTTTTCTGCAGCTGGTCTGGAAGGTTTCAGAATGCTCGTGGAATCCTTGGAGAATTCTGGAAAGGTATCAGATATGGCATCTGCAGCATTCGACGAATATACTATAGTCTATACAATAGGCTCCTGGTTTAGAGTATGTCTCTTCACGGCAGCACTTCTCTCCAGTTTCGCCATGCATCTCATGACAGTTCCAATCCCTGTGATACTAGGCCTGGTTTCTGTCGTCATGGGATGTATTGGAGTATTCCCGATTGGCCGCGATATGCTATCACCTCCAGAGAACATCCCTCAAATTCACATTCTCAGTGCAGCAGTGGTTGGAGGAATTGTCATTGTTTTGCTCAGAAACTACATGCTCGAGAGAGGCAATGCCATTTCAGCGAGTTTGGACTTGGGGGGAAGCATGTTACAAGGAAATCAAACAAAAGGTTCTCCACGGAAGCGCAGCGTAGCCCCGGTACCCTTGAAGTCCCGTGCACCCCTGAGAGCCCTAGCATTCATTCTTGCCACAACATCTCTATTTCATGCTGCTGTATCTGGTGCACAGATCCAGAAGGACGGCAAAGGAGCATCTGGATCCATCGCTGCTGTATATGGATATATATTTGGAGTTGTATCAGCATGTGCTTCGTCACTGTGGTCCATGGGTGACGGAAGTGTGATATCATCCAGTAGTCTTGCAACAGGAATCAGCATGTGCTTCCTCGTGACAATGAAGACCATCTCATTCAGCGAAACATTCATCCAACCATACCCAGTAGGAATGTTGGACACAGTATCCTACATCATCCATGGAGCCATAGCCATGTCATCCTTCCTCACATTAGCAGTAGGAATGAGCATGAATGCTCGATACTGCCGATTTGGTATATTCGTAGCTTCTCTGTGTCTGATGGCAGGGTTTGGAGCAGCCTCTGGTCTTTGTTTGGCAGGATTATCAAGCACTTGTTCTGTTGATTCAATCCTCGTGCTGTAATGTAATAATACTTAGTAAATTGTATCACTAGAAAAACATTAACCAAGATACAAAGAGGTGGTTCTTGCGTTGTGGTTTTATATTGTCGACATGGTATGTTGTTGTAGGAATCACCCACAAGAATAATGTGGGTTCAATTCGCTCTCTCAATAATATGCCATAGCATGTATATATGAAACAAACTATAAATATATTGTGCAGTCGTTCTTTCAGAGAGTGGCAAACTACCTGATTCAGGAGGTACGTGTCGAATCACAATGGACAAAGGAATGCCAACGAGGTTTTCTTACGTTGACGTTTTCTGTAGGTTTTGGTAGATACATTAGCAAATAGTAAGACATTTCAACGCTTTGCTGTTCGTTCAAATGCGTACTTTAGTGAAATGTCTAAAAAGGGAGTGGAACACAAGGAAGGGTTTGCTGAAAAGTCCTCAGACTTTTTCACAGTATTTAAAGAAGAACTTCGGAAAGGATATACTGGAACAAAGCAATGACAACAACATGAATTCAACAATAGTATTCTAGGTAGTGTAGTTCTACTGTGTTGTAATACCAACAATACTATGTCTGCTGCCACTGATGCTGGCGTTCTTTCCATCTCTCCAAATAGTCTTGAAAGCCTCCCTGTTCTATCGATGATCGGATTGCACGGAAGAATGAGACCATGTGGTATATATTGTGCTGTTCTAGGAGGACAGTAGCTGTCATTTCATGTGTGATGAGTAAATGGTGAATGTATGCCCGAGTATGGTTTTGGCATGTGTCACATGGACAATGTGGAACAAGCGGAGACTTGTCTCTAACATACACCTCGGACCAAAGATTCATCTTGGTGGCATCTATTCCAGCGCTACTTGATTCTTGAATACCTATAGCGGTATCACCACGAGCGTCGACGGGAAAGTGCAATGCACAGCCAGAGCGAGTGGCCATGTCGATAAAGGATGTGTCAAACACATCAATGCCGCGAGCAATTGCCTGCAGCACCTCTCCTGGATTCGATATACCAGAAACCATTCTCAATCCATCTCGAGGTGCTTTGTTGACAATGCAGTCTAGTATATCGAATCGTGATGCTGGGCTCTCCCCAGTACCAAGTCCTGAAATATACACACCATCTGATTGTTCTACAAGGTTGTGTATATATCTATACGCATCTTCTCGAGTTGCTACTTCGCTACCTCCTACAATAGGACACAGTAGTAACGGTCTATCTCCTATTGTTGAATTTCTAACGTGAAGACATCGCGCCATCCAATCTATAGTTCTCTTTGATGAAGAAACAACCCGCCCTTTTTTACAATCAGAAACAACCTCGTCACCCATGGCCACCACAATATCTGCACTCATCATACCAGCAAGCTCCATATACTCTTCTGGACTCAACCACATGGCACCTTTTGCAGTCATAATGGAAGCTTTTTCATCCACTGTGTTCCTGACAGCACCAATATGTTCATATCGGCATGGATCCCTTGGTGTAGCTACCAACACGGCATTTTCAGATAATAATGGATATCCCATGAAACTCCTTGCAGATGGGTGTGGTGACGTTTTGCTTCCATTCTCTTGCATATATCTCATAACAACCTCTTTATGATCCAATCTGCATGCATACATGATGCAGTAGCCGTAGTATATACGTACACAGTACTCAAAACAAACAAAAGATGCACAGTTGTAGCACATCGGCTTGTATGCCCCATGCCTGATGGTTCCCTAGCGTTGCATGCAATCGATCCAGACCATCCCATGTCACATTAGGCGAACATCCTTTGACCGTATGAACCAAAAAACATGGTGTTTCTAATCGAGCTACAGCTCCTCCACCAGGCTGTTCCACAGTAATAACACCAGTTCTTGCTCCACATTCTGGACCAGGCTCTTGCTGCACAGCAAACCTTCCCATGCTATGCTATGCTATGCTATGCTATATATCCAAAGATTCTTTCTACAACTGAACAACACTCGTCGTCCTACTCACACTGTGCATGTTGCCTGTCTTCTTGTGTTATTTACTACAGTTTTCAGATCTCCCACGTTAGATTTGAACCCTACACATCTGATCTTGTACGTGTAGACAAAAATCATACAAGATATTCGAATACGATCATGCGTATGTTGACTCTTGAAAGAAAGACCAGACCACATCCTGAGATTGACTCACTCAAAGACTCAAAGACTCAGTGAGTCAATCTGTGTGAGTCTTTGAGCTTGATGAGACTGACTTCAAAACAGTTCACGTTCGTCTCGACCTTCTGTACCAGAAATAAATACATCGTAACAACATATTTGTGTAGTCGACATGTCTCTTGCATTTGATGAATATGGACGGCCGTTTATTATCATTCGGGTACGATTCTAGGCTTTTTTTCTCATCTTGTGTCTGTCTCTGAGTTGGTCATGTGATCGTCGTACCATGACGATCCAGTCCAGTCCAATCCGAGGACTGGAATGAATAAACCATGCATATTGATCCTGAAATCATATGAGCTTGGCCCGTGTGATGCCCAATCACCGCAAGATTTGACGACCATGTCACATTCCTGTGACGGTCGTTGACTGGCGCCTTGTGGCTGTTGCTGTTTCATATCTTGTATGTATGCAAATAAGAAAAGAAAAACGTGCCGAGACATGTGTTTGGCTGTCATGTGTGATACTGGTGGGGAATTTGAATTGACTGCGTCCTTGTCCATGTGCAGGAACAAGAAAAGAAAACCCGAATTAAAGGGATTGATGCCGTAAAACAAAATATACAGGCTGCAAAAGCAGTCGCTCGTGTGCTGAGGACGTCGCTGGGTCCCAAGGGTATGGATAAAATGTTGCAGAGTTCTGATGGGGATGTGATCATTACGAACGATGGGGCCACAATCTTGGAGCAGATGGAAGTGGAGAACCAGATTGGTAAGCTTTTGGTTGAGTTGAGTAAATCACAAGATCAGGAGATTGGGGATGGGACTACTGGAGTTGTAGTGCTTGCGGGAAGCTTGTTAGAGCATGCAGAGGGTCTTTTGGACCAGGGTCTTCATCCTCTGCGAATTGCAGAGGGGTATGAGATGGCATGTAAGATTGCGATTCAAAAGCTAGAAGATATTGCGACGGAATTTGAATTTACTGCTGATAGGCCAGAATCGCTGGTGAAAACGTGTATGACTACATTGTCGTCAAAGATTGTTGGTCGGTGCAAGAGGCGTTTGGCAGAGATGTGTGTTGATGCTGTTCTGGATGTGGCTGATATCAAGCGGAAAGATGTCAACTTGGATTTGATCAAGTTGGATGGGAAATCAGGAGGAAGATTAGAAGATTCTTCTCTAGTTCAGGGTATTTTACTTGACAAGGAATTTAGTCACCCACAAATGCCAAAAGTACTCAATGATGTTAAGATTGCCATTCTCACGTGTCCATTTGAGCCCCCAAAGCCAAAAATCAAACACAAGATTGATATTGATAGTGTGGAAAAGTTTGAAGCATTGAGAAATCAGGAGCAACAGTATTTCACAGATATGGTGCAAAAGTGTAAAGATTCAGGTGCTGGGTTGATTATTTGCCAATGGGGATTTGATGACGAAGCAAACCATTTGCTTATGCATAATGATCTACCGGCAGTTCGCTGGGTCGGAGGGGTTGAGATTGAACTGTTGGCTCTTGCAACTGGTGCAAGAATCGTTCCAAGGTTTGAAGAGTTGACTGCTGACAAGCTTGGCTTTGCAAAAACAGTTCGAGAGGTTGGTTTCGGTACGACACACGATACTCAGCTTGTGATAGAAGGATGTCCAAACACAAATGCAGTTACTATATTTATCAGAGGAGGGAATAAGATGATTGTTGAGGAAACCAAGAGATCGTTGCATGATGCTCTCTGTGTTGCACGCAACTTGGTTCGTGACAATCACATAGTATATGGAGGCGGTGCAGCTGAAATGGCATGTTCACTTGCAGTCCAAGCAGCGGCAGATACAGTTGCAGGAGTGGAACAATACGGGATGAGGGCTTTTGCCGATGCACTTGATATCGTTCCCCTCTCCCTTGCTGAAAATTCTGGCCTGGCTCCCATTGACAGTGTGACCGAAGTCAAGGCAAAGCAACTGTCTGAGAATAATCCATACTTGGGAATTGATTGTGTAGATGCTGGCACGAATGACATGCGTGAACAGAATGTGTTTGAAACGCTCATTGGAAAGAAACAGCAACTCTTTTTGGCTACGCAAGTCTGCAAAATGATTCTCAAGATTGATGACATCATTGCACCTTCAGATTATTGATTTTAATGTATCATATGATATACATTCTTACATTCAATAGTATATAAGTATTTTTAGTAAGAAATAGAGTCAATAATTGAAACGAACACAAGGGTTTTCGACCGTGTCGGAGGAGCCATTTGGATCACGCCACAGGGTACCATGGAGAGAACGAATAAAGACGATACTCAACTCCATACGTATCATGGTATGAGGAGCAACGTCGACCACAGACGAGTATCTAGAAAGCTACAAGTCTTGGCGGGACACGTGGCCCCATTGGGAGAGGGGCGCGACATGGAGACGTCTCAATTCTCAGCATCCCCGACATTCTCCTTGTCTCACAAGAGTACATTACATGACTGGATTGTGAGGGATAATAGAGAGATGAGACGAGCTATCTTTGACTTTCTGGATGATCCATTGTATCGACCGAACTATTACTCAAGCTTGGAAGGGTTTCGTGAGTTGACTATGCAGAGGGTTGTTAAATTTGTCAGACAGGGTTTCTTCTCAGTGCGAGACTATGAAAGGGATCCTTTGAAGTTCCAAGCTGCACTAGAGAGTCTCTCTTTTTGTGATTATTCCATGGCAATCAAAAGTGGTGTTCACTTCACTCTCTGTGGCGGTACAATTGTAAAGCTGGGTACTGCGAAGCATCACGCGACGTTCCTTGATAAGATGGATACCCTGGAGCTTCCTGGATGTTTCGGTATGACAGAACTGGGACATGGATCGAATGTTATGGGTATTGAAACCACGGCTGCATACGACCCTGGCTCTGATACATTTGTGATTCATACACCAACAAATGATGCATCGAAATTCTGGATTGGCGGTGCTGGATCCACTGCAAAGATATGTGCAGTGTTTGCTCAGTTGACAATCAAGGGAGTGTGGCAAGGCCCTCATGTCTTTGTTGTGCGTTTGAGAGACGATGCTGGGAATATCTTGCCAGGTGTCAGGATCAAAGACAATGGCCCCAAGCAAGGTCTTAATGGAGTTGATAATGGACAGATATGGTTTGATCACTACAAGGTTCCACGGGACTCGTTGTTGGATAAATATGCATCAGTGGATGGTCAAGGAAACTATTCATCCCCAATAGCTGATCCTCAACAGCGATTTGGGACCATGGTATCTGGCCTCACAACAGGAAGAATGCTAATTGCTCAAGCTGCAGTCGATGCTTGCAAATCTGGTGTCACGATTGCACTTCGATATTCATGCACAAGACCTCAATTCGGTCAAACACCTATTATAGAATATATCACCCAGCAGCGAAGAATCATACCTGCCTTGGCAACAACCTATGCCATGCATCTCTCCATGCTGAAGTGCAAGAATATTGGCTGGAAGAAGAATGGTGGCAGTAATGCTGCGAAACAGATCCATGTCCTATCATCTGGATTGAAAGCAGCTGCAACCTGGCACAGAGTCAGAATACTCCAAGAGTGTCGAGAGTGTTGTGGAGGAATGGGCTTCCTTGCCGCGAACAAGATTGGTCCAATGCTGAATGATATGAATGTTGATGTTACATTTGAAGGAGACAATACAGTCATGATGCAGCAAGTCGCTAAATCATTGATTGATAGATCCATGAGTGGCCATCTGGACATGCCAGTGGTTGACTATCAAAATCTAGGGCTTGGCTGCATTGGCAACTTACTGTCATGGAGATGTACATGTCTCACTCGTGCAGCCGCCATGGAGATGCAAAAGAGTCCCAAACAGAGTGCCTACGAGTCCAACATGGATCTCATTGTAGATCTTGGATGGGCATCTGTTGATGCAGAAACATACACAATATTCTCGGAAGAGCTTGCATCCGTACCACACCAGTGGAAGAGTACGATGGAGAAGCTTTGCATGTTGTATGGACTTCACCGTGTTGAAGCCGGCATGACTACCTACTTGGAACATGGAGCCCTTCCAGGCCAAGCAGTCCCATCCATCAGGCATGCAATCAACAGTCTCTGTACCTATTTTGTTTCCTCAAATGCATCGGTTGCATTGTCTCTCTGTGATGCTTTTGGAATTCCAGATCATCTATTGCAGGCACCTATTGCAGTCGATACGTGGCATAATATTGGACAGTAATAGTGACATCCTCATGCAACTGCATGAACACATGGTCTAGGCTATCAACTGCCTATTTCTCTAGATAGATGGATAGATAGCCAACGAAATAATACTATTTTACATAAATATGTTTAAAAGACAAAAAGTGTATGAAAATAGAGGCGGAGAGGATGGCTGGACACGTCTTCACGTGGCAACTCTCTCTGGTGATGGACCACTTTGTGCCAGGATTCTTCAAAGTGAATCCATCCCTTGGTCTCTTGTACGTGCTAAAACACCGAAAAGTATGAGTACTCCACTTCACTTTGCCGTCTTGGGTGGATCTATCGAGTGCCTACGCTGTCTTCTCTGTCATCTCGTTCCAAGAGCTCCTCCTGCAGAGGCCCTCGCCATTCTCGTATATCAGAATACTCCCATTCGGTTCCCATTGTCTATGATTGCACCTGTATCTGAGAAAAGTCTGGCAGAATCGTTTGGACCACATGAGGTTGTGGCATCACCCAGAAGAATAGGATTCTCTGCACTTGATCTGGCAGTCATCTGTGACAATACAGAAATGACCAACGAGTTGCTGGAAGCAATGCATTGGGCGTATTCTCATATAGCATCTACAGCAGTACCGTCTCCCCATGGAATGAGGAATCACATTGGGAGCGACATCCTACAGGTGGCAATTGCAAAAGGAAATGCTGGTGCTGTCACAGCCTTGCTTGATAGAGGAGCAAGTTTAGAGCTAGAAACAGATGATGATCGCGGCATGAGACCAATCCATTGGGCAGTAGCCTTTGGAAATGTAGATATCATATGCTGTCTGCTGCAGCGAGGTGCTGACCCAATGTCCACAACGACAGTGAGCCAGGAGACTGTCCAGGATATCGCCATGATGAGCCTTGGAAACAGCATGGAGATTCTTCAGATATTTGATCACACCAGTCATGAAGTCTGATATTATATTCATCATAGAGTTTCAGATTTTCGCTTGGAGGTGTTTGATTGTGACGGGATGGCGGATGGAAAGAGTGCAAAGGTTGGCGTTGGAGTTCTGGTAGTGAAACGTGGTCAAGGTTCCCCAAAGGTTCTCGTCAGCCAAAGGTACGATGGTCAGCTAATGTATTCGTATATGCAACTCGATTGGAATCGGGTGAGCTGACGTTGGTATCATCATCACAAACATGCAGGAGGGGTCAACCAGGGAAACAGCTCGAACCCAACACGTGGGCACTACCCGGAGGAAAGCTTGAATTTGGAGAATCCTTTGAGTCATGTGCTGCTAGAGAATTAGAGGAAGAGACAGGTATACGCTTGGGAACATCTGTACCAGCATATGTATTTGCAGTGAATACTGTCTTTGATGAAGCAAACCACTTTGTGACAATATTCATGTCAGTAGATGTACATCCAGATACAAAAGCAGTAAATCGAGAACCTGAAAAGCATTCAGATTGGGAATGGGTGCCATGGAGTGTCTTGAAAGGCCAACAGAATGAGGAGTATAGGCCACTCATGACACCTTTGAAGAAACTCTGTGATGCAAAAGAATTTGAATTATAGTCGCACAGGCATATCAAGTATCGTCATTAATAATATCATATAAAATACATACTCTATTATTACTATAATAGGACGTGGATGTATTCCTAACGACAACAATAGCAGCAGGACACTGTGTCAATTTCAAATTACCAACGTCTGACACAACATCTTTCCTTGCCTACTCTGTGCTGATATTTAGATATAAAATAAAATCAAACCATTTCAACAACAATGGGAAGTCGTGGAAGCTCGGTGAGGTTTTGGTTGCAGAAGCAATTTCAAACGAGCGGAATCCAGACCGAATCCTCTGCTCTGAAACTGCTCGCGACATATCTCGAGGATGAGTCAAATACATCAGATCCAGAACATATACTCGGGGATCTGTTGGATGATATAGAAACGAGGACGGATGATAGGAAATTGACAGTCGAGTTTGTCAAGGAATTTCTAGACAGGTGTCAGGGAAGCACACAAGGGACGGTGGAAGTTGTGGATGCCTTTCATGTTCCACTGATTCAATACGATCCAGTTCGACATATGTTTTATCACAACACGAAAAAGGCGAGAAAGGTGATTGGGGATGTGAAGAATAAATTTCAGCTGTATGAGGATAGATTCTTGTTGATACAGCAACGGTTGAAAAGGAATGCAATGTTCAGGCCATCAAAGTGGAGCTCACTTGGTAACCAACATGGTACTACGCAGAGCGCTGAGTTGACAGAGCTGAAATCTCTGCTGGGACAAGCGAGACAGCGCCGGTTTGTCTGTGGATTTTTGACACGGCACGACCAGGGACAGTATTTTATTGAGGATTTATCTGCTAGGTTGCCGATTGATCTGACTGGATGTGATACGGCAGATGGATTGTTCACGGAGAATTGCGTTGTCGTAGCTGAAGGTGAACTTCAGCCTAGTGGAGAATTCAGGGCAATGGCCCTTGGATTACCTCCTGCTGAATCAAGGGAAGAGAGTATTGATGCACTGCAGGGTCATGATATGTTTGGTGCTTCTTCAAAGCGTGTTGAGGAGAATACATCCGGTGAAGATGATGGGGATCGTATTATTATTTTATCAGATGTGCACTTGGATGCTCCAGAGAATGTTGAAAATCTGAACAAGGTGTTTGAGGGGTATGCTTCCATGCCAAAGCCACCAAGTGCATTTGTCTTGCTGGGAAATTTTCAGACCTTTGATGCCAATGGCCCGCATTCCAGCTTGTCGAAATTAAAAGAGAATTTCACCAGCCTTGGGAGGCTTTTGAAGAGGTATCCAGGGCTGATTGAGTCGTCGGACTTCATTTTGGTTCCTGGTCCGCACGACATTGGTACGGGAAACTCTCTACCTCGACCTGGAATCCCTGCACCATTAGTGGAAGGATTGAAGCAAATAGTTCCAAACGTTATTCTTGCATCAAATCCTTGTCGGATACGGTTTAGAGGGTCAGATCTGGTCATATGTAGGGCGGATATACAGCAAAAGTTGCGAGGCTTGTGCATTCTTCCTCCACCAATGCCACCACAGCAGACACAAGACACACCAGCAGAGCACGCATCCTTCTTCTTCGACCAGACGTGTAGTACAGTAATTCAAGAGTCGCACCTGTGCCCTGTACCTCTGGAATATCAGCCAATTACTTGGGAATATGATCACGCACTGTACGTGTATCCCAATCCTCACGGACTGATTCTGGCAGATTCAGAACCAGCAGCCCGCAGCATTTTTGATACCTGTGACTGTTTGAATCCTGGATCTCTTTCCACGGGAACCTTTGGTGCATGGAATCCTTCAACACGAGAAATGGAAATGTGCGATGTACATATTGAAGAGGATGAGGATGAAGATGATGAAGAAGAAATCCAAGAGGAAAAAGAAGACCACGAAATCAAGCCGGTGGATGAGGTGGACAATCCCCAGGGATCCATCCAGGAGGTGGAATGATCTTTACACTCGTGTTACATGACCTTGATATGTTTAGATTCTATGCAATGCATACCATTAGTATCAGAGAAATTTCTCTCCTTTTCTGCCACCATTATGGTGGCTGCCACATGTGGCCTGCATTTTTAAAAAAATAATCACATCGATTTGATTGTACTAAAGCAACTCTGTAGAACACAAATCAATACATTAATATATAATTTTATTGAATACTTGGGCAGTTTGTGAACAAGGAGGAAGAAGCGCGAGGTTCCCGCGCAATCAGTTTTCAAATGCCGTTGCCAAACACGTTGCATTATTCTGTCACGTGAATCGATAGAATCCTGACTCTTCCTGTCAGTTTAAAAATTATAAGGTATTCTCATACATATGAGAAAGGATCAGGAAGGACAGAGCAGGGCTGGGGTCCCAAACTCTTCTGTCCAACCAACGAGACAGAAGAAAGCGGTGCCTCCTGGATATCTTCACGATCTGCTGCACTCGAGGCATTTGATGAAGACAGTTGGATTACATGGTAAACGAAAACATGGGCCTTTGATCAATCCACTGATGGATGGTGGAAGGCAGTTGTACAATAAACCGACATTTGCTCGGTCACCCAAGCTTCCAGAATTGTTTGAACAGCGAAAGCTGTTCCTTCAAACGCGAAAGAAGAGTTGTATGCTAAAGAAAGAACCGCCACCAAGAGACACGAGTGGAGCGGGAGCTGGGTTGTTGTCACTTCCTGAAGATGTCTTGTTAAAAGTTGTGTGCTATCTGGAGCATGATGATATCAAACCGTTGTTTCAGGTTTGCAAGGAGTTGGGTAATACGTTGCGTAATGCAATAAAGTTTCATTTCAACTATGCAACACCGACGGTGGCGCTTGGGGAAGAGACAATGCCAATGGCAAAGAGACCTCACAAGAGGAGGGCTGTGACTGCATATGCAGATGTGATGGCCCATCTGAAACGAGGACAGAGGAATGTTGTAGAAAAATCTGCACCAAACTCAACACATAGCACGGCTCCACGTGCGCTGCGATTTACGCCACAGTCAACCCCTCAGGCTACTCGCACGTCTGCAACAGAGCTTGATTTTAATCGATAATACGGCTGGTATAAACTAGTATAATGATAGTATGATTATTTTTACAGTAGATTCTATGTTTATATTTTGAAGAAAAAAACTATGTAACGGCAAACTATGCAAAAAGACTCTCTGGGAGCTTTTCAGGTGCACTCAACCAACTCACCTGGCCGTACTTTGATGATCCATATTTTTCTCTTGATGCCGGAAGTTGTGATGTCTTGGCACCTACAAATAATCGATGAATGGATTCTACACAGTGCCTTAAATCCTTTGGCACATACGAACTGTAGTGATACAGGGTTCCCGACCAGCGGGGCTTGTTCAAAAGAAACAGCCCAAGCAAGATGCAAGAGGCTGCAATATGTGATGGCAGATACTGCAACAATGTGTAATCCATGAGACTCAATTCTGCCAAATATGATACCAAAAACTCAAACACAACATCCAGGTGGATCTCTGCACTTGCAGCCTTGATATATCTCCTCAAAAACGTTTTTGTTGATGGCTGAGTCAAATCAAACTCCAACAATCGTAGCAATTCCTTCTCCATACTCAAAACATCCTCCCTCGTGTATGTATTATCAGTTATGAAACAAAATTCTTCAATATTAGGAGCGTAGATCTCTTCATACTTTGATGCAACCAACATGGATGTGATTCCAACCAGCTGCAGTGTGTTTCGCTTCAAAGTTCTGAGAGACAAAAAGCGATCTACAAAGGCCACCGACAAGAACAGCGTGTCAGATGACAGTCTATACTCTATTCCTACCTCCACAAGCCAGTCCACCAGAATCGATCGCATCGCTGGGTTTATATCATTCTGCACAGACTCCATGTAGGATGTTGAGGGACGTCTCAGCCGCTCACTCAACTTTAGATTTTCAAAGATTTCTACCGCATACTCGGCACAAGATCCGATATCACTCATATTTGAGTCAATATCAACCCAAGACTGTGCAGAATAGCACACGTTTGAGAATCTTGACCGGACGGATGGGATCTGATGCGTTGCACCAGTATTTCCATCTGCCTTTGTTTTTATCCCCTTCTCATCCGTTTTTGGAACATCTGTTGCCTCATGAACTAAAACAACCTGCAGGTATCAACCCAAACGTACTCGTGTCAACTTCCCGCTCTCATGACAATGGGCGCGACCCGAGTTTGAAATTTAAACAACAATACACGTACGTTCTTCACTGACGTTGGGTCAAGTCGTTGGTTGGTGATATCTTCAAAGGCTGTTCGTTTCATCATCGTGGTATCGTCTATGTCGTCTTGAAAACTCAAATCCCCAATTGTAAACTTGACGCAAAAGATGGTGGCATTCGACTCTGAATACCGACGATACGATGGAATACAATCAACTGTAATACTAAAATCTGGGACGACGGTACCTATGATAATTTCATAGCGTTTTGTGTCTGCGGTGAGTTGGAAGAGTGTTGTTGATTTATGTCTCGAGGGCGCCAAAGCTTGGACGATGGTTTTTTTCTTCGAAATCTTTGAACTTCAAAAAAACGTTTTTTTAAATTCTTACAGTACATCGAACGAACATGGATAGTCAGAACTAAAAGTCAGTAGAGTAGTTTGGATTGAGTGCAAGCATGCGCTCAAGTTGTACTCTCTTGGCAAACTCTGCTGCCTCTTCTCCTTCCCTGCGGTCAGGGGACTCTACCACAAGCAAGACTTGTTCCCTCTTGACTAAGTGTGCAACAATCTTTTCTGCCAATACAATTTCTTTTACTCCATCCTCTCGTGTGGAGATGGCGCCCTGTGTGACCAAGTAGTCAAAGTACCACTTGAGCAAATCTCTCTGGCTCAAACACACCAAGTCTCCATCTGGTCCTACATCGATTCTCTGGGCAGTATCCTGTGCTGCAGAGTGTTCGAGTTCTTTGAAACGGACGACAAACAAGTTCTTCACATTGTTCAGTTTTGCTTGGGATACTTTGGTGACTGTTGCATTCTTGTCCTGTTGAGCAGGTGCTTCTTCTTGCTGGGCTTGCTCTTCTGGCTGATCTTGTGTACGAGCAAATGCTGCCGCATCAGTCAACGGAGGTAAGCCGCTCTCCATGAGGATATCGTCTGCTCCCTCCTCCAATTCATCATACAGATCGTCATCACGAAGCTCTGCATCGGGTGACTCTACTTGGACGATGGAGTTCTTGAGCAGTCTGTATGCTTCCTTTACGTCAGAGCGAGAAATTTCATCTCTCAAATGGAGACGTGCCAATGCCTCAGAAAGTCGGACCAGGGCCTCGAGCTGTCTCACTGTAATACGGTATGCAGATGATGACCCAGGGGCTGCATCATCACCCCTAAGCTTTTTATAGCATGATACCAAATGCTTGTGAGCCACTGGGGATATTCTTGGCTTGATGGACCGTGCAAGCTTCAAATAACGCTGCATCCTTTCCGTGGTATATGGAGCAGAGAGTGCAGCACCAGCACCCAAATGGACTGACAATATGTGATTTGCGATCTGTGCGTCCATGATTGGGTCTGGCTCGTCAACCATGACGTGCAATAAATCAAAACGAGACAAAATGGCTGGTGGGAGGGCAACATTGTATTTCAATGGTTTTGACTTGTCATATCGGCCAGATGCAGGATTTGCAGCCGCAAGAATTGATGTTCTTGCGTTCAAAGTAGCCTGGATTCCAGCCTTGGCAATGGAAATTGTCTGTTGTTCCATGGCTTCGTGAATAGCGACTTGATCCTTGACATCCATCTTGTCAAATTCATCAATGCAACACACACCATTATCTGCAAGCATCAGGGCTCCTGCCTCAATGCAGTATTCCCCTGAGTCCGCATCACTGACAACACTGGCAGTCAGACCTGCAGCAGAAGATGACTTTCCAGATGTATAGACAGCCCTTGGCAAAAAGCCAGAAACATACTTTAAAATCTGAGATTTTGCACATGAAGGATCTCCTACTATTGCAACATTGATATCTCCCCTGAGTTTGATCCCTTCCTTTGTAGACTTTTGAACTCCTCCGAGAAGCATGAGAAGCACTGCTCGCTTCACATCGGTGTGTCCAAACACGTTTGGTGCCAAGGAGGAAGCCAATCGATCATACAAGGCTCTGTCACGCCTCATCTCTTCCAACTCCTCTCTCTGTTCGGCAGTGAACTGGGCCAAAACATCCTCAGGCATCTGATCATCTTCTGTTCTGATATTAATCATACCATCTTGAGTGTCCAAAGACTGTGTTCCACTTGAGATGAAAGCCAACTTGTATGTCAGCTCTCGCACACCAGTCCTTGCAGGTCCATTCACCAGACCAGTCACTCCGTCGGCACCGGAAGACCTCTCCACAGAGAGTTTACCCTTGATACGTTCTCCTGGCGCAGTCAGAGCTGCAACATCAGGGACAACCACCAGACATCCAGAAAATACTGCCTTGTCTCCCGGTCTGACACTCTCAACAAGAGAATTTCTCAAAATGACATCAATCGTCCTTGGAAGACTTCCAGCAGGTACTTCATCTGGGTTTTCCTGTACTTTTACCTTTTGCCAATCAACAAATGTAGACTCTTCCACCACTGGTGTCCATTTGTTCTTATTTCCACACGTGCCATTTGGACACACAGTAGGAACGGTATATTTGAACTGCTGTTGCACTCCCTTGACCATCTCCATACACTCCAAACATCTAAATGCGCCGATAAATAACTCGGGGCGGACTTCAGTAGTTCTTGTCACAGTTCCGACAAATTGAGACAAACTTCCAATCTTATCAGATCTCAAAGACCTCAACTTTTCATTGTGACCCAAGTTGTAAAATGACAACCAGAACTCTCTCTCTGTCCCATCCTCTTTGTCTGCGAAACTTCCCAAATGCTCCCTCACAAATTCTTTTGTCGCCGACCTCAAGTATGGCTCCATTCTGTAGTATGCATCTGAGATGTCGGCAGCCAAATTCTACACCACAAGGACAACGCTATTGAAATACACATTCCACATCCAATGTACACATACATACACACATACCGCATTGAATTCCATAAGGTGCTGGTAGTTGACGAACAATGTTTCAATCTCCCTCTCTTTCATGGTGTTCAATTGCTCCACATACACCAAACGACCAACCTGAGAACCAGGAACAGGTGTCCCACTACCCTGACTACTTGCATGCTCATGCTCGTCTCCAAGCGACTGAAATTCATTTAAAAATCTCAGAAACAGAGATTGGCGCTGTTCACATGCTTCAGGTGTCGCACTGATATTGCTGAAGGCAGCATCTTGGTGTGCAGCCTGGCTTCCGAATTCCATCAGTATTCCTTTCCTTTTATACTACAAACACTAAATATAATTCTTCTTGTGTGTATGAGACACGATACAGCACCACGTCGTTGATAGAGGTGTGTCTTCAAATTTGAAATTTGAAATTGTCTCACGTCGTGAGGTTGGTGCTGACTTCTGTTCTATCAGATAGTTCTTCCTTGAAAGGAACGTTTTGATGTATTATTATTCCAAGAATAATATATATGTTTCCTTATACGAAAAGAAACAATCAAAATATCAATGATGATCGAGTCGGACGATTTGAATTTTTTACGATACGTTTTTTTCTTTCCCCTGGTGAAAAAAAAACATAATGAAAATCCTTTCCAACAAATTTGTTTTTAAAATCTCTGTTGCTCTTAATCACTGGTATAGAAACAAAATACCCTATACGATACGATAAAAATAGATATTAACATTATAGTCACGTATGTGACATGTAGATTGGTGTCATCCCGAGACATGGTGTTTTTAGAGAGTTGGTTGGGTTGAAATCATCATCAATTGAACCTTGGCTGAATGAATCATTCTTCTATTCTACACACACCACGTCTTGAAACAGTATGACGACAAGGAATGGTTTTGATGACAGTGATGACGATCTGTTTGATGCGGACTTGTGTGCTCTCCTGGACAGCACAGTTGCTGATCTCTCTGCTCTGAAAAATAACCAGCGGAATGCGGGGGATTCTTTGCAAGGAAATACGATGCAGCCTCAGAGAGGAGATAATGGTGCAGGTCTTAAATGGAATGCGGCGAGTAGCTTGTCGAGGGCAGTTGCCCAGAAACGTGCTACACCCCCAGCTCAGGTGGCTGCTGGCAGGTCCTTGCCTGTGGAAGAACGACATCAACCTCCAGTGATGAGACAGACGAGTAATGGAATTGAGCTTCCTCAAAAAGCTCAAATATCAGAAATGCAGCGGCAGATTGATTCGTATAAACAGCAGCTGATATTCAAGCAGCAAGAGATTGAAGAGTTGAAGAGGCAGACGACTCGAGTGAATCATACAGTTGATGTAGGGGGCAGGACGAAACGGTTTCAGTCTCCATCTAGTATAACAATACAGGGAGAGAAAGACTCGCCTATGTTGGTATCAAAACCGAGGGCAGAGCAACCCACAACACCATCTGTAGAAAAGAGTGCGTTGTCAGGGGATGGTAGCATGCCATGTCTTGTACCAATGAGAAGAGTGTCCCTCGGATCACAGCTGGCTTTGGTAGATATATTGGATACATTTGAAAGGTATATAGATGGGGTACGCCGGTATAGGCGGGCGAGGCCGGGTGTGGTTTTGTTTACTGGACATGATGATGATGTGGGGAATGCTGTGCTTGTAAATCTGGAGAGTGCGTTGCTACTCCGTAAACATGCAAACCTAAAGGATATATTTACCCTGATACTCTCAGCTATTACTCATGTGATTGTTGCTGATTGTACAAAATTGATGGATAGATATCAGGAATTCGGGCATGCAGTGATCAGGATGTGTTCCAATGGAGAAGGCAGCGAAGCCTCTGGTGGGCCACGTCACAAGAAGGTTGGTGGGCATGCTGAAAAGGAGTTACAGAAATGTATGGATGAGCTGATACATTTTATTAAATCATTGTTTGGTATGTTGAATGAGCTGGTGATGGATAGTGGAACGTGCCAGCAAATGATTGAGCTCATTCAAGATCCAGTGGATCCTTTGGATGTCATCAAACCAGTAGAAAAGAATATTGCCGAAACTATCTTACAAATCTTGGAGACCATTCTGTCATTAGAAGAATATTCTAGGGATGCAGTAGAAAGTACAGTTGCATCCATTGTGCAATTTATGCAGCGTAGTGTGAGGCTCAGGACAGAGAGTGCAAAATCAATGTTTGCACCGGTATTGAGGTCTCGGCAAATTCAACAGGTGCTCCTGAGGTATCCCCCCGTCCGAAAGCAAGCGCTGATGTTGATCATGATATTTTTAGAGGACAAATCAACGTTGGCAAATATGGAGCAATCTGCATCCCAAGATCTCCAAGTACCTTCATCAGAGAGGATGCTTAGAGACAATCAATACCAAACTCCGGTAACAAGAATGGCAACTCGAACGCGGCGGCGACACAGCATGACACAACAGAGAATTGACCATATTTACAATGAAGGACTACATCCATGGGCGAGTACATTGGTTCAGACAGTTTCCTTGTGCCTCTCCATGAACCATGATGTGTCAGATGTAGGCTCTTGGGAAACAGTACGGATGTGCCTGGCATTTTTTGCAAATATTCTGGATAGATTCTCAGAAGCCTTGCTTGCAAGTGTATTGCTTCAAGACAAAATAGAATTGTATGACGTCCAGGGTATGTTTCAACCTGGGAAGATGCCAGACCATCTCAGAGTTGTCAAAGCCCTTCCCTTGTATCTGGTTGACCTTGCAGATAAGGCTTCTGGTGCATCAAACTCCCCACTGGCACCACATGTGGCTCTCCTACACCCCACCCGTCCCACTGATATACATTCTGAGAAAAGGTATTTGAAAATGCTTCGCATTGTGCAGGAAAGCCTCATGCTCCTACGAGGTCTCATGGCACATTCTACGTATGGCATACAGACAACTCGGTTGTTGGCAGAAGACAATAATTGGGTTCTTTGTGTCTTAGAGAAGATGGCACACTACCCTAAGTCTTCTTCTAGAACAGGTAGCTTTACAGAAGGATATCCACTGGCATTGTGGGTACGTCGTATGAATACATTGAAGAATGAAACTAGCCAACAGTATGACCTCTGCTACCCAACGGTGGGTGATGTTGTTCATGTCAGTCGAATGATGAAATTCGCTGTTTTGAAACAGCTGGATTCTGATAAATTATGATACAATGACTGTAAATAAGTTTACTAGTGTCCATCAACTGGCAGCAAACAAGCATTGTCTCGGAGATCATTTCAAGAAAATCTTTTCAATCCAAGAGCACCAGGCCGTATGTCGAGGTACTCCGGAACTCTTGGAGCGATATGGATCTCCAATAGATAATGTACAAGATTTAATATCCATCAGAAACAAAATAACATCTGATCTGGTATGGTTCAATAAGGAAAGGTTGAAGAAACCACAGCAGTTTGTATCTTCAGTCACCAAAGTTGGTCAATCTTTGAGTCCAACGTCTTGTGATTTCTGTTCCTGGGAGACAATGACAGCACAAGATACATTTGGGAGGATAGAGGGAGAATATTGTGTGACAGGCTCGAATTTATTCAAATACATAGGTCCATACCAAGCCATTTGTTGTCTAAAAGAGCACGACCCACTCAACTTCACATTGGATGCCCTCTGCGATGTATTCAATGTTTCAAGTAGATGGTTCAAAGCATGTGATGAAGATTATGGGGAAAAGAGTGCAGATGACTTACACCCAATGGTTGTGTGGAATTGTAATGCGAGGAGTGGCGCGTCACAGATCCATGGGCATATCCAGCTCATGCAGAGCAAAATAGCATTTCCTCAGCAAGAGGTGATGCGACAGCATATTTTGCCGGCATATCCTGGCAATTATTATGATGATTTAATGAAGGCACATGATGAAGTTGGATTGAGTCGAAGAATAGACGGAGGGACATCACTGTTTGCGCACATTGCTCCTTTCAAGGACAGGGACATGTGGATACTAGGGGATTCCATAGAAGACTTTGGGTTCCAATATTTAGTGTATTGTGGGCTTCGAACGATCATTGAGGAGCTTGATACTTCTAGTTTTAATGTGGGTGTATATCCACGAGGTCCATCCAAAGACCTGTGGTCTGGTGTAGTTTGCAGAATTGTATCCAGGGGTCGAGACAGTAGTAGGTCACTTGCCAGTGATTATGGGGGCTTGGAGGTATTTTCAAATGCATCGATTGGTCACACAGATCCTTTTGATGTTATACATGCATTTGATGAGTATAGATCTAGAGAGGTAGATGCAGTGTAATGTGTTACTGTCATTACATTTGTGGTCGTGTTTGCACGACTGTGATATTATTGTTAAAGTCAATGACTCCTTCAACATCCTGAGCACTCTTCAATGACTTTTCAATCGCAGCTCCGACTTTGCAAACTCTGCTCATGATTTCTCTTGCATATGCCTGATCAGTAAGCAGTTGGTCAGATGAATAATCCACGAGCTCTTGGGTCATTACAGCTGTGGTGACAGAGTCATAGAGTCCAGCTCCTGCATAACCATCAAGATCTTCGCCATTTGAGTCTGACCGGAATATCAGACTATCTTCGCGTACAAACATCCCTTGAGATTTTGAAGGATACAAGACAATCGTCGGATTATCTAAATCATTTTTCCTTGCTGTGAATGCCAGAGCTGACCCAGGCACTGTACCTGAAACAATGGATTCACCCATTCCTTTCACCAACTCACAATAAATTTCGTCCTCATCACCCGTCATTGGGTTTGTCGTGTGAATGACGAACGCGTACTTTGCTTGTACAACTTTTTGTACCAGCACAGCCATGGTGATATCATCGAAAGACAATCCTACACGCTTTGTTGATGTATAGGCTCTCTCATTGTATTTGGAGGCCCACACAGCCTTCAATGACCTGAATGCTTCTTGCCATGCATTTTCATTGTTTGGCGCAGCGATGCCGTTAGCTTTCAATGTTTCTTTGATATTCGTCCGTATATCATCTGGTATTTCCATGTTCATTATGGTATCCCTGCACAGCGCTAAAGCCCTGGTGTCTCCATTGTTCACCATACTAATTGCTTCTTTCAATGCAGCTGCAGTCTCCTTATTACCATTTGTTGCAAGGGCTGCTTCAAAGCTTCCAAATGGCAATGCAATTGAGCTTGGCAAAGAGATCCATTCTGGCAATTTCCCACGCAGATTTGCCAAATTTTTTGACTTTGCTCCAACAACACCATCCCTAAACTCACCAATGCCAATGGACCATTGTTTGCACCAGGTAGGTTTCGTCACGGACAATACTTTCATTGGTGCTGAGGCATCTGAAAGACTTGACGCAAGTTCATCACCATCGACTTTTTCCCAAGTGACAGACCCAGCAGCTGTGGTGTGGATGGAAATGTATTCACCTGCGAGCTCTGCTAGTTGCTCAAGTGGTTCTGGTTCGTAGCATGCCCCAAACAGTGCTTTGACATTCCTACATCTAACTGACAAATGTGACAGCACATCTGGCGCATCGCTTGATAAAATTCCAACAGCACCAAGTGGGATCTCTTCTTCCCCTGTCACACGAGCTGCCAAAAGCACAGTTGGCTCATCATATACTTTGTCAGCAACTGTATGAAGGTCCGGAACAAGAACAAGCTTACCAACAACCGTCTCTACAGGACTTATGACTTGCCAAGCTCCCAGATCAGCAGTTGCTCGCAAGTTCTGCTCGACATTGCTCAGGACAAGACTCACTGCAAATGCTGGGCCTCCTCGGACAACTTCCTCTGCAAACAGCTGAACTGCCCAATCATCACATCCAAATGCGTTTCCAAGTGTTGTGCTGATTTCAGCAAGTGAATTTACTGTCAAATCGGAAATATCTGCAAGTGCTCTTTGGATTCGTTCAACAACTGCCATGGCCCGGAGAGCCTGATCCTTGGAAGGATGCCCTCCATACTTGACCTCATTGTCGAGTTCTTGCCAAGCTTTCAAACAATAGCAAACTTCTTCATTTTCTTCGATAGATAGAGCAAGATTCTGCAACAATGGCTCCATAAGTATAGCGGCACTGGATCCAGTAGATCCTGCCCCTCGTTCTGCTGCCGCTCGGACCACATTTTCAAGCGCCAAATCAAGATACATGGTTTCTCTGTGGTCCCCTAAAATTCCATTGAGGTCAGTTCGGCACTCAACTGCAGATTCCATCAAAGGAAGAATATTGTTTGAATTCTGTTGGCCCAATACATAACCGAGATACGATTTTGCTGATGGAGGAATGAAGTCTGAAGCTGCTGCTGCGGATGCCTGCAGGTCTGCCCCAGAATGTGTTGCTTTAAGAATGCCCAGATAGTTCTCAAAGTCACGGATTAGATTATCCTTCTTATCCCCGAAGAATTTTGGAAGAGTGACAATTGCCCGATCGAATGACTCAAGGCGCTCTCTGTCAATGCCATGATCTGAAAGTGTTCCCCAGTATGCACCAATGTCACCATTAGTCCTCAAGAAGGCCAGATAGGCCTCGCAGATACCCACATCATCAGGCGTGGTATTGTTGTGAAGTTTTTGATGGAATTCCTCCATCCAAGTGCCTTTGACTTCACTGATTTTGTTTCGGTGCATTATATTCAATATCTCATCACGTACAGCCTGAGCATTACCACCTCGGCCGACTGTGGTCAGACACAGTCGCGCCCATTCCTTTGCTCTGCCCTGCAAAGATGAGTACACATCTGAAATCTTATGAGTGAGTCTTTCTTGCGCAGCTCCAAGAATTCGAGGCTGCGTATTGTAGTTTCGCTGCCAGGTTAACTGTCTAATGGCGCTATATCTAAGCCATACATATACTGTGGCCATTGCCTTTTCAGTAGGCTCAAATTGCCCCTGAACGATATCTTCCAAAATATCAGCAGCTTTATTGAATCGATGCATCAGAGTCCAAGCACCAGACTTGACCTCACAGTCAATGATCATGCGAGAGAGCTCGTCCAGATCAACAGCCCCCTCTGATTCCGACTTGTCCTTTGTCACCAAGGGAGCAACAAAATCAGATCCACCATCCTTCCACCATCTAGAACCATCCTCACTACGCAAGACAAATGATATAGCAGACAAACTTTCCTTTGTTGGCACATTCAACTCGATTCGCTGCAGTGGGACAATACTGCCTCCAATCTCAATGTGACATTCATCATCTGTGCATCCGGAGAATTCAGTCTCTGCTGCAATCCCATCCGTAACCATCTCTGTGCCTTCTGGAAGGAGACCTTTTGGAGGCTTCTTCCAGTCTCTACCCTTGCCTTTTCGAACTCCCCAATGCATGATCATATCAGATGCATTATCTGTAGTGAGCACAACTCTGTATGGATCCTTCTCCCCATCTTTCCAAACAGAAACCAACAATTCAGATTTTGATCCAAGAGAATACACTCTATGCCAAATACAGTCTTCATCTTCCCTAGCCATCTTCCACAGCGGCTGCAATGGCTTTGGATTCTTTTTGTGCACTTCAGACAGCCGTGGAGCACCAGACCTATGAATCAAATCGAGTGGATTTCTATGTCTAAGGCCAATGCCATCACCAACATGTACAGGAACCTCCTGAGGCTGCATCGTCTCTTCTTGCTTTTCTTCTTTATGTTGTTCAACCACCTCATCCTTCACTTGATTCTCCACCTTTTCTTCAACCCTCTCCGGAGGAGGTGACTGCTGTTGCTGCACATTATGTGACCACAGTGCCTCCTGCTCTGCTATAAAGTCCTTATATCGATGAACACCATCTTCAGCAATCTGTCTCAGATCACCAAGGCTACATCCTCGCATCAAAAACAGTTGAATCTCTCGAATAGCATTTTGATACTCTCTATCCGATTCCTCTTGGCTTCTGTTCGGGCACCCAGCTGCCTCCCATTTCATGTAAGACCATACCCCAGACAAATCCTGTGGAATTGATGGAATATCATCGATACTTCGCAATGTCAGGGTTTTTTCTTCATCAGATCCCGAAGAATATCGACCTGTATCATTCACGTGCTCCAGTGTGATGGGAATATGAAAGTTATTCCCATGCACATCATACCACCGCCCAGATGCTGTGTCCTTGATCACAAAGTTCAAGTATCTCGCAGAATCCTCATGTGTCACCGGAATTTCAATCCAATGTTTTACAGAACCATTTTCATGCGACATAAAGGGTGTTTGAAGCGCCCTCCGTTTGTATTCCACTGTCCCCTCTGGCCAGGAATCCTTTGGAGGCAACTTCCAACTGCCACCATCCTTGCTCTCCAGTCCCCAGTGAAGCACCAAGGACCCTCTCAGGTTCGTTTCCACGACGACAACACGATCAGTTGTCCCATCACGCACCAGAGTTTCTACAGATATCTTAGACTTATCCACTTCATACTCTCTGCGATATATGGCAGTCTTATCCTGAGGAGCATCCACCGCAGCATTGCATCTTCCATTTCTATGCAAAAGTCTTTTTTCATGTCTGATTGGATACGACACGGATTTGCGTCTATTTTTACTTCTATGTATCATTCCATGACAGCTTCCTGTTCTTGAGACGGATACACGACCACTGATAGCATGGTAAGGGTTTGCAACCGTGATCACTCCGAAACTCGATCTATTCGGCTCGATAGACACCACCATTGCGTCAACTGATGTTATTCAACTCTTATGATTCAGAATTCAATTATAGTCGTGGTAGGTCGCGAGAAAACCTGTCTTTGACATGATTTCATGTGCATGAACATTTGACCTTGTTTACTTTTTTTTCTTTCCACGATATCTTTTTTTCAAGAAATTGAAATAAAAAAGTTAATGTACTCGTACGTCGCATGTATATCCGCATGCACTGCACACAATGCCATTTAAAAAATAGGCAAAATCTAAAATACAAGCAGATCATGTTGACGTGTATGGTCTGTACCCCCCTTCTCCCGCGACAGAGGTCAACATGTCATAGAGTAGTCACCTGTCGAGCGTCCTCTATTCGTGCACGATGGTGCTTTGACTGTCGATATGGGACAAAAATGCAGGGTGTTGATCTGGTGCAAGAATGGGTCAGGGACATTGGTTCTCAGGCAAACCCTGGTCTCACTCCAGACAATACTCGGATACATAGTGGTAGCATAGGGTCTCCGGAATCTAGATTGGAATTAGAAGTAGAGTTTGCATCATTGGATGAATTGGAGAAGTTTTGGGCAAGTATTCCGAGTGATCTACATCAAGAATGGTCAAGGAATATCGCAGATGTGATTATTGATGGGTCTCCAAACTGGCAAGTGTTCAGAGCAGTGGATGCATTTGTAGAGGGACATGTGGTACAAAAGCAAAGCACGACATCTTCTATTGAAGTTCCATCGAGTGACGATATCGACATGTATGCGAAAGCAAGCTTTGGAAAGTCCATGAAGACAGTACAGGAGATGATGTCAGAGGATACTGAGCCACCGCCAGCCGAGGGGCAAGGGAGAATTGTCCTGGATTGGAAAGGAGATCCAATGCGTATTAATCCAGGAGATAAATTGCCATTTACATTTGATTAATATCATGGTATATATTACACCATAAAGTCTTTGAATTTCGCATATGATCCACTCTTTGGTGCTGCAGCTTCAGCTGAGGATCCTCCATAAAATGTCTGTACACTAATCCCCCCAATTGCCAGGTGGGGTGTCTTCCTCCATACCATCCCATGGCACTCGACAGTGTTTCCATTGACAGTCAGTTTCAACCATCCATTCTTTTTTCCAAGAGAATTCATTTTCAAGTCAATCGTCACCTCATTCCACTGTCCCTTTATAAACTGAAGGGGACCAGAGCGCCACAAATGGCATCCTTTGTGTGGGGTCCTGTGACAGAGGTTTCGAAATTCTTCAGACTGTATGTTGATTGCCTCATCTTTTGATCCATCAAATGCAACTTGCAATGGAATGTATAAATACACGCATGCAATTCCATCCTTTTGCCATGTCACGCGTGCAGATCCAGCCTTGTAGTCCCAATGTCCTCCAGTAGCTCCTGGGTTTCCAATGAATAATCCGGGCAGCTTTCCTCCTCGAACCCAGTCAAAGTCTTCAGGAAAATACACCTTGTACGATAACCGTGCATGCAATGCAGGAAAGGCATGCTTCGGTGACGCATGGAATCCAAAACCAGAAACAGACCCCACCTGGCCACCAACATATTCAACCTTGACACTCGACTCATCCTCCACCATTGACAGCTTTGCCTTTATATTCTTCCTCTTATGAATCACATTCCATACATCTTTCCCAATGTTCGGGATCGGCATGGGACACGGCAGTTTCTTTCTCGTGGTTATCACTCCAGTTTGTAAATTTCCCTGCAGTGGGTCCACCCGACCCACTGCCGGATCTTCCACTATGGCATCTACGAACCGTACTGCTTCCTTTTTCGTCTTTCTCGCTATTCCCTTGAAAAAAGAATCAAAGAATGAACCAACCATCGTTATGTATCACACGAGATGACGTGTGAGGGTCGACCCAACCACGATTGCGAATCTTGTGGTTCAGAGGTTTGTCGCACGTATGGCAGCCCTCTTCGGTTTCTGATCAATGGGTTTGCTATGTAATTATTTGCTTTTAATTTATATGTAACATACATACGCGAGTATGATATTTCATGATTTTCCAATCCCCGATTCCGAGGTGGCCTCACGCGAGCTTGGGAATCTTCGGCAAGATTGTGCCTGATCCTCTTGCAAGAGGATATATACCATACATAAATATACATCATCCTGAGATGTACACGATTCCTTTTCAACGTACATCTCATTGATGTACATCATCAGTTGATGTGAGATGATTGAGAAATTTCCAAATGAATAGAATCTGTTCACATATGAGATGCATGAAGGCATGCATGAAGGTATCTTGACATGTATCGGATAAGGAGTTACCACTGGAGCATCGACTGTCTAGGCATCAATCCACCAAGGATTTTTTATCTACTGTGAGAGATGATGATGATGGCAATCTTTTCTTTGCATATCAGAGAAACAAGCAGGGAGAGAGAATGGAAGGATGACATAAACCCTTGAATTCCATCATGCCTGTATTTCAAATCATCCGGGTGGAGGTGGGAGAGAAGCGAGTCAGTGAATAGATTGATGATATCGATTCAGCAGAGAGAATGATTGGCGTCTCAATGGACATGTCAGAAACCTGTACCTACAACTACTGTATTCAAACGTTACTTCCAGTCGGTCCAACGCAGATTGAATCTTCTACCACGTGAACCTATGAACGACTCTATTGTTTGAATTACAATTTAATGTCGTAAAACAGAATATTGTAGATCAATTTGAGATATGGGGGCTGTACAGGAGGTTTTCGGTCTCGAAGAACTCGTGTGGGTGATTCTAGATCACCTGTCAGGAAGGGAAAGACCGTTCGTTCTCTGGTCGCTCTTCAAGTGCAATATTCTGAAAGAATCTGGCATTAGTCATTATATTGACAGAGCGTACACGCATAGAACCATATCTTGGTATCGGAATGAGCTGGAGGAATATCCTCTAGCGACTCTCAAGAATCTTGCACGAACGTTAGGGTTCCGTGGATATTCAAAACATCTGATGAAACCCGAACTTCTTCGTGTGCTAGAGCCTTTTAAAGAGTATCTGAGGGTAGTGCCAGCTGAGCTGGTCAAGTACGTGGTTCCGGATTTAAATGCTCCAAATTTGAAGAAGCTGGCAAATGCAAAGATTGTCTTTGACATGACTGGACAGAAAGTCGAGGTTCCTGATGGTCATGTGTACCCATCATCGATTCACGAGGTACTTCCTGCATTGGTTCAGGATATTCATAGAACATGTACAAAGAGTACAGTGAAGGAGGTCTTTCTACTCCCTGAAAGGGTTGTGGAAACTATGTGCCGTTACTATTTGAAGACAGTGTGGGGACCACCACTAGTGGATTATTCTCTCAAAGAATCGCTTTCCAAAGCTATTGAGTATCATGGTGGATCTTGGGAAGGTATTCTACAGGCTCATGCTAACAAGGCTGAGCGAGAAGAGAGGAAGAGGAAGAGGGAGGATGAGAAAGAAAAGCTGGAGAGTTGGTTGATATCACGAGGCTATTATGAGATACTCAACGAGGAAAAGCGTTTCTTCTCAGTACTGAATTGTATGGTACACAATGCGACAGGATATACAAGACAGGCATCTGCTGTAGCCACTAGTCGTGTCTTTTTGAATTCTGGGCATGAAGCTCCTGCAGAGGAGTCTATACAGGAGGCAAAGAAACTAGCAGAATCCAGGAAGAAGAGATGGTTGGGTAGGATGAAAAAGATTGCAGCTGAATGTTCTGCATTGGGATATGCATATAATGATTTAGAAGGTGACAATATTCCAGACATGTCTGTGAGATTAAATCATGTTGCTACATGGGGATATATTCTCACTAACAAGGTGTCGCTACAGACGGCCATGGAGTACAGAAAAGTCATGGAAGAGAACAATCTACCAGGCGAAAGTGCTGCATATCGTTTCCTGAAACTTGATGAAATCTTCAAAAAGGCTCTAGAAAATGACATGTGGCAAGATATGTATCCTTCATTGAAGCGTCATTTGTATGATGGAAACTGGTTTAATGAAGCAATCATTCGAAGCTGTATCGTTTTGAAGAGGACCGAGGCGGAGCAGAGGCAAATAGATTTGGAAGAAAGCCAAGAGAGAGAGAGGCAGAGGCTGGAGAAGCTAGAGAAGCAGAGGCTGGAAGAGAGGCTAGAGAGGCAGAGGCTGGAAGAGAGGCTAGAGAAAGCGATTCGAGATTTTGAAGCTAATCCCTCACTATACATTTCAGAACCCAATCATCAAGGAGTACCCATCTATAGCTGTAGCAAATGTAGCTACCATTCTGGATTGAGGAAAATGGTTGAGCATGCAAGAAAAAAGTGTTTTGCAGTTCCCCATCTTCGTGAAGATAATAATGCCTAGCATCATGATAAGCATGTATGGATTCCTGTATCGCATTACTATCCGATCGATTGTAGACAATAGATATGTATCTGTGTAAAATAAATAAATCCAGCTACCTCATGACGACCCCAAGAGCTGTCTGAAGATCAAAGATCTGTATAGAGTTCTTAAGATTCTCCTCATTCAACCTGTCCGAGCTGTGATAGCACCCATATACTGTTTTTGAGGCCCAAGGAAATATATGGACAGCATTATCTATGAAATGAACGTCGAGATCTGACTCGAACGCGACATATATGGCAGGCACAGGTGAACATGATACCTGCATTAAGAACATTCCATCATATGTAGGTGGGCACGCGTCATCCATGTCACCATTCTTTGAGAAAATGATATTTTCTATAGTTACTTCTGAGGGTCTCAGAGAAGCTTCTGCAGCTTCAGATGGTAAAAAAACTGTCGAAGGGGAGTGTGGTCCATCATGGTCGAATGAAATCGATGCGACAAGAAATTCTTCTGTTTGACTTTTCATGCTGAATGAGCATGCATTTTGATACCCAGAGCTGTTGTCTCTTTTTTCTTGTATCCTTAGATAACACTGTCGTGTTGATTCTGATTGCTCTGAAGCAGAATATGGAACGCTGTCCACAGTCATGGTTGCCTGTACAGGGCCATGTAGGTGGTTTGACACATGCACATGGACTCTGCCCTTGCTAGTAAAGTCGACAAACATTGCTATAGGAGCAAAAAAATCCCTAGAGAAATAATGGAGCAACTTCCATGATGCATCAGAATTCACTCCACTCCATGATGGACCTGCCCAATGCCCAACATCCTGGAATTGCCAATACAGAAAGCCCATTGTTTGCTTGGGATGCATATCTTGTCTCCAATGGAAGGCTGCATTCCTATAGACTAATCCTTGCTGAAGCTGACTAAGATATATGAATTGACCAATGGTATCCCTGCGTATACTTTCAATAAGAGCAGATGCTTGCATATGAGGGAAAAAATGGTATTGCATCTGATGAAACAATTCCTCAAGTCCATTCTTCCTTCTCGTCCTAAACTCCAACATGTCTCTCAGATCATCAGTCTCGTGGATATATTTTGAAAATACCCTCCATGAAGGAAGACTCAAAATTCCAAATTCTGAAATGAACTTTGCCTTTGGAAAAACATCTGATGAGAGCAGGTTGGTTGCATACTCGTAAAAATGCACATCTCCATATCGTTCATCCATCACGTCACCCCAACGTTTGGCGTAGATGGGGTCTTCCCGGTAAATTCCATTCGACGGAGACGTGTCCACGTAGACCGCACGAGGGACGACACGACGCAAGGTCTGTCTAACAACAGTAATAAACAGAGCATAGTAATCAACAGAATAGAGAGCACTGTTCATTGCTGTCTCCTCGAACCAATCAAATGAATTCTCATTCTCGTTATTGAATCCAAATAAAGCAACAGACGGATGATTTGCAATTCGTAGCGACTGTTGGTGTATCTCAGAGGCAACATCTACCTGAAACCTGGCGTCGGTAGGATATGCTGCACATGCAAACATAAACTCTTGCCATACCAGGATACCATGTTTGTCACACTCTTCATAAAATACATCTGGTAAATATCCACCTCCACCCCATACCCTAATTGTGTTAAAGTGCGCACGTCTCGCAGACCAGACTAGATGGATAATATGGTCTGCTTGAATCTGGTCTTGGAAAACATCCAATGGAACAAGGTTTGATCCTTTTGAATACATCATACGGCCATTGATTCGAAAATAGAACGATTCTTCTTCTTTTCCAATAGGTTTTCGAACCAATTCGAATGATCTCATGCCAATCTTGATAGTCTTTGTATGTGAACATCCAGAACCACGCGACAGCACTGCAGTCACCGAATAGAGTGGTTGTTCCTTCCTACCAGCTGGACTCTGATCCCACGTCCACCACAGCTCAGGATGTTGTATAGTAATCACAGGCCCATCACATTTCAAATAACACTCGACATGTACATCATCTCTCACATCCACTCCACCGTCAGTGCAATATGAGTCACAGTGTGGCACATGAGTACTCACTGATGATCCCACAATCTTCCCAGAGGGATCCCGCACGTCAACCCGTATCTCTCCGTTGTTGCTGAATAAAGGTAATCTATCATCCGTATTTCCCATGGAAATGAAAACAGCAGGATGCAACACAACACGATCACCCACATGTTCTTGTTCCACAACCAACTGCTCGAGGACAACAAACTCTGACCCATGTGCAGCAGCAACAACAACAATAGATCCCAAGAGTCCAGATGGAGCAAAAGCAGGTGCAAAATCCCAGCCAAAATCTGCTGCTATTTTTCTAACCAAGTTATAGTGACCGACACGAACGTGGTGCTTTGTATGAGGAACGGGGTATGCCAGGGTTTTCTCCAAGTCTTCTGTATATGTTCCCACTGGAAAAAGAGTGACAGAGAATGTATGCTTGCCCATATCCAGCGATACCTCAAAACGATATGTTCGATGCATACTCGAGGTACGTCCAACCAAACGACCATCTATTTGTATCTCAGCAATGGTATCCACTCTATCCAACTCAAGCACTGCATCATGTGCTGTGTATGGCCAATCAAATTCTGTTGAAAAAGTCCACACATCATCTCTCACCCAAGAGTCCAGTATCTCATTCTTGCTATAACTAGGATTGCCAATGATTCCTAGCTCATGAAGCAACGTATGCACAGTCATCCCATATGCCCTCCTCCCATGTACTCTCTCTGACACATTCCCATGCCCATGCGGCCTATTCTCCAAGAGCCAGTCATCAGCCACGTGGTGATCATTCTTGCCTTGTTGTTGTTGCTGGTGGTCGTGTTGAACATGGAGAATGGTGACATATTCGTTCCTCACAGGTACAGCAGTTCTTGCAGTATCAGCAAGAGAAGACTGGATATGTTCAGGCAGCACAACAGTCACACTGTTGGACACCACATCATAGTACGACGTCAACCCAACATATACAATGAATACAGAGAGTATGATATTCCATCCCCATTGTCCACGGTGCTTCTTCCCACCGTATTTCGACATGTTTCGTGTCCTATTTACGACACCAAGTGCCCCTTTTCCTCAGAGAACAACAGACTCTGAGAGTCTTCACCCGATGTTGATACTTGGCATCATGGTTGTTCGATTCTGTCTACAAGACAAATATATTTACAATGTAGACTGATATCGATGGAAAGGACACGACTACACATGTACGTTGAAATTCAATGTCGTCAAAATGGCTGCGATTTTGAAAAATTTTTTCAGTCGATAGGTTTTTTTTGTCTCTTGCTAAGAAAAAAGATATCGACAGTATTGCTGCTGAAACCACGAGCAGCCTTCGAGAGGACGTCTCCCTAGTACATGAATTTCATACCATCCACACCACCACAGCCCTCTGTAACCCATATTTAAATAATTATAGTAAGATGGTGAGCCTAAAATTGCAAAAGAGATTGGCAGCATCAGAATTGAGCTGCGGCCAGCGCAAGGTCTGGTTGGACCCAAACGAGGTGACTGACATCTCCATGGCCAACTCAAGTACGTAGTTGTTATTCTAACTTATATTATTCATGGATATCCGTGGCAATATCTGCGGTTCCAGCGTGCCAGGTGTCTCGTCAGGAATGCGAACGGCCGCCTGTTCATGAATCGTACGCTGTCGCCCGAACCATGGAGTATATGGCATGCTAGATACTGTATGAATTATTTTTCATGCGTAACTTTGCAATGATGCTGTTCATATTCCATGGAGATGGGAATCAGTGGCCGCCACGAGAAACTCACCTAGTCCTGTTTCTTACCCGTGTCTATTTTTCTACGTTGCAGGACAAAGCGTCAGAAAGCTCATCAAGGATGGATTCATTATTCGCAAGCCAACTAACATGCACTCACGATCCCGTGCTCGTGCTTCTGCCGAGGCCAAATCGAAGGGACGTCACTGCGGATATGGTAAGCGCAGAGGAACCCGTGAAGCTCGTTTGCCAACAAAGGTTCTTTGGATGCGTCGTCTCCGCGTGTTGCGCCGTCTTTTGAAGAAATACAGAGATAGCAAGAAGATTGATCTCCATTTGTATCGCGAGTTGTATCTTAGAGTCAAGGGTAATGTGTACAAGAACAAGCGTGTTCTCATTGAGGCCATCCACTATGAGAAGGCAGAGAAGCTTCGTGCCAAGACTATTGCTGACCAGCTTGAGGCCCGTCGTGTTAAGACTAGAGCTGCTCGCCATCGTAAGATTGCTCGCAGAGAGGAACGTCTTGCTCAGGGTATTATTGGAACCACTGATGCCAAGAAGCAGTAATTCAGCTTGTAGTCATGTAATTATTATGTATGCCTGTGATTATGGGTGTAAAAACAACTCTAGATACTGTCTGATGTTTGCATACGCGCGTATCTATATACTCCTACTAGTACAGCAGAGGATTCTCTGCTGTCTTTCGAAAGAGATGTGACAAAAAATCTTGTCGAGACCCTACTACAAGAAACCGAGAAACCTCATCTTGAACTACTTTTGAATTATTCTTAAAGATAGTGGAGATTTTTGAACATCCGTGAGTCATCTTGACCACGAGGAAGGGATTCACGAATGTTGTCTGCATCAATTCCTTCTTCCTCGTCTTCTTCTAGACACAGCCAACTCCCTTACGTTGGCACGATTTCTAAGAGAAATAACAGATTATTCTATAACAAGAGATCCCATGGGACCTGGTGTAAACCTCCCTCGTGTGATGAATCACGTCCTGTTGGAAGAATTCACGCTCGGTCAGAGTTTTACGAATACAAGCAACAAGAGGATATCTTCGTCTTGGAAAATGGAATCGTGGATTACTATGCTGTCCTCAACATAGACGATGATGCATCGGATGCAGAGGTGAAATCTGCATACAGGGCTCTGGCCAAAGTGTGCCATCCAGACATTAGTGGAGATGAAGAGGGTCATAACATGTGTATTCTTCTGAATGAGGCATACACTATTCTATCTGATCCAGAACAAAGGAGTTCTTACAATAGAGCTCTTGATGAAGCGCTGGAAGATCAATCTGACGGATATACTGGGGAACCCTTATCCAGGTGGATGGCGAATACAAAAATGGGAAAGAATGAAGATCCTAATGAGACACGTGGTGTGTTTGTGGATGAGTGCACATGTATTGGATGTAAGCAATGTGTGTGGTGTGCCCCTGCTACGTTTAGGATTGAAGAGGATTATGGGAGATCGAGGGTGTTTGGACAATGGTTGGATACAGAGGATAATATCCAGGCTGCCATTGATGCGTGTCCGGTGAGTTGTATTCATTGGATTGAGAAAGAGGAGCTTCCAGCATTGGAATATGTAACTCAGAATGTTGTGAAACGACTTGATGTCGGTGTCATGATGGCTGGTCAAGGAGGTGGGGCTGCGGATGTGTGGGCTGCGACTGCAAAGTTCATGAAGGAACGAGAGGAGAAGCGCAAAGCCAGAGAACGAGCAGCAAGGTACAGTAAAGCACAGGCTGCGGCTCGTGCTGCAGCTGCAGAAGCTCTTGCGAAGAGACAGTATGGTTGGTTTGATGATCTGGTTCAGAAACTTGGGGTGGCAGATGCTGCAGCACGCATGAGAGAGTCGGTGGAATCCAGTGTCACTGGTTCTCTGAGTGAGGATGAATATGATGGATATAACAGGGTAGGTAAGAGGAAACGTTTCACGAAAAGACGGTCTTCAGAGAGCCTTGATGGCTTTCATGGGGGGCGGGTACCTTCTGAGAGGGCCATTGTTCCAGCTGCCCTTGGCAAACAGGTGTGGGACAAATCTTGAAGTTTTTTCTAGATGAGCGACGAATGAACAAAAACGTGTATCATATGCAATGTATTTTCAGTAAATGTAAACGGATCGACAGACTTCATGGTGTTTTCTACCCGAACTGGCGTTGGAATGACTTCCCGCTCTACAACAGACTCTACGGAGGAGACAACAACAACGTCGGTACATTCAACTTTTTTTACCAGATTTTGTAGTATAGGGGTCAATGTGTTGAGGGATCGCACTCCACAGGGCATGAAAGAGTCTAAAACAGGATATTCTTTCCCTGGGGAGCTTTGCTTCAGACCTTCAGACACCCACTGTCCTAGAATAACTGGTGTAGGGTACGAGCATTGATAGTGACGAAAACTACCTGAAACAACAGCAGAAGAGACGTGTATTCATGTGTATGATGTATTGTGCAGAGTGAGGCAGAAAAAATTGGCAGGCATTAAAAATCTGAATGTATATGCACTTGCATTGTATGTAGACCAGACAGGGATTCGTTCCCTTTTGCACGAGAGCATCGGACATCGGGACGAGGATACAGTATGTAAAGACGATGAAATGTATTCTCAAGTTATTTCAAGTCCGAATGTGGAAAAAGTGCTACGCATGGTAATCTCTTCTGAACTTGTGAAGAGAAACTCATTCTTGAAAGCATTGGATGAGAGGCTGCAGCCAGCTGTCAAAAATACAGCGAGTGAAAAATCATTAGCCACGTTTCGTAGTATGTTTGATAATGTAGCATTCCGAAAAGGTCTGGATGTTTCGTTTTATTTTCAGCCTGGGGGAGATGTCGTAGCAAGAGCTGATGGAAAGGAAATTGGCAGGCTCAAGGATGCAAACTTTTCAAAAGAGATTTTAAATATTTACCTTGGTAAAGACCCAGTCTCATCAGGTGCGAAAGAACAGTTTGGTAGGGGTATTTATAGCATAGTCAAGGAAAATTAATTAATATTCACTGAAACTCTGATGTCCAGAGGCCTGTGCATGCTGCATGGCCTCTTTTTCTCCAGTCAGTCCCAATTGACACACATTGCAACGCAATGTAAATTTCGAAGTATCTGTATATTGTCGAAGGTCGTGATACCGACATACAAGAGAAGAAGCTCCTTTCAAAACATCTTGCAATAGTGGATCATCCACAGAAAACATGGTGATATCCTGTGCCTCTGATGCACCATCATGCGCTGCCAGTGCCAGGGCATCATAGTGAAGACCTGAAATCAAATCACACCACAGAGTTGAAACATAGATGGGTGGTGATACAATATATAAACAAACCAAAAACATACCATCATATACGACAAGGATTCTTTTAGAATATCCTGACCCTTCTCCATACGTATCAACACGTTGTGACTGCACATCAAAAGCAGATATTTCAACTGCCAATTGCTGAGATAGTATATTCAATTCTATAGCCCCACCCCATTTAGAGGTATCCAGGATCCATGCAGCATATTCATGAGGATCCTTGTCCAAAATCACTTCATTCCATTGAATTGGATCTGAAACAACTGCTTCTGCTACCAGAGACCGCATCTCACTGGCCCCCATCCTCCCTCGTCCCACACAATATGCTACCGAACTAAACAAGCAGCTATTATCATCAGGAACAATCCTCCTCACAACAGCCTTGGCTGAGGATTCCAATGTCTCAAATGCAGGCTTTCCCTTTTCAATCATCCCTCCTGGCAGGGACGAGGTTCCATTTGGGACTTCCTCCCCTAGAGAAGCAGCTATGGCTCGAGCAAGCATTTCATCCTCATCCACCGTTGGCGGAGCAGCAGATGAAACCTGTGGCTGGTCAACCACCACCTTTTTCTTCTCATTCACAATGAGCAAATCAGTATGCGATATCCCTAGTGTCTCTGCAAAAGGTACGTCTACATTCTCAGGAATGGAGATCGCTTCTGCTTGAGGAGGAAACCCCCCACCTCCTTTGGAGACCTCCAAACAGTCCAACGATATCCCTGTTGCTTCCGCCACCTTTGTTAAAACCAGAGAGATGGATGCATCATCAGAAATATCTGTAACATGTTTATGCTGTGGATGAATGACGGGTGTTGAAATACAGGGGAAACGTTCTATACCTACCTCGTATAACGGTCTGACCATGTGGTCCCCGAACCCTTAGATTCATACGTGTATCTGTGGTTTGTTCTACTATTCGTTCAATATTTTCTATAATAAACTGTGTGAAGAACCATTCCTTTTACACCATAGATGGAGAATATGTCGTTTTTGTAGTAGGACCAAAAAAATGTTACACAATTGTTGCTCTCTCGTTCTCTTCATGTGTAGTCACTTTATCCTGCAATGTTCAGTCTCTATATACTTCATTTTATATTATAAAACTATCTTGATCAAGCAATGTCGTCGAGGCATCGCGGAATAAAATGTCTGATAAAGACATGGGTGTCTGAGACATGTGGGGTGACTCCCCGTCTCTCTTCTGCTCACATTGTGGAAACAAATGTTGCAGAATCATCACATTTTCTACGAATATCTTCAATGCATCGACGATGTAAAGGATCGATGCCATTTCATCAGCCAACACCAGAAGATGCAGCTCGCATTGCTCGGAGGAATGCGGTGACATTTGGGGTTCTTGTCGGTACTGCAGGTGCTCTGTATTACTCTGTGGTTACCAAAAACGATAAAGGCTACCCTGATCCTGTGATGGACGAGGAACTCGTGAACTGGAGTGGAACACATGCTTGTCGAGTAAAGAGTTTGTATCAACCTGAAACGCACCAACATGTGGAAGCCATTGTTTCCAATGCGAATGCAGAGAAACGTAAACTGAGATGTATAGGATCTGGTTTGTCTCCGAATGGCATTGCATTCCAGGAGCAGGGAATGATGAGCTTGTCATTGATGGACAAGGTCCTGTCTGTGGACAAGGAGAGGATGAGGGTGACTGTGCAATCAGGGGCTCGTGTTCAGGATGTTGCTGATACGATTCGGGATCATGGGATGACGCTGTTGAATTATGCTAGTATTCGAGAACAGACAGTAGGGGGATTCACACAGATTGGGGCCCACGGGACTGGTGCTGGAATTCCATCTGTTGATGACTCTGTTGTCGGCTTGAAAATCGTGACACCGTCGCAAGGAACGTTGTATCTCTCTGCAGAAAATGATCCAGATCTTTTTGCTTTGGCTAAAGTTGGGCTTGGGTGCTTGGGGGTTGTGACTGAGGTTACATTGCAATGTGTACCAGCACACAAACTTGTGGAGAGAACATTTGTGACTTCCGTGGATGAGGTGAAGAAGCATCACACGACGTGGCTCTCTCGTCATAAACATCTCAGGTATATGTGGATTCCTGGGACAAAAACGGTCGTTGTTGTACAATGCAACCCAGAAGGAACTCCTGAAGCTGCTGCAGCAATGGCAATGCAAGTGGAAGAGGCAAGAAAAGAAGGTTTGAACTCGTTGCAGCAATTACTACAAAGGTCAAAGATTGTACCAGATGTTGAGAGCATGTCTCCGACAGAATGTAGAGATGTCTTGTTGGCACATGATCCTCTCAACCCATCATGGGTGTCAGAGGTGAACAAGGCAGAAGCAGCATTTTGGAAAGGAAACCAGGGTGTGAGGGTTGGATGGAGCGATGAAATTTTAGGGTTTGATTGTGGAGGGCAGCAGTGGGTATTCGAGGTGGCGTTCCCATGTGGAACTCAGTCATCACCCAACAACAATGATATACGATACATGGAAGAATTGTTACAGCTGGTAGAGAGGAACAAGATTCCAGCTCCAAGTCCAATAGAACAGAGATGGTCCAGTGGAAGCTCTTCTAGCATGAGTCCATGTTCAGGAAATCCAGACGCGCTGTTTTCGTGGGTAGGTATCATCATGTACTTGCCAGAGGACCCAGACAAGGAGCATCTCAGAGATGCAGTGACCATGCGTTTCATGGAATATAAGAACCTCGTAGAGCAAAAGATGTTGCAGAAATACAATGCAGTAGAGCATTGGGCAAAAATTGAATTGCCTAGAACCGAATCTGAACTTGAAAAGATGAAGAAGCGCCTCCACAAGAGATATCCGATACAAGACTTTGAAAAAGCGCGATTACATGTTGACAAGAATAATATACTCGGAAATACTCTCGTTGATACACTTTTCAGATACATATAGTCAAATTGTAACTACTTAAAATGCTGATGCTTTTCCTTCCACTTCCCTCAAGTGTCTGTGTGGTGAGACATCATCATTGCTTCCGGCCCCCCTGACAATATCATAGGCCGCATCTAAATCAGCACTGGCAACATTTCCTCCACACACGATAGCAACCACATGTTTTCCCATCAAATCATTTCCTTTCTTCAAAATACTAGCTAGAGTAACCGCGGCTGCACCTTCAATCTGCTGCCCGTGGTGCCCATGCATGCCCACCATGGCATGAGCAATTTGCTCTTCAGAAACTGTCACCCACTCATCCACCAAGTCCATGCATGGACCAAGAGTGATGGCATCCTCCTCGATTCCACCAGAGACGCCTTCAGCAAGTGTCTTCATCCATGGAATAGTAACTATAGAACCCTCATCGACGGACTGTCTCATCACATCACTCACTTCTGGCTGGCACCCTATAATTCTGACATGTGGTGCAAGAGTTTTCACCACACGGGCAATACCACTAATCAGCCCTCCACCTCCCACAGGCACAAATATCGCATCCAACTCCTCTGAAGATCTCTCCATGAGAATCTCCATGGCAATTGTTCCCTGCCCGGAGATGACATCGACATCATTGTATGGTGACATGTACACTGCACCCCTGCCCTCTGCCATTGAACGAGCCAGCCTCTCTGCCTCGACACAATCTTCTCCGTGCATCACTATCTTGGCATTACATTCCTTTGCTACGCGCTCAATCTTTGCCAATTTCCTAGAATTGATCGTTTCCGGGACATATATCTCCAGAGGCACACGCACCCCCAGTGACCTTGCCAATTCACTGCATGCATGCATAACTGCCAGCGCATGGTTCCCGGTACTGCTAATTACGAGGCCTTGTTCAGATAAACCTTGTTCAAACAGTTTTTTCACCTTGTACGCCGCTCCTCGCGCCTTGAATGATCCAGTCACTTGACTATTTTCCATCTTTAGCCATACCTTTGTTGCCCTCTGTCGTTCACGTTCCTCAAATCGATCAATCGCTTCCACCAACCAAGGACACCCCATGAGTTTTGTTTCTACTATACCAAGCCCATATATGCGAGCCATGGCGTCCCAGACCAGACCAATGTCTGCATCCTGTTGGCTCTGCCTCACACTGTCACCCCAACCTCTGGCTTCCAAACGCTTTACAAAGTACTTTTCAACCTCCTCGGTTTTATCAGTTTCGACCCCTACAGACTCTGTGCTGAATGGCTCTAGACCGACATACCTCTTCTGTACTCTAGAGAGGGTTTCAGAGTGAAAACCCCACTGACGTGGCACCACATAAGATAATAGAGGGGGTTGGCCACGAAACCCTACCTTGGCACGAGAGATACCTGACCTCGACATGGTAATTTTTGCTTTATATGTTGAACTTGTATCATAGATATTTGATTTTGATTGCACTATAGAGCATTCATGAACCTGACATGGTGATACAGATACTACACAATAGAGAGTGTGTCTAGGCGCTTATCAATCATGGCCGTTGGATGGTCTCATGGGGGTCACGCAGCA
>PJEL010000366.1_pt1 | contig 53737 bp, 85 predicted proteins | sample 1853271 | NCBI WGS metagenome assembly PJEL01 (sample SAMN08108733, study PRJNA415343) | Invertebrate metagenome, whole genome shotgun sequencing project. | host: Globobulimina | place: Sweden: Gullmar Fjord | collected 2015-08
AGTCAATCATGCGGCGGACGAAGCTGTCAGGGTCGGGGTTACACGTGGCGCGGATGTAGGGCCGGACACCACAGGTCGATCCGGCGCGGGAGTACAGGTACCAGAACTGCGATTCGCTGAATTGCTCCAACTGGTCGAACCCGATGTAGGCGTATCGCGGTCCTTTGTGGTTGTACTTATCCTTCTCCAGTTGCAGGTGGGCGAACATGATTTGAGCGCCGGACGGGAAGCGCCAGTCCATGTAGCTGCCTTCCCTGCTACGGCCCCCCAGGTCGTTGTACGTCGCCGTGCATTGGTCCCAAAGGGATTCGGGGCCGGTCAACTCAACGGCCTGTCGGCGGAATATGACGCCACCAAAGCGGGGGTAATCGCGCACCCACCGCAACGGGTCGTACCACAGCGCCCACGTTTTGCCGCCGCCGTACTCCCCGCCGTAGAACGCGATGTCAGCGGGTGTCGTCAGGAAGGCGGTCTGCGGTCCCGGATGGGGACGGATCACCGTCTTCTGCGGTTGCGCCTCTGTCGTTGCTGGGGATGACATATACCGTGGCCGACCCCTCGTGTAGGTGTTTGTGCTTTTCTTCGAACATGCCGAGATGCTTCCCGATGAGCTCCAGTGACTTGTTCGCGACGTTCCCTTGATAGGTGTACTCGCCGGTCTCGCATCCGTCCTTGTCAAACACGGGGGTCGCGGTCATGGACCGTTGCGTGTTCTCGACCAGTTTCGAGATGACCCATTCGCGCTTTACCGAACCCTTCTTTTCTAGCGACTCTAACCTTTTTGCTATTGCTTCCGCTATGTTAGGTTTCGTTAGGTTTTCGCTTGCTATCTCTTTTGCAGAGTTTTCAGAGTATCCAGCTCTGATGGCAGACTGCGCGCCGTTGAAATCAATGCAGTACTCCTCGACGAATCGAGTCTGCTTCACAGTTAGCGCTTGGCTGTTTCCGTCCGCTGTCACTGTACCTCTAGTATACCACCCTCACCGAGATACACCAGATGGGGTGGGGTATTTACAAGAACCGTTTTTCGTGCTATAAAAACCAATTCTCTCCAGTGTTTTAATTGCGGATGCGTTTACCTGCCAAGGGTTTACTCCTGTCCGTTCCAATGTTCGCACCATGACCGGCGTCCCGTCACAGCCGAGAATTCACCGCACACGCCGGTTCCGTCTCCCTCCGTGGCGTTCATGTCCCACGACCTGCAACCGGCGCAGCACCGGCCAACCCCTTCCGCCCTCTTCTCCCATTCGACCATCATGCGGTCTGCGTACCTAGCGACCTTCCCCGCGTCATCTTTTTGGCCGCCATAGTGGTACCCGCCTATCAGCATTTGCTGGGTCCAAACTTCCATCCATTCCCTCGATTTGGTCATCGCGTTCCCTCCGTTTCATATCCCACTCGGGTCTATCATCGGCGTTGATGTCGTACACTGAATGTCGGGCACCACCGGAGCGCCTTCGTCGCATTCGCACCCAGAGATATAATACCCAATGCCGTAGTCGCCGAGAGTCGATCCAGCCTCGGGCCAGCGCCCTTTCGGCGGGTACACATACGTGGCCGCCATCAGTACGCCCTCCTCGCCGCAGTGCCTGCACTTCTCCACCTTCTCCTTTTTTGTTCCGCCGCCGTATGTCGGGCACGGTGGCCCATCCTCCATGACAGGTCTGTCTTCGCCGCCATGCGTCTTCAAGAACTCTCCCACTCCGCTGTTGTGCTGACTATGCACTCTCCACGATATCTCAGCACCAAGTCGCGTTATGTTTTTCACAGTAACCCCGCTATTCTCAATATTTTTATAACACCTACCGCAATCACTATACCCGTCAAAACACCGATCACGTACGACACGTTTGCGGTGTTTTTGTGGATCCGCTTGATCTCATCTAGCGTTTCGCTTCTCACAGCACAAACCCTCCATCCACGAATATGACGTTTCCCGTGATATAGCTACTGGCATCCGACAGCAGGAACACGACGGCGCCGGTCACGTCCTCCACGCGCCCCATGCGGCCCATGGGCACCCGTTCTTCGTACTGCTTCCGGAACCGTTCCGAGTGCCCGTTGAATATGCCGCCGGGCGCTACTACGTTGATGCGGACTTGTTGGGGTGCGGCTTCCTTGGCGTAGTACTCCTGAACTTCCTCGTGGTACATGCGCTTGGCTTCGGCGTACTTCATGCGCTCGTCGATGCTGCCCTCGTATTCCGTGCCCTCGTACATCTCGGGGTCTGGTTTGATTTTGCCGTATACGGAACCGAAGCAAACGATCGAGCCGCCGTGTTCCCGCATCATACGACGTGATTCTTGGTACACGATGAAGTTGTGCGTGTGGTGGCCGAACTTCCCCAGCGTGCTCGCATCCCGTGGCCATATCGCATTGACCACGCCGTCTATCCGGCGGTCATCGGCTATGCGGCCGATGTACTCTCGGAGCGACCGTTGGCATGGCGTAAAGTCCCATCCAGGGTTTGTCGCTGTTGGCGTAATATCCACCTCACCCCGCGTTGGCGCCAGCACCACCGCCCCCGCCTCCTCCAACGCCGGTTTCAGCGCCGACCCGATCAAGCCGCTGCCGCCGAATAGGATTATGGTCTTATTTTGTAGGCTGAACACAGCGCACCTCCCTGTTCGCAGTGTGGCGTTGCACCTCGCAGTACGTCAAAAAGCAGCCCAGAATGACCAGTAGCGCGAGGTACACCGACCCCTCCGCTACCTCTCGCCTTTCCGACGGGTTCATTGGCGGTGGCTTGTAGGCCATCAAACGTGTCTCCGCGTTACAGTTTTGTTGGCGAGGCTAAACACTGCCCGTCCTCCGCGCGGCCTGCGTCTCTGCCCTACACACTTCATCGTACGACGCCATGGGTGACAATCCAGCGAACAGCATCGTACTCCCGTGGCCTTCCTTCCCGCACCGGGCGCACTTCGCCTCACAATACTCTCCTGGGAATTGCTTAGAACCCCACGTCGATTGTATCACCCATCTGTGCCCGTCGTGTCCCTTGCCTCCTTCGCATAGGTATTCTTTTATCTTCTGCACCATGCCGTTCCATTCCATTTTCACTCCCTCCAGTCCGCAACCACCTTCTGGTCGCACCGGTCAAAACACTTCAAGCAGCCCTTCCCCGTGACATGCGCTTCCCTGAACGCGGCGTACCTCTCCCCGTTCCATATCGCCTCGAGGCTATCCACCGCCGCATCCCCCATCACCATCTCGCAATCGTAATCCTGCGGACACGGAACGACCTTGCCGTTGCTCATCACGGTCATCGACGTCCACGGGTATTCGCAGTACTGCTTGACGTAGTGCGATTGATTGTCAGGCGCATCGATGTCCTTCGCGTGCCAGCGGTTGTCCATGGATTTGATGTAGGCCATGACGGGTTGGTCGCGCCACATCTCGGCGAAGTACTCGCGGTCTATGTCCCCATCGTCCAGCGTGATAATCGCTATCTGGGTCCGGTACCCGCCCTTGTCCCGCGCATGTATCACGCGGTCTATGTTGGACGCGGCGGCGGCATCGTAGTTGACCACGCCATTCGGACCGGTCGCATCCATCGAAAACTTCAACACCCCCAGCCCCGCCCCCATCAGCGCTTCGACCTTGTCCGGCTTCGCGTTGACCGGCACCGTGGAGAAGTAAGTCGGCACGCCCCTGTCCGTACAGTACTGCACGCGGTCAACGATATGCGGGTCGCACAGCGGGTCGCCGTATCCGTGCATGGTCAGGAACCGGCTTGATACGTAGAAGTAAAACGCATCCTCCGTCTTGTCCCCCGCCTTGATGCCGTGCGTCCGCTGAACGTACTGGTTGAAATCCTCCAGACTCTTCGGGTCCGGTACGCGGCACTGGTCTATGACGCGCTTGAACAGGTCCATGTCCACGTGCTTGACGGGCCGCTTCATCGTGGTGCGGGGGCACATCTTGCAGGTCATGTTGCAGGCGTTGGTGGTTTCGATGTTGAAGATGTGGGGGATGCGGGAGCGGTACTCGTCTAAGTTCTCGGCCAGATCCCTGGGGTCGTCTGGTAACCCCACTACGTCGTTGACGATACACCGCCGCGTTCGCTTCGCGCTTCGTATGAAGTTGGTGTCGTACATTATGCGCTTGGCACCTTTCCCATGTGGAGTGCCACGCGTGCTACTGTTGACTGCTCTTTCTTGCGGCGCTCGACATCGTTGCTGGCCCTGTCGACCCTCCGTCTAGCATCGCGCCCCATGTCCTCGGTTCCGTACCGATGGCCGTCTATCGTTACCTGATGCGTGTACGCGTAGTGTGACATGAAGCAATCGACCTCCACGCCGGTCTCGGGATGGACGAGCCCTGCGGAGTGCGTGCCGTAGTCGCGTAGCTTCCAGTCTTCGGGACTGTTGACCAGCGACTCGGTTATCTTGTCGATAGCGTCGTCGATGGGTCGTCTGCCATCCCTCGACTCAAACCACGAGATTATCCTATCTATTATGCCCATCCCTATCCCTCCAGTATCCCCTCGATCTCCACACAACTCCGCACGCACGAATCCATAATCATCGCGAACCGCTTGCGCATCGAAGCACCCCGCAGGTTCCGCGCCTCGCCGCAATCGGCCGCCATGAACGCGTCAACCACGGGCGTATCGTTGATGGCCTTGCGCCACTCCGCGAAGTTCATCACGCCGCGTTCCTTCACGTACTTCTCCGCAGCGACCCGTGTACGCCTCACCTGGTCCCGCAACCCTTCGCGGTACCAATCGACGTCCTGTATCGTCGGTGACTTTGACGCCTTGATCTGGCGCAGCAACTCGCCCTTATCGCCGCGACCCTGACTGCTCCACATGTAGCGCTTCAGCACATCTTCAAGCGGGATGTCAGGGATGCCGGTCAGTTTGCACCCGCCCTCCGTCGCGTTGACTATGCCGTGGGTGAACGCCGCTTTGCTTCCCGCCGCTTTGTTGAACCAGTCCACGAAGGTCAACAGGTCGTACGTGGTGTAGCATTCTCCGCGTCCGCCCCATGCAGGGTACTTCAGATACGACAGGCGCTTATTCTCGTACTCGGGGCGGCCGGAAAAGTACAGGCATTGCGTCTTGTCATCCACGCGCACCTTCAGTCCACCCTTCAGCGTGTTGTCGGCGTAGCACCGCGTGTCAAGGTAGGACGATTCGGCACCGGGGGGGAGGTTGTGCGGCTTGCCCGGTTCCACGTTCATCACGCCGCGCGGGGTGGCCCATGCGAGGTCTTGGCCCAACAGGACGATGACATCCGCGCCCCAGTACCGCGCGAGACTGACTGACGTGGTGGCGACGCTGCCGCCGAACGGGGTGGGGCTGCCTCCAAGCGCTGCCAGTGGTCCGTAGAAAGCCGGGTCGTTGTTGACGAAGCACAGCTTATGGTCCGCAGGTGTATCCCACGACGTCGGGTTGCTGGTCGCGTCCAGTGCCAGAATCGAATACGGGTCGCCGTTGTCCATGCCGAGTTCCAGCGTCTTGGATACGTCGATGGACTCGATCGATACCAGCACGTCAATCGGTGCGCCCGTGGCCCGGACCGCTTTGGCGCTGGTGTTCATCGCGATTATCACACCGTGTTTTGCGCATTCCGGCAACAGGTGCGCGTTCATGTCCAGCGATGCGCCAGCGGCCACGATGAAAGCGGGGATGCCTCGCAGCGGCTTGTTCAGGTTCGACGCGTACGGGGTGCCGACATGGCGCGGCAAGTTGGTCAGCAGGTTCGATGCCATGCGCTTGGCCACGTTGGTGATGGTCTTCTCGCCGACCTGCGCTTTCGTCACCAGCGTCTGAATCTCGGACAGCAACCGGTTCGTCCCCGCCGGGTCTTGTTCCTGCTTATCCTTGGACACGATGACCGCGACCTTTTCGCCCGGTCCCACTTGCGGCAACCGGTCGCGCGGGTGTTCGTATATCTTGACGCGGGGCGATAGCCCTTCGATTTTGCACCGACCGAACGCGACCAGGTGTTGCGCTTCGTTTAGTTGTGCCATGTTATTTCCATTCGTGCCGCATGCGCTTGTGGTGGTTGCACCAATACTCATCGCTGGTCTCCCACTTCACGCGAAGCGTTCGAACTCCCGGCGGGATTTTCTTGACGTCGATATCTATCTCCCTGTTGTCGGGGTAGTTCGATTCCAGTTCGATAACTTTATTTCCAAACGCGTGCGCCTCCACTGTCAACCTAACGTCTGGTAACTCGATATATGTTGTGCAACTTCCGTGGTTTCCGTTCGCCATCCCATCACCCTTTCAAGTTCAACCGCTTACCCTTGTCCTCGCACTCCATAATCCTCAACGTCCCATCGCCGATCGCCTGTTCTGCGGCGCGGACCTTGCGCACCAGTGACTCCATGCCAACCGGTTCGATACTCGCCGCGTGGTCACTGCCGTACATCGTGCGGTCCATGGTGACATGACGCTCGATGGCAAACGCACCGTACGCAATGGCAAGCGGGGTGACTGATACCCCGACCTCGTGACCGCTGTACCCGACAGGCACACCGTACCGCTTCGCCAGCGTCTTGATCGCACTGATGTTCAACTGGTCCGTGGGCGCGGGGTATGCGGAGATACAGTGCATCAGCGCAAGCCGGTCCCGCTTGAACTGCGCAACGATGTTGTCGATGTCGTTCTCATCGCACAGCCCTGTCGATGCGATAATGGGCAGACCCGTTGCGGCATACGCGTCCATCAGTTCCACGTTATGCACGCACGGACTCGGCACCTTCAGGAACGGAACGCCATACCCCGCGATGAACCCGACCGACTTCTTATCCCAGCAGGACGCGGACCAGTCGATTCGATGCGCTTTGCATATGTCGTCAATACGGTCGTATTCATGCTTCTCGAATTCAAGGCCGAACTTTTCCTCGCCGTACGTGTCGCCGAACGGACCTTCGCGCGGACGGTTCAATACATCTTGCGTGTACACCTCCTCGACCGTGCGCTTCTGGAATTTCACGCAATCGAAACCGCACTTGGCAGACTCTGCGATCAACTGTTCCGCGAGTTCAAGCGACCCGTTATGATTCAGCCCTATCTCTGCGATGAGGTATGACGGGTGGCCTTTGCCGATGTTTCGATTGCCTATTTTCATGGTGTCCCCAATATCATCTCAGCAAGCTGCCGCAACGCGCCCTGCCCTCCGTTCATGCCCAACCGCACCACCCCCGGAACGTCCAGCGCGCATCGTTGCGCATCGGCAGGGGCCACCGCGCATCCGACAATCTTCATGCACTCCACGTCGTTCGCGTCGTTGCCGATGTATATCGCGTTGTCCAGGTTGACGTTGTTCTCTTGCGACCACTCGACCAGCAGCGGCGCTTTATCCCTGACGCATCCGATGTACTGAACCTGCAACTTCTCCGCGCGCATCCGACCGACCGGGTTTACTTCGCCGGATATGATGACCATCTTCAGACCCGACTCGCGAAGCATCTGAATACCGTACCCGTCCGCGCGATTGCACATCACCGCCTCGGTTCCGTCCGGTAGTTGGATAACGCTGTTGGTGGTATGCACTCCATCGAAGTCCATGACGAGCGCTTCGATTCTGTTCGGTAGCCAGTCGCGGGTCATTGGCCTTGCTCCTTTGCGATGCCTGCGGACCCGACCGGACCCGTATCGGATTCGGATAGGGTGCCACGCTGGTTGATGTAATCCATCGGGATACGGTGCAACGCGATGTACGCTTTCGGCGCGTCGTTCATGACGTAGTTCGCGACCAGCAACTCATCGCCGACCACCTGCCACGCGGTGTATCCTTGGTCGGGTGATGCTGGTCCGTTTGGCGCGGTGTCGCAGTGGATGGGGAATATGTCGGCCTTCTCGTCTGCGGCTTCAAGCGACGCGAAACCGCCGGAACGAAGCACCGCGCCAAACGTGTTGCGGTCCCTCGTGTGCATGCCGATAAACCGATACGTGGCGAGTAGTCGCGAGTAGTCCAACTCACCCACGCGGGGGCGGTGGCACCCCAGAAGCGTCGTCTCGCCCATGCGAATGACGGAGGGGTCACCGTCTCCCTCGCTTATCATCATCTTGTATGCCGGATGACCGATGCCTGTATCGTCCCTGAACGTCGCGGCCATGAGGCTGTCACCCAGTTTGGTTAGCGACCCCTCGCACAGCACGCGACCGGGGGCGAACGGCAGCACCTTGCTGGTCCGTTCAGTCAGCTCAACCAAGACGTTGGCGCACACTCGGCCATGAACCGTGATGCGGTCGTACTGGCACACCATGTAAATACGTTCGCCCATCTGGATAGGGTTGGACGGTATCATCCCTTTCACGGTCTTTGTGTCCCGCGTCCATTCGTCGCCGTCCAAGTCGAACCGGCAAATGAACTGGCCGTCTTCGTCGATGCGTCCGCTGTCGTCTTTTGTGATGTGGTCGACCAGCGCGAACAGGTTGCCGTCGTGGACGCCAAGTGACGATGTATTCAGGGTGTACTCGCCCTCTGCTTCCGTCACCGTTTGCGCGTCGCTCCACGTTCGCCCCGCGTCTGTCGATGTGCGGACATCAATCCGCGACCATACGCGCTTGCTTACCTGATGCTGTTCGGTCACGAGGTAGGAGCAGTACAGAACGCCGTTGTGTAGCAGCATGTCGGGGAACGCCTCGAACACCTTGTCGTTGCGGCTAACAACGTCGGTCGGCCATATCTCGTTCACACGTTCCTCCGCATCGGCAGCAACAGTTTCGCCATTTCAAAGTCCGCTTCCGTGTCGATATCGAGGCTGTCTATCTGCGCCGTAAGGAAAGGGTGCCCCTTCTCGCACAGCATCGACCCGTGTACCTCGATGTGGTCCGCGCCGAATATCCAGAACGAACCTGTCTCGCGTACGTATTGCGTCCAGTCCTGCGACCGTGGGCGGCTGTACACATCGTAGTTCGGGTACCACTTGTCCACGCAATACTGCCACGTCAACCCGTTCCAGTCGCAAGCAGAGAACGTGCAACAGGATTGCTTCGACTTGTGGTAGGCCAGCGCGCGGTCTATCGCGGTCTCGTCCCGCAGCGGGCAGCAGCAGTTCATCAGCACCACGGTGTCGCACGGGTGCGATTGCAGCACGTCGGTAATCACGGGTTCGATTCCGCAATCGTTCGTCGCGTATTCGTCGGGGCGTTTGTGCGGCGTGACCCCGACCCACTGCGACGCAATGCCCAGCACTTCGTTGTCATCGCTGGTCACCACCACGTCATCCACACCCGCCGCGCCAAGCGCATCCTTGACCGTCCATTCCAGCAGCGACTTGCCGCGAATCTGGCGAAGGTTCTTGCGCGGGATGCGTTCGGAGCCGCCGCGCGCGGGGATGATGGCTAGGGTGGTCACGGGGGGTCCATCGCTTCAATCACAACGCATCGGCGGTCGCGCTTCATCTCGTTCCACTCATCGTCCTCCATCAGCAACTCTTCCGCCTTCATGTCCGCATCATAGAAGTGGCAATCGTAGTCCATGACCGCATCGCCGGTGATGCGGATGATGTCCGAGTAGATGCTTTCCTCGTGGCACATCGGACCCAGCACAACCTCGCGATCGAGATGCCCCTCCGGCAGTTTGTGCAACTCTGCTATCAGTTCGCGTAATGTCATCCCTAACCCTCCTTCTCAATTTCCAAAGACGCCGCTGTCACAATGTCCGCGAGTATCTGCGCGCTGCGGCTGAACCCGATGTACTTGCCCACGTCCTCGCCGTGCGCGAAGTCCTCGTACTTCGACACGGGGCGACTGATGTGGTCGCGCGCCATCTGGGTCTGCTTCTTCAGTTCCTCGATCGCTTCGTTGATGAACAGCTTGACCCCGTGCCGGAACCGTTCGCCCTCCTTGAACTTGTCGCGGATGAACTTGCCCAGTTCCGCGTCAATCGTTTCGCCGTCGGTCGGGGCAGCGTTGACCCATGCCGACAACTGCTTGAACTCTTCGGTCACTTCGCCGTCGTTCTTGTCCGGATCGAAGTCGCCGAATAGCACGATGCGTTCGCCTTCGTCTCCAATTGCTTCCATGCAGGTACCCATGGTGCTCTCCTTACGTTTGGCGCAACCCTCTGAACGAGGCATCGCCGCTGTACAACCGTTTGAATTGTTCCGTCTCCGCTTGCCGCTTCTTCTCGTGGTAGTTCGCGAGTAGTTCCGTATTGGCGTCGAGTAGACACGCGTGGAACTCGTCATCAGGCAAGCCGGTCCATTGCGCGCCAGCCGTGCATAGGTCGCTGTTGGTATGCGCGCGTTCGTAGAAGTCCGCCACGTCTTTGATGCGGCCTTCCTTGACTGCGGTATCGAACAGCGCTGAACCTGGATAGGGCGTCACGGGGCGGATAGTACGCAACTGCGCGCCGTCGTCATGCTTCACGAGGAAGTCAACGGCCTTGCGTAGTGTCGCTTTGCTATCCAGCGGGTTGCCCCACATGATATTCAGTCCCGGCGATATCCCTTCTGCAAGCGTCGCCTCAACGCCTCTCCCTATCTGCCCCACTGTAAGGTTCTTCGACATGCTTGTCAACGTTTCGTCGTCAAGCGCTTCGATTCCGTAGTTGATAAACACGCATCCCGCCTCCCGCATCAACCCCAACAGGTCCGGTTTCGCATAGTTCAACCGCCCGTTGCAAGCCCACTTGAACCGTGGCCGATGCTTGATAAACGCGCGGCAAAGTTCCTCGGTACGCTGCGGGCCTACCATGGTCAACTCGTCCCAAAAATATATATAGTTGATTCCGTGTTCGGCTTGCAGGTATGCGAGTTCTTCCATGATTCCGTCGACGCTGCGTAGTCGCACGCCGTCCACCATGCGGTAACAGAAGTTGCATTTGAAGGGACAGCCGCGTGAGGTCAGGAGCGGGGCCACAAAATCGCAGGACTCCGCACCTGGAAATCTCACGAGGCGATAGTAGGACATATCAAACTTGACGTATGGTGGCGTCGGGATGGCGTCGATGTGCGTGCCCTCCGGTTCGTAATCGCCCACCACCACATCGTCCGCGCCCATCTTCTTCTTGAAATAATCCGGGTCCGCCGCTGGTCCGTGGCCGCCCAGAACGTACTTGAACCGGCCACGGTGTTTGCTGGTGTTGACCGCCTCGGATATCTCAACCATCTGCTGGTGCTGCCAGTAGCCCGCGCATCCCCCAAGCCCGACCATGTCGAACGTGCATCCCATACGATCCAGATATCTTTTGAGGTCACCACAATTAAAGTGGTTCGCGGTCATGTCATATATCACCGACTCGCCGTCGTCGCTATCTATCCATGCAGCAACATGGGCCGCGCCTTGGGGGAACCATGCGAGATGCGAACCGTTAGGGTATATGATGATCAAGGCGCGCATTACTCGCCGTCCTTCAGAAATGGTTTCATCTCTTTCATAATTATCTCAAGCGCCTCGAATATAGTTTCACCGGGCAACGTAGAATACAGCCCGTCGATCTCACCCGCCGCTATCCACGCCGCCTCTTCTGCGCTGCCCTTGGACGGCTGCGGTTTGCCGCTGGCCAAGTCGCCGTACCTCGGTTTCCTGTACTGTGTCACTTGATAGCCTCCAAAGCATTCCCACTCATAACCTGTAGCTCCCTCGCAAACGTCTCCATCTCGCACTTGAGCCGCACCACATCCGCGCGGTGCCTGTCCGATTCCTTCGCCAACGCCCGCGCCTGCCGTTCGGTATGCTCCATCTGGTCCATGAGCACATGCGCTTCTTCGTTGCTCAGGTCGTGCCCCGCTTTGATTCGTTCGGCGGTTTGGGCCGGGAAGGTTAGGATTTTGGCAACCACTCGGCCCCCGTCTTTATGCGCAGCGCTTCTTCAAAGTCGTCCAATAACTGCGGCAACCAGTTTTTGACGCACGTTATGAACTCCGCATGGGCGGCGCTGGTCGGCCCGTTTCCGGTATGACACACGACGGGCGCGGAACCGTCTGCATCTTCGGTCTCCAGCGTGACACCGTACAATCTGGTGGTTTCGCTTTTCGATAGCGTCACGCGAAGCCCGTCCAATATCTCCTCTTGCGACTCGTACGGCTGCCCGTCTTCTCGGCGAACAATCTCCGCGTTGCACCACTGCTCACTCCTGCACGCCGCGTGCAACTCCCGCAGCTTTGCGATTGCTTCGTTTCGGCTTAGTTGGGTCATCGCTCCCGTCTCCCTTCAGTCCTGTTTCATTGTTAGTAGCACCTGTGAAATATATTCGCCGTAAGCGGTGGCTGAATCACCACGTCGCAATCCGGCCTCTCCGGGTCGTTCGGTCCCCGCCAATGGTTCGCAAGCGGTGCGGGGTCGCCAACGTTACCCGCCGCGAAGGTTTCAACGAACGTTCTTATCGTCGCCCACTCGCGCCGGGTTCCGTGTATCGGGTGGTCCCACGTCGACGCGCGGATAGCCTCCGGTCGCTTGCCCCTGTTCTTGAAGCACCCGCAATAGTTCGTGACCATCTCGTTGAACGTCCATCCCCGTGTGCGGCGGCGGACAACCCATAGCTTGACCAGCACGTGCGCCATCGGTGCCCAGTCGTTGCGGTGCGTTTGGGCTTCGGCGTGTATGCACCTGCCAAGGTTCTGTTTGGCTTCGTCGTCCATCACGGGGAAGCACTCGCCCACGTCATCCGACCGCGCGACGCTTTGCAACAGCACCACGGACAGCGCGAGGCAGAGTAGGGTGAGGGATAGGGTGGTGCGGGGGTTACGCATATCCTATCAGCGCCTCCACCTTGGCCCGTGTTCGCGGGTGTAGTTGCATCTTGTTCTGGTTCTTCTCATACCATGCGCGAGTGTCCGGCTTCCCTTGTGCCTTGCCCGCGCCGCGCCAGTCGCAAACCATTTCAATCATATCCGCCTCGTCCATCTCCAACACCTTGGTGCCGCCGTCATCTTCGGGCAATACCCACCACTGCCAATGGTGCCGGTTACGCTTCTGATGCAGCAACCATGCGAAGTCGAAGGCGGGGTCTCCCGTATCGGTCGGCTTGTAGTACCCCGTCTCGTCCCGCGCTAGCTTTTTGCCATAGAAGAAGTTTGCGTATGGGGTGAACTCGCTCGGCAGCATTTTGGACAGGTCATGCACGACGCCACGCCAGATTAGACCATGGCCCCAACACGCTGCAAACACAAACCACTTATGGCGAATAACGTACGACGTGTATTCGATGTACTTCATCCCACCTCCCTAAACCGCTTCGGCAAAACATCCCCAACACTCCCCGCCCGACACGACCACCGCCCGATCAGGATAGCTTCGGCGGTGTTGTGGTCGGTGGTGATGCTGTACGCATTCTCGACATATCCCACTGCTACATCCTTCCAACCGTCCGATGTGAATTCTCCCGGACCCGCTGCGCTGTATAGCTTCCCCCGCCAAGTCTGCGGATAAACCCGCACCACATACGGCCCGTAGTTGCGGCGCTTCGGGAGTTCCGCGATCGCCGCTTTCCACATGCCCACGTTTTCGTTCAGTCCGGCGCGGCTTGCAGCACTCCATTTGCCGTGCGGGACGAAGCGTTCGATGACGATTACGAGGGGTAGCCCTTTGCCATCTTGCGTCACGTACGAACCGGCACCGGCGGCGGCGCGCTGGACCGCGTTCTGCATCTTGCCGAAGCTATCCACGGGGCCATGGTATTTCAACTCGCCGCACTTGAACAACGCCGCGCCGCTGACCTTCCCCGGGTCGATCGCGAGGATGACGGCATTGTAGGGCTTGTAACTGTCGGCGCACTTTGCTTTACTCATCCCCGCCGCCTTTCGTGGGTGTGGTGATTTCGTTGCCCCATGACGTCCATCCCTCTCGTTCGTTGCGCGCGAACATCTCCAGATATGGGCCGGGGCTGGCGCTGGTAATATTGTCGTACACCGATTCCGGCTTCTTGCTATGCTTCCCTCGTTCCGCAATGATCACCGACGAATGGCGGCAGACCGGTTCCGGTACCATAGCCTTCCCGCGCGCACCGAATAAAAGCAACTCGTGTGCATGGCGGAAGTATTGCCCTAACCCGATCTGCACCACGCCGTCGCGCATCTTCACCCAGACACGGTTCGTCACGTATCGGAAGCCCAACTCCGACATGATGCCAAGTGCGGCGGGTAGGTAGTTGCTGGTTGCCCACATGTACAGATGGGCGTTATCCGTAATGTTCCACACCGGAGCGGAGAACATGACGCGCGCTATGTCGTTGACCTTTAGCAGCGGGTAGTGCTTATCCGCGCCGCGTTTGATTTTACCGCCGCCTCGTTCTGGCCATGGCGGGTCGCACAGGATTGTTCTGAATTGCTCCATCACCCACCTATCCCCGTGACCATGCCGTTCTTCTTGTCCAGCTCCGCCTGCAACCGGCACACCTCGTTCATGAGGTAGGTTATGTCGCGAATATACTTGCAGCGCCACCCTTGCTTCTCCGTGTACTCCTCTTCTACATCCTCGAAGTAACACAGTTCGCCGTCGTTTGCCTCTTCTATCTCGCCCACCACGTAGTCGAAAGTGTACCGCTGTATGCTTTCTATCTCCACGCTACCCTCCAATCCCCGTGACCATGCCGTGCCCCCGGTCCCGTTCAAGCGTAAACCTCGTTCCGGCGCGGCCCCATTTTACCTTCCCTATCTTGCCCACGGTGTTCGCCGTCGGGTCTTCCGAATCCTTCCAGATAAGCACGATAGCTTCGGACATGTTCTCAAGGTCGCCCGACTCCTTCAGCGAATGTATCCCCGGTTCGCCGTCCGCGCGCTTCAGTTGCGACGCTGCCACTAATGGGATTCCGGCGTGGAGGCAAACCGCTTTGAGTTGTTTTGACAGGTCGCTGACCGCTTTATCCCACCGTTCGTTCTTCAGGTCGAACCGCGCCGCTTGGATGTAATCCACGTACAGCGCTTCAACGTTCTTCTCGCGTATCATGCGCCGCGCGATGTCCACCACTTCGGCAGCACGCGCGCCGACGCACAGCGCCACGGAAATCGGCAGTTGCTTTGCGTCCTGTTCCGCCTCTCTCGCCTGCGCAATAAACCGGTTCAGGGTATCAGCACCGAGCGCGGCGGACGTGTAGATGACCGACGCGGGAACGTCGCGCAGCATGGCAAGGGACCGATCGCCCCAAAGCGTGTCAGGGTCTTCTATGCTTATGATGCCGACCCGTGTTCCTCGCTTCGCCATACACCGCGCCATGTACAGAATCAGTTGGGACTTTCCCGCGCTGGTACTGCCGCCGATCGTGACCTGACACGGAGGGATACTGCCGATGCGTTCGTCCAGAAACCAGTCGCCCCACCGCACGCGAGTCTCGACACCGGCCAGCCGCTTTTCAATGTCCATCCGCGACGCCGCCACGCAATCGGCCAGCGACACGATTTTATGTTCCTTGTGTTCCGGCGCGATATAGGCCGCTGAACGGGCCAAATCGATTCCGGCATCCAACCGCCCATCTTGGAACGCAGCGGCAGAGAGGCGGACCTGGCGGTAGTATTCGCGTGCTATTGCCAACTCGCGCAGCCGCGCCGCTTTCAGACTTGTCTCGCCCGTGAACGAGTCCTGCTTCTGAAGCATGTCGCCCAGCAGGTCCGCCGCTTTCGGCATGCCCCGTTCGCGCAGCGCCGCTTCAACCCGCCACGCGGAATGGTCGCCCGTGAATTCGCACTGGTACAGCGTGTCGAGAATCATTCCGTAATCCGCGTTGCTGAGCTCGGACGGGTCCAGCTTCGCGTCGGTCGGTAGCTTGTCGGTGTACATCAGGTTGACGATGTACTCGCGTTCGAGGGTTAGGTCGGCGCACGTTCCTTGCGTCATGACTTCGCCGCCTCCGCGTCGCGCCACTGCTGTTCGGGGGTGGGCGGTTGCTTGGGGGGCTTGACCGTGCGCGGTAGGTGGTCGCCGATGTCTGCGGCGAAGAAGCGCAACGTCGGTCTCTTCTTCGCCTTGAAGTACGCCGTCACGGTACTGTCCAGCACCTCTTGCGGGTTAGGAAATTGGTTCACTACATCTGCAACCGCCTTGCAGTATTTTAGCTGAGAAGTGAAATCACCTGCTGGACCTCCGAATTCTTGTTCCCATCGTTGCCAGACTGCAAGGGGTAGTAGCCCGTTGGGCTGCGGGGGTTCTTCCTCTCTACCGGAACGGACTGGACCGGACAGGACAGGAGGGGCGTTACACCCTTCCGTTACTTCTTCGTTAGTCACACCGTTAGTAACACCGTTACGTAACGCGTTACGTTTGCGGTCTCTGAAGTCTTGCTGCCGCTGTCGGTTGTCATCGCGCCACTTCTCTTTGTCGGTCTTGCTCGGGTTGTAATCTAAATAATCATGCATAGTTAGCCCGTCGTGGTCGTGGTCTATCAGGCCGCAACTGATAAGGGCTTCTATCACAGGTTTGGGGCGTTTAATGGTGGGGACTAATCGTGCCAATTGGCGCTCGGATATGCGCCCATCGGTCGAGTTTCTCGCGCAATAACACCCCGCAAAAACCCACATTGTGATCGCTTTCTCGAACAAGCGCGTGTGGAACTGCTCCAATTTCTCAACCTTTTCGCTCTCGGGGAACACACTTTCGACGCGGAACCATTCCATTTTCCTAACCGTTCCAACCCCCAAAGGACGGAACCGCGTTGGCGCACACCGCCAGAAGACGATGAAACGCGATGCCGTCCTTTCGATGTTGCAATGGGTACTGAAGCATCTTCTGATCCTAGTGTGCGCCTACCCCCATCATGCATACATCCGCCGCGAGGTCAAGGGGGCTACCGGAACCAGTCACGTATCGTTTCGGCAGTTTCCTTCAAAGCGGATTCAAGCGCGCGGCGCTCGTTAGCTATACGTTCCCGTTTTTCTACTGCGCGCTTCTCAACGTTTTCCGGCAACCAGTATCTCTTCCGCGCCGCTTCCCGACGGGACTCTCGCTTCTTGTCGGCAGCGTTCTGTCGCTGTTCTTCGCGCTCAGCATCGTCCGCACGTTCCTTCTCGCGGTTGGTCTCACATGACTTGCATAGGGTGAAATCGTATTGCGTATGCTGGTCATATGCGGCGGTGCAGTCTTCACATGTCGGGTCGCCGCACTCCTCGCACTGGTACAGTTCGTCTCGCTCTTCTTCGCAGTAAGCACACCTCTCCATGTTCCCTCCTAGTCGGCGGTGGGGTTTACGCGCGACTCACATAGCGCCACCAAATCGTTCAGTTCACGGATCAACCTCTCCCGCGCTTCAGGATCGGCGACGGACGTTTTCCGGTACCGCCGCCGTCGCTGCTTGTCCAGACGTTTGCGCCGCTGCTTGCGTGTGCTGCGCATCTACTCCTCCGTGGGTGGGGTGGGGTCAAACATCCGCGCCATGCTGCAGTAGGTGCACGTTTCGTTGCGGCAGAGGCTTTCCTCTTCGTCCGGGTCCGCGTCGTCGCACGCTCCCATCTCTGTCAGGTAGTCCCCGACGCGCCCCTCCCACCTTACAGTCTCACCCCGCAGCGCGGCGGATTCGGATTCGAACGAGTAGAACCGGCGCAGCACGTCATCCGGCTGCATCGACTCACCCAGGCCAAGAGACGAACCGATGTTGAGCAGGGCGGTGACGTAGGGGGCGTAGTGCTGGCTTAGACTGTCCCGCTCCGCTTCGGCTTTGGCGAGGGCGGCATATGCACGGTCGTTCGTGGCGCTCAGCGTCCGGATAACGTTCGCCGCCCATGCCGGTTCCATGCGGCACAACTCGGACAACGTGCGCCGCTTATCGTCCGCGTCGTAATACTGCCGCTCCCAAGAGGAACATGATTGCGCGCCGGGGCTCGGGCACTCCGCGTGGTCCCGTCTACTACACGTATCGCATCCTGGTGCCTGTTGTGGGTCACTCATCGCTTGCCTCCGAGTTGGTGGGGTACCGCCACGAGATAACCTTTATCCAGTGGCCTCGCGTCCCCTTTGTCCCGCACTGTCTGCATTGGTACCAGTGGGTCAGCGTGGGCCAGTCAAACCCAAGACTCTTCGGGTACTGGTGCCGACACTTCCTACTCATCGGCGGGGCCTATTGCTTTCAAGACGTCGGCGAGGGGGATCCAGCGCTCGACATTGTCGTGCTCCAACTCGCCGAACCCAGTCTCGTCCCCGGTCGGGTCAAGCATGCACCCGTCGCTATCCCGGTACCCTGCAAGCGTTTCTGTGCAGACACGCCCGTGATGGTCGTGCAACTCCACCTGGTAAATCACAGGCACTTCCACCGGCACCTCGCCCGTCCGCCACTTCAGGTCGGTCATCGGTCCTCCGTCAACCGGTACGTGTTCACCCCGCCGGTCCCATAGTCGCACTCGACCACGTATCCGGCGGCGCGGATATCGCTGATGCGCGATGTGTACTTCAACGAAATCGCCGCGAGTTCCCAGTTCGTCGCGGGGCCGCGTCGCAATCGGTCCAGCACCGCCGCGCATTGCTTCGACAGGCGCGGGACGTCTTCACGCGGTACGTTCATGGGGTCAACGCGTTTGGCCGGACGGGAATCGTGCTTGCCGCCGAAGAGGGAAGTTTGTTTGGGGGTCATATCAACCGCCCCCACTGGTCCGCCATGGCTTCGGCTATGCCCACGGGAAAACGGCTGCGTTCACGCCCTCTATCCTTGCACGGTCCCATCATGTGAGACCTCTCCCATCTCCCCTTGACGTGTTTCGTGGGCCGCAGGCGCGGCAAGTTGACCAACCACAATCCCGTCTTCTTCACCTCGCCGCATCCGAACTGGTACGGCTGTATATACTGGTCCGCCTTGCGTATCCTCGTGGATATGATGCTGACAGGGTTCTCCAGCGCGATGTGTTTTATCGGCGCCGCGAGTAGCAGCCGGACAAACTCCAGCGCTTCGGCCTGTTCCTTCTGCTTGAATTTAAACCAGGCAGCCCCACTGACTGCCAATGCAGTACACGGCGGATGGGCCACCATCATATCAAATCCATCACCGAGAATGTCCCGCACGTCTCCGGTGTAGTGCTGCCCGTTCGATTCGCTGGGGACGATATCGCACGACATGGCGTCATGCCCTGCGCGGGTAAACGCGTCGCGGACGGTGCCGGTGAACTCACAGGCGACCAGAACCTTACCCACAGTTCCCCCTCGCCGCCTTCCGCGCCTTCCCCAGCCGCGCCAACTCCTGCGCGCCCTGGTAGAACGCCTCCTGCGCAACCGTGCGCACCGTCCGCCGCGCCGGGACCGGCGGCACCACCGCCTCTTCCCACCCGGTGAACGCGCGGTCCTGCTCGAGCGGCCCGTCGTGCGTCGCGCGGTAGACCACGTAGCCAGCCGGGGAAGGGTGCTCCACGCCGCAGATGATGTGCGTTTCGCGAAATACGGGGACTCGTGTACATGCGCGGCACATGGCTAACCGGTGCTTTCCGCTGAATATTCGCTTTCCAGCGCCTCTACGCCCCTCAGGAGCGCCTCCCGTATAACGTACGCCTTGGTAACCGCCCCGTGGTTGGAGTGGCTTACATCGGCTCCTAGCGGCTCCTGAAGCCGAACGGCGCGGTCTACCAGCGAAATGGCCACTTTGACGTGGATTACAGTCATATCGTTTCCCATGTAGTAACCAATAGCATACACACAAATAACCTGTCAATAACTTTTATGTTGCGTAATGTACTTGACACAGAACGGTCACTTGGTTTATCGTCATACAAATCAAGCCGCAAGGCAGGAGGATGGAGATGGTCAGGGTCAAGGATGTCAAGGAAGCGTTACGGCGGTCCAAGAGCACGGCAGGGCGGAGCCCCACGGGCGAGCGCGTCAAGGTGGGCGAGTGGTCTGTATGGGCAACGCGGGTGTACAGTCGCGGTATCGGCGCGGCTTGGTACTGGCACTATTTCACGCGTCATCCACAGGACGACTATGACACGGGAGGCGAGCGCCATATGGGCACACTTGCCTCTATGATTGTCCGCCGCAGCAAAAACTTCGTACCGGCAAAATTGGAACGCGGCGACATGGAGTCCACACAATGACCCTTCAGCAAAAACTATACGCCACCTACCTCGAACGCAACCGCCTATCCGCGCAGCACAGCGCGACCACGGACGCGGTCGAGGCGGAGTTCTTCAGCAGCACCATCGCGCAACAGGTCGCGTTCCTGGTCGGTCGCACACGGCTCAGCATCCGGCGCGTCGTTGCGCTGCTGGTCGAGTGCGGGGCGGTCACGGACGCGGAGGCGGAGTTGTACTTGGCGCAGGTGAACCATAACGAAAGGGACGGACGATGAGTGAAGAGAACGGAAAAGCATTGGCAACACGACCTGAACACGCGCTACTGCGACCGGTGGTATCTCCGGCGGGACTGATCGAAGCGCAAAAAGAGACGCATCAACTGATAGCGGACGCGCTGGAAAAGGACCGGGACTACGGCAAGATACCCGGCACGAATAAGCCGACGCTACTGAAACCGGGGGCGGAACGGCTCAACCTCGCTTTCGGCGTTTACCCCGACTATATGGTAACCGAACAGGAGACCGACCACGACAAAGAGGTGACGTGGAAGAAGCGGAAGTGGGCGTGGGGAGAGAAGCGCGGCGAGAAAATATGGTCCGAGGAAAGCGGGACCAGTCTCGGCTTTTACCGGTACGTGGTTCGCTGCGAACTGAAGCGACGGGCCACCGATGAAATGGTGGGAGTCGGCATCGGCAGCGCGTCAACCCTCGAAAGCCGATACGTAGACCGACCGCGCGAGTTGGAGAACACCGTCCTCAAGATGGCGCAGAAGCGGGCGCTTGTGGCCGCCACGTTGAACGCTTACGCCTTGTCGGATAGATTCACGCAGGACATGGAGGACGCTCCGCAAGACGACAACAAGCCCGACAAACCCGCGCAACAGAGAAGCGCACCGCAGTCGAGTAGCAGCGGGGACGGTGGACCGTGCGTGAAGTTCAAGCCCAAGTACGGCGCGGACAACAGCAATATTGACCAGGGCATGCCGCTGATCGACGTGGACGATACCGGGTTGCACGCTTACCGCAAGTTCATGGGGTGGGCACTCGACAACGACAAGAAGTACTCAAGCGCGGAACACCTCACGGACATTGACGCGGAGATTGCCCGCCGTGAGAATGGCGAGGAACGCAAGCCTGAACAGCCCGCCGACGACGCGCCGCCCCCACACGACGACTCAGATATACCCTTCTGATATAGAGGACGCAGACAATGAACGAAGAACTAATCAAAGCCAGCTTGGAAACGTACAACATCACGAACGACGCGATCGCCGAACTGTCAACGGAGTACACGGCGATAACCGTGGAAGGCTTGAACGACAAAGGCGGATTGACCCGCGCGCACGAAGCTCGAATGGACATCAAGCGCCGCCGCGTTCAGGTAGAGAAAACCCGCAAGGAACTGAAGGCGGACAGCGTCGCGTACGGCAAGGCGGTGGACAAGGAGGCCAAGCGCATCACGAAACTGTTGACGCCAATCGAAGAACACCTGCAAGGCGAAGAGGACAAGATAGCCCAGATCAAGGCAGAGATTGAAGCCAAGAAGGCGGCGGAAGAAGCGGCGCGGCTTCAGGCTATTGAGGACGAACGGCTCGCCAAGATTGAAGAGGAACGCAAGGCGGAAGAAAAACGACTGGCGGACATTGCGGCGGAACAGGAGAAGGTACGCAGGGCAGAAGAGGAACGGTTGGCCGCCATCGAAGAGACGCAGCGCGTGGAGCGTGAACGGTTGGAATCCATCGCCGCCGAACAGGAAGCCAAGGAACGCGCGATACGCGAGGAACAGGAAGCGCGGGAGATGGAACTACAAGCCGAACGCGACTCCCTCGAAGCCGAGAAGCAGGCCATCGCGGATGCAAAGCAGCGCGAGGAAGAAGAGAAGCAACGCGCGATCGACATGGCGGAAGCGCGGAAGCAGGCGGCGGAAGAGGAACGCATCCGTATCGAACGGGAACAGGCCGAAGCCAAGGAGGCAGAAGAACAGGCGGAACGCGACCGGGTTGAGGCAGAACGTATTGCCGAAGAGGAACGCCCGGACAACGAGAAGCTTATCGCGTTTGCGGTGGGACTGGGAGAGATCGACTACCCGTCCGTAAAAAGCAAGAAGGCCAAACGCATATTGGTGACGGTGAAAAACGGAATCGAAGCAGTCGCGGAAGCCATCGTCAATGAGGTGGGCAAGAAATGAGCAAAGCCTGTCAACAATGCGGAGGACACCACAACCAGCGCAACCGGTGCGAGGGCGTGTTTCCTGATGAGATACGCTCCGCCACCCGCTGCCCGAAGTGCTTTGAGGCGCACCGGAACTGCGAGTGCGATTACGACTCGACATGCATATCGTGTGGCGAGAAGGGCGACCCTGAAGAACTCGCGCGCAACAACGACGAACCCATGTGCGAGGGATGCCGAGACGTTATCATAGGAAGGGTGATTGACTAATGACATTCGCGGAACTAACCGAAGCGGTGCGGGATGCGTTGCCGCCGAAAACAACGTTCACCATCTCGACCACCTACCGCCACGGCTCGGACGGGGCGCGGGAACTTGAGTGGTGCCTGTTCGTTCTGCCGCGCAACGATGACAGCGCGCAATACACCGGCGCCACCGCCGAAGCAGTCCTTGCCGAACTGACCGGCAGCGCGGCGAACGACCTTGCGGCGATTGGTGCGCCGGATGAGGTGATGGGATGAGCAACGACCAGACATACAACATCAAAGCCGAACTGGACCGCATGGTAGACGAGAGGGTTGCGGAACGGACGCGGGAGTTGCTGGAGATGAACGACACGCAAGCGGGGACCATCTCCGCAACGTTCGCCGTCCTGCACGGGCGCGACCCGAACGATGATGACCCGGTCAGCGACATGCCGGTTACCATCGCGACCATTATATCCGAACGTGACCGCCTAAAGTCCGACCTCGACGCGATGCGGGGGCGGGTTGACCAGCGTATCATGGACGCGGTGCGGGAGTATCTGGACAATTCGTACAGCAGCGGAACGCAGAACGCCGCGCAGGAGTTGTCCGGACTACATTACACCCAAACCCCCCTCCTACTCCGCAGGTTGAACGACCTGCGAGACCCCACCCCCACCCCCTGCCCCGACTGCGCGGACGACCACTGCTCGCAGCAATGGACGGAGGGGAATACTTGTTTTGTGTCGAAGGCGGATTACGGCAAGGTCGAACAGGCGCGATCAGTGAACACGCAGCACAATACCGAGATGGACAATGCGGATTGGCAGCGCACCGGAACCGTAGACACATCTGACAAAGCATCGTGGTCGTATTCAACGAAGCCCCTGCGCTTCGAGGACTGCGCGATTTACTCGCAGCGCCCCGCCCCCAAACCCAAACCGCCGACGGTGGAGGCGCGGGTGGAGGCACTGGACAACCGCCTCGAGTCAACCCGCGACATAGCCAACAACGCGCAGGAACGGGTGGAGATAAGCGAGGGGGATTTGGTGGCGGAGCGGGAGCAGTTGGATGCGTTGGAGAGTCGGGTTGCTAAACACACAAGGCGACTGGACCACCACGTGGAACGTCTGAACGATTTCTCCGAGCGCATCAAAGCGCTGGAGAACAAATAAGACTGCGGCCCAAGGCACATCCTGTGTCGGGCACTGACAACACACACGAAGGTACAATATCGACAAACGTAAAAAGTGAAACCAGTACGGGCCTGCTCGGTCCGGGGCCGCAGTTTTTTAGGAGGTGGTGATGACTGTTTTATGCTTCTACCCCAGCGACACAACGCCGAACATGTACGATGACGCGGATGAGTTTCGGAACCGCGCGCAAGAGTTCGCGAAGCACAACGGAGGGAGGGCGATCGAGTTTCCGTCGCGGATACCGATGCCGCAGCGCAAAGCGTTCGTTCTGCGGAAACTCAAAGCCGCCAAGACAACGGGCGTCACTGCGATCGGGTTCTTCTGCCACGGATGGACCACGTCGGGCACGGGTGCTGCAATGCAGGCGGGGTTCAGGCTTGCAGATGTTCAGGACTTGGCCAACGGACTAAGCCGGTTCACAGCGTTGCGCAAGGTGTTCCTGTTCTGTTGCTTCCTTGCAGCGGGAAAGAACAACGGGGGGCGTTCATTCGTCACTCGACTGAGGGACGCTGCGCATCTCGAGGTATGGGGCCACGCCACCAAGGGGCACTGCAACGACAACCCATACCTGATAGTTGCCGAAGCCGGTATCAACGGCCCGTACTACACGGTCCCGCCTACGTCGCCACGGTGGAAGTATTGGAAGAGTTCGCTTCGGGACAACAACCTGTGGCTTGACTTCCCGAACACGAACCCGTGGCGGGTGATGGATTGACCACCCCCGCCCTAATCGCCCTCGCGTTCGTCGCGGGGGTTTACGTTGGACTAAAGGTGCGCGGGTGGTTGCGGCCTTGATTGGAGGGAGAGATGGGTGAGTGTTCTTGCATCTATGATGGTGGCTATGACCCGCCGCAACTATATAAAGAGTCTATTCGCACTGCAAGGAAGGGGCACGTCTGCGGCGAGTGCAGCGGGGCTATCAAGCCTGGAGACGAATACGAGTTTGTCTTCGGCGTGTGGGACGACAAGGCCGACACGCAGAAGACCTGCTCCGACTGCCTTTCGGTACGGGACGAATTCTTCTGCGACGGGTGGTCGTTCGGTAACATATGGGAGAGGGTTGGCGAACATGTCAGTGAAATGAACGGGGAAATATCCGGCGACTGCCTCTCGTCGCTTACCCCCGGTGCGCGAGCGATGGTGTGCGAATGCATCGAGGAAGTCTGGAAAGAGTTGAACGACGTGGAACGCTGCGAGGAGTGCGAAAAGAAAACCCCCAAAGCGGACTGCGGTGCGTGCGAACACGACTAATCGTCCCGCGAATACGGGTCCGCATCCAGCGCCCGCGACAAATCCGACCGCAGCGCTTCCTCCCGCCGCCGCCTCTTCGCGTCGCGGGTGAATTGCCGGTAGATCGCCACCTCGTCCGGTAGCCACATCACGGCGTCGACGAAGTAGCGGATGAGGTGGCGGATTAGTCCGAGGCGGTCGCGGAGCCAGTCGGCGATGGCGCGAGATCGAATACGCATAAGACGTATAGCTTCTGTTTCTCTTCGTTGTATTCTTCGTCGCATTCTCTATCGAGGTCGTTGATGTCCCGCCCCGTCTTCTTCTTGACCAGTTCCGCCATTGTCTCGGCCACCTGAACCATCACGGGGACGTAGGGGGTCAGCGCGGCGCAACCCACGAACCAAACCAGAACCGCTGAAATCGCCACCCGATGCGCAATCCGCCGGAAGGGAGAGGGGCGGCAGGTGGCGGTTTCAACGGTCATGATTTCGTCCTGTCCAGCAAGATACCAATATCGCGATGCATGTCTACTTGCGACGTTCCAAGTTTCTCCTGTCGTTCCTCAACGCGGTCTATCGCGCCCTTGATGTTGATGGTGTCCGACTCGCACCGCGTGATGCGCTGGTCGGCATCGTTCGCCTTCGTGTACAGTCGCGGCACGTCGGCGCACGGTCGTTCTGATATCGGGGACGGCGGCGGAATCGTCTTGCCGTTCAGCTTCCGTTTCACAGACGGTCCGTACTTGTCAACAGCCACGGCAAGCGCCATGATCGACGCGGCTATCTCCCCGGCGTATGTCGCGATATCGGGCATCAGTCTTTCTTTCTTTTGACGAGAGGGACCAGCACCTTGACGGTCAGGTACACAAGCACAGCGCCGCCGAATCCGTATTGAATCAACGTGGTCAGTAGGTTGTATTCCGCTTCCATCGTGCTGCCTTTCTACGGTATTGCCACTACCGTCTTGATCGGTTGCGCTTCTATCTTGTCGGTCATAGTCGGCCCCGCTGCGGGTTGCCCCGTGATGATGTCCCCCGGCACCGAGTGGAACGCTTGCGTAATCTCGCACCCGTTGACCGTCCACGGTTCGCCGACAGATGCATCCTTCGCGGGGACGGTCTTCAGCGTCGCGGTAAACCGTACGGGCATGCGTCCGCTTGGAAACGCATCGAGGTCGTTAGTGGGTGCCGTGCCGATGCAAACCCAGAACGGCCAGTTGCCGCGCCCGTGCTGCTTCACCGTCTTACCGCCTGCGAGTAGCGACGCATCTTCCGTAAACACGGCGTAAGTGTTCGGTGCCATCTTGCGCAAGAACGCAGTCTCGATGTGTTTCCGTCCACCACCCTCGCGCGGCACGGACTTGTCACTGTACGCGATATACAGCGACCCCATCTGGTGCTGCACGTTTCCGGGGAATACCGGCTTGCCGTCCGACTCCACAAGCGTCATTATGGCGTATTGATTCATAACAGGAAAGGCTCCGATATCCAGCCGTCAATCTGGCTTCCGTCCGTTGAGTCTTGCCCCCAGTCCATGTCGGTTCCGCTTGGCCACGCCCACGCCGTACCGGTCTCGGTGCTGTCGCCTGTGTCCGCGTTCTCAACCTGTAGCGTCCCCGCTGCGGCATTGATGGTCAGGGTCATGAGGGTATTCCGCGCGAAGGTAAGCGCCCCGCTGGTGACCTTCTGCGCGCTTGCATCGTATATCTCGAACTTGTCGTTTGTACCGTTCCACCTTAGATAGTCGTTGGCACCAATGGCGCAGATGTACCGGTTGCTGGCATCGTCGCTGTGCGCCCAGAACGGGGCTATCTTGACGCACCATGTTCCGGATAGGATTGACGCGGGGACTTGCGCTGCGGTCCAATACAGTTGGTCCTTCGCCCTCACCACGCTTGCCGACGCGGGAGTGTGGATGGGGGATGAGGCGTATGGACCCGCCTCGCATACGGGCATCCAATAATCTGTACCGCTTGACCCGTCGCCTGCATACGCTCCGGTATCGACATCGTCCATGATGCTGAACGAACTGTTGGACGCGGCGGCGGCGTCGGATAGAACGGACAACTGTAGCTGCTCCCATGTCCCGAAAGCCTGTAGCGTGGCGGTTATCGCGTCGCCTCCAATAACGTCGATCGACGGGGTGGCAATGTCCGCGATCGTGGTGTTCGTCCCCGGTGTACCGTTGTACCCCTCCGCCTGCGGGTTGAGCCATGTATAATCGTATCCGGCTTCCTTCATGAGGCATTGAAACGAATAGACGCTTGAACCGTCGGGCGTGGTCGGTTGGTAGACATAGTGGACGGTACTGTTTGTGGACGGGATTATCCGGTTGGCGGTGCTGTTGCCTTGCGGGTCAGTCGTTGCCGACCGCGACTGTATCTCGTCCGGAGTCCAAGCCGCGTGGTCCATCTCACGGTTGCGCTGCCAAAGGTTCTCCCGTGCGCTCTGCAACATCGCATACGTCAACGCGCCTTTGCCGCTGCCGTCGTCATACGTGGTAGTCGCGAGAGTGCCGCCTGCAACATCGGCAAGAACCGCAGCGTTCATCGTGTCGATCGGGGTGCGGCTGGACGCGTTGGTGAACGTGGCATTCGCAAACCGAATCAGGGCCGGATTGCCAAGACCATCGGCAAGACTGAACGCGATGTAATCGGCCAGCGATGTTGCCAGTGACGGCATCTATCCCACCCTCAACATGGACAACGACGCGTCGGATATGATGAAGTCGCCCGTGGCCGAGTCGTTCGTAATCCACAGTTCAACAGTATCCGCTTGCGACACGTTGGCGATGCCGGACAGCGACACGGAACCTTTATCGCCACCACCACCCGCCAGTCTCCGATGCGCGTGAATGGGCATGATATCGGTAGCGCCGTTGTTCTTCTTGACCTCGATGTGCGCCACCTGCGCCCCACCCGCGACGGACTCTACCACGATGCTGCCCGTTATCAGGTAGTCGCCGGTAATGCCCACCGTAATATGGTCGTTGGTGTGGTCCGGCGTCAGGTTGAAACTGGGGTCGTTGGTGGAGAACAGCAAGAACTGCCTTGCAACTGCCGCCGTGGTAATGGTGGTGGGCACCGTGTTAGCTTCAACGGATATCCCCCCATACGGCGGTGGGTCAGTTGCCAACGATCGCGCTATGCGAGGCATGGTATCAGGTCCAGTTCTTGATGATGATCCACGACTGAAGCGGACCAGTATCACCCGCCGCGTGCGTGTATAGCAGTTTGTACTCCTTCGCCTGCGCGTCGACCACGTTTACCACCTGCCCGTTCGCACCTGCGGCGGTTGTCGGCTGCGTCCACGTGACATCCGTATTCGTCCGGTACGTCCCCGCGTTGCGCTCCTGCAAAGCGAACGTGCCCTGAACGCCAGTGCCCCAACTGTTCTCAATGCTGAACTCCGTCGCCCCGCGCATGTCCCACGTGTACGAAAGATTGGTCAGCGCGGAAACGTCGGTGGTGGCGACATTCCACGTTGTCACGATGTGATATGCTTGAACTTTCACGGTCTATCCTCCTATACGAAACCGCCGACCATCGCCCACATCTGGATGGGTCCGGTAGTGCCGCTGGTTCGAGTGAATCTGATGTTGTACGCCATCGCGTTCAGTTCGGTCAGGTCCATGATGCCGGACCCGGTCGACCCCGCAGGCTGGATGAAAGCCGCAGCGATGGCAGGCGCGGATACCCACGGCGCGTCGGTATGCGCTTGCTGGTACGCCGTGAAGCTACCGGTCACGTTCGCGCCCCAATTATATTGAAGCGTCGCCGACTCCGACTCGCTTGTGTCGAATATGCCGGTAACAGATGTGACGGCGCTGACCGCAGCGGTTGCGACGTCGAGGATTTTCTTGCTGTATACTTGCGTCTTTGTGTATCCCATTGTGTCTCCTGTTTAGGCTTCCCCGATGGAGATGCCGTAAAGTATCCACGGGCTTTCGCCCTTTTTGATTTCGAACTTTAGTGTTGAATACACGCCGCCACGCAACCCGCTGGTCGCTGATATATCCTCCGTGTCCACCTTGAACGTGGCGGGTGTCATCCACGCGGCGACGTCTGTATTCAGCGTTATGGTGGATGTTTCGGCGCTGGCCGTTGTGGTAACCTTGATCTGCCCGTCGTTCTCCGGTTCGCCGTCTGCATACACCGTCCACGTAAGCGTTCGTCCCAGCGCGCCCAGTCCCTCACCGTTGTATAGGTGCCTACCCAGCACCTCCGGTTCCAGCGCGAATACAGCAGTGAATGCCGTGGTGGTGGCTGACACGCCGTCAGGGTCGAACCAGTGAAAATGGCTATTACGCCTCGGTATGGTTACCCCCGATGGCGCAGCGTCAACAACGCCGCCCGTCGAGTTGTACCCGGAGCTGTCATAGATACCCGACCCAGCGATGCAGGAGTCCTGGTCCGCGCCGACGTCGTTGGCATCCTTGGCCAAGAACTTCCGGGGCGCTTCGTAACACGCTATTTCGTCGATCGATACGGTGCCACTGCTAGCCGCGTTGCTGAACACTTCGGCGGTAACCTCACCCGCTGAACTGCTTTGCGCTACCGTCTCCCAGAACATGAAGCGCTCCGACGTCTGGCCTGCCGACAGCGTCCACTCGCCGATATCGTTGCCATCTACCTCGAACGTGCCGCGTGCGTTTGTGTTCGCTGCGCGCAACGTGATCATCCATAACCGCAACACGGTCGAATAGCGCGGCCATACGTAGTAGCGGTACAGTTCCGAACTACCCGCCGCCAAGATGTCAAACGCGGCGTTGGCGGATATCAGCGTCCCGCCGTGACCCATCACGTAGTTGGACAGTTCCGCCATGGACGTCCATTGTAGACCCGTGACAGGCTTGCCCGACGTGATGCCGGTGCGCGTCAAGTCGCCTTCGGCGATAACCTTCAGCGGTCTTTCTCGGACTATAGCGGTCATTGGTTGTGGAACTCCCGGACGCTGACGCCCATGATGTAGCCAAGGTCTGACCCGATGGCATTGAACGCGTAGATGCTCAGTCGCAGCATTGCCATTTTGCTGCGTTGCTTCGTCGTGTTGGCCGGGTCGGTGAACGTTGCCGTGTCCATCGTCGCCTGTTCGATAAGCGGGGGCGTCGTTTCGTCGTACTGGTCGCCGATGCGGCTTTCGATTGCCCATTCACCCGTGTTGCTGGTAGCCGTCCCCGTCAACTTCGCGATGTATTTGTCGAGGTCTATCGTGTTGATCGGCACGTCGGCGGGTGTGATATACGCCTCAAGTGAAAGCGTGCCGCCTGCGGTCGCTGCGCCGACGCGGACAACAAGATCTTCAGGGAAGCCCCCGCCCTTGACGCTGATCGACACGGGGAAGTAGAACGCGACTAGGTGTTGCTTGGCACTTATCTCTCCACCCGGTGCGCTTGATGTCGACGACGCGACCCAGTTGATGCGCGACTGAGTGGACATATCGTGGAAGTGTTGCAGGTTGTTCGCGTTATACAACGCATGGTTGGCGTCGCACGGGTAGTCTGCCGACAGCGCGTTGCTGCCCATTCTGACCGCATAACCGAGAACGCTTGATTTGGTCATGCGAACACCCGCGAAGTGTTGCCGCTGACCAGTTTGCCATTGGCGTCGGCTATATAGCAGTATTCCTGTTGCGCGGTGGTGGGCGCACCGGTAGCCTCCTCAAAGGTCATATCATACGTAAGCCCGATCGCCGGACTCGCGCCCCAACCCGGCACGCCGTCCATGGTGACGCGGATCGACGTCGCATCCGTAACGGTGGTTACCACACCTACCTCGGTGACCGGCGCAGAGTCGTCGAACTCTGTTACGCGTATCCGGTAATCGGCGGCGAAGTAGTCCGCATCGTCTTTGTCGGCAGGCGAGAAGAAGTCTTTTGATATCTGTAAATCCCAAACCAACCCCGCGCCGCCCGAACTCACCGCGCTTGTGATGCGTGCCGCCGGGGAATACCCGCGCACGTTGCCGCTGTTGAACCGGATAACGAGTTCGCCCACCGCATCGCCCGACGGGTCAAATGGGAACCGCCTCGCAATAACCCACCCGGCAAGGTTCGTGACCCCGCGCATTCCGGTTGCGGTGCCCGTGGTGGTGCCAGCGGGGTTGATGATATGACGACTGGTGACGCGGACGGTAGAACCGCAGAACACCGTGTCCATCAGTCCAAGCCGGACCTGAAGCGTTACCACGTGATAGTCGTGACCATGCACGGCAAAGTACTTCTTGGCGATAGCCTTCCCTTCGTCCGCTGTTATCTTCTGACGGCCGCCGACGCCGACGCCCTTCGGCACGTACCGCGACCGGGGCTCTATGGTGGTGGTGCCGCGCGACCGGTTCTTGTGCGTGCTGATGGTCCGGACGTTGCGGTAGATGTATCGGTCATCACCGTGCTCGTCCGTTACCGGGTTGTATTCTGTAGCTATCTCCACGGTGCCGACCACTCCATCGCGCCCCGGTTCCCATTCAGGGTAGCCCCCAACGCCGCCGTACGGTGTGATGATATCTGCATCGGTTATTGATACCGCCTCGAGGTCGTTCGTGGTGGGCACTTCAAGCGGGGAGATGGCAATCCGTCCATCGCTACTGAGGTGCATGTAGCATCCGATTAGCTTCAACTCTTCGCGCAGTACATCGCGCAACAATACGGGCGACTGAAACGCAAACCGGCGCGTGGTTTCTATCGCGGCGTGACTGACGTTATTGTCCACCACCGCTTCCCATCCTGCCGTTGCGTCGTTGTTGATGTCCGAATACGTAATAAAAGGCGTGGACCCGTTGTTGGCGTTTGGCGCGCGGTCCACCACCGCATCGATAAACCCGCCCACGTTTGCGTTGGTTTTGTACATCGCGCCAGCGTATATTTCCGTGTCCGCGTTTAGCGCCAGCGCGCTGAACTTTAGATCGATGCCGATGTAAGACACTGCGGCGGTGGTAACCTTTACCTCAAAACCCTCTTCGGGGATTTGGCCGCCGATGGTACCGGGGTCCATCACGTTCTTCAGAATAACCGTGTCGCCCACGTTCACGTTTAGCGTGCCACTGAGATAGATACGGTTGTCCGGATAGGTGGTGGACTGCGACTGCTTGTACGTCAGGTCGCTTTTACCGCCTATCTTCCCAAGCACGGACGGGGCATGGCCGAGCGCGCCGCGAGGGAAACGGGGCTTCTTCTCGAACGCATGCCCCCAGTACTTACCGAACACAATGCCAGCGGGTGACGTATTATTGAACTGGTCGGGCGAGAAGAACGACTTGTAAAACTCCGTGCTTTGCGGCAGCGTGACATGCCCGACTATTATGGCGTCTTTGCCTACCCCCGTTGCGTAATGCCAGTACGGTTCAATAACGCCTTCCAGCGCGGAGAATAGTCCCACCTCAACGACGGCGGTTGCTGCCGGTGTTTCCAGTAGCAGCGCATGCGCTTCGTCCTGTTGCGACCACTGCAACTCGAGGCGCGTCAAAGCTTTGGTGAACGCATTGGCCGCGACCGTGGCAAGCGCGGAGTTGACCGTTGCGATGAATTCCGATTCGCTGTCCCACTGTCCGCATATCTGTATAGGCGTGTCGTGGGCGGGGGGTGACGTCGCGTAATCAACCGCGTAGATGATGAACGGTGCGCCGACAGAGTGGTATATGCCAGCGATGCCTGCGGGTGTATCCGACGCGGCGGCCAACTCCTGCTCTAAAACCATCGTGATCGGTTCGATATCGATAGACCACGATAGCCCGTCAGCGCTTGCGAGACGCGGCGCACCGGATACCAGCCCTCGCCAAATGATGGTATCATCCGTGTTTAGCGTACCGCCCTGCACGTCGCCCGTGAAGTCGAACGTCGTTTTTGAATCCGTGGTATCGTATTCCATATACCGAAAGATGTACGCCCGTCGCCCTTCCATGGACGGAGGTTGTTCCCATAGCGGGATCTGTTCGGTGTCATCACCGTATGCCAGCGAGTGCGCCTGTTGCTGTGTGTCCCACATCTGCCGCACCACGTCGCCGGGAGTGGATGACACCTGTACCGCCTCGGTTCCTATGTGCAGGATATCGCCGACCGACGTGGCGCTTGTGCTTTGCACGGAGATGCCCGCCGCGTCTTTACTCAATGCCGCAGTCAACCACGTACGGATAACAGGTTCCTTCGCAAACGACTCTGCCGCGTACCTGCTTCTAATGGTGGCGGTTATCGGCGACGCTTCTATCGTTCCGTCGCGCAGGTTCAAATCCTCTTGTATCTCCAACCCGTCCAGCATCAACCCAAGCCTGCGCTGGCGTCCGTCCGCAAGCGTCGCGACAAGACCGATATCAGTCACCCACTCATCAGGCCACCCTTCGATTTGCAGCCGGTATCGTAGCTTGCCGTATGCCATCTACTTCCACCCGACCAGATAGCAGTTGAACGGGATGTGCCACAGCCCGTCATAGTTGGGGTGCGTGCGTTGCGGATCGAACGAAGCACCGTCGCCGCGAAGCAACACAACGGGGTCGCCGTTTATCGCAGGGTTCGGCGCGTCTTCCCAATGCGTGTTGTCGAATAGTACCGGATACGTGCTGCGGCAATGCCCGAACAGAGCTTCATACGTCCACGCCAATCCCGTCGCTGCGTGCGCGAATACCTTGTACTTCGGCTCGAACTGAAGCGAGAAGTCAAAGTGTCTGACGCCGTACGTTCTGCTGATGGACTCCTGCGGGTATCCGCTGTCCGAGAACGCAACCGCCGCCTGCCCGCCCGGTTCGTACAGGTCCGACGCGTCGCTTACTTCGGGCAGTTCGGATGCGATATAAAACGCGGGGAGGTACGCAGCGGTGAAAGCCGCCGCGCCTGTCATCCCGGTAGTGAAGCCCAAGACGCGCGCAGATGCGGCATTGCCCCAGACTATACCGAAGTCCGCCGCGTCATCGATGCCGAATGAATAGATGCCCGACGTCCATGCCCACGTGATTTCCGGCGTGCCTGCCCACCCAGCAATGGCAATCGCAGAGTTTACGGCCACGGTGAGAGTGGAACGGAACGAGTCATCCGCCCATATCCCGTCGTACGGTTGACGGCTATCGTTATTGACGATGCCCTCGATCGTCTTCTCGTGCATGAACAGGTAAACGCTGTCCGCCGTCTGGTCCTTCAAGTCCCCTGCCGAAATCACCGCAGTAGTTTCCCCCACGCGCCTGACGTACATCAGGAACGAGTTGCCCACGGTCAGCGCGCGCGCATCAAAACCCACGTGACAGTTGATAGCCATTATGCCTGCCCCACGTTTGCAATCTTGCCGCGTTTCAGTTGCGCCGCCCTGATAGCCTTGACCGCGCCAAGTCCCGCGTTTGCGTCAGGTGTTAGCGCGTTGATGTTGACCACGATCGGACCCGTGCCGCCCGTGTCTTGACTGCGGGTTCCGGTCGGCTCCGGTCGCGCTGCGCCGCCTTGACCACTCGGTGCGCCTGCCGAACCCGCCGCGCCAAGGGCCAATCCCGCCGCTATTTCCGCCGCTGCCGCCGCCGCGATGGGTCCGGCAAAAGGTGCGGTGAATGGATCCAGCGACCACAGGATGGCTTTCCAGGCGTGCCGCGTACCTTCTGCGACCATCTCCCCGCCGAACTGTTCCGCGACCGCTGCCAGCGAGAACTCTTGGCCCTTGACCAGCGCCTGCAATCCTTCAGCGGCGATGTTGATCCCGGACTGGGCGCGGGATTGCCAGATGCCCTCGACTTCGGAGGAGTAGGCTTTTTCCGCGTTTCGTTGCTTTTGCCTAAACTCTTTCTCTTCGTCCGCGAGTTTTTTGACCCCGTCTATCCGCGCCTTCTCGCGCCTCTCTTCTTCCTTGATTACGTTGTTGGTTATCTCTTCTTCGGCGCGGAATTCCATCGCTACCACGTCGTCTATCAACTTCGCCCTTGCGTCGGCCGACTCCTGCTCTTTGGCCAGCAGTTCGGCGACGGCCATCTCCCGTTCTTCCGCGTCGCCAAAACGTGTGCCACCACCACCCCGTCCCGACTTGACCTCTTTTGCTATCCGGTCAGCGGCTTCACGGCGGCGCTTCTTGTCATTCGCATCGACGAATGCTTTGGTGGCGGCATCACGCTCCTGCGCCTGCGCGATGTTCCGCGCTTTTGTAAGTCTGAATATCTCGCGGTCTATGCCTAGTATCTGTTCTTTCGTGCTTCGCAGTTCGTCGAGATCACGCTTCTCTACGTCGGCCACCCTGCTGCCTTCGACCTTTTCCTCCAAGTCCTTCTGACGCAACAGAACCTGAGACTGCAATCCGCGAAGCAACTTCTTCTGCGCCTCGAACTGTTCCTCCGTCGACACGCCAGCAGCAAGCGCTTCAGCGCGTGCCAACTCTTCGCGCTCCGACCGCAGTAGCGCCAGCGCTTTCGCGAATGACGTGGCGTTTCTTGTGCCGACCTCCATCTCATCGTTGAACTCTGACGTCTTCTCCGTGGCCGTTGTAAAGAAACTAATCGCGACCGATACCGCAGCGGCAAGCCCTCCGGCAAGTAGTCCGACAAGTGGATTGGTCGCGGTGACCAGTCCGCTTACCGCGCCGCCTGCGGAACCGAAAGCAGATGCAAGGCCGCCCACCAGCGGGTTGACCTTAGCTAGCGCTGTGCCCATGGCAGACGACGCAGACGCAACGCCGGTAAAACGCGTGGCGACCACACGCGTCCTGGCTTCCGCCGTTTGCATCTGCTTATTGACCGCGTTGAAGTCCGCAGCGGTCTGCTGTCCCCCCGTCGCGTCAAGGTTCCAGACTATCTTTCGGTCGTCAGCCATCAGCCCTGTTTACGCTTTCGTTCTTCCTTATCCAGTTCCCACTTCTGTTCGCGTACTCTGCCCATTATCATGTGGTAGTGCCCGATCGCTTGGAGAAGCACCGCAGGCGGGTCAGCGCCCCAATGCTGCGCCAGTTGCCCGGATTCCCAAAAGCGGTAGGCGTGAATGACATCAATGACGATCGGCTTGGAGAACGCTTGCCACGGGCAGCCGCGCGGACGGTCTCCAGTCCACTTTTCAATGTTGTCGAGATACCTGTCAGTAAGTCCCGGATCATATCGTCCTAATGGTTGTTCCCCGCCGCAGGTGCAACCGTAACTTTGTCTGACTCGCTTGCGGAAGTCTCGGGCGCGGGGGCGGTCTGCGCCTGCGGTGCTGAGGCCGAGTCGGAGCGCGCGGTGCTGTTCTGGGGTGCAGTTGACTGGTTCGTTTCCACAGACGGGGGAACCACTCTCGCCCATAGTGAGAGAGATGAACCCGGCACAGGATAGCCACGCTCTATCCATGGGGGTAAAAAACTTGCGTTCCATATCACCGTTCCAATCTCGATATGTTCCGCGCGGCTGAACAGTTCCATCTCTTTGTCGGTCAGCGTTACTATCTCGCCGTCCGGTGCGCCCGTCTTTCCGGTCGGTTGCCAGTTGACCCGCGCGCCGTCATCCTCGCGCTTCATATCCACGCGGGTTAGTCCGTACTGAAAGGCGGCGGTTGCTTTGCCTTCGTCCGACGGTTGCACGTCCACGAAGCGGTCCATGATTGACCGCGACAGTCGGCGGTAATGGTACGTTGCAGGCGGGTCAGCCTTTTTGATGTACCGTTCGATGTCCTTCAAATTGCGGCTGCGCGCGTACGCTACCAGTTCCTCACTCGGCACCGCGTTGGCGATCGCCGGATCAAAGATGCAAACCGCTTTCAATCCTTTCGTGCTTAGCATGACTCCCTATCTCCCTTCGATTGATGTTGTGTTTACGCTATCCCTATCCGTATCGGCGACGAACTCAAAGCCGTTGCCGTACCCGAAGTGCCGTTATCCGCGCGGCCCTTGAACTCCACCGATTGCATCGCGATGCCTTCCGTGTTCGGCCGCTGGAAGTTGGTGATTTGAACTGACGGCATGTCAATCAACGCCGCCCCGTTCGACTCGCTGCTACCTATCTGATACTGGTACGCCTTGTTTGTCTTGTTGGCGTGCGCGTCAGACCACGTCTGGTCCTCATACGCGATGGTGAACGACCCTGTTACCTTGGGGTGGTTGGCGTCCATGACGTACCCCGCAACACCGTTCGTCCCGCCGCTGGATTCGTGCGGCAGGTAATAGATGTCAGGCGTGACGGTCAGCTCCGTGACCATGTATGTTGCACCCGTGGTGGCAGTGGTGCCGACCGTCTGGATCAAGTGCTGCGAATCGACCACCACCACTTCGTTCGTTTCGCTGTACGTTGCGGCCGCTAGCGCTGCGGGTGTCATCGCGGCATCGTCGCCGTTGTACCACGTATGCCCCGTGAACGTCACGGTCATGCGCGGTATCCCGTTGTTCGGCAATGCGATGCTGAACGTGGCGGTGGCTTGCCCTCCGATAAGTACCCACGTGTCTTCAAAGTTCGGGTTGGTGCCGAGCCCTTCGAGGACGAATTGGGCGGTCTGGACTGACGCGCTTGCGTCATTGCCCAAACTGTAGGTTGCGCAGCCGTACACAGCATCGGCATCGGCAGGCACAAACGAGAAGTTCTGTTTCACCCGCACGGTGCTTCCGGTTATCTGCGCGACGGGGCGCAACTCAAGGACACCGGACGTATTCGCGCAGCCGATAACCTGCCCTATCTCGAATCGGCCGATAGTGTCGACGGGCAGCACGTTGGCCGTGGCGCTTGTCCCGTTGATGGTATCGCCAATCCCCAACTTCTCCCCGCCCATGACCAGCGCCAGAAGCGCACCGACCGGGGTCTGGTTGATGGTGGTGCCGGTCGCGGCGCGTGCATCCGGTACGCCCAGATTGATGTCAAACGTCAACTCCCACGATTCGGGCAGGATGATTTCCTCGGGATGGTCGTCACGGTCCTGCCGCGCGTACCCCGGTGATTCGGTCGGCTTGTTCAGGGTCAGTTGCGCGGTGCCCTCGACGAAGGGCAGGTCTGCGAACGCGCCGAGTGCCGTGGTCATGTCCACCGCAAAGTTCGCCGTGGTGACCGCCTGAAACCGAAGCCGCTGAACGTTTTGAACTTGAATGTTTGCCATTGTGATTCCTTTGCTTGTGCTTTGTTACCCGTCGGCCGTGATGCCGTACCATTCAAGGTCGGCAGCCGATACGCGACTGGTCCATGTAGTCCCATCCGGTGACGTCATGACCCTGTCACCTGTGCCCGAATACGCGACGGCAGCGAACAGTCCAGCGGTCGCGGAGTACTTGACGCAAACCCAGTTATTGTTCGCGGCTGAAGTTCTGCTTGTCCACGTAACCCCGTCCGGACTGGTCATCACCCTGTCACCGGTTCCGGTTATGGACACCGCGACGAAAGTCCCGTTGCCGTATGTGACTCCGGACCAAGCATTGTTCGCTGCGCTAACGCGTATGGTCCACGTGATGCCATCCGGCGAAGTCATTACACGGTTGCCGGTTCCCGACGTGGAGACGGCGACAAACAGGCCATTGCCGTACGTCACAGCGGCCCAGTCGTTGTCCGCTGCGCTGGTGCGACTCGTCCATGTTATCCCGTCTGGAGACGTCATCACCCGATTGCCTGTGCCGGTGAACGCTACCGCGACAAACAGACCGTTGCCATATGCAACAGATATCCAGCTTAGGTCGGCGGCTGATGTACGAGTGGTCCACGATATCCCGTCGCTACTCGTCATGACGCGGTTACCGGTTCCCGTGTTGGCTACCGCGACCCACGTGCTGTTACCGTACGCCATCCCAAGCCAATCATTGTCGGCGGCTGAAGTGCGGCTTGTCCACGTCACACCATCGGGCGATGTCATGACTCTGTTACCGGCCCCGTTCCACGCCGCCGCGACAAACAGGCCATTGCCGTACACAACGCTGCGCCAGTTTATGTCCGCCGCTGAAGACTGACTGGACCATGTAATGCCGTCGCTGGATGTCATGACGCGGTTGCCCGTGCCTGACGTTGACGTGGCTACAAAACCGGACAGCGCGCGAGTCGCCTGCGATACCCGCACAATCGCAACCCCGCTGATAGCCGTGACCAGTTCGCCGTTATCCCAATCCTCGCCCACCACATCGCGCTCCACGTCCATCATCAGACCGCCCACGATGTTCGTCGCGGTGCCGCTGCTGGTAGCGTCGATGTTGCCAGGGAACATCAGCGCCTGCTTGATGACGTCCGCGTGTAGCAACGCCGCGCCAAGGATGGTCCGGCGCTTGTTGGTCTCCACTTGGTTCTTCAGCTTGTGGTGGCACTCGACCGTAATCTGTAGGTTGTCCAACCGGTGCGACCCGATATGCGTGTTCGGCGTCGCCTCGTTCGGCCCCATCGCTTCGAGGGATATCTCGTATCGCGGCTTGCTGACGGCCTGATGCGCCCAGTTCGGCCCGTGCCCCGCTTCGATTTGCGTGGTGGACACGGTGCGAGTGTTGCCGACCTGACCCTTGAGCAGCTGGTCCACGGTCTTGATGATTGCCGCGCCGTTGAGGGTCATAGCTTGACCTCTTCCTGTACGTATGCCTCGGCGGCGACGCCATGTCCGCAGCACGCGTTCATTGCGCCGGGTATCGTGCCGAGGCAACCGTCATAACCCTCCGTCGTGTTGGGAAGGCCGCAGTGTCCGCAGTCTCGGTCGGGGCTTTCAGCTACGGGTTCGTGCGTGTCGGAATACAGCCAAGTGCCGCAAACTAGAACTATCGGATGCCCTCGCCATGATTCGGTCATAGCTTCAACTCCGGTTCATTGTTGCCATGCAACACGAAGCGGCCGATTGTGTCCGCGAGTTTATCCCAGAGTGCCTTCGCGGGGCCGGTCTTGATGGTTTGCCACCTGTTCTTCCCCACGAGTTCGACCGGTGCCCACTTGCGCGCAGGCATGACGCGTTTGCCTGCGACAGTCACGTCAAGGAAACGGCCGCGACTGGTCCGTCTCTTCTTCCTCGTCGTCTCTGTTGATGTACCTGTCTGGTGGTACAGCGCGTAATGCATCCCGTTGCCGAATTCAATGGTGCGCTTGCCCTTCACCAGCGCAATGCGCCGCCGAAGCATGTCACCCGTGTCCACCAGTATCTTCACTCCGCCGCCAAACACGGCTTTGTACGCCTTGTCGGCAAAGCTCTTCTTGTACGTGCCATCGGCCGAGAACCGGCGTCTACGGGTCGCTAGAGCGCGTTGGGCGGGTGTTTGCTTTACCTTGACCCTGAACGACCCCTGCTCTGTCTTCAGCGTCTTGGACTTGTATCGTGATGATCGGCCACCGATGGACTTGCCCACCTTCGCGCGCATGGTGCTTTCCGCGAGCGGTGCCCACGCAACACCAGCGGGGTCGACTTGGTTCCGCCACGAGTCCGCCATCAGCTTGTCGATATCCAACGCGCCAATCTTCAACGCCTTGCGCAAATCCTTCACCTTCTTCGCCGCCTCGTTCAGTTCCTTGCGCGATTCGGTCAGGCCGTGAACGGTGACCTTGGGAGTCAGCGCACCGCGCCCCAACCGCTTGCGTCCGCTGCCAATGTTGAGCCGTCGCGGGGCAGCCATTAGATGCCAGCCATATTCTTGCGGGTGAACACGCCCCGCCGCCCACCATCCGCCGTGCTGTCCGTGGTCGCCGACTTGCTCATCTTGAACCCGCCGATAGCTTCCTCGGTGCTGCCCGATACAGACAGGTGCGCATCGCCGGTCTTCAGTTCCTCGTACAGCAGCTTCGACGGGTGCCCCGCCCACGTGTCCGGCAGCGGGACCATCACCTCGGGGCGCGCGTATAGCGTCTCGTACAGCACCGCGAACGTGATGGCCTTGACGTCTTCCGCACTGGTCGACGTCGCCGGCACGGAGTAGCCCATCTTGCGCATGTACGTTCCGACGATGGCAGATGAACTTTCCACCACACCGTAGAACGGCGCGGATACGGACGCGAACGTGGTGGACGTGGTCGAGTCCGCATCAAGCGCGGAGAAGAGAAAATCCTTGCCGACTTGGTTGGTTACATACGTTACCGTGAGATAACGGGCGGCCACCTTATCCCCGCTTGCCCTTGTTGGGGGTGGGGGCGTTCAGCACCTTGTCGGTCACGCGCGCGACAACATCGCCGACCATTTCCAGCATCTTCTCGTCACGCGACCCAAGGGTTTGGGCGATACCTTCCACCACTCCCTTGACCAGCAGTTCGTTTTCCTTCACGGCCTTCTCGCGTGCTTTCGGGGGAAGGTCTCTGCGCGTAACTTCCGCCTTGATCAGCGGCTTGATATCGCGTCCGGTAATCTCATGGAACGACGCCTGGACCGAACCCTCGTACGTCGCGGCGGCCTTCTCGCGCTCTTCGGGCGTGGCGTTGGTCACGTCGCCGTCGGTCACGGTCTTCGCCAGGAACAAGTCCAGATTGCGCTGGTAGTGAACCTTGGCCTCATCAATCCTGCCCGGCTCCGTTTCCAGCATATCCATGACCTGCCGTTCGTGACTGGTCAGAACGCGGATCAACTTATCCCCGTCGTCGCACCCGATGCTTTGGCCGTTCGGCAGCGCTTGCGCCAACGGGCGGCACGATACGAGCATTTCAATCTCATTCTCGTCCGGTCGTTCTTCTTCTTGATGTCCTGTCATCATCTCGATTTCTCCCTTTCCTTGGTTACTGTCCCTTCGAAAATGCCCCTGAACCGTGGCGGCGTCGGGATGGCAACACCGCCACGATCCAAGGGGTTACTGCTCCGTCAATCCTACCAACCGCCGGTTGTGGCGTGGTGCCCAGAAACTACATGTGGGGCGCCAACCGCAAACGATGTATCACTTTGGATACCCCACCCAAATTCGTCATTATTCCAGACCCTTGGGTCATCGGCGTCCTGACGCTGTGTGGGTCGAGGGGCCTCGCCCTCCATGATGATGACAGCGCCGTACGGCTTGGTGCTGTCGACCAGGTACCAGTAATACTGCTGGGTGGACCGGAGGCGCTTGTCCACGACCACAATCTTACTGCCCTTGTAGATGTTGCCGAGTGCGGTGGCATTACCGCCGCCGAACACGACCTCTTTGCCGAGACCGTCGGTGGTGACGATGCGCTCATCAGCATCGAACAGCCGCCGCGCGGTGGTCTCGTTCTTGGGTCCGACAAGGCACACGTCAAACGAGATATCCGCCGGTTCGCCGTTCTCCAATGTGACGGCCATCGCGGTCTCTTCGGCCGTGCGTAGGTTGACCGAGTTCAAAGAATTCGTTGAGTAGTTCGACCACGTGCCCCCACTTATTGCATGGGGATGCGCGGTGTTCATGAGGGCCGTGCCGTCGTAGCAGGTGCCGTTGCCGTAGAGCGCCTGAATGGCGAACTTGTCATAGAAGTTCGGCATCGCCTTGAAGTAGTCCGACATGCGGCGCGCGATGGCCCCGCTCTTGTCGTACTGGATATCCTTGCGTTTGATCCACAGCGAACTTTCGTAGCTGTCCAAATCAACCGTGTAGGAATAGGCGCGCAAGAACTTCTCGATGCGCGGCCCAAGCCACTTCTGCATGACCGGTGTGGGTCCAAGCATGTCGATGCGAATATTCTGTGAATCGACGTTGATCGTTTTCGCATACGCCTTGGACGTATCGGTCTGTTCGGGAACGAACAAGTCGTCGAACAGATCGAGATAGTTCGTATTAGCGTTCCGATACGCAACGCTAATGTCCAGGTTAGTTGAGGCCGTGGTTGCGGGCATCTGTCATTCTCCTTATCGGTTGATCAGGTACCCGGTGCGAAGCGACCGTAATTGGCCACGTCAATCCAGCCCTTTGAGGTGCCTTGCAGTTCCACGAGAATGCCGACCGGGTTGCCGCGAGTCAGGAGTCCAATCACCTTGTCGGTGGCGTCTCCCGCCGCGTACAGGTACGATCCAACCTGCCCGACGGATACGCCGGTAAGGTCGCACAGCACCTCGCAGTTGTTGAAGTAGACGGCGGTGACGAGCGCGGCGGCCAGCGACGTCGCGTTGTTCTCGATCGCGATACCGACGGCGGCCATGGTGGTGCCGCTGACCGCAGTCATGGGCATCAACTTGTCCTGTGAGGCGTACTCCAAGGACAACCACTGCCCCTGAAACACCGTCTTCCCGGTGACGACCTGCTTCCGGTAATACTTGATGTTACCGGTGTTTCGCATTTCCAAACCTTTTGCGGCTGCTAACGGCATTTTAGTTGCTCCTTCTTGAAAGAATCTTCTCGATTGCCCGTTCGCGGGTGAACGACCCGGTACCCACCAAGTCACTCAGCCGCTGTTCTTCGTTCGGTGTGAGCGTCAACGTCTCGTCCGCTTTGCCCGGTACCTCGCGGGTAAGCTGCGTGACGCCAACGTGGCGCTGATGCTGGTACATGCGCTGCGCCGCTTCCGGGTTGTTCTTCAGCAACCAGATGGCGTCGGCACGTTCGGCAGGCAAGCACCGCTTCATCGCGATGAGTTCGTCCGCCTGCCGTTCGAAAGAGGCGTCGACCGCTGCGGTCTTCTCCGCTTCCAGCGCGTCCAGCCGTGCGTTGGTCGCCTCCGCGCGGGACAGCGCCATCTCCATGGTCCGCTTCAGCGCGTCGACGTCGCCGGACTCGGGCGCCGGTGCCGCCTCAACCGCAGGCACGACCGGAGCCGCCGCAGCTTGCACGGTGGCCGCAGCCGCCTCGGGGGGCTTCTGTTCGTCGGCGGGTTGCCCATCCTTCTCAGCATCGCCGCCAACCAGCTTCGCAATCTTCTCCAGCTGGTCCTGCATCGCGGCAACGACGGCGGTCTGGTCCAGTCCGGTCATCTCCGCGACCTGCTTGATGATCGAGGTCATATCCGCCGCGTTCTCTTCGGCCATCGCCACAACGGGCTCGGGCTTCGGGTCGGTCAGCGGCAGTTTTTCCTGAGTCTGTTCTGCCATGTCTATCCTCGTGAGTGTGATAGGAACCTGCCCGTCCAAGAACGGGTCTGACGTCACGGCGGCTTGGATGAGTTCCAACCCAACCGGGTTATCCGTTTTGCGGTCTGTCGCGTTCGGGTTGATGACCGGCGAGTTGTATTTGATTTCCCCGTCGCGGATATGCTGCGCCGCCTTGGCCGTGAACTCAGTCAGACCGTACAGCCCGTCGCCCTCGCCGAACCCATCGCCGCGTACCTCAAGGTCGTGGATGTAGCCGCTGGCAACCTTCTGGTGACCGGGCATGTTCTGGTTGAGGCTGTCGTGTTCGTAGTCGACCTTGATGGGATTGGTCCGCCGCGCGAAGTTCTGAATCATCTGGTCGAACGCGTCGCGACTGAACAGGATTTCACACTTGGGATGGCCACTCCAGCGACCGAACGGGGCGAGGTGGATCCACTGCCAGACGCCTTCCTTGATGAGTCCCTGCACGTTCTCCGGCGGCTTTATCGACTCGGACAGCGCGATAAGCGAGGCGAATCTGATACCGGTCCCGCCGCCATGAGACGCGGGTAGGTCGATGCTGTATGCCTGTGCTGGTTGCACCACGTTACTATATATTGTGTGTGGCAAGGCATTCACACTGTCAACGGTTTTCTCGACCTCGTCTCAGGTTCGGCGTGTATCCCCGCGATATCGTTGACGAAACGCGGGGTAAAAATAATACACAGATACCGTCTTTGGGTACTTGATTTTGTTGTCGATGCGCGCTTATACTTGGGCATGGGAGAGTCTGTTCCGAACCCGCGTAACTTCTGCGGCGGGAACTTCCAAGACTGGCTGGAGGTGATGCTTACCCCGTCATGCAACGGCCATTGCTCGTGGTGCGTCGAGAAGAACGGTTGGCACCCGAAGCACCACGCGTCCACCATGGACATCGTCAACACTGCGTGTGCCACGGGGAAGGCGAACGTCATCCTGTTGGGCGGTGAGCCGACCCTACGCGAGGACCTGTCCACGATAGTAAGCGCTCTTTCGCGTCGGGGGCGTAGGGTTTGGGTCACCACGAACGGGGGCAAGCTGTCGCCATCTTATGTGCGAAGTCACCTAACTGGTGTGGCGGGTGTCAACATATCGATCCACGACTACTCCATGGAACGTAACCGAGATATCACGGGGATACGCATCGAAGGTCTAAGCGCATCGGTGGCAGCGCTTCGCGAACAAGGCGCTGCGGTTCGCTTCAACTGCAACTGTATCGCAGGCAACATCGGCACGTCAGACGAGATGCATAAGTATATCTGTTGGGCTAAATCCACGGGCGCAGGGTCGGTTCGCTTCGCGGAACTCAAGGACGACCGGGGCGGATTTGTCGACCTCGCTAAAACGTGGGAATACGCATATGGGCTGAATGGAGATCCGTTCGCAAAAGGGTGCAATCAAGACGCGGTTATCGCTGGCCTCCCTGTGAACTTCAGGCAGATGTGCGGACTTCAGACGCCTATGCGGCCGAAGCCCGTCAACCCACGGCAGCATCTAAAGCAGGTTTTATACTACGACGGCAAAGTATATGACGGATGGCAACTAAAAAGAAGGGACCACGTTATGACAGATAAGGAACTAGCCAAACTCCTACGCAGCGTCGAGAACGGCGATGTCACGTCAGAGGAAGCGTACGCGGCGATAAAGGGTACACCGCAGGACGACGGGCTTACCGAAGAAAGGGTCCGGAAGATAGCGCGAGAGGAAAGAGGCGGTGCCAGTAGTTCGGGATGTTCCTACTGACATGAAAAACGCCAACGCCTACGTCCTCCCCGTGCGCCTGACCGTGCAAGAACGCGAGTCGGTAACCGCCGCCGCCCGTGCCGCCTCCATGTCCACCCACGCCTACATGCGCATCGCGGTGCTGAGTCTCGCGGGGGTGAGTGAGTTGCCGGAGCAGTTGCGGGGGCGGGAGAAGTCGTTGAGCGATGCGCTGTGCTGCAATGAAACGGTCAGCGCGCCGAGTGGTTCCGTGTCCGCCACGCGTGCGCGGTTGGAGCAGTACGAACCTAGCAGGAAGGGAGACTGACGTGGCCAACGACCTAAACATCCAACTCGACTATACCGACGTGTGGGCGCTGTTCGCGGTAGCAAGGGCAACGGAGCCCACACTGAATCCCGGGAGTGTTGCGCGGTACGCCACCAAACTCGCGGACGAATGGGAGCGCATCAGGGACGAACGAATCGAAAAGGGACTGAACGCTATACAGGAATAGCCGCGACCGATGCGCGGCGGGAAAGGATGGATGGGATGGACGAGGACTCTAGGGAAAAGGTTCACGGTTGGGTGTTCATGGTAGCGCTTGTGATCGTCGCGACCGCTATCTTTGTCGTAGGGTTCAACGCAGAATACGGTGACATCAATAAGTATGCATTCGGGCCGAAGGGGGTGATGCTGCGACTGGAAAGCACATGCGCCGCATCGTGCGCTAAGATCAACGCGGAGACCGAGGGGTGGGACCGGAACTCATGCTACTGTCTCGACGCGAGTGGATGCCGTACCGTATTCGATTGCCCCGATGCGGCTAGTCGGCATATGCCATGGCGGCGACCACGGACTGTTGGCATTTGCACTGGTGTCAGTTCGCCCTAACCCATCCGCTCCGCAACCATCCCGCTCGGCGACTTGTCGAAGCCGCTGTCGGCGACGAACCCAGCCGGGGCGGCGTTGGATACTTTGTCGCCGGGTGCGAGAGTGTACGACGTCATACTACATCTGCACCTAAATCCGTTCGGAGGATATATTTCCTGTATGGCTGGGTCGTCCGCCCTGAATATCATCCCATCCAGCACCGCGTGTTCTGGCCTCACCCGCGAGTCCTGCACCGTCCGATACTGCACGTAAGGCCGTTCCTCGATAACATCCGGGTCCGTCAACATGCGCTGCCGCCCCGCGCCGTACGCGGTCGCAACGTTGGTCCGAAACACGTTGTCCAGATACGACGGGTTCGTCTCGCTTACCCCAAGGTCCGACAGGAACCCTTGAAAGTCCGCGATGTATTGCCGCACGTCGCGACCCTGTTCAAGCGCTTCGATTATCTTCGCCTTCGACCGCGACCGGATGAACTCCAGGAACAGCTTACGGGCATCGGCGCTGCGGTTGCTGTACTCGCGCAGGACCGATAAGAACTCCTTTTCACGCGGGATGGGCAGGGTCCGGTACTGTTCAATCGCCTCGGTGAACGGTAGTTGAAGGAACGGCAGCGGTTCCCCTGCTTGGAATAGCCAAAGCTGACCGTGCGCGCGGGTTAGCTTGATGGTCTCGGTTTCGTACACGGACGCCATGAGTTGCCCACCCATCTCGGCCATGACCTGCGGACGGGTTATCATGTCGCCCAGCGTGTCGCTATCCGCGTTGGCCTCCACCCACTCGTCCAGCGCTGTTTCGTAATCATCCCCTGCCACGTCGATACGGTTGGCGAGGTCATCCAGAAACGGTTGCAGCGTCTCGACCGCCTGTACCGTGCTTTTGACTACGAGCTCGCCGGGCCGTCCTACTCGCCGGACAGCGCCTTCGCGATCGGACTCCGACATGGCCTGGACGTCGGCGTAATCCTTGACGTTCCCGGTCCAGATGCCGGGGCTTTCCCGGCTTGGGCTTTTGGGCCTACGCCGCCACCTCCTGCTTCGTACTGCGCTGCATTGACCATGGCGTTTGTCTGTAGTCCAGACTCGCCATCGGTCGGTGGCGTGAACCCCTTGCCCACGTCGCCCATTATCCTCTCGGCTTGCTGTTCGTCGATCGGAAACGCGGCTAGCATTATCTGGATGCCCGTGTCGCGCGGCATCGCACCCGTGCCCACGTTCTCGATGACCTGCATCAGCGCTGTAACCTGCGCGCCGTTCAGACTTGACGACGGGTCCACGCTGGCCTCGGTGGCTTCAGGCGGGTGCTCTGCCGGTCCCGTTACATCGTCCTCGACGGGTTCGCCTTCAACGGTGGTATCGTCCTGTTCCGCCTCCGCGGTCGGCCCGGTCTGTTCCTTCGTGCTGACCTCCGGCATCCGTTCTTCTTTGGCATCGCCGCCGAACACGTACTCCGGAATCGCGGGAATCGTGTAGCCGAACAGGTGATAGTTCAGGCGGCACAGCGGTTCGAGGATGTGGTCCCTGATATCCGCCGCCAGCCGCTTGCCGTCCGCAACCGTGCGCGGGTCCAGCGTGGCCTCGATGCGGCTGTCCACTGCGGACTGGCTGCCGTGCGCGCCGGGTGTGACGATGTCTTCGGCGCCCAGTATCAGCTTGGTTTGCAGGCTATCGGCGAGTTCGATGGCCTTGGTGTACACCGCACCGTCGCCGATGGACGCGCCCTGTAGCGCTTCGACTTTGGTGCCCTCACGAAACGCGCCGACCGTGTCGTAACTCATGTTCTCGAGTTTGGTCAGCAACTCGTCCATGACGCCTGCCTTGGCCTCGTTCGGCACAACGCCGTAGATGAACGGGGTGCCCGTGGTCTCGACCCCATGCGCGTAAAACTTCTGGTACCACATCTTGTACAGCCACGGCCACGCGCATCCGCGGAGGTACCCCGCCTTGCCCGGATAGCTGCCCTCGTTCGTGGTGATGTGCGTCATCCAGTTGTCGTGTATCAGTTCCTCGCCGTAACCGTCCTCGCCCGACCGCGTTCCTTGATCGTAGAAGCGCAAGTCCCACTCGGTGCCGTACCTGAAGCGGTGCGGGTGCGCGAAACGGAAGTGGTCGATAATCAACGCGTTCAGGTACCGGTCAGGTTCCCATGCCGTTTCCGATGCGGAGTAGCCACGCCCCAAAGCGCCAAGGAACCACGACACGTATTCGTCCCACTTCTCCATGCCGTCAATCACGTCTCGGCAGAAGTCGGCAGCCTGTACCGCGTAACTATCCGCGCGGGGGTTGCGACTGGAACCGGGGACGATTGCTTGCGGGGCTTGGACCACCCTGTTGCGCCGCGTCTCGTCCAGCGCACGGAGGTGCGTATCGGTCTCCAGCATGTACTCGCAGAAGTCCGCCCAACGTCCGAGTATGCCCTGTTCACCCGCTTCGGTCAGGATGTTGGTCAGGGTCGCGGGGGTCATCTCGCCGAACTTGTGGTTGCTGCGCCACCGTTCGGTTGATGTTAGCTTTGACTGGTATGCGAATCGTTCAGGTTGGATGATATGGGGGCGGTCCTCGGATCGCTTGATGGTCACATCGACATCGGGCATGGGCGCTCCTATAGGTGTGCTTATTTTACACCGTATGGGAGGGCGCGGGAATTGTCAAGATGGGGCAGCCTTCATGGATACGGTCGCCTCTATGGGTCCGTTGTACGTCGACGCGTTGTTTGTCACCATGACGCGGCACCACGCACGGCCGCTGAAGTCCGACGCGTCAAGGATAAGGTTGGGGCCGTCGCACTGATTGGACACCACCGTCTTATAACTGCCGTCGGGCTGCATCTCCTGAAGCTCCACGGTGAAGTCCCGCGACGTGTCAAACGCGAACGGACTGCACGGGGCGTACTTCAACACCGTGGGCCGTCCCCGTCCCATGTCAAAGAACCGCTTGGAGTCGAACCACCGCGCGAACCACGCGACGCAAGCCGGGCTGGACAGCGCGACGGCACCGGCTGCACCTCCACGGAGGAACGCGCGTCTGCTTGTCTCGTTGCCCATGTCACCACCTCAAACACGTCTCGTGAGCATGGCCGCACCGGCACTGCTCGTCAACACCGTGGAAGTCTCGGCACTGACTCTGGACGATATCCTGAACGGTCCACTCCAACGCCATACGGTCGGCGCAATACTTGATCGGTTGACTTGTGTCGGTGTGGCACTCTTCGGCACACCCGCAGTGCCACAGGTTGCCCAGAGATCCAGAGTCGACCACAGGCACGGCGGCGTCATGCGCTGCCTCGTATTCCTCGTCGGACACGCGCCGGTCGGTGGATAGGCACCCCAGCATAAGCAGGGCGATTAGGGTTGGTAGGTGGCGGGTCATTTATCTTCCTCCCATAGGTTGCACCCAAACGTCTCCCGTGTCCGGAGCGCGGCGAAGTAGTCGGAGCCGTCTGCCACCATAGCCATCGGCATCGGGTCTGGGGTTTCCGCCGATGAGTGGTAGACGTCGATGTGAGGCACCGCACCGCACACGGCAACCCCAAACTTCTCGCGCACCATGGCAGCGTCTTGGCTATCGTTGTCGTTTCGGACATCGCCCCAATGCTTGCACGTGCCGCAGGTTATCGGCGTGGGTCGCTTCTCGGTTTGAGCCCACCTATACCCGCATTCAACGCACAGATGGTCGTTCGGGTCCGTGCCGTCGTTGCGCAACCCCATGCAGGTCGCTTCCAGTTTCGTACCACCGCATTCGGGACACCACATCACACCCTCCCAATCGCAAACAAACAAGTCCGCTGAGTATACGGTGCCACCTCATTCCAAACATCGCACACCGTCAAACCCGCCGCCTCCATGCACAGTCTAAGCGATTTGGCGGTGAATATCCAGAGATGCGCGTAATGATATTCCAGCGCCACATCGCCGTTCAGCGGGTGGTCGTAGTCGGGTACCTCTAGCCAGATGCGGCCGTCCTTCTCCAGCCACGTGCCGAGTTTGCGCAGGACCGCCACGGGGTCGCGGAGGTGTTCTAGGACGTGGAAGGCGGTGACCATGCTGAACCGTATGTGCCACATTTGAATGTCACCATCAGACATAACGCCCGTGGGTCGCGGTTCGTTCCAGTGCTCCACGGATGAGTGGAGTATATCCACGTCGCGTTCGTCATCGTATAGGTCGTATATCCGGTTTACGCTGCCGTCGACGTACTGCGCACACGGTTCGATGCCTCGCGAGAAGTACCTATCACTGGTCTGCAGTACGAAGTCACCAACGCCGCACCCAACGTCCACCACGTCACCAGACTGCGGCAACGCATGCACAAACGTATTATCATACGGTTCCCCCGTAAACGGTTCCCGCCATATGCCGCGACTACTCAGAATCGACACGCGCCAGTCCGCCATGGCTCTGCTGTACTTCTGGAACTCCGCGTTATCGGGCGGAACAGGGCGATACTCGTGCTGGTAGTAGTGGTCGAGTTCTTCTTGGGTTGGCAGCGGGTCGCGGTAGGCTAGGCCGCAGTCGGTGCAGCGCAACACGCCGTCGAGTTCGCGTCCTTGGTGTGGCCCGTTCTCGTCGTTGAAGATATGCACCAACGCCGTATCAGGGCTTTCGCAGATGGGGCAGGTCATTAGTACCACGCCCCCGTTCGCTTCGCCTCATGCACGAACGCGACGTGTTTCTTGGCGTGCTTGCGGCATGCGGTGTATTCGTACCTCTCGCCGTCTGCGTGAAACATCGTGTAGGTTGCCGCTTTGACCCCGCACGCATCCATCGATGCACACGTGACGCCCATCGTCTTATTGGCATCGTACCACTGCACGTACAGCCGCGACACTGGCATAGCGCACTTCAGTTTTGCATTCCCATCCATCCCAAATCTCCCTTCAATTAACCCCCCAAACCTCCGCATCCGGTTCCGCTATCCACCCAAGCGCATAGGCCATCCTCAGCTTGGTATGCGCTGGCATTATCTGCAACTGCTTCGCGATGTCCTGCGCCCCCGTGTGTCCGCAATGCCCGTGCTTCGCGCTGCACCGGTAGCACAGCGGCGCGTCGCAAAAGAAGCAGGTGCTGTGATGGTCGACGGGGGTTCCGCATCGGTGGCATTGGGTCACTGGTCCCACTCCGATCCCCCCACCGCCCTGTCCACGCCGTCCAGTAGCATCTCCATATGCTTCGACACTATCACGGTTATGTCGTCAATGGTAATATCGTGCGGGTCTATCAGGCGGCGCAGCACTTCTTCGGCGCATCGGTACGAGGTCAGCGCAACGTCTTCGTCGGTTATGTCGTGGCCTTCGGTGGGGTGGGGGCAGGTCACTTGCGGTTCCTCCACTCTTCAGCCTCGCGTCTGTTCTTTGCTAGTTGTTCGCGGTTCTCGTGCTGCCACCGTTTCGCGCGGTCGGGGAACATATCATCCACGGGCATGTCGTCCATGACCACGTAGATATGCTGGTCCCAGTGCGCCAACTGCCCCGCGTCGGACTCGCTGTCGTGCATGCCCTTGAACCCGTTGGCGCGGCGCAATAGTTCGTCGCGTACCTGTTCGCGCATGTCACCCGCTGGGTCGCACTCGAACTCAACCACACGATAAACATCCCAAGGGCCTTCATCGAATTCGGCGGTGTGCGTCAGTAGCAGTTTGATAGTAGCCATCACTTCACCAGCTTCAGTGTGGGTTTCTTGATGCTGTACGTATACGGTCGCACCATCTTGATGTCGCGGCCACCTACCCACTCCTCAACGCTCTGCGGTGGCGGGGCGCTGCGGTACTCACCCCAAATTCTCTCCATCGCGTCCAGCCACTTGTCACGGTGTGCGTCGTATCCATGCCGCCGCCCTATCCGATACCCGAACCAATGCCCCGCCATGTAGGCGACGGTTGCGGCTATGCCTAGTAGGAGGTGGGTCATGGCTTCACCTCGCGTATGGGGAATCGGTGCGTTGTCCCGTGTTCATAGACCTTGCCTGTCTCTGGGTTCGTCTCTATGACGCCTTCCTTCACCGCCTCGATCTCCACCGGGTGGATGCATGGGCAGACATAGTTCGGATACACGGTGTGCCCACCGTTGAAACCCACCCCATGCTCGCTGCGCAGCAGTCCGTCCCCAGCGCACAGCGGGCACCCCTCGTCCACAACCAGAAAGCGCATCACCCACCCCCTTCGTACTTGGCTTTGAGGCGTTCGTACTCTTCGCGGTCTTTTCTCTCGTGGTGCTGGTCACGCTCAGCGATGGCGCGGCGCTTCCAGTCCCCCTTCCACGTATCTGCCGTTTCGTCGTCGTGCCAGTCCAATGGGAACTCTTCGCCCACTAGATACACATCTTTTACTTCCCAAGCCAAATGGCTATACCTAGGACGGTCCCATCCTTGGCCCGTGTCGGCGAGCTTATCGATACCAGCCTTGACTTGCGGCCCCACTTCTTTGTCGGGGTCGATGTCGATTTCGAACACATTGTACTCGTCAACGTTCTGATCACAGCACTCGCCGACGTGCGTCAGTATCACCTTGCGCTTCATCCCTCTATCCTCCCTTCACCGACCCCATCTCATCTTCCCTCGCGGCCGGTCCCTTCTATCCCGATCGCGTTCGTCGCCGAACAGTCCTGCCGTGGTGCGGCGGGTGCCGGTGTGAACCTCTGGGGCCATCATCCCACCAGTCAACTCCATGTACCCGCGCGACGTTCCATCAACTATATCCTTTTTGCGTCCCTCTGGGAAGGACTCCCACTCGTTGAAAAACGCATCGTTCCAATCCCCGCGCAAGACCATGACGGGTTCGCCCAGTTTGTACCCGTTCTCACACGCGCTACTGAACGGACTGGCATAGGTTATCTTGTCCTTCGCCGCGACCTCGAACCGGCAGGCGTACCCCTGCATCGACCGGGCATAGAACGCCGCCTGACTCTTTCCGGCCTGCCCAGGGTCTTGCCACATCGCCACGGTACACTGCGCCCCGTCACTGATAGCGGTATTCTTGACCGTGCTTTCAATCTCGCCGGGGCTGCCCAGCATGTGAACGAGGTCCAACACCATCAGCCGCCCGTTGGATAGCCGCCCGATTTTCACGCCAGCGGTGGCGGCGGGGTCAGGGTTGGACGCGGATACTTGCGAGGCGGCCAAGTCCCATCCGCGCGCGACCCGTTCCACGGCCATCGGCGGGGCATCCACAATGTCCACCCAGCCGCGCTTGAAGTACAGCCCAGCGGCGGGACGGATGTTCCAGTTGCCTCGCCCCCTCTCGCGTTCGACCGTGTCCAGCGCCAGGATGCGCGACTTGTATCCGGGGTCTTTCTCGTTCAGCGACGGGTTATCCTCCAACCGCGCATGGATGAACGTGAAACTCTTGGGGTCCATTTCGTTGGCGGGGTGCGTGACCTTGAACGACTCCGCGCTGTCTGCCCACGCCAACTCGTCCCCATCTCGGATGAACCAGCGAATCACCCCGCTGCGTTCCGGTATCGCGTGCCCCGTCTTGTCGTCAATCCACCAGTCAATCATGCGGCGGACGAAGCTGTCAGGGTCGGGGTTACACGTGGCGCGGATGTAGGGCCGGACACCACAGGTCGATCCGGCGCGGGAGTACAGGTACCAGAACTGCGATTCGCTG
>PJEL010000367.1_pt1 | contig 53708 bp, 47 predicted proteins | sample 1853271 | NCBI WGS metagenome assembly PJEL01 (sample SAMN08108733, study PRJNA415343) | Invertebrate metagenome, whole genome shotgun sequencing project. | host: Globobulimina | place: Sweden: Gullmar Fjord | collected 2015-08
TTTGTTAAGCCTTTCAGCTGAACAAATCTAGCGAAACAACGCGCACCATTGCCACATTGAGCAACTTCGGTACCGTCTGAATTAAATATCCGATAATGAAAGTCTAAATCTGGGTCATAAGGAGGCTCAACCATTAGTAGCTGGTCAAAACCAATTCCAAAATTTCTATTCGCTAGCGCTTTAATTTGATCTTTAGACAAAAATACATTTTGCGTCACGGCGTCTACCACCATGAAATCATTACCTAAACCATGCATTTTTGTAAAATTTAACAACATTTTATTTCCCAAATTAATCGGTGATTACCGACTCACCATGCCACAAGGACTCAATGGTTTCACGTTTTCTAATTAAATGAACGTTTTGATCATCTACCATGACTTCCGCAGCTCTTGGACGAGAGTTATAATTACTGCTCATTGTAAAGCCGTAAGCCCCCGCTGAACGCACGGCTAAAATATCTCCAGCCATTACCGACAACTCTCTGTCTTTACCAAGGAAGTCGCCAGTTTCACAAACTGGGCCAACCACGTCATAACTTTTAACCGGTAGGTCTTGCTGGTGAATAGGTTCAATTTTTTGCCACGCTGAATAGAGCGCAGGTCTAATTAAATCATTCATTGCAGCATCAACTATACAAAAGTTCTTGTCCGCGTTTTGCTTTAAATACTCTACTTTGGTTAACAAGATCCCTGCGTTGGCCATAATGGCACGGCCAGGTTCAAAAATAATAGTTAAGTTAGGGTAAGCCTTTAACTTGGACATAAGAGCGGCAGTATATTCACTTGGATGAGGCGGCGCTTCACCGTTGTAAGGAACGCCCAAACCACCACCTAAATCTAGATGGCTTAATTCAATACCTTTACTTTGCAATTTACCAATAAGGTCAATTAGCGCATCAAGTGCATCTAAAAACGGAGCAATCTCAGTAAGCTGCGAGCCAATGTGACAATCCACACCTTGCACACTTAATGATGGCTGTTGGTTTGCCCATTCAAAGAGTGAAATTGCTTGCTCTAATTCAATACCAAATTTGTTTTCTTTAAGTCCTGTAGAAATGTACGGGTGAGTACCAGCATCAACGTTAGGATTTACTCGGATAGAAATAGGCGCCACTTTATTTTGTTCTTTGGCGACTGCAGCAATCCGTTTTAGCTCAGCTTCTGACTCTACGTTAAAACACTTGATGCCTACGTTTAATGCGTACTTAATTTCTTCTACGGTTTTACCAACGCCTGAAAATACAACTTTACTTGCTTCGCCACCGGCGTGCAGGACTCTTGCTAATTCGCCACCAGAAACAATATCAAAACCAGAGCCCATTTTTGCAAGTACGTTTAAAACCGCAATGTTTGAGTTCGCTTTTACGGCATAACAAATTAAATGAGGGTAACCTTTCATCGCATCATCAAATGCCAAATAATGGCGTTCAATTGTTGATTTTGAGTAGACAAAACAGGGCGTTCCAAACTGCTCAGCAATGTGCTGACAATCTACGTTTTCGGCAAGAAGGCGACGGTTGGTAAAGTTAAAATAATCCACTGTACTAAGCTCTATCTTTTATAAGTTCTTGTTTTATTAATCGGTTATACTTTTTATTTAGTATATATACCAAAACCGATTAAGGGTTTTATTGGGTTGAAGTTACCGGTTTACTTGCAGTAGACGGTTGTTCTTTTTCTTCAGCCTTTGATTCTACTGGCTTCTCCGGTTTATCGCCGGGTAAATACAACGGACCTTTTTGTCCACAGGCCGTTATTGAGCCAGCTAAAAATAACACGGCAATAAGAGGCGAGACGTTGAAAATGCGGGATTTAAGTCGACTAGTCATGTTTTTACTGTATCTATTTTAATTGCCGCCTATAATCGCATCATAATCCGTAAATGCAATAGGAAACTACTATGAATGACAGCCAATATCATCAATTAGCCGACGACCTTTTAAATCAACTTCAAGACAACATTGACGAAATTGATTTTGATTTAGATTACGAGACGGCCGGCGGCATTTTAGAAGTGATTTTTCCAAATGGCACAAAAATCATTATCAACAAACAAGCGCCTCTTCATCAAATTTGGGTAGCCACTAAATTTAACGGTCATCACTTTGAATATAAAGATGGCGTATGGATAGATAATCGTACCGACGTAGAGCTGTTCACACTATTAAATGACGCTGGCACTAAACAAGCTGGCACCGCCATTTCTTTTAGTTAATCGCAGTTAGGATATCAACAGCATGGTTTTTAACGGTACTGATAATTATATTGTTTCAGAACAACTTCGCTTAGCGGTAAACGCTGCTATTACGCTTGAGAAGCCACTTTTAATTAAAGGTGAGCCTGGAACGGGTAAAACCCAGTTGGCTGAAGAGTTAGCAAAAGCACTCGATACTGAACTTATTCAATGGCATATAAAGTCCACCACTAAAGCTCAACAAGGCTTATACGAGTACGATGCCGTTTCACGATTAAGAGACAGCCAACTTGGCGACGAGCGTGTGCATAACATTGGCAACTACATTGTAAAAGGTAAAATGTGGCAAGCTTTTGAAGCTGATAAACGCCCTATTTTGCTAATTGATGAAATAGATAAAGCCGATATTGAGTTTCCAAATGACTTGCTTCAAGAGCTCGATAAAATGGAATTCTTTGTTTATGAAACTCAACAACAAGTTGCTGCTAAACAAAGACCAATTGTGATCATTACCTCAAATAACGAAAAAGAGTTACCGGATGCATTTCTGCGTCGTTGCTTTTTCCACTACATCCAATTTCCAACTCGTGAAGAAATGGAAAAAATCATTGATGTTCATCACCCAGACGTTAAAGCCACTTTGCTTCGCGAAGCACTAGAAGTATTTTTTGATTTGCGTGAATTAAATGGTCTAAAGAAAAAGCCGTCAACATCAGAATTGATTGATTGGTTAAAACTGTTAATTGCCGACGACGTATCACAAGAAGTGTTACTAGATAAAGATAAAAGCGTGGTGCCTTTATTTGGCGCGTTGCTTAAAAATGAGCAAGACGTACAGTTATTAGAAAAACTGGCCTTTATGAGCAGAAGAAAAAGCTAAGCTATGTTCATCGATTTTTTTCTAACGCTAAAAAAGTATAAGGTCCCAACATCTTTAAAAGAGCTGTTGGACTTAATTGAAGCGGTAAAAAAGGGTGTTATTTTTGCCAATGTTGAAGAGTTCTATCATCTTTCAAGGTTGATCCTAGTAAAAGACGAAATCCACTATGACCGTTTCGATCGTGCTTTTGCCGACTACTTTGAAGGCGTGCAAAACATTGATTTAAGCGAACACATCATTCCTGAAGATTGGCTTAGAAAAGAGTTTGAAAAGCAATTAAGCGATGAAGACAAAGCTAAACTGAAGTCTTTAGGTGGTCTGGATCAACTGATGGACACCTTGAAAGAACGCTTAAAAGAACAGCAAGAGCGTCATGCCGGTGGTAACAAATGGGTTGGTACTGGTGGCACATCGCCTTTTGGCGCCTACGGGTACAATCCAGAAGGTGTGCGCATAGGCCAACACGAAAGTCGTCATCGTAAAGCCGTTAAAGTTTGGGATAAACGTGAATTCCAAAACCTTGATAAAGACAACGCCCTTGGCTCAAGAAACATCAAATTAGCCTTAAAGAAACTGCGTAAATTTGCCCGTACAGGCAATAGTGAAACACTAGATATAAAACAAACCATAAGAGCCACCGCTAACAATGCCGGTTACTTAGATATAAAAACCCAACCTGAACGACACAATGCAGTGAATGTGTTGATGTTTTTTGACGTTGGTGGATCTATGGACGATTATATTCATATCTGCGAAGAACTTTTTGCAGCGGCGCACGGTGAATTTAAACATTTAGAGTTCTTTTATTTTCACAACTGTCTCTATGAACAAGTTTGGAAAGATAACGCCAGACGTTATGACAAAGGCCTAGATGTAGACGAATTAATTAGGACTTACGGCAGTAATTACAAAGTCATTTTTGTTGGTGATGCCACTATGGGTCCTTATGAAATCATGATGCCTGGAGGTTCCGTAGAACACTGGAATGAAAAGTCTGGTGCCGACTGGATGAACAAAGTACTTAATCATTTTGACAAAGTTGCATGGTTAAACCCACAAGAAGAGCAACATTGGTCGTTTTACGCCTCTATTGGTTTAATGAGGCAACTCGTTAAAGATCAGATGTTTCCATTGACGGTAGATGGAATTGGTCGAGCAATTAAACATTTAAGTTAGGGATTCTTTATGAATAACAAAAATAATGTGACATCGACTCGCATAGCTGGCTTTTTTATTGGGCTCTTTGCCCTACTAGGCTCTACTCATTTAATCGCGAATGAGACTGGCCAATTATCTAATAAGTTTATTCAGCGAGCGGTATTAACCACTGAGGTGACTGATCGCGAACCGGTAGATAATCTTAACGCCACAGCTATTGATGAAAATACTGCTAAAGTTTACTTTTTTACGGAAGTAACCGACTTATCAGGGCAAAGCATCACTCACCGCTGGTCTTTGGATGGTAAAGTACAGGCCGAGGTTTCGCTAAATATTGGTTCAAATAGATGGCGTACTTACTCAAGTAAAAATTTAGTGCCAATCCTAAAAGGCACTTGGTTGGTCGAGGCGGTTGATGAGCAAAACCGAGTAATCGCGAGCACAACCTTTACCTATTAATCCACACTTTATTATTTAGAAGTGTCGCTAAAACTGGTAGTCTTAGCGACACTTTCTTATGTTAATCCAACCGTTAGTAGTTATTTTATGACCCAGACTTCTGTAACCGAAATTCGAATCGCCACCCGTGAAAGCGCGTTAGCCATGTGGCAAGCTTATTATGTAAAAGCGCAGCTTGAATCTGCTCATCCTTCGGTTAATGTTGTATTAGTGCCGATGACCACTAAAGGCGACCAAATTTTAGATACTCCTTTGGCAAAAATTGGTGGCAAAGCCCTGTTTGTTAAAGAGCTAGAAGTAGCGATGTTGGAAGATCGTGCAGACATTGCTGTTCACTCAATGAAAGACGTGCCTGTAGAGTTCCCCGACGGACTTATGCTAAACACAATTTGCGAACGAGAAGACCCTCGTGATGCGTTTGTAAGTAACCACCATGCTAACTTTGATGAATTACCTGAAGGTGCGGTAGTAGGAACGTCGTCGTTACGCCGCCAATGTCAATTAAAGTCATTACGTCCAGACCTTGTTATTAAAGACTTAAGAGGCAATGTTAATACGCGTTTACGTAAGCTTGATGAAGGTCAGTACGACGCCATTATTTTAGCAGCCGCCGGTTTAATTCGATTAGAAATGCCTGAGCGTATTAAACAGTATTTACCTACAGAGTTATTGCTTCCTGCTAACGGGCAAGGTGCCGTAGGTATTGAATGTCGAAGTAATGACACAGAAATTAAACAATTGTTAGCGGCACTTGAAGATGCACCAACACGAGCAAGAGTTTTGGCTGAACGTGCCATGAACCGCGGACTTGAAGGTGGCTGTCAGGTACCAATTGGTAGCTATGCAGAAATAGAGGGCGATACCATTTCGCTGAGAGGCCTAGTGGGTAGCTTAGACGGTAAAACCATTATTCGTGATTCCATTGAAGGTCCTGTGTCTAACGCCGAAGCATTAGGTGCTGAACTTGCCAACAAATTATTAGCGCAAGGGGCTGACGTAATTTTGAAAGCCGTTTACGCCGAAGGTTAGTGAATGAGCTCACAAGACGAGCAACCTCAATCTATTCAGTTACTAAATACTCGCCCTACTCCAATGGGCGAGGAACTGACTGTTTTACTTGATGAATCTAACATTTCATCAATCCATAGCCCGGCTATATCCATTGAACCTACACCGCAACCTTCAGTTATTTTTAATACGTTACTATCATCAAACACCCTGTTTATTTTCGTTAGTAAAAATGCGGTTAAGCAGTTTTTTGAGGCTATTAGCCAATACCCAGAGTTATTAAACGCAGCTAAAAGTCACCAACAACTGTTTGCGGTAGGTGAAGGCACAGCGGAGTACCTAGCTCAGTTATTAACAATTCCAAAAACAAATATCCATTACCCACTTCAAAGTGACAGCGACGGCTTGTTAGCCATGGCTCCATTTAATCATGCCAATAGAATGCAAAGCGTGATTATTGTTAAAGGTAATGATGGCCGTGAGCTGATTAAAGACACTTTAATTGAAAAAGGATTTGACGTAAGCGAGTGGTCACTTTACAAACGAATCCCGAATGATCTTAAAGCTTTGCCTGTGCCTTGGACAGACATTCAAACACTATTGGCCACCAGCACTGATATTGCTAACGCACTGGTAAATGGATTGCAGCTAGCTCTAGATAAGAGTACGCATGGGGAGCTAAATGATCCGGAGAACTTCCCCCAATATTTAAATAAATGGCAATGGCTAGTTTTTAGCCCTCGAATAAAGGTATATTTACAGACAAAGGGAATTGATGATTCTCGTATTATTATCTGTGAACAAATGAACAATTCTTCTATTATCAATAGTATCCAACGATTGGCGAAGTGAGACGATTATGGCGCAAGGCAAGGACAATAAAACACCTAAAGCGGGTGCAGACTCAAAAGTAGAAAAGAACACTCAGTCTGACGTGAGCAATGAGCAGAACAAAGAGCAGAACAAAGAGCAGAACAAAGAGCAGAACAAAGAGAAGAGCAAAGCCGATCAAAAAACCGCAAAGGCCAACGCTGAAATAGAAAAGCTAGAAGCAGAATTAAAAGCTCAGGCAGCGTTATCAGAAGCAACTTCAAAGCCTACGCCTTCAAGACAAGAGACAAAGCCATCAAGCTCTAAGCCAGACGTGAAGCCAAGCTCAGGTTCAAGCTCAACACACAATACTTCATCTCGTGTACCGGCAAACAAAACTAAAAAACCATTTAGTTGGTTAGCTTTATTTGCATTCCTATTTAGCCTTGTTGCAGTATCCGGTGTCGCATATTTATGGTGGCAAGCTCAGCAATTTACGCAAACACAACAAAAAGACCTAGAGCAAACAAAAACGCTTGCGGAACAAAGCTATCAACAAACTCGAAATACGTTGCAAAACGTTCAAGATAACTTGGCGCAGTTGCAACTGAATCAACAGCGTGGCAATGACTTTGTGCTTAATACTCAGCAAAGTTTGCAAAGCCTTAATAATCGAATTAAAGAATTAGGCCAAAGCCAACCAAATACATGGCTCGCAGCGGAAAGTTTATACTTGGTTAACTTAGCAGAGCACCGCTTATTGATCGAAAAAGACACAGCGACGGCTGTACAATTGTTATTAGCTGCCAACGTAAGACTAGTGGCAATGCAAGATCCAAGTGTGTTTTACATTCGCACTGCGATTAGTGAAGACATTGCGGTTTTAAATAGCATTGTTCAACCTGATACAGAGTCTTCATTTTTAGCGATATCTGGCGTTATAAGCCAGTTAGAAACTTTACCTTTAGCTCGAAAATACACACCAGATCCTGTCGCTAATGAAAGCAAACCACAAGTTTCGGAAGACATCAGTGACTGGAAGCAAAACCTAGCAAATAGCGTTGAGCGATTTATGGGTAACTTTGTCACCATTACTCGTCGAGATACGCCAATTGAGCCTGAACTACCGCCTAAACAACAATGGTTTGTTAGAGCTAATGTTACGAGTCAGTTATTGGCAGCGCAAAACGCGAGTCTAAATTACAAACAAAAAATTTATCAAACCAGTATTGATCAGTCTTTAACTTGGTTACGCCAATATTTTGATTTATCTAGCCCAGCGGTTATTTCAGCAATTACCACACTTGAAGCAATTCAAAACAAACAAGTTGAATTGCAGCTACCTGCAGGTTTAACAACACAACCTATTTTAAAAGCTTACGTTGCACAACAACTAAATCTACAAAGCATCACGGAGGCCGGCAATGAATAGTTGGCTAAAAAAACTGCTGGTGCTAGCACTCATTGTTTGTGCATTTCTTTTTGCGTCGAGCCTAACTGGCGAACAAGGCTACGTTTTAATCTCGTTTGCTAACTGGACTATTGAAGGCTCTGTCTTTCAAGTTATCGCGGCATTGATCATTATCGCTGTCGCAATTTACGTTGTGGTTAAGCTGATTCAATATCTATTTTTAATGTTAATTTGGCCCAGTAAGTGGTGGCAAAAGTTTCATGCAAAAAAGAGCACCAGTTTTTATCAAAATGGCTTAAACCTTATGTCATTAGGTCAATGGGATTTAGCTGCGGAGGAATTTTTAAAAGTTCGTCGCACCGACCGAATTGAATCTGCAAAAGCATTGAGCTTAGTGTGTGCCGCTCATGCAAATAACGAAACAGTGACTAAGAATGTTCAAGAAAGGTTAAAGTTATCTAACTTAGACGATGCGAATAATCTAACCTTTGATAAGTCTAACGTGCCGTTTTCTCAATTAGTATTGGCTTGTCAATCCAAAGACTATCAGCAAGCTGAACAACTATTAAACACACTTAGCACGCCCGTATTGAAGCAAACCATTGCATTTCAACAGTTATGGCTAGAGGTGAATATTTATCAACATTACTGGAAAGAAGTTGATGAATTGCTACCAAAGCTGAATAAACAAATTAAAAAACAAAGCTCAGAGCCTGTTTTTGAAGCTTGGCAGACACAACTTACAACTTGGTTTGAAAGAGGCTTTTCTTCATTCGTAGCTCAGAAGTCTTTAAATCAGTTGGAGCAATCTTGGCAAGGGCTGCATAAGTCTAATAGACAATTACCTGCGCTGCTATTTGCTTACTTGTCTGCACTGTCAAAAGCACAACAATCGGACAAAGTAGAATCGTTAATTTTAGAACAAAAGAAGGTTCTGAATAACAAATTTATACTAAATATAATCCGCCGCTATTATCAACTTAATCACTCTGTGCAAATGGATATTTTATTTGGGCGAGTGCAAAAACACTTAGTAAATTCGCCCGACGACAAAGAGTTGTTAACATTATTAGGATATTTAGCAGCCGGTCAACGAGATCATCAACTGGCTAAACAAGCTTTACAGAAAGTGGTGTACAGCCAAAACAACGCCACGGACACTAAGCTGTTTGCGCAAGAACTTGCATTGTTAGGCGAAACACAAAAGAGCCTCGAAGTGTATCACTCACTTTAGTGAATAAGCCCCAGTAAGCTAGACCTAAAATCGTTTAGCTTACTGGGCGATATCGAAAAACTCTTACCTACCGACGGATACTTACTAACTTATAGTTACCAACTAATATTTATAAACTCAAACTTGCTAACTGATACCTACTAAATGATTGTTACTAAATAATAGTTACTATCTAATTTCCGGTCCTGATTCAAGTTCAGCGTTTACATGTAATGTTTGAGTTGGGAACGCAAACTCTCCACCGTGTTGCTCAACAATATCCGCAATGGCTAACAGCACGGTATGCTTATGTTCATGAAAGGTTACCCAAGACGTAGTGACTGTCATGCAATAAACGAGGATGTTTAAGCTTGATGAGCCAAATCCGTTAAAATTAACAATAATAGTTTGGTCTTGAGCAATATGTTCTGAGCCTTTCAAATAGGTTTTTATATCCTCAACAATGGCGTTTACCTGCTTGATGTCATCGTATCTCACCCCTATGGTTTCTTTGATACGACGGTGAGTCATTCTTGACGGGTTTTGCACAGCAATATTATTAAACATGGCATTAGGCACGTATAACGGACGCATATCAAAAGTTCGAATTTTAGATATTCGCCAGCCAATGTATTCAACCGTGCCTTCAATTTCTCTATCTGGTGAGCAAATCCAGTCGCCAACTTTAAAAGGCTTATCCATGTATAACATGATGCCGCCGAACCAATTTGATACTAAATCTTTTGAGGCAAACGCCAATGCGGCACCTGATACACTGCCCAAGGCAATTAAGCCACTGGCATCTAAACCTAGTAAATCAAATGCAACAATGGCTAAAATTACCATGAGCAATAGTCGACATACTTTAGCAACGCCAATAATGGCCGTTTGATCTAATCGACCCGTTTCAGAAGAGTCTAGAAACGCAAACTCCAATGTATTTACGACTCTAAAGCCAAACCAACTCATATGAACCGCAATAAGAAGCGGTATTACTGGCATTTCAGATAGACCTAATTTGAGTACCCAAAACTGATTCACAAGTTTAAGCGCATGCCACAAAGTAAGGAAAATTAGAAAGGACTTTGCCGGAAGGTAAAGCGAAAACAAACTGGCTCCCCATATTTTATTTTGAGGTTGTGCATGTAACTTACTTTTCACCGCACGAAGTACTAATAACGTAATTGCCGTTACTGTCAGCGTCATTAGCTCAATGAAGTAGATATTATCTGGATTAAAAAAGTCTTTTACTAAGTCCACGTTTGCGAATCTTCCAGTTGTTTTTTTTAAGAATAACGTTAGGTTATATAAAAACCACGGTTACGCAACCGTGATAAGCCAACATCAATAATAATTAAGGCAAATTAATGAAACTTTGGACCGCTGCTGTTTTCACTCTATCTATTATCGCCAGTCAGTTTATGGCATTTTCAACTAGCGCTAACGCAGAGCCGGAGTACCTTCCTGTAGAGCAATCGTCGCTTGTTTATATGGAAACCAATATTGGCCAAGTTATTATTCAATTAACTGACTTACAGTCACCAATGGCCGCCAAACAGTTTTCAAATTTAGTAACTGAAGGTTTTTACCATAACCAAAGTTTTTATCGAGTCATTGATGGTTTTGTGGCTCAAGCTGGCGAAATGGATTATGAAAAGGGTGTGAGTAAAAAATCGAATTTTCGTCGTTCTATATCGGCTGAATTTACCAACGTGAGTAGTGAGCAATCGGGGTTTCAAGTTGTGCAATCGCCTGCGTTGCTCGCACCTGAAACAGGCTACTGGCATAACTTCCCTGCAGGCCAAGACCCTTCTACAAAAGAGCGTTGGTTATTACATTGCCCTGGCGCAGTAGCGATGGCTAGAAACAACGACCCAGATTCATCGTCTACTGAGTTTTATATTGTTATTGGACAAGCACCTCGCCATCTCGATAGAAACATGTCAGTAATTGGCAGAGTTGTTCATGGCATGTCAATTGTGCAAGCAATGAATCGCGGAGAACGAGCAGAAGGCGGCATTGTTAAACCTAAATCTGAACAAGTAAAAATACTTAGTGCGGCTATTGGTTCATCGTTATCAAAAGCACAACAAAAAAACATTCGTATTGCTAATACTAAGTCTGATAAGTTTATCAAACGAATTAACAATGCCAAACATAACCCTGGCCCATTTTTGGTATACCCGGGCAATGGCAATGTTGACGTTTGTTATTATCAGCCAAGTATTAAAATAGGTTAACGATAAGCCGGAGCTCTATCATGCATATTTCACTTTTAGCTTTTCTAGCGTTATTACTTCTATTGGTGTCGGGCAGTCAATCTGTCTATGCAGCAGACACTTCTAAAGTCGTGATAGGTGAAGAGTACTGGCATAACTCTAAAGTGCTTAATGCGCCTCGCAAGTACCAAGTTTCGTTGCCTGAACGCTACGAAGGCACTATACGAAAGTACCCTACTCTTTACATCGTTGATTCTGACTTTCACTTTTTACATGTAGCCAGCACCATTAAACATTTAACTCGCATGGGAAAAATGCCACCTATGATTGTGGTTGGCGTTGCGACCTTAAGTGATCCTGACTACGTGTATCATACAACGTGGTCGATTGGCCCTGGCACAGTTAAAAATGAAGATGCAGATGCGGCTCAATCAAACAAAGCACAGCCAGAATATGGCGGTATTCAGAAGTTTGACCAATACGTTAATTCAGAGCTAGTGCCAATTATAGATAAAGCGTTTAGAACCAACGATAAACGGGCCATAGCTGGCTATTCTTTAGGTGGCTTATTTGTGCTCAATAACTACTTAAATTCGAGCTCACCGTTTAGTGCTTTTTTAGCCATGAGCCCAAGTGTTTGGTATGACGACATGTCTATTATTCAGCGATTTAAACAAATACCAGCTGCTTCAATAGACGCTTCAAACTCAGCTACAACCCATAAAAAGCCATTGTTTATTTCCGTTGCGAATGAACAAGGCATGGGCGTTACAGAATTAGTTGCCGCAATAAAAGTAAATCCAGCGATAGATAACTGGACCTTTGCGTCTATACCTGAAGAAAACCACTTTTCCACCGCATTGCCTGCGCTACTAAAGGGCTTAGAGTTTTTGGCACCTGAATATGGCAAAGACGGCGGTGAGCTTGCGGCGTTGGGTGATTATAAAGCTGTGCTGAAATATTTTGAATCAATAAACACTCAATGGGCTGGCTTTCAAATTGAATGGTTACAAGCTTACCAATTTAGTAAATATGTTTTTTGGTCAGAACAAACGGATAAAATTTCTGAAATCCTTAACGCTGTCCATAAACAATTCCCAAATTCACACGCGCAAGTCGCTATTCAGCTCGCCAATGGTTTAATAAAAACCGGTGAGCTTAGTAAAGCCGATGCGATTATTGCACAAGTAAAACTCGCCGCTAAAAAAATGCCAGAATGGTACAAAGCTAAGGCTGATGTACTGCAAGCACAGAATAAACCTGAACTCGCAAAAGCCATGTACCTGCGCGCGCAGGAGTTAGCTAAATTAAACAAATGGTCAGCATGGGAAATAAACGGCTTAAAACCATAGAGCCCGTTTTAACGAAAGGCAAAGCTGTCAATTTCTCAATACAGTTTTGTCGACAACCCAAATATTCTAGCTATTAAATTTTGTCCTAATGTTTGATTTTTTTACTCTTCGCCCCTATATTGTCTACAATTTACAAAACCTAGAGTTTGATTGTGGGCAAAATTACACTTCCATTTGAACAGCCAGTTACCGCGGCAGACAAGACTTTTATTAAATTAAGAGCGGATATCGTTGAAGGCGACCTTGCTGCTGGACAAAAATTGAGCGAAGCAGAGTTGTCGACAAAGTATGGTGTCAGCCGAGCCGTTGTCCGCGAAGCTATGAACCGATTGGAGTCTAGCTTTTTAGTTGAACGCAAAGCCAATGTGGGCGCTCGTGTTGCAACGTTATCGGTAGAAGGTTTAATCGAGCTTTATCAAGTCCGCGAATCTTTAGAGGGTATGGCCGCCAGGCTAGCAGCTAAAAATATGACGGATAAAGAAATTGCCGACCTTAACAAACTCCTCAGCAAACATTTTGACAAGGTTAAAGATGGCGAGTCTTATTACCAAGAAGCCGGCGATTTAGACTTTCATTACCGTGTCATATTAGGCAGTAAAAATCAGCATTTGATCGATATGCTCATTAACGGAATTTACCATTTAGTTCGCATGTATCGTGTGCAACTAGGCATGGCAGGCCCTCGTGTCACTACTGCTTTTGATGAGCACAAACATATTGTTCAGGCCATTAGTAACCGCGACGAAGAACTCGCTGAAATGCTAATGCGTCGACACATCCTTTATTCTAAAAATAATATCGAGAACAAATTAATCTCGATGCAATCAAATTAACCGACATTGCTATTAAATGTCATCAACAGGTTTAACAAAAAAGAGAGAACAGCATGAGCGCAGGTAAGAAGTTTCGCCAAGCATTAATAAACAACAAACCTCTACAAATTGTAGGCACAATTAACGCGTACTCAGCAATGATGGCTAAACAAATTGGCCACCAAGCTATTTACCTTTCTGGTGGCGGTGTTGCTAACGCATCATATGGTCTGCCTGATTTAGGCATGACTTCATTAAATGACGTTATTGTTGACGTACAGCGCATTACATCTGCCTGTGACCTACCATTAATGGTGGATATTGATACTGGTTGGGGTGGCGCATTTAATATTGCCAAAACCATTCGTGATATGGAAAAAGCTGGTGCAGCTGCCGTTCACATGGAAGACCAAGTGGCGCAAAAGCGTTGTGGTCACCGTCCTAACAAAGAAATCGTGTCTACTGCTGAAATGGTTGACCGTATTAAAGCGGCCGTTGATGCTCGTACTGATCCAGACTTTTTCATCATGGCGCGTACAGATTCTTTTGCACAAGAAGGTTTAGAAGCGGCTATTGCCCGTGCTAAAGCGTATGTTGCTGCCGGTGCCGACGGTATTTTTGCTGAAGCTGTGCAAACAGAAGAGCATTACCGTGCATTCTCTGAAGCGTTAGATGTGCCAATTTTAGCGAACATCACAGAGTTTGGTAAAACTGAACTTTGGAATAAAGAACAGCTAGGTGAATGGGGGTGCGACATGGTTCTTTATCCATTAAGTGCGTTCCGCGCAATGAATAAGGCTGCTGAGAATGTTTATAAACATATTTTGAACGATGGCGATCAAAAAGCCGTAGTAGATTCAATGCAAACTCGTATGGACTTGTATGATTACCTTGGGTATCACGACTACGAGCAAAAGCTAGATTCACTATTTGCCGAAGGCAAAAATAAGTAATAAAAACAGTCAATTTATAAATATTGATTAGTACAACTAGATAAAAAGTGAGTCAATTTTTGGCTCGCTTAAAAAATAATAAAGCGTCGTAAATAAGGCGCTCAACATGAATAAATTTAACAGGTTAACTCAGGAGAGAAATCATGGCTAAAGTATTAAGTGGCGCGGGTCTTCGCGGTCAAGTTGCAGGTAAAACAGCCCTTTCAACCGTTGGTAAGTCAGGTTCAGGTTTAACCTACCGTGGTTATGACGTAAAAGATTTAGCGAACAACTGTCAATTTGAAGAAGTGGCGTACCTAATTCTAAAAGGCAACTTGCCAACTCAGTCTGAACTTGATGCATATAAGAAGAAGCTTCACGGTATGCGTGGTCTTCCTCAAGCACTTAAAGATGTGCTAGAGCGCATCCCTGCAAACGCGCACCCAATGGATGTATTACGTACAGGTTGTTCAATGCTTGGTAACCTAGAAATGGAAACTAGCTTTGATCAACAACAAGACGTTACTGACCGTTTATTAGCAAGCTTCCCAAGCATCATTTGTTACTGGTACCGCTTTTCAAACGATGGCGTTCGTATTGATGTTGAAACAGATGATGACTCAATTGGCGCGCACTTCCTACATATGCTTCACGGTGAAAAGCCAAATGAATTGCATGAGCAAGTAATGCACGTGTCTTTAATTCTTTATGCTGAGCATGAGTTTAACGCGTCAACATTCACTGCACGTGTTTGTGCGTCAACATTGTCAGACATGCACTCTTGTGTAACTGGTGCGATTGGCTCTTTACGTGGTCCATTACACGGTGGCGCAAACGAAGCGGCGATGGAAATGATTGAAGGCTTCACATCTGCTGATCATGCCGAACAAGAAATGATGGGCAAACTTGAGCGCAAAGAAAAAATCATGGGCTTTGGCCACGCGGTTTATTCTGACTCTGACCCTCGCAACGAAATCATCAAAGGTTGGGCTGAAAAGCTAGCAGCTGATGTAGGCGATACGGTTTTATACCCAGTATCTGTTCGCTGTGAAGAAGTAATGAAGCGTGAAAAAGGCTTATTCTGTAATGCCGATTTCTTCCATGCGTCTGCATACCACTTCATGGGTATCCCTACGCCATTGTTTACACCTATCTTTGTAATGTCTCGCGTTACAGGTTGGGCTGGACATGTTATGGAGCAACGTGCTGACAACCGCATAATTCGCCCTTCTGCAGATTACACAGGTGAAGAGCTACGTCCAGTAACGCCAATTGCAGAGCGTTAATACCTCGACAATAGCAATCCTCTAACGTCAGGCTTTAAATTGAGTTTACAAACATTTGTAGGCTCAACATTTTAAAGCATTTGATGCTCTAAAAGGTGCGGGACTTTTAAACTCCCGCTTCTTTGTATAAAACCAAACAACATTCATTCAAAACAATGAATTGGTGATTAAAATGAATATGAATTACAGAAAGCCACTACCAAATGCAGGTATCGACTTTTTCGATACTAAAGAAGCAGTGGATGCCATTAAGCCCGGCGCTTATGCAAAACTACCTTATACATCAAAAGTACTAGCAGAAAACCTAGTACGAAAATGCCCAGAAGATAAATTGACGGACTCATTAACGCAATTAATCGAGCGCAAACGCGACTTAGATTTCCCTTGGTTCCCTGCCCGCGTTGTGTGTCATGATATTCTTGGCCAAACAGCATTAGTTGATTTAGCTGGCTTACGTGATGCCATTGCTGAAAAAGGTGGCGACCCGGCCAAAGTAAACCCGGTTGTCCCAACGCAGTTAATTGTTGATCACTCGTTAGCCGTAGAACACGCAGGATTTGAAAAAGACGCGTTTGAGAAAAACCGTGCCATTGAAGACCGCCGTAACGAAGACCGTTTTCACTTTATCAACTGGACTAAAACCGCATTCAAAAACGTTGACGTTATCCCTCCAGGTAACGGCATCATGCACCAAATTAACTTAGAGCGTATGTCACCGGTTATTCAAAACCGTGATGGTGTTGCCTTTCCTGACACGCTAGTTGGAACCGATAGCCACACACCTATGGTTGACGCGTTAGGTGTTATTGCGGTTGGCGTTGGTGGTCTTGAAGCAGAAAGCGTTATGCTTGGTCGCGCGTCTTACATGCGTTTACCAGATATTATTGGTGTTGAACTAACTGGCAAACCTCAGCCAGGCATCACCAGTACAGATATTGTTTTAGCGTTAACTGAGTTTCTACGTAATGAACGTGTTGTCTCTTCATACTTGGAATTCTTTGGTGAAGGCGCAAATGCACTAACGCTAGGCGATAGAGCGACCATTTCCAACATGACACCAGAATTTGGTGCCACAGCTGCAATGTTCTACATAGACCAGCAAACTATTGACTATTTAACGCTAACTGGCCGTGAAGACGACCAAGTGAAATTAGTTGAAAACTACGCAAAACAAACTGGCCTTTGGGCTGATGAAATGGTTGAAGCCGAATACGAACGTGTTCTGACGTTTGACCTTTCTAGTGTTGTTCGTAATATGGCTGGCCCTTCAAATCCTCATGCTCGTGTTGCAACCACTGACTTAAAGTCAAAAGGTATTGCCGGCATTGTTGAGAATGAAGAAGGCAAGATGCCAGATGGCGCAGTTATTATCGCGGCTATTACAAGTTGTACTAATACCAGTAATCCACGCAACATGGTTGCTGCTGGCCTGATAGCTCGAAACGCAAACAAACATGGCCTGTTACGCAAACCTTGGGTTAAGTCTTCATTAGCGCCAGGTTCTAAAGCCGTAACTATGTATTTAGAAGAGGCAAACTTATTGCCTGAACTAGAGCAACTAGGCTTTGGTGTTGTTGCTTATGCCTGTACTTCTTGTAATGGTATGAGTGGCGCACTAGACCCTAAAATTGCGCAAGAAATTAAAGATCGTGATTTATACAGCACCGCGGTTTTATCTGGTAACAGAAACTTCGATGGCCGTATTCACCCTCATGCAGATCAAGCCTTCTTGGCATCACCGCCACTTGTTGTTGCTTATGCTATTGCCGGTACGATTCGCTTTGACATCGAAAAAGACATTTTAGGACACGATAAAGACGGTAACCCAATTACCCTCAAAGACTTGTGGCCAAATGATGAAGAAATTGATGCAGTAATTAAAGCGAGCGTTAAACCTGAGCAGTTCCGTAAGGTTTACGAGCCAATGTTCGACCTAACAGTAGATTATGGTGAAGATAACGACCCATTATATGACTGGCGTCCGCAAAGCACGTACATTCGTCGTCCTCCTTATTGGGAAGGCGCGTTAGCGGGTGAACGCACAATGAAGGGCTTGCGTCCGTTAGCTGTGCTTGGTGATAACATCACCACGGATCACTTATCGCCTTCAAATGCCATTATGATGGACAGCGCAGCCGGCGAATACCTACATAAAATGGGTTTACCGGAAGAAGACTTTAACAGTTACGCAACGCACCGAGGCGATCACTTAACGGCGCAACGTGCCACCTTTGCCAACCCAAAACTATTGAATGAAATGGTTCAAGAGAATGGACAGGTTAAGCAAGGTTCTTTTGCTCGAATTGAGCCTGAAGGCAAAGTAACGCGTATGTGGGAAGCGATTGAAACCTACATGGAACGCAAGCAGCCGCTCATTATTGTTGCGGGTGCCGATTACGGTCAAGGCTCTTCTCGAGATTGGGCTGCTAAAGGTGTTCGTTTAGCGGGTGTAGAAGTAATTGTAGCCGAAGGATTTGAGCGTATTCACCGTACTAACTTGATTGGTATGGGCGTTTTACCGCTTGAGTTTATGCCTGGCACAACACGCAAGACATTAGGTTTGGACGGCACTGAAACCTATGATGTTAAAGGCGAACCAACGCCTGGTGCAACGTTAGCAGTTGTTGTTAATCGCAAAGATGGCAGTTCTGTTGAGGTTCCGGTTAAGTGTCGCTTAGACACTGCAGAAGAAGTTTCTATTTATGCTGCTGGCGGTGTATTACAACGTTTTGCACAAGACTTCTTAGAATCTCAACACAGCTAAATTATGAGCTAACTGGTATATCCGGTTAAGATTCTAATATAAAGCGGTGAGTCTAACTTGCCGCTTTTCATCTCATACAAACATAAGGAGGAACGTAATGTCTTCAACACATTTGCCTCAGATAAAAATTCCAGCCACTTATATGCGCGGCGGCACCAGTAAAGGTGTCTTTTTTAGTTTAGACGACTTACCACTTGAAGCTCAAGAACCAGGCGAAGCGCGTGACGCGATTTTACTTAGAGTTATTGGTAGCCCAGATCCATACGGAAAACACACAGACGGAATGGGCGGAGCAACATCAAGCACAAGTAAAACGGTAATATTGTCGCAAAGCAATAAAGCGGATCACGATGTTGATTATTTATTTGGGCAGGTTGCTATAGATAAACCTTTTATTGATTGGAGCGGTAACTGTGGAAACTTAACCGCCGCAGTTGGTTCGTTTGCCATTTCAAATGGTTTAGTTGACGCTGAACGAATTCCAAAAGATGGCATTGCGACGGTTCGAATTTGGCAAGCTAACATTGGCAAAACCATTATTGCCCAAGTCCCTATGACCGATGGCGAAGTTCAGGAAACCGGTGATTTTGAACTTGATGGTGTTACCTTTCCAGCAGCAGAAGTGGAAGTGCAATTTTTAAATCCAGCTGACGGTGAAGGCGCTATGTTCCCTACAGGTAACGTAGTGGATGAGTTAGAAGTGCCTGCAATCGGTGATTTTCCTGCTGCGACCTATAAAGCCACTATGATCAATGCTGGCATACCAACTATTTTCCTTAATGCAGCCGATATAGGTTATACCGGCACAGAATTACAAGAAGCTATTAATAATGACGACGCCGCATTAGCGCGTTTTGAACATATTAGAGCACACGGCGCCGTTAAAATGGGCCTAATTCAAAACATTAGCGAAGCCGTTGCACGCCAGCATACGCCAAAAGTTGCTTTTGTTGCTCCACCAGCAGATTATGTTACCTCAAGTGGTAAACACATCGCCAAAGCTGATATAGATGTGTCTGTTCGTGCATTGTCTATGGGTAAACTTCATCATGCTATGATGGGCACAGCCGCTGTTGCAATTGGCACTGCAGCCGCTATTCCAAATACGCTTGTTAATTTAGCAGCAGGTGGAAAGAACAGACAGGCTGTTACTTTTGGTCACCCAAGTGGTACCTTAAAAGTTGGTGCTGAAGCCGAAATGCTAGATGGTAATTGGCAAGTTAAGAAAGCTATTATGAGTCGCAGTGCGCGGGTATTAATGGAAGGCTGGGTAAGAGTGCCTCAACGTTAATATAAACGAAGCCACCTTTTGGGTGGCTTTTCTAAGGAAACTATATCTATGCCAGAGCTAAGTTGGCTATATCAATTCAGTAGCGTCACCATTGCCGTTTGTTTATTCATTAACATTATTTTATTCAATGAATTTGGGTTCCGTATTGGCCGGTTTGTACAAAAACAAACCCCTGAAGAAGTAAAGTCGCTAACGGGCTCCATTCAAGCATCAATACTTGGCTTACTCGCGCTGTTACTGGGCTTTACATTTAGTATGTCTATGGACAGATATAAAACACGAAGCATTGCCGTTATTGAAGAAGCTAATGTTATTCAATCGACCATCATCGAATCTAAATTTTTACCGGTTACAGAGGCTTATAGGGCAAACAAATTACTTACAGAATATGTAGAGATAAAATCTGAATTGAGTAAAACAAGTATTGTTGATGAAAGCCATCGCACGCAACTTCACCTTGAGTCAGTCCGAGTGCAAAAACAGTTACTCGAGGTATCTGAAAGTAGCGATTTTAGATCTAAGATAATTAAAGTGATTGAACAGCAAAATACTCGAAACGCCTTAATCAAAATGCACGTGCCTGACGTTGTACTAATATTACTGTTTGTCGTGTTCTTATCGGCCGTCACCATTTTAGGCTATTCAGTTGGCCTTAGTGGCTCAAGAATGATGATGCAAATATCTATGGTATCCTTACTTATCACTTTGATTGTATTTATCATTATTGATTTAGACAGGCCCAAAAGAGGTTTGATTAAAATAGACCAATCACCTCTGCTCTATTTGCAGCAACAGCCTTATTAGTTAGGCTGAACTTTAATATTCATAAGGAGTTGGACAATGAATAAAACGCTAACAAAAATAATAAAAGTAAGCTTAAGTGCTGGCATCACTATTCTTGTTATTGGCTGCAGTAGTATGCAGGCGAGCTATGATTCAGAAACCCGCGTAATAGAAGAAAAAGAACTTAAGAAAAAACGCACTGACAGTTGCCAGAATGCACAAATTGACGTATCCGAAGCCAAAGCTGCGAACGATCAAGCAGCTATCGACAGAGCCCTTCGCATGGCGGAAAAGGCTTGTGCTGAGTCAATTAAAAAGGCGAAAAGCAAACAGTGATGACGACTTGTTCACATTCAACAAGTAATCAGTAACCATAAAAAAACCAAGGAGTATTCCTTGGTTTTTTCGTTCTGGATAATTAAAAGTGATTAGATTGAGTAATCAACCACTTTAAGATCCATTGCTTCTAGTTTTGGCTTTAACGTTTTTGCATCACCTACAACAACCATTATCATGTCGTTAATGATTAAATGCTTTTTCGCCAATTCATTAATTTCTTTTTGACTAATGCCAGCCACAATTTCATTTCTAGTATCTACAAAACTAGGCGCTAAATCGTGTTCTAGTATTTGTGCTAAAAAGCCTAGCTTTGCACGAGGTGTTTCATATTTTAATGCATCACCTTGGTTAATTGCTAAGCGCATAAAGTTTAGTTCTTCAGGCGTAATACCCGACGCTTGATATGTGGAGATTTCTTTAACAAACTCCGCTATCGATTTGTCCGTCGCATCAGCTCGAACTTCCGCACTAGCTGTATAACCACCGGTATTTTTGTCGCCCCAAAAACGAGAGCGAGCACCATAGGTATAACCTTTATCTTCTCTCAAGTTAAGGTTAATACGGCTATTAAATGCACCACCTAACGCAAAGTTCATTAGGCTCGCTTTATAAAACTCACCCGTAATATCTTGCGTAAGACCGCGCTTGCCAATTCTAATAGCAGATTGAGCGGCGTTGTCTTTATTTACTAAATAAACCGTACCTTTATCTAACTCAACGGCAGGTAAATTTAACTCAAGCTTTGGCGCTTCCCCTTTCCATTTTGCAAACGCAGACAACGACTTATTAATAGACGCTTGTGGCAGATCAGAAACCACAATAAGCTGTGAGCCTTTTGGTTTTATGTGTTTTGCATAAAACGCTTTTACGTCCGCTAAAGTAATGTTGGCAACAGTAGCTTCATTACCATCAGAAGGAACTCCAGCAATAGAATCACCAAATAGGATTTGAGCATAAGCTGTTGATGCTAAATAACCCGCATCTTTTTTAGCATTATTGAACTGTTGCAATACATTATTTTTAACACGAGCAAACTCTGCTTCATCAAAAGCCGGATTCATTAGCTTTTCATTCACCAACGCTAATGTTTTATCTAAGTTTTTACTCAGTGCATTTACGTTAACGTTAATGTAATTATTATCTTCACTAATATAAACGTTGCTACCCAGTTTACGCAGCTCTTTGCTCATGTCTTCTGCAGAACGCTGAGTTGTTGATTCAGCAAACATTGACGCTAATAAGTTAGATAATCCGGCTTGCTCTTTTGACTCATAAAAGTGACCAGCTGGAATTTTAATTAACATTGACGTTGTTGGTGTTTCGATACTTTGAGCACCTAAAACAGATAAACCATTAGTTGTAGTAACTTGCCACATCTCTGGCACGTCTACTGGCTTATTTGCTCCGGCTGTTGGCATTGTGCTTCTATCAAAATTAGATTTAGCGACGCGTACGTTTAAGTCATCGGCTGTAGCGTTTTTAAGCTCAGGAATAGTGCGCTCTGGCGTTACATAAGTGTCTTCATGAGCAATAGTATCAAGTTTGCCTTTAGGCACGACACTCATGATCACTGCATGTTTACCTTTGATATATTCTTTATAAACTCGCATTACATCGGCTTTGGTTACATTTGCGTAACGAGCAATGTCTTTTTCAATATAGTTTGGGTTACCCGTAAAAATTTCATTGCTTGCTAGCTGGCTTACTTTTCCTGAAACGCTTTGTAAACCAAAGATGAAAGACGCTTCCATATTGGCTTTTACTTTAAGTAAGTCATCATCTAACACACCGCGAGTTTCAAATTCAGTCATCGAATCTCTAATGATTTTTTCTAAATCAGCCAGTGACTTGCCCGCTGCAGGGTTAGGTAAAGCAAACATGTTTAGCGTACAAGCTAGCTCTGAACATGGGTGACTTACCGACGCTTGAACTGCAAATTGATTCTTAACTAAGTTCTTGTAAAGCAGTGATGTTTTTCCGCCGCCTAAAATCTCAGCCAAAATATCCATTGGCGCTTCATCTTCATGGCGAATATGAACCGTAGGGTAAGACATATAAAGTAGTGGTAAGTGAACGTTGTCTTCCATAGAGATATATCTATCAGCATCTAACGTTACTGGCGCCTTCTCAGGCATTTTAACTTCTGGGCCTTTTGGAATGGTGCCAAAATACTTATTCACTAACTCAAGAGTTTTAGCTTCATCAATGTCACCACCAATTGTGATAGTTGCATTGTTTGGACCATACCAGCGTAAGAAAAACGCTTTTAGATCGTTCACATTAACTCGGTTTAAGTCTTCCATATAACCAATAACCGGCCATGAATAAGGATGACCTTCTGGATATAAAGCTGCAGAAACACGCTCGTTTAATCTTCCGTATGGACGGTTATCAACTCTTTGACCGCGTTCATTTTTTACTGTTTCACGTTGGACTTCAAACTTCTCTTGAGTAACTGCGTCTAAAAGGTAACCCATTCTGTCTGATTCTAACCACAGCATTTTTTCTAGCTGATTCGCAGGAACCGTTTCAAAGTAGTTTGTGCGGTCGGTATTTGTTGTGCCATTTAAAGTACCACCGGCTTCAGTGATAATTTTAAAGTGTTCTTCATCAGCTACATTCTCAGAGCCTTGGAACATCATATGTTCAAAGAAATGGGCGAAACCTGACTTACCAATGTCTTCACGGCCTGAACCTACGTGATAAGTTACGTCAACGTGAACTAACGGATCTGAATCATCTTGATGAAGAATAACCGTTAGACCATTGTCTAGTTTGAACTTTTTATAAGGGATGGCAGTTTTGCCTGGTTCGGCGTTAACTTGGTCTAATATCTTAAAGCCAGCAATCTCTTGAGCGGCTACTTGCTGCTCAGTATTTTGGCTCTTTGATGGTACGTCACAACCAGACAGTAAAGCGGCCGCAACTAGTGAAATCTTCCATGCTTTCATGAAAGTAGCTCCTTTTTCATTATATAAAAGATAAGTAATTAAACTAAACGATTATGAGTTTAATGTCACTTAAGTTTCTTTTCCCAAAACTCGGCTTTACCCATTTCAGGATCAAGTTCGTAACCTTTAAAACCATACTTAAGATAAGAATTTCTAGCCACAGTATTGCCTTCTAAAACTTCGAGTGTCAGCTTGCAAGCACCTTTACTGCTGGCGATTCTCTCTACTTCATCTAACATTTTCTGACTTAGACCTAACCCTCTAAAATCACCAGCAACGGTAACATCGTGAATATTAACTACGGGTTTGCAGGCAAAGGTAGAAAAGCCCTCAAAACAGTTTATTAAACCGGCTGGCTTACCATCAACGTATGCAAGTACAGAAAATGCATGAGGTGTTTTTGCCAATGCCGCCACTAAGTTATCTTGACTGAATTGACTTAATGGCTCAGCGCCGCCCATTGGGTCTTGTGCGTATCCATTTAGTAAATTAACTAAGTCTGTACCGTCTTTTTCTACGTTGTAATCGGCTTGTCTGATTTCTATGTTCATTAACGCCCATTCCTTTCATTTAGTATTAAATTAAAAAACCCACTGACTAGTTTAGTGAGTGGGTTCCGATATAACATGCTTGTTGCTAAATAAACGCAAAGGCGTCGGCAAACATATGTTCTTTTATCGCGCCTTTTTGGCTTATGAAGTCTTCCCTTGCGATTCCAGCCATTTTAAATGGACCCGCTAGGTAAATATCATAAGGTTCTAAACTAACAATATCTTCCATCACTGCCTGATGAACATAACCCACTTTACCTGACCAATTATCTTCAGCTTCTTCCACAACCGGAATGTATTGAAAGTGAGGAAATTTGTTGGCCCACTCAGCTAAATACTCTGATGCATATAAAGACTCTTCGTCTTTTGCACCCCAGTAAAGCAATACGGTATGGAAAGGTTTTGTTTCGGCTAGATAGTCAGCAATGGATTTAACATAAGAAAAACCTGTGCCACCGGCCATTAAGACAATTGGACGCTCAGATGCAGAATTAAGATGTGCATGACCTAAACCAATTTCTAACGTTACGGTTTTGTTTTCGGCTAAGTGATCAAGCGCTCCTTGCGGATAAGCATCACCTGGACCTGCACCAATATGGAGTTCTATAAATTCAGAAGTAGGGCTCGAGGCGATAGAAAATATACGTTTGTCGTCATCTGACAAAACAACTTGTAGATATTGACCCGCTAAAAATTGAGCTGGCTCAAGCGGTTTCATCTTAACGATTTTTACATAATCCGTGACAGCTTCAATTGACACGACTTCGGCAGTTATCTGATGTGCAGACATTAAATCTCATTTCCTAATATAGAAGCGACTATATGACTATAGTACGCTTTGTGTTTACTTTTTAAGTGAAATACCAAATTCATCCCAACGATCATCAACTTTTGATTTAATCTCTGGTGACATTTCAATTGGCTCGCCCCACTCTCTGTCGGTTTCACCAGCCCATTTATTAGTGGCATCTAGGCCCATTTTTGAGCCCAAACCAGATACAGGAGAAGCAAAGTCTAAATAATCTATTGGCGTATTTTCAATTAATACCGTGTCTCTTGCAGGGTCCATACGAGTAGTTATCGCCCACATTACGTCATTCCAGTCACGGGCATTCACGTCATCGTCACATACAATAACAAACTTGGTATACATGAATTGTCTTAAGAATGACCACACTCCCATCATCACGCGCTTTGCATGACCTGGATATTGTTTTTTCATTGTCACTACAGCCATTCGGTAAGAACAGCCTTCCGGCGGCAAATAAAAATCCACAATCTCAGGGAATTGCTTCTGAATTATAGGCACAAATACTTCGTTTAGAGCCACACCTAAAATTGCCGGCTCATCGGGTGGACGTCCGGTATAAGTGCTGTGGTAAATTGGGTCTTTGCGATGCGTAATATGCGTAACAGTAAAAACAGGGAACGACTCAACTTCATTATAGTAACCTGTATGGTCGCCATAAGGGCCTTCCGGTGCCATTTCCTCAGGGTCTAAATAACCTTCAAGAACAAACTCAGCAGATGCAGGCACTTGCAAGTCGTTAGAAATACATTTAACCACTTCGGTTTTTTCACCACGCAATAAGCCGGCAAAACCGTATTCACTTAAAGTGTCAGGCACAGGTGTAACCGCGCCCAAAATTGTGGCAGGGTCGGCTCCAAGTGCAACGGCTACAGGATATTTCTCACCTGGATTTGATTTTTTAAACTCTTGGAAATCTAAAGCACCACCGCGATGTGATAACCAGCGCATGATCAGTTTATTTGGACCCAATAACTGCTGTCGATAAATACCTAAGTTTTGCCTAGGTTTATTTGGACCTTTAGTCACCGTTAAACCCCAAGTTACCAATGGAGCTACGTCACCTGGCCAGCAGCGCATAATAGGTAACTTTGTTAAATCAACATCATCGCCTTCAATAACCACTTTTTGACAAGGTGCTTTTTTAACTTCTTTAGGTGCTAAGTTAAGAACTTGTTTAAATATAGGTAACTTAGAAAAAGCATCTTTTAAACCTGCAGGCGGTTCTGGCTCTTTTAAAAAGGCTAACGTTTTACCAACTTCACGTAATGCTTCAACATTATCTTGTCCCATTCCCATAGCAACACGTTTAGGTGTGCCAAACAGATTTGCAAGTACCGGAATTGAATGCCCTTTAGGGTTTTCAAATAATAGCGCCGGCCCTTCGCCTCGCAATGTTCTATCAGCAATTTCCGTCATTTCTAGGTCAGGGTCGACCTCAGCAGTAATGCGAACTAACTCACCCTGCTCTTCTAGCTTGTCGATAAAATCTCTAAGATCTTTATATTTCATAATGAGCTAAACGTTTACCATTAATTTGAATGTAATTTTTATATACGAACTAGTAATTGTGAAAGTTTACTAATTACCATGTAACTTACTTTTAAATAACAAAAAAGCCCAATAAACATTGGGCTTTTGCACGATTTAAGCGAATAAACAACGCGCTAAAAAGTTAACTACGCGCCCTTTTGACGTTTCATTGCTTTAAAGAACTCTTCATTCGTTTTTGTCATCGCCAGACGGTCAATTAAGAATTCCATTGCTTCAACTTCTTGCATTGGATTAACAATCTTTCTTAATATCCACATTTTCTGTAGTTCATCTTGAGAAGTCATTAGCTCTTCACGACGAGTACCAGAACGGTTGTAGTCGATAGCTGGGAATACACGACGCTCCGCAATTTTGCGGTTTAAGTGTAATTCCATGTTACCTGTACCTTTAAACTCTTCGTAGATTACTTCGTCCATCTTAGAACCTGTATCTACTAGCGCTGTAGCGATAATTGTTAAACTACCACCTTCTTCAACGTTACGAGCTGCACCAAAGAAACGCTTTGGTTTATGAAGTGCATTGGCATCAACACCACCAGTTAGTACTTTACCTGACGACGGTATTACCGTGTTATAAGCACGAGCTAAACGAGTAATTGAGTCAAGTAAGATAACGACGTCTTTCTTGTGCTCTACTAAACGTTTTGCTTTTTCGATTACCATTTCAGCAACTTGAACGTGACGGCTCGCTGGCTCATCAAACGTTGAGGCTACAACTTCACCTTTTACAAGACGTTGCATCTCTGTTACTTCTTCCGGACGTTCGTCAATTAGAAGTACCATTAATGTTGCTTCTGGGTGGTTCGCTGCAATTGATGTTGCAATATTCTGCATTAACATCGTTTTACCCGCTTTTGGCGGAGCAACTATCAAACCACGTTGGCCACGACCAATCGGCGCTGCTAAATCTAGAACTCGAGCTGTAATATCTTCAGTTGAACCGTTACCGCGTTCCATAGAGAAGCGTGATGTAGGGTGCAAAGGAGTTAAGTTTTCGAATAAGATTTTGTTGCGAGAGATTTCAGGTTTGTCATGGTTAACTTGTTCTATTTTCAGTAACGCAAAATAGCGCTCTGAATCCTTAGGCGGTCGAATCAATCCTGAAATTGAATCACCTGTTCTAAGGTTAAACCTGCGGATCTGGCTTGGCGACACATAAATGTCATCTGGACCAGCAAGGTAAGAAGAGTCTGCAGAACGCAAAAAGCCGAAGCCATCCTGTAAGATTTCTAATACTCCATCACCATAGATGGATTCACCGCTTTTGGCGTGTTTTTTCAAGATTGAAAAAATGATGTCTTGCTTGCGCAGACGCGCCATATTCTCTAAGCCCATCGACTCGGCTAATTGAACGAGTTCGCTAATTGGCTTATTTTTTAATTCACGTAAATGCATATTGAGATGTCTTTGTAATTGATAAGAAGGTTTTGAAGTTTTTGATTTAATAATTTTGGCGCGGGTTTGCGCAGACAGTAGATAAGTTAGCAGTAATTTTGACCACCGTAAAGCTTGAAGTCCCACAAACCTGCATTTTCTGCCACTTTTTTTTACGTTGGTAAGAAAATGACGCTTTTTCTACTGATTTTAAAAATTTCATTGTTCTATTTTTTATTTTCGATATTCTTTTACATACTTAAAAACGAGCACAAGCGATCAATTCATTTAATGCGTTATTTTGTTCAGTTACTTTTTATTCTATGTTTAGCAGGGAACCTAATTGGGCCAAGTGTCTCAGTTTTGGCGAACGCGGAGAATGATAAGCAACTCATTTGTACAAAAAACGGTTTTGAATGGGTTTCAAAAACAACAGCCAACGAGTTTTACAACCAGCTTGCCATAGAAATAGGGATTGAAGCTGACGCTTTTAGCGATCTTGATCCTAAGGCCCCGCCACACCACTCCTATTCTTCTGGTCACTGCCCACTGTGTATTTTTGAACTTGATGCACCTGCAATTGTTCATTCTAACTATCTAACCCTTCAAGCCGTTGAAGTACATCACGTTAAAATTTCAGCTACTCTTTTTGCTCAATCCTATTCAACGCAATATCTTCAACCCGAAGGTCGAGCCCCTCCAACGCACCTTGTTTAAACAAAAATAATTAAAATTTATTAAACAAGGATTTAAAATGAAGTACAAAACTGTATTGGCTCCGTTATGCGGCCTGTTAAGCATATCTGCACCTGCTGTTGCAGAAACATCAATGGAAGTGATTGAAATAACTACAAAGAAGATCACATCTAAAACATCATCTCAACCATTAGAACAAAGTGTCACCTCTCCTGATGCTGCGGACTGGCTAACATCAGCCGCTGGTGCCGCCGCCAATAAAAATGGTGCTATTACTGGTATAGCGCAATATCGTGGTTTATTTGGCGATAGAGTTGGCGTGTCTATAGATGGCCAAACTATTGTTGGAGCGGGGCCCAACGCTATGGATGCGCCGATGAGTTATGCGAATCCGACCAACGTTGAATCCGTCACCATATACCGTGGTATTGCACCGGTTTCTGCAGGTCTAAATACCTTTGGTGGCGCAATTAAAATTAACCACCGACAAGCAAAATTTTCTGACTCCGCGGACGCTTTATTTAGCGGCGACTTAACGGCAGGCTATAAACAACAGGGTGATGCCTATTTTGTAGCACCTACTTTAAATATCGCTAACGAAAACTTGGCCTTTTTAGTGTTTGGTAACAAACAATCAGCTGATGACCAAGAAACCGCGAGTGGTTTTGATATTGTGCCTTCAAGTTATGAAAGAACTCAGTCTGGTTTTGACTTAGGTTATTTAACAGAACAAACAGAAACCCACTTTAATTTCAAGAATACGGATACTAAGCCAAGCGGCACAGCGGCATTACCAATGGATATTGATTACATAAAAACTGATCAATTTAATCTGTCAGGCGAAATTCAAAATAATGAACAAAACATAAAGTGGAATGTAAATTACACAGACGCTACCCACGGCATGGACAACTATAGCCTTCGCACCAACATGAACCCAATGATGACAAGATACAATACCGCTGAATCAACGTCTTTTGGTGGCCATGCATCGGTAGAAATGCCGTTTTCTTTGATAGAAAATTCAATGGTAGTTTTAGGTACTGACTGGCTATTCTCAGAACACAAAGCCGTAATTACTTCTCCAGACAACATGATGTTTAACGTGGTGAACTTTAATGATGTTACGGACGAAGTGGTTAGCGTGTTCGCCGAGGTAAAAACTGATTTAACCGACGGTCAGCTCACCTTAGGTTTAAGAGCAAAACAACATGAAAGTGATGCGGGAGACGTTAGTCACCATATGGCTATGATGAATCCTGCAATTATGATGCTTCGTGATAACTTTAACTCTGCAAATACTGATCAAACAGAAACGCTTTATGACGTATCAGCTGCCTATACGCACTTATTGTCTGAAGAGTTGTCACTACTTGTTTCAGGCGCCATAAAACAACGCGCACCGTCTTATCAAGAAAGGTATCTTTGGGTTCCAATGCAAGCCACTGGTGGTTTAGCTGATGGCCATACTTATGTAGGCAACCCTGAGCTAGAACACGAAACTGCTTATCAATTTAACCTAGGCTTAGAATATAAACTGGCTGATGTACTTATTTCACCACAGTTGTTTTACCAAAATATAGACGATTATATTCAAGCGACACCATCTACCAATATGCAAGCGAATATGGTTGCAACTATGATGACGGGAAGCGCGCCTATGCAGTTCGCTAATGTTGAAGCATCACTTTATGGGGCTGACGTTATTGCACAATGGGCAGTTAATGACGACCTATACTTGGATGGCTCAATTAGCATGGTTCGTGGTGAGCGTGACGATATTGATGATATTGATGATGACTTATATCGAATTAGCGCCGATACATTGAGACTTTCAGCTAGCTACCAGTTGAATGATTGGTTGTTTAAAGTAACCGAACAATTAACGGCAAGCCAAGATAGAGTCTCTGCTATTAACAACGAGTCAAAAACATCGGGTTACGCCACAACAGATGTCTCTGCATTTTATGCGCAGCAAAATTGGTCTGTCACCATTGGAATTTCAAACCTGTTTGATAAGTCATATACCAGTCATTTAGCTGGTCGTTACAGACCAATGACAATGAACAGCAGCATGGACATGGGAAGCTCTATGGATATGGGAAGTACAATGGATATGGGAAGTACAATGGATATGGGTAGCAGCATGGATATGGGTAGCAGCATGGAAATGGGAAGTGCTATGGATATGGGCAGCAGCATGGAAATGGATAACAATATGAGTAGCTTACAAACGGGGGATAAAATCCCGGCGATTGGACGAAATATTTATATCTCGGGTTCCATTGCTTTCTAAGTTATTAATATTGTAACAAAGTGTGCTTTAAAGTGGTTAACTAACGCTTTAAAGCACTTATCTCATCTGACCTCACTATTTATTCCCTTTTTCTAATATTTATGTTTGATTTATGAATATAAATTGAGTAGCTTTAAGTTGCCGATATAAATTCGTTATCAAAAATATAAAAGGTTATCTGATGTTACATGACCCAGTTACGCAAGCTACACTGATTTTTTTTGAAGATGGCGCTCTTGATCTGCGTCACGAAACACATAACTTCAACAAAAATCAAAACGGCCGTATTGTTATACCTGAGGAATTGAAACAAGGACGCTCTATTATCGCAGTATGCGATGGTCAGGTAGATATTTTAAATAGTATTGGGGATAGGATTGTCCCGTTTGAAGGTGTTGCATAGAGCTGTTGTGTAGAGATTTGTCGAAGGTAATTTCGCTATGACGTTGCAAATATAGTCTCCACTCAATATATAAAAGTTAAAAAAGCCACTTTAGATAAGTGGCTTTTTTGTGTCTCAATATAAATTAGTTTCTAACGTTCAGTATCGTTAACTACACTGCCTTTTAAACCGTAATACGCAATGTAAACGAAGCAGAGAACAGGTAAAACAAATGATGCTGTTAGACCAAGGGTATCCGCCATAACGCCTTGTAAAACTGGTAATAATGCTCCGCCAACAATAGCTAAACACAGAACACCAGAACCATGACTGGTATATTCTTTCAGATTCTTTAAGGCTAATGAAAAAATAGTTGGGAACATTATAGAGTTACATAGACCAACAAGAAGTATTGCCCACATTGAAACAAAACCACTGGTAGTCAATGAGATAGCTATTAACAGACATGCCATGAAGGCGTTAAATGCTAACGTTTTACCCGCATCAACTTTCTGCATTACTGCTGCGCCAATAAATCGTCCAACCATAGCGCCACCCCAATAATAAGTAATAAACGCTGCAGCTTGAACCTCTTCCATTGCGCTAACTCGGTCTAGCCCTAAATAGTTTATAAGTAAGCTACCTATACTAACTTCAGCTCCAACGTAGACAAATATACCAACGGCACCTAAGGCCAAATGCTTATGTTTTAATGCTTCTTTAAAGTCTGCAATTGTAGAGGAGTTTTTGTTCTCCGCCGGTTGCTGAATAGCAGGCAGTTTCAGAAATGCGAAAATTAACGCAAGTATTATTAACATTAGTGCCAATAATAAATATGGCACTTTGACCGAAGATCCAAGTTCCGCGCCTTCATTAACGGCAGCGCCTAAAATCAATAAGCCTCCAAAAGAAGGTGCTACTGTAGTCCCTAACGCATTAAACGCTTGAGTTAGGGTCAGTCTAGATGAAGATGTTTTTGGGTCGCCTAATGCACTAACATAAGGATTTGCAGAAACTTGCAGAATAGTAATTCCTGAAGCCAGTACAAATAATGCTCCTAAAAATAGCCCATAAACTTTATATGCAGCTGCTGGGTAAAATAGAACACACCCAATTGCCGCTATCAATAAACCAACAACAATACCTTTTTGGTACCCAAGCTTCGAAACCAATTTTCCTGCTGGTAGTGATACCAGAAAATAAGCGCTAAAAAAGCAGAATTGAATCAACATTGCTTGGGTGTAGTTTAGTGAAAACAGATTTTTTAAGTACGGGATCAATATGTCGTTAAGACAAGTAATAAAGCCCCACATAAAAAACAAAGAAGTAAGTGATATCAATGCAAAACGAGTATTCGACTCACCTGTTTCACTTTGCACAGGACTATTTTTACCCGCATTTTCAATAGACATTTTGATTAACCTTAATAGCGTTTTATACGCCTTCTTATAATAGTGTTATCTACTTTACTTGTTTTTATTTAATGGAGAAATAACTTTAGCTTTCATAATGTTAGAGCCAACTCATAAACAGTCTTTTTTGATACAAAAAAGGCCCTTAAAAGGACCTTTTAAATACCACGTTCCGCTAAACGTAATTAACGCAATTAACGTAAAGTAACGTACTCTTCCGCTGATGTTGGGTGAATGGCGACACAAGCGTCAAAATCTGCTTTTGTTGCGCCCATTTTGATAGCCACGCCAAACCCTTGCAGAATTTCGTCCATGCCAAGACCAATACCATGAATACCAACAACAAGCTCATTGTCGCCAGCGCAAATTAGTTTCATTTTAGTCATCTGGCGGTGTTCTGTTAATGCCGTATACATAGCGGCAAAGCTTGAGTTGTATACTTTTACATTGTCTTTGCCGTATTGAACAATAGCCTGCTCTTCCGTTAGGCCCATTGTTCCAATTGCTGGGTGACTGAAGACAACGGTTGGGATATTAGTGTAATCCATCACAACGTCGGTAATATTATTGAATAAACGCTCTGCTAAAATACGTCCAGACTTAACCGCAACCGGTGTTAATTCAACTTTACCTATGATATCGCCCAATGCGTAAACGCCTGGAACGTTAGTTTCATGATGCTCATCAACTGGAATGTAACCCCATTCATCACGTTTAACACCTGACGCTTCAATATTGATATTGTCAGTACTTGGTGTACGACCAATCGCCCAAATTACACAATCAGTTTCTACTTGAGTACCGTTTTCAAATTCAAGCACTAAGCTACCATCTGCCTGTTTTACAACTCGTTTAGGCACGCTATGTGTTAATAATTCAATACCATCTTCAGCCATCATTTCTACTAGTGTTTCAGAAATCATAGTATCGAAATTACGTAAAGGCGCGTGTTTACGAACCGCTAATTTAGTTTCAGTACCCAGGCTATTTAATACGCCCGCCAATTCAACAGCAATATAACCTGCACCTACAACAACCGTTCTTTTTGGTTGTTCGTTTAGATCAAAAAAGCCATCAGAATCAATACCTAAATCAGCGCCTTCAATCTCAGGCCAAGTAGGACGACCGCCTGTGGCAATCGTAATATGGTCAGCGGTATATTGCTTGCCATCTACTTCTATTGTTTTTGCATCAACAAACTTAGCAAAGCCGTTAATTACCGTAACGTCGTTATTTCCTAATACGCGATCGTAAGAACCATGAATTCTTTTGATATAAGCTTCGCGGCTAGCAACAAGCTTGCTCCAATCAAATTTATTAACCGTCACATCAAAACCATAGTCTGGGCTATATTTATGAATAGCCTCGGCAACTTGAGCGCCAAACCACATGGCTTTTTTAGGTACACAACCTACGTTTACGCAAGTACCGCCCATTGCTTTCGCTTCTACTAGTGCTACTTTTGCGCCACGCATTGCTGCTCTGTTCGCCGATGCAATACCACCGCTTCCGCCACCAATGGCAATATAGTCAAAATGAGTTGTCATAAATCTGATCCTGTAAAATTACTATCCCGTAAGGATATGGGCTACGATGAATAAAACCAAATAGAAATATTAGATAATCACCATCGATATTTTTATTCTAATACAAAACCTTGTAAAACAGGGTTGTCGCACCTATTTATTAACTAATTATTTTAATCACCGCTGACAAGGTCGTTTATGTCTGAATCTAACAACCCATTATTATCTGATTTTCAATTGCCGCCATTCTCAAAAATTAAGCCGGAACATGTTAAACCGGCTGTTGAGGCGTTGATTAAAGAGTGCAAAGAAGCCATTGAAAAAGCCGTTTCTGAAGCAGAACCAACTTGGAAAACCTTAGTAGAAGACGTTGAAAAAGCAGACAATAAATTATCAAAAGCTTGGTCACCTGTTTCTCACATGAATTCAGTGGTTAGTACTGACGAAATGCGTGATGCGTACGAGTCTTGTCTTCCTATTTTAAGTGAATACGGTACTTGGGTTGGCCAGCATGCTGAACTATTTAAAGCGTACGAGAACCTAAGTAAATCAAGCCAGTTTGATTCTCTTAATGCCGCTCAGCAAAAAGTCATCACAAATGCACTTCGTGATTTCAAATTATCAGGTATCGATTTACCACCAGAGCAGCAAAAACGATATGGCGAAATTCAAAGCCGACTTTCAGATTTAAGCTCACAGTTTAGTAATAATGTTTTAGATGCTACGCATGCATGGCAGAAAGTCATCACAGATGAATCTGAACTAGCTGGTCTACCGGAGTCAGCCATTGCCGCCGCTAAGCAAATGGCTGAAATGAAAGAGCTTGACGGTTACCTGTTTACGCTAGATTTCCCAAGCTACTTACCAGTAATGACATACTCTGACAACGTGTCTTTACGCCAAGAAATGTACACAGCATTTACCACTCGAGCGTCTGAAGAAGGCCCTAACGCCGGTGAATTTAACAACACCGAGCTCATGGAAGAGATCATGGCGCTTCGTCATGAGGTATCTAATTTACTTGGCTTTGACAGTTATGCTGACAAGTCTGTTGCAACAAAAATGGCGTCATCGCCTGAGCAAGTAACTGAGTTTTTAACGCAACTTGCAGAAAAATCGGTACCTCAAGCCAAGCAAGAAGTGGCCGAGCTTAAAGCGTTCGCTAAAGATGAACATGGTGTTTCAGACCTAAATCCTTGGGACTACACTTACTACGGTGAGAAGTTAAAACAAGCTAAATACTCTATTTCAGACGAACAGTTACGTCCTTATTTCCCAGCTGAAACCGTTGTAAATGGCCTGTTTAAAACCGTAGAACGTTTGTTTGGCATTACCGTTAAAAAACATCCAGAAACAGTTGATACTTGGCATAAAGATGTTCAGTTTTTTGATATTTACGATCAAGAAAGTGAATACCGTGGTAGCTTTTTCTTAGACTTATATGCTCGCGAGAAAAAACGTGGTGGTGCTTGGATGGACGATTGCCAAGGCCGAATTAAGTTTTCGACTGGTGAACTACAAACCCCAATTGCTTATTTAACGTGTAACTTTAATCAGCCTATTGGTGACCAACCTGCCCTATTTACTCACGATGAAGTCGTTACTTTGTTCCACGAGTTTGGACATGGTATTCACCATATGCTTACGCAAGTTGACGAAGCTGCGGTTTCTGGAATAAATGGTGTAGCTTGGGATGCTGTTGAATTACCAAGTCAGTTTTTAGAAAACTGGTGTTTTGAAGAGGAAGCGTTATCGTTTATTTCTGGCCACTTTGAGACGACCGAACCTTTACCTAAAGACTTGTTAGACAAAATGCTAGCGGCTAAAAACTTCCAATCAGCGATGATGATGGTTCGCCAATTAGAATTCAGCCTGTTTGACTTCAGAATTCACGCAGAATACAAACCTGAGACTGGCGCTCGTATTCAGGAAATTTTAGATGATGTTAGAACGACAGTGTCTGTTATTACGCCTCCGTCATTTAACCGCTTCCAACATAGCTTTGGACACATCTTTGCAGGTGGCTACGCCGCTGGTTATTACAGCTACAAATGGGCTGAAGTTTTATCAGCCGATGCCTTTTCTAAATTTGAAGAAGACGGTATCTTTAACTCAACAACAGGTCACTCGTTCTTAACTAATATTTTAGAGCGTGGTGGAAGCCAAGAGCCAATGGAGCTATTTAAAGCCTTCAGAGGTCGTGAGCCAGAAATTGATGCTCTGCTTCGTCACTCCGGTATTGCAGCCTAAAGTTTTAAACATTTAAAGGCTTCGCCGCGTATTGGTTTTTTCGTAAGCCAAGCGCGGCTTTTTAGTAATAAGTCATCGAGAATAAAATATGAGCATTAAAAACCTCGAGCCGTTTCGAGATATATTAAACCGAGCGATTGAACGCAAAGGCAGTAAAAGCATTGTTTTTGCGATGGCCGGTGTCAATGAGCCTAAGCCCGATTTAGCACAAATCTCTGATGACAGATGGTTAGCTCAGTTTACTAAACAAATTTTTCAAAGTGGGTTTGTTTGGCGCGTTGTGGAACAAAAATGGCCTGGTTTTGAGGAAGTGTTTTTTAGTTTTGATATTGAAAAAATGCTGATGATGCCTGACGAAATGTGGGAAGCAAAATGCAAAGACGAACGCATTATTCGTAATGGCAAAAAAGTGATGTGCATAAAAGACAACGCTCAAATGATTTACGAAGTATCTGAAGAGCATGGTTCTTTTGGTCAGTTCATCGCTAATTGGCCTAAAGACGACGTGATTGGACTTTGGGCTTATTTAAAAAAGCATGGCGCTCGACTCGGCGGTAATACCGGCCCATATGCTCTTCGATTTTTAGGCGTAGACACTTTTCTACTAAGTCGTGACAACGAGGCTTATTTTAGAGCTTATAAACTCATTGATGCCGGCCTAAATACTAAAAAGAGCCAAACTATGATCCAAGACTGTTTTAAACAATGGCATGACGAAACTGGGTTTGGCTATTCGGCGTTAAGTCGTGTTTTGTCATTCTCAGTTGGCGACAACGTAGTAGGTATGCGATGAATGAACAAAGCTCCACATTGAAGTTTTTCCAGTGGCAACAAGCGCCGTTAAACATTATCGAATTGACTGAAAAATTTGATTGGCAGCAAGTTAACCACCAACCAACCGATGAACTTTATGCGCTTTTTGAAGACGACCAACTTAAGCTTACCATTGATGGAAAAACTAAAATTTCTGTGGACTTTGCCGGCGGCGCTAATGCCCACAGGCAAAAGTTTGGCGGCGGAAAAGGTCAGGCCGTTGCTAAGGCGGTTGGATTAAACAAAGGCGCAACGCCAACGGTACTAGATGCAACGGCCGGTATGGGTAAAGATGCATTTGTATTGGCCTCACTAGGTTGCAAGATGACCTTAGTTGAACGCCAAGTGCCTGTTTATTTGATGCTTGAAGACGGCTTTAGACGTGCATTGCAAAGTGAAGAGTTACCTTGGTTTAGTGAACGCATGACTGTCATTAACAACTCCTCTCAAAACGCGTTACAAACAGCCATAGACAATAAAGATGAATACGATGTGGTTTATCTTGATCCTATGTTTCCGCACCGAGAAAAGTCAGCCGCGGTCAAAAAAGACATGGCCATTTTTCAACAGTTTGTAGGCACAGACAACGATGCCGATGAATTACTGCCATTAGCCATGCAAGTGGCAACAAAAAGAGTTGTTGTGAAACGACCTGACTATGCTCCGTTTTTAAATGGGCAAACGCCAAGTACTCAAATTAAGACTAAAAAAAATCGTTTTGATGTTTATGTCAAAGCGGCCATGAAATAGACGCGCCGATAACAAACCGTACTTAACAAAAGTATTGAAAAACAGGATTGAATTATGATCAAAGTAAATGAAGCATTACCAAACGTAGATTTTCAATTTCGCAAAGATGGCTCAACAGTAACAACAAATACAGCGGAGTTATTCGCAAATAAAAAGGTCGTGCTTTTTGCTGTACCAGGCGCGTTTACGCCTACATGTTCAGAAGCACATGTGCCAGGTTATGTTGCTTTAGCAGATAAAATTAAAGCAAAAGGCGTTGATACTATTATTTGTATTTCCGTCAACGATGCCTTTGTGATGGACGCTTGGGGTAAGTCTCAAAATGCTGACGAGCTAATTATGCTTGCTGATGGCGGCGCAGATTTTCATAACCAAACGGGCTTAAGTAAAGATACCGGTTTATTTGGTGGCACTCGTGCCCTTCGCTATTCAATGTTAGTTGAGAATGGTGTGGTGACTCAATTAAATGTAGAAGCGCCACAAGAGTTTAAAGTCAGTGACGCTGAAACTATGTTGTCGCAGCTTTAATTAGGCTGGTTTTTACTTCGACCATTAAGCAGGTTTGTTAACCACATGCCTGCTAATACCGCCGCAAAAAATACAATAAAGTCTGGTTTTAATGTAACTAACTGAACTAGCCCAGGGCCAGGACAAATACCACTTAAGCCCCAACCTAAACCAAACAATACTGATCCTAAGATTAAGCGTAAATCCACCAGCTTAAAGTCACTTAGTGTAAAACTATTTGCTAGCAAAGGCGCAGAACGTTTAGAAGTCCAACGCCATGCAATCATCATAATTCCCATGGCCACAGCCATGACAAAAATTAGGCTTGCATCCCACTTTTCGCCTATGGTTAAAAAGTTAATCACCTTAGCGGGGTTGGTCATTTGGCTAATGATAAGACCAAGTCCAAAAATTATACCCACCACTAAAGTTAAAGAAAAAGTAACGACTTTGTTTTTCATCTAATCACTCCTTAACCTAACCAGTACATGGCATTGGCTGTTACAAACGCAATAACCATAAAAGTAATAGTGGCGACCCATGAACGAGCTGAAAATCGAGACATGCCACAAACGCCATGACCACTAGTACAACCGTTTGCCAGTGACGTACCTACGCCAACGAGTAAGCCCGCAACTACAATTAACCACAACGGTAAATCCATCTCGCCAACAAGAAGTTCCGGCTGAACAAGCTGCACAATTACACCAGCGATTAATAACCCAGCAACAAACACTAATTTCCAACCTGCTCCTTTTTGAAGCGGGTTTAATAAAGATTGTACTGCACCAGAGATGCCCGCCACTTTGCCAAATACAACTAATAAAATAGCGCTCGCGATGCCAATAAGCGCGCCACCAATGGACGCACTAATAGGAGTAAATTCTGTAAGCACGATTAAAACGCCCACTCAAATGAAGCAGCAAAACCACTTTGGCTCATTTCAAGCGTTATGTCTTGATTAGGCGCTAGCATATTACTTCCGGTCACTGATTTTGATGGTGAGTAAAAGGCCATTAAGCTCAATTTAGTATTATCACCTACCGACTGAGTTAATCCGGCCGTGTAATGCCACTCTTGAACACCAGGCGCCAAAATATTAAATAATGTTTGAGTTGAGGGTATAGGTTGTTCGCCATAGGAAACCCCTAATCGTAGCTTTTGCTCTGCAGTACGCTGCCATTGCCAACCCAGCTTAACCACTGACATGTCTTCCCAGCCAAAACCAGCTCCGTTATCTGCACCTAAAGGCGCAACCATTAAGTTGCTTAGTGGGTTCGCAATACTATTTACTTCAGCGTAGTTAATTTTCTGCCAATCTAACAAAAATTGATGTTCCGAAGACGCTTGCCAAGCAACACCGACTTGCAGTGAACTTGGTAAGTCAAAACCACCTTGTTCTGCAAACAAGCCAGCATATTTATCAAATTCATCCATAGATACCGACGAGCGATAGCTAAAACCAACACGTAAAGGCTCTGATATTTGGTGTTGAATACCGACTTGAAGGCCAAAGCCTGTAGTAGTGTCTGTACCTTGGTTTGACAGATTCTCAGGCGATGATGAAAAGCCGCCAAAACTCGCTAAACCCGTTGCCTTAAATTGCTGAACCACTAGCAAAGGTGCAAAACCAACTTGTGTTGATTCAGACACTTTATAACTGAAGGTTGGGCTGATGAATAACTGCTTAAGATCAACACCGGTTTTACCTGCGTAAAAAGTACCTTGTTCGGCAGTCGGCGCAGCGTACTCTGTATTCATACCGCCATTCGCATAAACTACAAGCCCTGCATTCCACTTGTCGTTAAGCTTTTTACCAATCGCAAACTCAGGGATCACAAAAAGAGAATTACCGCTTTCTTTGCCTGGTGACTGAAGATAAAAGCCTTCCGGTGCATAAAAGTCAGGTTGGGAAATACGATATTCACGATCAGGAGAAAAAAGCTCAGCGCCTACAATAATGCCCGTTTTACCGTTTAAGTAATCTAGGTTTAATGCGGCAGGGTTTGTAGCAGCAGACATTAAGTCTTCCGAGATGGCAACGCCTGCACCAGCCATACCTTTATGGCTAGTTCCGTAACCATGAGTAAAGTAGCCATTAGTTGCACTGGCTACAGGTGATACAGCAACACTGGCTGCTATTACACTTAATACAAATTGCTTTTTCATTTATAAAACCTTGAATAAATATTATGGGCGAATACTAGTCAAGGTTTGTTATTTCAAAAAAGAATTAAAAACAATTATATATATTAAATATGAATAAAGAGCATCACTTGAAAATAACGTAATGCTCTTTTTATTAGATTTAAGGTTGGTCTTTTAGTATGTGCATTGCTGAGTTAGTGGATAGTATTAAGTTAGAACTTCCATCTTCATTATGTTTAAATTTAATACCACGTTTTGACACTCGCCCAATCATAGCCGGGCTACTCCAAATCGTTTTACCGTCAGCATTTATCTTAAATAACTTCACACTTTTAGTGTTGTAGAAACTTCCATCTGGACTAACTGCCACAAAAACTCCTTGTTCCATCCCATTTGTTGTATCAATTGCAAAATCAATGGAATTAGCAGGCACTGGAAGTGTCTTTAACTCCACTAATTTTTCATTGGTAATATCGTAGGCTATTAGTGCCATACCACTACTATCCCAATAACTTCCTGACGCCAAACATACTAACTCCAGTTGCGCATCGGTATCCAGATTAGCGAATTCGATTCGCGAACAATATTGTTCAACAAAATCTAACTCAACAAAACCATTGGCCTGTGATTTAACAATAGTGAGCTTATTACTTGCTATGGCTAGTACCATAGAGCCAGCTGAATTAGCGATAGCTATGTCATTAGCAGTTGAATCAACTTTATGAGTTCCTAAAATAACTTGATTGCTAATGTCTATTGCATTAACTGTTTGACTATTTACGTAAATCGCGTCATCAAAAGAGTCGTCATTAAGGTCATAAGCGAGTATCACACCGATATTATCATCGTAGTCACCATCTATCTCCCAGTGAACAGACAGATCACTAAGTTGAAGTGCCGCAAAAGAGCCATTGTAAGTATTTGTTGTCGGAACAAAAACATCATCCTCTCCATCATTATTGAAGTCAGTCAGTGCTGCAAAGGAACTACCATCCCAGTTTGAACCCAACTCTTCGGTAACTGTAACCTCACCTTCTTTTGACACTGTAGCTATGCGACTGCCACCATATCCATTTCGAGTAGAAGGTATAATAAATACTCCTTCATCACTTGTGTTGTTCTGTGTCCAACCCACACTTGAGAAGTTGTCCAGTTGAACAGCTGTAGCTCTTTCTTTTATTTCAGGATTAGCTCCAATGATGTCGGCGACAACAAAGCCATCTTCTCCCGATGAACTTTGCCCTGTTCCCCAGTGGATTTCCAACTTCCCATCGTTATCACTATCGCCTATACTCAAAGACTTTGAGCCATGACCTTGCATATCTAATTCCCAAGCTTTGCTTAAGGCGCCGTCTTGGTAGTCATATGCCGATATATTTCCCCATTGACAGTCCCCGACAATTAACTCATCAGCGGCGTCATCATCTATATTGGCACTGTATATTACACACGTATTAAATGTTTCTAATGTGTAAAGCTGCTCTTTAGTCACTGCGGAAAAAAGAGTGATATGGTCCCAACTGTCAGCTCCTGCTATTTCATCAATACCATCGCCATTAAAGTCACCAGCTGTCACATAGTTTGACCCAAACTTAGTACCGCTAATCCACTGATTAGCCCACGTTTTGCCGTCATAGACTCGACCATTGTTGATAACTAATTCAAGCGCACTATCAGCATCTACATTGGCAAAAACAATCTCTGAACTGTCACCTACTGTTGTCTCAAATAAAACCTCTGTCGGGTTGTCTAGGTTTATAACCTTTACTTCTGACCCCGATGAATAAGTGCTTTCAGCTTTCAAGTAAGCAATTTCTAGGTCACCATCGTTGTTACTGTCCGCTACAGCCGCAAATCGAATATCTGCGTCCTGTAGCAATGTCGTTGCGGCTTTATTCAAATCACCAATTAGGCTTATGCCTTTATCTGTTATTACTAATATCTCTAGTTGGCTATCACTGTCTGTATTTAAACCAATCACTTGATTAATCTTTGCATTGTCATCCAAAGTAAATGGATAGAGCCAACTTTGGCTATATGTCCCTTCTGACTCAGAGATTAAGAAAACTCGATTCTGTGAATCCGTAGATAATATCTCGTTATTACCATCGCCTGTAAAATCACCTACCCACATGGAGTAGTTGGAACTCGGCACTTCCATACCTGAACGGGACATTGGCATATTTGTATCGGACTTTATGGCTATCGTTGCCGTGTATGATTCCGCTTCGTTCGATGGGTTTGCAAAGTTAAAGATATAGTCTTGATTTGGGAATAATTGACTAATAGGTGACTGCCAGGTGACCAAACCGTTGTCATCCATTGATGCGTTATCTGGTCCAGATACTAGTGTCGCTTTTACAGTAGTCGACTCGTCTGACCTTAAGTCCGGGTCAATAACTTGAGCTGTGAAAGAAACACTGTCTCCTGCATTAACAACTTCTGGCAAATCTGATATTTGAATTTCACCTGGACTGTCGTTAATTATAATTAGCCGACGTGTGCTTTCTGTATAATTACTTCCATCAGTAACAACCATAGCCACTTCTAACTTATCGTCAAACACAGCAATATAAGGTGGTAAAATGTTACTAACCTGATCTTCAATTACGCTGTCGTTCAAATACCAACGGTAGCTGACGGTTAGATCTTCTTGATCTGTATCGGCGTCATAATAAGAACCTGGAGATACTTCAATCGGAGTTTTAGTTGTAATATCATAAGTGTTTACATATGGTGCATAGACAATCGGAGGCAAGCTCAATTGGTCAACTGGAGCTAAAATAAGATTTGTTAAATCTGCGTATTCGAACTGATAATAAGAACCAATGTATGCAGCTTCTTCAAATGAACCATCGTTATCACTATCTAACAAGAATTTGATATATTCATAATTTTTCAAGTCAAGCTGAGTTGTAACGTCCCCTATAAATGTATAGGTGTGTTCTTCGTCTACATTTCCGTATTCAAATGCTCCATCACGCTTATATGAAACTGCACCAACTTCAGAGTCCTTTAAACTTCCTGACTCTACAACTGTTTCGCTGTCATTGCTGAAATCATAGACATATTCATATTTAGTTTCTTTTACAAATTGATGTTGGCTGCCTTCTTCTTTGTACAAGAAATTGCTATTTAGCTTTATGAGGCTTTGTTCAGTAGTTGTATCCACATCCATATAAACATGATTACGTCCAGTGATGGTGTATTGTTTATCTTCGTCACCATATACAAAAGAGATACTGTTTAAGAATGATTTATACTCAATTGAAGTCGGGGAGTCTTGGAAGCTTATTAACTTTACAACTTCAGTACCGTTGATGTTTTGAGTACCATAATATGAGCAATTTTCATATTGTATTGTTATTGTTGATACTGAGCCTGGGACATAATTACCAGATATGTTCATAACTCCACTTGAATCGCAATCAAGCTGAGTTTGCGTAGCACCATCTTCTAGCCAAAATATCATATCACTGCGACTGATTCCCCAAAACCAAATTCTGTCTTTACCGAAACCCTTACTAAAAAAGAGTTGGGTATTCACTGCTGACATATCCGCTGTATCCGTTTTGCCTTTGTAATTATTGGATATTTTTGAGTCGTAAGCGCTGTCCAATTCAGTAGCGGTATGGTCAGCTGGAGAGTTTATAACACTTTGGTAACTTTCTACCGAGTTAGCCGGTGTTTCATCACTTGATGACGATCCAGAACAGCCTGAAAGGCTAATTAGAATAGCGGGAATTAGGGAGCAGCGCAGGTAAGTCTTCATCACTTTCTCTTGTTTTAGTCCATTAAATACCAAGATAGAATAGTGTGAGTGTTAACTTCAAATTTTCTAACTCGACGGTTTTAGCGATAGAATAATTTTATTTTTGCCCAAATTCAATTAAAAAATGGGCATTCTAAATATCTGATTTTATGCTTTTAATTTCTTCATATTGCGATAACTCGAATAGCTGTACACCACTAGCGCAGCCCAAATAAATCCAAAGGTGACCCAACGTTCTTGGTCAAACTGTTCGTGATAATAAAAAACGGCAAACATAAACATTATGCTTGGGCCAATGTATTGGAAAAAGCCTAAGGTTGAGTATTCAAGTCTGCGAGCCGCTTCTACAAAGCATAACAACGGTGCTGTGGTTACGAGCCCTGCTCCAATAATTAACGCATTTAAGTACCAGCTATTTTCCAACAAGTTAGCCGCTGGACTGTCGGCAAAACCATACCAATACACAATCGCTGGCAATATCAAAACTAGCGACTCTATTAATAACCCTGGCATTGCATCTACCGCTGCTAACTTTCTTATTAGCCCGTATATTGCAAAACTAATTGCCAAGCTAAACGCAATTATAGGGAATGAACCAAAGGTAACCACTTGGATCATTACGCCAACAACAGCAAGTGCGACGGCCGCATATTGTAATTTGGACAGTCGCTCTTTTAAGAATAAGGTGCCTAAGGCGATATTAAGAAGTGGATTAATGTAATAACCTAAACTTGCATCCAGAATATGATCGTTGTTAATAGACCAAATAAATAACCACCAGTTAAAGCCCAGCAATGTGGCACTAATGACAAGGACCAGCAGAGTTTTAGGATCAGTTAGTATTGCCTTAACTTTGTGTAAATTTTTACGAAGACCAATGATCACAACGAGCAGTAATGCAGACCAAATCACGCGGTGTGCAAGAATTTCCAACGACGGCATAAACTGTAGTTGTTTAAAAAACAGTGGCGCTAGGCCCCACATGACAAATGCAAAAACTGCGTAAATCATGCCGTGTTTGGTTTCTAATTTCATTTAGTTTTCTCTAATTTAGGTAATAGGGAGTTAAGCTAATCACGATTTATTTAACATTGACTTAGGTAGTAATACCATAGGAGCAAGCTGTTAATTAAAGCAAGTTAAGTTGGGTTAAGTACAATTGGATTAAGTATAGGTGGATTAACCAACTAGGTAAGTTCCGGTTCCAAAGGCAATTTGATCGCCTTTATTGTTGTGCAGTTCCATACGGCAAACACAAACCCGACTCCCTGAACGAATTAGTTTAGCCGACGCAATAAATTCATCTCCTCGTCCTGGCCTTAAATAATCAGTTCGTAAATCGATGGTGCCTACACGTTTTGTAAATTCAACTAGTTGCTCTTGGTTAACAATGTCCATATTGTCCAGTCGGCTATAAATGGCGAGTATGCCGCCTACGGTATCTAGTGCCGTTGCTGTTACACCACCATGCAAGATTTTTTGCATTGGATTACCCATTAGTTTGTCATCCCAAGCAAATCTAATTTCCGCTTTGTCTGACTCACAAATAGTGATGTTCAAGCCCAAATTTTTATTAAAGTTCAAGCTATTAAAAACACTCGTTAACCAAAGTTGAATTTCTTGTTTAGATAACATACTTTTCCCTGCCCATGTTGAAGGTTGAGATGGTACAATGCTCACCAAGTTGTGTCACATCTAAAGTTAAGAATCTTTTGTCTGAATTAACAAACTCTCCAATTAGCGTTTTAAAACAAGTCTTTGGCTACTCTGAATTTAGAGAAGGGCAGCAAGCTGTTGTTGACGCAAGCCTAAGCGGCCAAGATGTAATGGTACTGATGCCAACGGGCGGCGGTAAAAGTTTGTGTTATCAAATTCCTGCGTTAATTTTAGATAAAGTCACTATCGTTGTGACGCCTTTGCTTTCGTTAATGAAAGACCAGGTAGACCAGCTATTGGAATCAGGCGTTGCAGCAGCATTTGTTAACAGCCAACAGACTCGTGAACAACAGTCTCACATCCTAAATCAGTTACAGCATGGCGAAATTAAAATTCTTTATGTGTCTCCTGAGCGCTTACTGCAATACCAGTTTTTAGAACACATTAAGTTTTGTGGTGTTGGTTTGTTTGCCATCGATGAAGCTCACTGTTTGTCGCATTGGGGCCACGACTTTAGGCAAGATTATTTACGCCTAAACATGATTAAACAGCACTTTCCAAATGTTCCCATTATGGCGCTAACGGCAACGGCTGATAGAGCCACTCGCTACGATATTGCGGCGCAACTGCAGCTACAAGATCCGTTAGTTCATACCGGTAGTTTTGATCGCCCTAACCTGCGATTCACTATTGAAGAAAAGTTTAAGCCGCTGAGTCAGTTAATGACATTTATGAAATCTCAGTCTGATCAGTCCGGTATTATATATTGTTCAAGTCGAGCAAGGGTTGACGATATAGCCGAAAAGCTTATTGCGAAAGGTTATCGAGCGGCAGCCTACCATGCAGGTTATGACACAGAAACCAGAAACCGCGTTCAAGAACAATTTCAACGCGACCATGTTCAAATTGTTGTGGCGACGGTTGCTTTTGGTATGGGTATTAACAAGCCTAATATTCGATTTGTTGTGCATTACGACTTACCGCGCACTATCGAAAGCTATTACCAGGAAACAGGCCGAGCGGGACGTGATGGTTTACCGGCAGAGTGTTTGTTATTTTTTGATTCTGGTGATGCGCCTCGTATTAAAAAAATGATAGCCGATAATCCCAACGAAGAACGAGTGAAAGTTGAGACTCAACGTTTTAATGCAATGGTGGCATTGGCCGACGCTCAAACTTGTCGTCGCCAAGTCTTACTCAACTACTTTAACGAATTTAGTAATGATGCCTGCGGCAACTGTGACATTTGTTTAGACCCACCGAAGTCTTTTGATGCCACTATTCCAGCGCAGCAAGCCTTGTCTTGTATTTATCGTTGTGAACAACGAGTAGGTATTGGTCATGTGATTGATGTTTTACGTGGTAGTTTAAATAGCCGAGTCCGTGAACAAAATCACGACCAACTCTCTACGTTTGGCATTGGTAAGACTCAAAGCCATGAATTCTGGATGAGTATCATTCGTCAATTAATTCACCGAGGTTTTGTAGAGCAAGACATTAGCCGCAACAGCCAGTTGATGCTGACCGATAAGGCCCGCCCAATTTTAAAAGGTGAAGTGGTATTAAACCTAGCTGAACCGAGAATTGGTCGTAAAGTTTACGATGAAAAACCTCTTTTGGTTAACTACGATAAACGTTTGTACGCGAGACTTAAAAGCCTTCGACGTTCTATTGCTGATGAGCATGACGTACCACCATTTGTGGTCTTTAATGATGCAACACTGGTGGACATGGCGAATAAGTTGCCAACCAATCAACGTCAGATGTTAGCAGTGTCTGGTGTAGGTGAAACCAAACTCAAGCGTTATGGAGAGGCCTTTATTCAGGTTATAAATCGCCACCTTGAAAGCGGCGTTTAAAAAGCTAAACACTAGCTTATAAGTTTAAGTTTAAGTTTAATTCTTTCAGTTTAAGTTTAATTCTTTCAGTTTAGTTCTCTCATTGTTGGCCAATAAAAAAGCAGCTGTTATGGAGTGACCCATAGAGCTGCCTTTTCTTAAACTTCGTAATCTATCGTGGCCTAACTAAAGCCCCTACTTTAATGACGCGTAATACGCGGCAATATTAACCATGTCAGCTTCCGTTAGCATCGTCGCCATTGGTTTCATGATTGCGTTGTTACGCTCACCAGACTTAAACGCCTTTAATTGTTGCACAATATACGCTGGTTTTTGTCCCGCTAAATTTGGGTACGTAGGGATTGCACTAATACCATTAGCTCCATGACAGGCAGCGCAAGTCGCCGCTTTTGCTTTACCCGCTTCAATATCTGCAGCTTGAACTTGTGTAGAAAACGCAGCCACAGCCGCAATAGCTAATAAAAATGCTTTTTTCATATATACTCCGATTCTCGAAACAAAATAAACTTTAATAAAATTACAGTCATAAAAGTACTGTAATAAAAATAACACCAAAATCTAAAAACAGCGAATAGCGTATACTGTTTTACTAAGATTTTATTAAGCCAGATCAAAAGGCCTCAGGATAATCATGTCTACACAAAAGAATAATCCAGACATTCAATTTAATAACACTTATATCAAATACTTGCCTGAACTGGGCGCAGCGATTAATCCCGCAAAATTTCTCAAGCCAAGTTGGCTTATTACCAGTATTGATACTGCAGAGCTATTAAGTTCGCCTTCGTTTCCGTCTCTTCAATGGCTAAGTGAACGTTCTTTGGATTGGTTTGCTGGTAAATCATCAATAAGCGGTGCTCAACCTTTTGCACAAAAATATACTGGTCACCAGTTTGGCCACTACAACCCACAACTAGGTGATGGCCGTGGCGTACTGCTCGGTGAAGTAGAATCTAGCCATGGTCGTTTTGATATCCACGTAAAAGGGGCCGGACAAACGCCCTACTCTAGATTTGGTGATGGCAGAGCTGTGGTTCGCAGCAGTATTCGTGAGTTTTTGGCCTCTGAGGCCCTACATCATATAGGTATTCCTACCTCTCGAGCATTAGGTGTATTTACCACTGGCGAACAAGTTCAAAGAGAAACGATTGAACAAGGTGCTGCACTAATACGAGTATGTCCGAGTCATATCCGCTTTGGCCATTTTGAAAATGCCTTTCATCATGGTGACACCGACTTACAAACTCGACTGGTTGAATATTGTATAAATCACGTGTTACCGAAAGAGCACTCTGATTTAGCCGAGCTGTTTAAGGCTGATGCTTCCGACGTTAGCATTGAAGAAAAAACGCGTCTATTGTTTCGCTTTACCATAAAACGTACTGCTGAAATGGTGGCTAAATGGCAAGCTCATGGTTTTTGCCATGGCGTAATGAACACCGATAACATGTCTATTTTAGGCCTTACTTTTGACTATGGTCCGTTTGGCTTTCTAGACCAATATAATCCACAACATATTTGTAATCACTCTGATCACACAGGCCGATATGCTTTCGATGAGCAACCCGGCGTAGCCTTGTGGAACTTGAATGTACTAGGCCACTCTTTGTCAGGCTTACTTGATGGACCAATTTTACGAGCTGAACTTGAGCAATATCAGCCTCATTTATTAGCCGAATATTCAAATTTAATGCGTCAAAAAATGGGTTTTGCAAAACATAAAACCGAAGATCGTATTCTGCTTGGCGAGCTTTTATCGTTGATGCAGGAAAACAAAGCCGATTATTCTATTGTTTGGCGAACGCTGAGCGAAATGAACAATGTCATTGCTGAAAGCAACAAGTTTACCGACCTGTTTATTGATAGAGACGCTGCACTTAAATGGCTAAAGAAATACAGTAATCGCCTTACAATAGAAACACGCAGCGATGAAAAACGAACCCAAACAATGCAAACCATCAACCCTAAATATATATTACGCAATTATTTAGCACAGCAAGTCATAGAAGCTTCCGAACAGGGTGACAACAAACCTCTTGAGGAACTGTATTCAGTACTAAAACGTCCATACGATTCTCAACCAGAGTACTCACGTTACGCACAACACCCACCAGCATGGAGTGAAGAGCTGAGCATTTCGTGTAGCAGTTAGAAAATCTTTAAAGAAAGTAAGCGTGCACTTACGTTCAGTAAAGCAGCAACATAAATGCGTTATTGTATGCACTTAAGCATTGAGATTTTAGCCGCTGTAAACGTATAATGACGGCATCAATAAAGGAACTTATTAAATGAACTTATCAGTAGTTATTTTAGCGGCCGGTAAAGGCACGCGCATGAAATCTAGCCTTCCAAAGGTTTTACATCCTGTTGCCCACAAACCTATGGTGCAACACGTTATCGATGCATCGAAGGCACTTAATTCAGACAACATTACTATGGTTTACGGCCATGGTGGTGATCAGTTAAAAGAAGCCCTTTCTTCAAACAAAGTACATTGGGCGCTTCAAGCTGAACAAAAAGGTACCGGTCACGCAGTTAAAGTTGCTGACGAATTTATGCCTGATGACCAAACTATTCTAATTCTTTACGGCGACGTACCACTTATTCAAACTGAGACGTTAGAACGTTTGTTAGCTGTTAAGCCTGAAAAAGGCATTGCACTTTTAACGGTTAAACTAGATAACCCAACGGGTTATGGCCGTATTGTTCGTGATGAAAATGACAAAGTTGTTGGCATCATTGAGCAAAAAGACGCGAACCCAGAACAACTTCTAATTAATGAAGTGAACACTGGCATTATGGCGGTAAACGGTGACTTGTTAAAAGGCTGGTTAGCCAACTTGTCTAGCGATAACGCGCAAGGTGAGTACTATCTAACTGACGTCATTGCGATGGCGAATGAAGCAGGTTATGTCATCAACACGGCTCATCCAGAAAGTGGTATTGAAGTAGAAGGCGCTAACAATCGTGTTCAACTTGCTACGTTAGAGCGTGAATATCAACGTCGTGCAGCAGAGCAGTTAATGTTATCTGGCGCTTCAATGCGTGACCCAGCTCGAATAGACGTTCGTGGTGACGTGACGGTAGGTCATGATGTGTCGTTAGACGTCAACGTGGTTTTTGAAGGCACTGTTGTTCTAGGCGACAACGTAACCGTTGGCCCAAACTGTGTACTAAAAGATTGTGTCATTGAGAGCGGTGCTACTATTGAAGCTAACTCTTTAGTTGACGATGCAAAAGTAGGGGCGAATGCTCAAATTGGTCCATTTGCTCGTTTACGTCCTGGTGCAATTGTTGGCAATAAAGCCAAAGTTGGTAACTTTGTTGAAATGAAAAAGTCAGTACTTGGCGAAGGTTCAAAAGCAAACCACTTCTCTTATTTAGGCGATGCGACGATTGGCGCTGGCGTAAACATTGGTGCAGGCGTGATCACAGCCAATTACGACGGTGTGAATAAGTTTAAAACGGATATTAAAGACAACGCATTTATTGGTACAAACTCAACTTTAGTTGCACCAATTACTATTGAAGAAAACGGGTTTGTTGCAGCCGGCTCAACGGTGACGAAAAACATCGACAAAGATGGTCTTGCAATTGCACGCGGCAAACAACGCAATATTGACGGTTGGAAGCGCCCTACAAAGGGTTAGTTGCTTATTTCTTCGTTAAAATCCATACGCCAGGGAATACTAAATTCACTGGCGTATATTTACTAATCAAAAATTCAACGTCATTACGAAACTAGCTACTTGTCACCCTTAACTGCCAACTCAAAAAGATCTTCAACAGCTACACCAAAATAGTTTGCGAGCTTTAACGCAATGACTACTGAGGGCGTAAAACGACCTGTTTCAACAGTACTAATTGTTTTTCGTGAAACGCTTATCGCATCGGCTAACTCCTGTTGTGAGACCTTTTTATCACTCCTGAATCGTGCAATATCGTTTCGTAAAAAATCAGTCATTATTACCTCTTAGCTTTATAAGAATGGTCAACCCAAAAGAAAAAAGCATAACACCTATTATCGCTTGGCAAACTTGATTTACTGAAGCCGTTTCATTGGTAATTGAACTTCCATAAAGAGCAAATACAATTAGCGTGGTTAATGACATCGTCCAAGAGTACTTATAAGCCTTTTCATTGATATGGTTAAAAAGCTCATCCTCGAAATTTGAGAACCAATAGTTTTTGCTATCAACTTTTTTTCCAGCCTTTATTTGTTTAACCAGACTTACAATTAGTCCAACAAACAAAGCTAAAAATATTAATACCTTAGCTGTAATCAAAGACTCACCTCCTAAAGATGTGGACTTTAAAATATCACTAATAACTGGCAGTAAAATAATACTACCTGTGAAAAAGCCCAACAGGCCTGTTTGCTTTAAAAGAATCTCTTCGTTAATTGGTGTTGATTGTGCAGTCATATCTAAATCCCTAATTTAATTTATCTAAATTTGTAACCCCTAGGTATCAAAAGATACCCTAGGGTTACATTAAGATCAAGAGCCCAGTTTAAATAAAATGATTTTATTTTGACCAACACCAAACATATGAGTCACAAAGGCTATCGCTAAATGAAATTCTATATGGACTATCAGAGTGTTATATTACTTGCTTGATTCATGTTTGATTATTAGAGGTTACTTTGGCCAAACCGAATGCAAAAGCGCCAGATAAGTCGGTGACTATTTACTGCAAAAAGTGTCAGCAAATCCTTTTTAAATACAAAAAAGGTGGCAAAGGTGCGTTGATAAAGTGTTTTAAAGAGAGAATTACAAAGGATTATACAACGGAGAATTGTACCTGCCCTCAGTGCAACAGTGTGTTTGCTCGTGACACCTTAGTGAGGGGCACGCCTGCTTTTAAATTTATTGGTGGAAAGGTCTGGTTTAAATAACCTAAGCAATGCCCAGCTTTTTCTTCAGATAATCACTAGTGAGATGTTTTACGACATCAAATGGATCACACTTCTGACCATCTTCATTAAAGTCTATTGGACCAATACGTTCAGCAACGTCTAACGCTGCACGATTAAGCTCGACATTTCGCTTGCCGATGCCCATTAACGCGCCGCCCATCGCCAACTGAACACGTTTTGACTCTTTGTCTGCATTCTTATTTATATTACTGATCACAGACAAGAAAAACTCATCGGTATAAGCCTTCGCTTTTTTCTTGGACAATTCGTAAATCAATCCGTAGGCACAATTGCGTCGAACTTCATCATCACTATTGAGCCACGACTTTGCTACTTCAAACGCGACTGGAGATTTAGCGAGCGTCGCGTCGCATGAAGAAAAAACATGACGCAACATGCCACTATTAAGTTCTTCAACTTGTTGTTCTGCTTGCTCTGTAGTTATTTGCTTTGGATCGTCTATTAACAGTCCAAGTACTTTAGCGTCGTAATTATCCGTCGCCCACAATTCATGTGCCAACGGACGGTTTTTTCCTATTTGTTTAGCTAATTTGAGGGCAAAAATAAATTAAA
>PJEL010000369.1_pt1 | contig 53418 bp, 52 predicted proteins | sample 1853271 | NCBI WGS metagenome assembly PJEL01 (sample SAMN08108733, study PRJNA415343) | Invertebrate metagenome, whole genome shotgun sequencing project. | host: Globobulimina | place: Sweden: Gullmar Fjord | collected 2015-08
AGGTTAACTTCTTAGTTTTACATTTTTTCTGACTTGTGCTAACTTTATTGAAACTTGACACTGTTTGTCATTCTGAGTGAGCGAAGAATCTCTTTGTTTTGTCATTTCGAAGTCTGTACGGCTGAGAAATCTTAAGATTCCTCACCCCTTCGGGGATTCGGAATGACAACTAGACAGATATAAGGAGCAATGATGAAGGTAAAGAAGATAGTTCTTGCATATTCGGGTGGGCTTGATACATCGGTCATTATGACATGGTTGAAGGAGACCTACGGCTGTGAGGTGATAGCATTTTGTGCAGACCTCGGTCAGGAGGAGGAGCTTAAAGGCCTGAACCGGAAGGCGAAGAAGACAGGAGCCTCTAAAGCATATATCCTTGACCTGAAGGAGGAGTTTGTTAAGGACTATGTATTCCCCATGCTCAGGGCAAATGCTGTATATGAGGGGACATATCTTCTCGGTACATCCATCGCCAGGCCCCTGATCGCTAAAAAACAGATAGAGATCGCAAAGAAGGAAGGCGCGGACGCGGTTGCTCATGGTGCAACAGGTAAGGGTAATGACCAGGTGAGGTTTGAGCTTTCATACTATGCTCTTAACCCTAAGATAAAGGTTGTCGCTCCGTGGAGGGAATGGGAGCTTGATTCAAGGGAGTCTCTTATCGCCTATGCCAAAAAACATAAGATCCCTATTACAGTGACAAAGCAGAAGCCCTACAGCATGGACAGGAATCTGCTTCATATAAGCTATGAAGGCGGTCTTCTGGAGGATCCATGGAATGAGCCGGCTGAGAATATGTTCATGCTTTCAGTATCTCCTGAGAAGGCGCCATCAAAGGCGACCTATGTAGAGATAGGCTATAAAGCAGGTGATCCTGTCTCAATAAATGGGAAGAAGCTATCTCCGGCAAAGCTGCTTAAGAAGTTGAATACGCTTGGCGGAAAGAATGGCATCGGAAGGATGGATATAGTTGAGAACAGGTATGTCGGCATGAAGGCAAGGGGTGTATATGAGACTCCGGGCGGCACTATATTACATATTGCCCACAGGGCTGTTGAGTCTATCACGCTCGACAGGGAGGTCATGCACCTTAATGACTCGCTCATGCCGAAGTACGCTGAACTTGTATATAACGGTTTCTGGTTCGCACCTGAGAGGGAGGCGCTTCAGGAGATGATAGACAAATCCCAGAAGGTGGTTACAGGAACGGTAAGGCTAAAGTTGTATAAAGGCAACTGTGCGGTTGTTGGACGGAAGGCGCCGAAGTCTCTTTATGATGCCGACCTCTCAACATTTGAATCTGATACGGTCTATAACCAGAAGGATGCCGAAGGTTTTATTAAACTTAATGCCCTTCGGCTTAAGTTGAAAAGAAAGTAAATGAAGGCACAAAGGCACAGAGGCAATAGGCACAGAGGCACAAAGGCACAAAGGCACAAAGGCACAAAGGCACAGAGTTTAAAGACTTTGTGTCTTTTTTATTTAATTGATTTATTCATTTAACTCTTAATTCTTAACTTTCTTTATTATGTCTAATTTAAAAGACTGGCTCTCACTTTCGCTGCTTCCTGAGATAGGGGTTATCCTCGGAAGGAGGCTTTTATCCGCATTCGGCAGCCATGAGAATATATTCCTTGCTTCCTATACTGACCTTATGCGTGTTGAGGGTATTGGAGATAGCAGGGCAAGGCGTATTGCAGAGTTTGACCGGAGCAGAGTAGATAGAGAGATAGATAAGGCAGAAGAGAATGGCATAAGTATTTTTTCAATTGAAGATGAAGCATATCCTGCCTCATTAAAACAGTGCCATGATTCACCATTTGTATTATATGTAAAAGGCAGGCTGCAGGAGGAGGATAAATACGCCATCGGTGTTGTCGGCTCAAGGGCTGCAACGGCCTACGGAAGGCTTGTTGCAGAGAAGCTGAGCTTCAGGCTGGCCAGGTATGGACTTACAATTATTAGCGGCATGGCAAAAGGGGTAGATTCTGAATCACATAACGGAGCCTTGAAGGCCGGGGGGAGGACTGTAGCTGTACTTGGCTCAGGCCTCGATGTTCCTTATCCCCATTCAAATAGAAAGATGATGGATACCATAGCTTCATCAGGAGCAGTTGTGAGCGAATTTCCATTCGGCACGGCCCCTCTCAGGGAGAATTTTCCGAGACGCAACAGGATCATAAGCGCGATGTCACTCGGAGTGCTTGTTGTAGAGGCCACAGTTGACAGCGGTTCTTTAATTACAGTACGATATGCGCTCGAACAAGGAAAAGATGTCTTTGCCGTTCCCGGAAACATCACATCAAGGAATTCCAGGGGAACGAATGAGCTTATAAAGAACGGCGCAAAGCTTGTTGACAATGCCGAAGAGATAATAAATGAGCTTAATCCTCAGATAAAAGGGGCCTTGAAAGAAGACAGGATATCGTCTGAAGAAAGGCTGCCTCAAATGAGCGATGAAGAGAAGAAGATGTTTGCCTGCTTGACAAATGAGCCAAAACAGGTAGATTTAATAATTAGAGAATCCAGAATGGCAGCAGGAAAAGCGCTCTCAACCTTGCTCGGCCTTGAGCTTAAAGGAGTTGCAAGACAGACTGAGGGCAACTGCTATTCTGTAAATTGACGCATCTGTCTAAGTCTGTTATTTATTTTATAATGAAAATAATTACCGAAACTTTTAACTCTTAATTTTTAACTTTCAACTTTTTTATATGAAATCATTATTAATAGTCGAGTCACCAGCCAAAGTTAAGACGCTGAGCAAGTTTCTTGGCAAGAGCTTTAATATCAAGCCGTCCATAGGCCATGTTAAGGATCTCCCAACCAAAAAGATAGGTGTTGATGTTGAGAATGATTTTACTCCCGAGTATGTCGTGATCGACGGAAAGCAGAAGGTGTTGAGAGAGCTCAAAAAGGCTGCAAAGAGTGCCGACATGATCTATCTTGCTCCTGACCCTGACAGGGAAGGTGAGGCGATAGCATGGCATATTGCCGAAGAGCTGAACGGCGACCCAGACAAGGTCGTCAGGGTCGTCTTTAATGAGATAACTGAGAAGGCTGTTACCGATGCGATAAAGAATCCCCGTAAGATAAATATAAACCTTGTGGATGCACAGCAGGCCAGAAGGGTTCTGGACAGACTGGTCGGCTATAAGCTTTCACCTCTGCTCTGGCGCAAGGTGCGCAGGGGGCTAAGTGCCGGAAGAGTGCAGTCAGTGGCGCTCAGGCTGGTTGCCGAGAGGGAACGTGAGATCGAGGCTTTTGAGACTGTTGAGTACTGGAGCGTAACTGCAAACCTTGAGGGCAGTGTCCCTCCTCCTTTTGATGCAAAGCTTATTCAGGTCGGCAGTAAAAAGGCTGAGATCGGGAATGAGTCTGAATCAGACGCGATCTTAAAGGGCCTTGAGGGCAAGCCTTTTACTGTAAGTAAGGTAGATAGAAAAAAGAGAAGACGTAATCCGGCGCCTCCATTTATAACAAGCACGATGCAGCAGGAGGCCTCAAGAAAATTGAGGTTTGTGGCAAAGAAGGCGATGTTTGTTGCACAGAAGCTTTATGAGGGGCTTGATATCGGGGCTGAAGGTTCAGTAGGTCTTATCACTTACATGAGAACAGACTCTGTCAGGGTTGCAAAAGAGGCCCAGCAGGAAGCGAGGGACTTTATTAATAAGACGTTTGGCAAGGAGTTTGTGCCGTCAAAACCTCCCGTTTATAAAAGTAAGAAGGCTTCCCAGGATGCGCATGAAGCGATAAGGCCTACGTCAGCATTCAGAACTCCTGAGAGTCTTAAGGGACATCTTTCTACTGACCAGTTCAAGCTATACACACTCATATGGAACCGTTTTGTTGCAAGCCAGATGAATCCGGCACAGCTTGAGCAGACATCAGTGGATATAGATGCCGGTAAATATAAGTTCAGGGCCACCGGCTCTGTGGTGAAGTTCCCGGGATTCATGAAGCTGTATATTGAGGGAGTAGACCACGCTACAGAAGAAGAGGGGCTGCTGCCTCCGGTAAAAGAGAAAGACATTTTGAAGACGCTTTCAATAACACCCAAACAGCACTTTACACAGCCGCCACCACGATACACCGAACCAACTCTTGTCAGGGATCTTGAGGCAAAAGGGATAGGAAGGCCGAGTACCTACGCTACCATCCTCTCAACCATTCAGGACAGGCAGTATGTGGAGAAGGACGGCGGAAGGTTCAACGCAACCGAGCTTGGACTGGTAGTTAATGACCTGCTTGTTGCCAGGTTCTCCGATCTGATGGATTATAACTTCACAGCAAAGATGGAGGATAATCTGGACAAGATCGAGGAGGGTGCATTTAAGTGGACAGATATTGTTAATGATTTTTATAAGCCCTTTGAAAAGCTCCTTGCCGAGGCGATGGATAACATGGAGAGGGTCAAGCCTGAAGATATCCCGACTGAAGAAGTATGTGAAAAGTGCGGCAAGCCCATGGTCATTAAATGGGGCAGGCACGGCAGGTTCATTGCCTGTACAGGATTCCCTGACTGCAAGAGCACAAAGCCTCTTGAGGGCGAGGGAGGAGAACAGGCGGCAGAACCTGAGAAGACTGATGAAAAGTGCGACAAATGCGATTCGGAGATGGTTGTAAAGTCAGGAAGGTTCGGCAAGTTCCTTGCATGCAGCAAATATCCGGATTGTAAGAACACAAAACCGATTGCCATAGGGGTCAAGTGCCCGGAGTGCGATGGCGATATAGTTGAGAAGAGATCAAAGAAAGGCAAGGTCTTCTTCGGCTGCGGCAGCTATCCCAAATGTAAGTTTGCCACATGGTACAGGCCTGTAAAGAAGAAGTGCCCTGAATGCGGCAAGGGCATACTTGCTGAAAAGAAGACAAAGGGCGAAGAGGCGCTTGTCTGCCTCAACAAAAGCTGCAGTTATAAAGAAGATATCCAGTCTGAGAGCAGCGAATAATCCAAGAGAAATTCCAAGCACCAAATCCCAAACAACAAATAAATCACAAGCTCCAAATTTCAACAATGAACTGTCTGTCGTTTGTAATTTGAGATTTGTATTTTGTTATTTAGCTGTTGGTTGAAGCAGCGAGTTCTTCAACAGCCTTTTTCATATCCTCCGGCATCGGCGCTGTGAATTGAAGCGCTTCCCCTGTAACAGGATGTTTGAATCCCAGGATGTGTGAGTGAAGCATCTGTCTTGCAAACCGTATCGTTTTTTGCCTGAACTTTATTTCTGTCTTCCTGCCGTAGGTTTTGTCTCCAAGTACAGGCCGTCCGGAGGAAGAGAAGTGTACTCTTATCTGGTGTGTCCTGCCTGTGATGATCCTGACCTTTACGAGCGAGGCGGCGTTAAGGTCGTCTATTACTTTATATTGTGTAACTGCCTCCTTGCCTCTTTTGGTCTTTGTTGACATTTTCTTTCTATCAGAGGTTGATCTGCCTATTTCAGCCCTTATCTCCCCGGTCGATTCCTTAGGGGTGCCGTACAGGAGGGCCAGGTAATATTTTTCAACCTGTTTCTTCTTAAATTGGTCAACAAGGCTGAAGTATGAGACATCGTCTTTGGCAACTATGATCAGGCCTGTGGTCTCCTTATCAAGGCGGTGTACAACACCGGGCCGTAACGGAGCCCCGACTGAAGCGAGTTTTTTGCATCTGTGAGCAATAGCGTTCATAAGGGTGCCGCTTCTGTGCCCCGCAGCAGGATAGATGACCATGCCGGCAGGTTTGTTAACCACGATGATATGCTCATCTTCAAAAATGACATCCAGCGGGATATCTTCAGACACTAGAGTTGTTTCAGCCGCATCCGGCATGGTCATGTTGATGATGTCTCCGGGCCGTATGCGGTAACCCGCTTTTTCGGCTGAAGAGTTGACCAGTATCTCCTTATTCTTGATAAGCTTCTGTATTGAAGAACGGGTGAGGCCGCTCTTTGATGAGATGAAGGTATCAAGCCGTATGGTCCTGTCATTCAGTTCTGCAGTGTAAACTTTTTTTGTCATAGCTTATTTTAACAGTTTGTATTTATCCGTTTTATTGTTTTATTCATATGTCTTTATTGGATTGCTATTTGCCATATAAAGTGATATAAATTTATGTAATAGTCAATCTAAAAAGAGGAGGAGTACAATGTCAGATGAAAAGCCAAAAAGAATGGCGATAATAGCCTCAAAGGGTACTCTTGATATGGCTTACCCGCCGCTTGTTCTTGCATCAACTGCTGCTGCGATGGATGTTGAGACAACTATTTTCTTCACCTTTTACGGTATGGATATCATCAACAAGAAGAAGTATCACAAGCTGCAGGTTGCTCCTATTGCAAACCCTGCGATGCCGTCGCCGGTTCCCATGCCGAATATCATAGGAATGCTTCCGGGTATGACAGCCATGGGAACGATGATGATGAAGAGCATGATCAACGGGATAAACTGGCCGACAATACCTGAGTTCATTGATACATGCCAGGAGTCCGGTGTTAAGATGCTTGCCTGTACACCTACCATGGAGATGACCGGACTTAAGGCCGAAGATCTTGTTGACGGGGTAGTTATAGGCGGTGCTGCAGATTATCTTGATTTTGCACTTGATGCAAATATAAGTCTCTTTATATAACAAAAGGAGGTTTCCATGGATGCTGATAAAGTAATAGACTGTAAGGGACTTAACTGCCCTATGCCTGTTATCAAGACAAAGAAGGCTATTGAGGAGATTGAATCGGGGCAGATACTCCGTATAGAGGCAACGGACAAGGGTTCACTGAACGATATGCCCGCTTTTGCCAGAAGAACAGGCAATGAGATAGTCGAGTCATCAGAAAAAGACGGTGTTTTTATTTTTTATATAAAGAAGGCCTGAGAGTGAATCTACGGAGGAATATGATATGAAGAGGCTGATCCTGATATTGTTATTTGTTCTGCTTGCTGCTTCACCTGCTTCGGCTGCTGAAAAGTACGGGACATTTGTAAAGGTTGTTGAGATGGCCAGCGACAGCATTGATGAAGTAAGCAGTGCGGTTGAGTCGGGCCTTAAGAAAGCCGGCTGGGATATCCTTGCCGCTTTCGAATCGGGTGTCCCGGAGGGATGTGAGTTCCGTTCAAGGGTGGTTGTGTTCAGTTCTAATGCCTACGCATCTTCGATAATCGGGAACGGGGCCGGGTCAGCCTTTGCCCTTCCGCTGAGGGCAGGGATATATGAGAATGAGACCGGAGTGCATGTTGCTGTTGTCAACCCTGCGTCAATAAACAGGACTATCGTTGATGAGACAAAGCTGGATGCCTTTTCTCTATCCGCATCAAATGCCATAGTTGAGGCTGTATCCGGCGCTGTTTCGGGTGATGCTGTTAAGAAGCAGGTAGGGCAGATAAGGAAAAAAGGCAGGATCGGCGGAATGGGAGGAGGCGATTTCCAGAGAATAATCGAGGAGATCTATTCGGCTGCTGATGATAAAGAAGCTACTTTCAATAGGGTTGTTGATGGTGTCAAAAAAGGCATTCTCGCTAATGAAAAGAACTGGAAACTTATCTATGCTTATGACCTTTCTGCCAATGGAGCGGTTATTTTCGGGGTGACCGAGGAAAAGATGGAAGGGAGGGCGTTCTCTATAGCTGGAGGCAAGCGTTCCTCAAAAGCCTATAAGTTCCCGGGCCTTGATCACGGCGCAGCCTTTCCCATAGAGGTGATAGTTTATAAGGATAGCGGGAAGGTCAAGGTCGTTACAATGGACGGGATGTACAGGATGAAGCTCTATTTTGAGGATGCCGGGATGTGGGCATTCATGAAGAATATGGCGATGCCGGGCCAGATAGAGGGTGAGATAGTTGAAATGTCGATATCTGAGCTTGACAAGTAGATGACAAGAGGATTAACTTATCTGAAGCTTATTAATTGTTCAAATTACATAAAGGAGGAAGTACTTATGAAGATGTCCGGTTTTAGAAGTATCATGTTTTGTCTGATCGTCATCGTTGTGCTCAGTCTTGCAGCAGGCAGTGCGTATGCAACTAACGGCTATTTTTCTCACGGCTACAGCATCAAGAACAAATCCCTTGCAGGTGCAGGCACGGCTTTAGCTCTTGATTCATTGTCCGCATCCACCAACCCCGCCTCAATGGTCTTTGTCGGTGATCGTGTAGATGTCGGGGTATCATTTTTTAACCCGAACAGGGAATATAGAGTAGAGACCCCTCCAAGCCCCTGTGGCCCCCCCTGTTTTGGTCTGGTAGAAGGTACATTTGAGAGCGATAAAAGATGGTTCATCATCCCCGCTCTTGGATATAACAAGATGATAAATGACAACTCTTCAGTTGGTGTCTCCATATTTGGCAACGGCGGCATGAATACTGAGTATGGCCAGGATACTTTCGACCCTTTTGACTTATTTGATATTGACCATACAGGTGTGGACCTGATGCAGTTGTTCATAGTTCCCACCTATTCAAGAAAGCTTAATGATAAACATTCAATAGGAATAAGCCCTGTTCTGGCGTATCAGAGGTTCAGGGCCGACGGCCTGGAGATGTTTGGTCTTATGGGGGTCTCAAGTGATCCTTCAAAACTTACCGATAACAAGCATGACAGCGCTTACGGCATTGGTGCACGGATAGGATACTTGGGAGAGATCGTTACAGGATTTCACTTTGGTGCCTCTTACCAGACAAGGATCTATATGAACGAGTTTGACAAATACGCAGGGCTATTTGCCGAAAAGGGGGACTTTGATGTACCTCCAACATGGAATTTCGGATTTGCTTATGATTTTACTCCTGCACTGACGGCTGCTCTTGATGTTCAGAAGATATACTACAGCGATATTGATTCGATAGGAACCTCAATGATGCCTAACTTAGCGACCTCTCTGCTGGGGAAGGATACAGGTGCCGGTTTTGGATGGGATGATATGACCATTATCAAGGGCGGTGTGCAGTGGGTAAGCAGTGATGAATGGACGTGGCGTGCCGGTTATTCTTATGGCAAGCAGCCTATCAGCAGCAGTGAGGTTATGTTCAACATAATAGCTCCTGGTGTTATAAAACAGCATATTACAGCAGGCTGTACAAAGAAGTTTGCAGGCAATCAGGAGATAGATGTCTCTGTCATGCATGCATTAGCCAATGAGGTTTCAGGACCTAATCCCATGGATCCAGCGCAGACCATCACGCTTGATATGGACCAGTGGGAGTTCTCTGTCGGATACTCCAAGTCCTTTTAGTATCTGATATATTGATTTAATTCAGGGCGGAGGGTTTTACCCTCCGCCCTTTTTTGCTTTTGCAATGGACAGTTATTTATAATATCGTTATACTATCATTTGCAATTTTCAAGCTTTTAAATATATCGGGAGGTGTTCATTTAATGCAGAGATTTAACAGGAACCTACAGTTGTTTTTCGTCTCTTTCTTCATTTTGTTGTTTGTTGTTGCGGTATCCCAGCCTTCATACGCAAATGGCAGTTCTTCAGCGCTTGTTGAGGCGCAGTGGCTTGCTGATAATCTCGGCAATGCTGATATCAGGATCCTGCATGGAGGATCAAATGAGCAGGGGTTTAATGCTAAACATATTCCGGGCTCTGTATTTTTCAATGTTTATGAGATGTTTCCGCCAAAGAACTATCTGGGAGGCGGTGCACCACCGGACAAGGCAGCGTTTGAGGCACTCATGGGCAAGCTTGGTATAAGCAACGATACCCATGTAGTGATAGTTGGTTCAGCAAAAGGAACACCTTTCCCTGTTACTGTCTTCTGGCTCATGAAGTATCACGGGCATGAGAAGGTCAGTCTACTGAACGGCGGCATTACGAAATGGATAGCGGAAAACCGTGTGATGACTTCAGATGCCACGAAGGTGTCTCCTGTCAAGTACACTTCTTCTCCAGACGGTTCGGTATTTGCAAATGCCAAACATGTTCTGGATAATCACAAGAACCCGAAAGTTTCGGTAGTTGATGTCCGCAGTCCTGGTGAGTACAGCGGAAAGGAAAACCCTGTGAATAATCCAAGGACAGGCCATATCCCCGGGGTTGTCCATCTTGAATATCTGTCTACAAATCTTAATAGCGATGGGACCTTTAAATCAGTGGATGAGCTGAAGGCAGCTTATGAGGCAAAAGGCGTAACAGGTGACAAAGAGGTGATAACATATTGTGAAGGTGGCGTTCGCGCTTCAAACACATTTTTTGTACTTAAGCATATTCTCGGTTATACGAATGTCAGAAACTATGTAGGTTCATGGGGAAACTGGAGCAGGCAAGACCCGGGCACATACCCCGCAGAGAAATAATATATTTTATTAAGTAAGGAGGCGATGATGAAGTTAGGTATATTGGTTAACACGGACAAGCATCCGGATAAGGTAGCCGGAATAACAAAAGCTGCTATTGCAAAAGGACATGAAGTGCTTATATTTATGATGGATGGCGGCAATCAGCTCCTGAACAATGATGAGGTTTCCGGACTCTGCGGTGAAGAAGGTGTAAGCATGAGCTTCTGTGACCACAGCGCGCAGAAACTCGGTATTTTAAAAGAGGGAATTCCTGAAAAGATATCCTGCGGCAGCCAGTTTGACAATGCGAATATGAACGCTGCGGCAGACAAGGTTATTGTTCTTTAATTAATTTTTTGGAGGAGATATAAGATGACTATATTACATATATTAAATGACGGCCCTACCGACCTTTCTACCCAGGTCATCGATGTCCAGAAACAGGACAATGATGTTAAGGTCATTGAGCTTTCCGGAGTTTCTGCTGAAGAGCTTGTAGACGAAATATTTGCCAGTGACAAAGTAGTCTCCTGGTAGAAACTCATATAGTGAACTCATAGGGCCAGGCCATTATGCCTGGCCCTTTTTCTTTACCTGATTACTTATGTCAGAACCTGCTCCCATGCTGAAAAGAATTGACCATATGATCCTGGTCTCTCTTTTTGCCTTTATTTTCTTTATTGTCCTTTATCAATTCCGCCTGCTTGATGACAACAGACTGACAAGCTGGATGTGGGTATTTGATGGGGTTGATGCTTCGGTATTCTTCCTCTATCTTCTTGCAGGGATATTAGCCGCTTACTTTCTCTCCAGAGTCGTATTGCCGGAAAGAACCAGCGGTGCGGTTCTTTTTTTAATCTCATTTATCGCCTGTATCCCATTCTTCAGTGAGCCGGAGGTCATAGTTGATTCTTCAAGGTACTTTACACAGGCAAAGCATCTTGAGGTATACGGTATAAAGTTCTTTCTGTCAGAGTGGGGAGGTGAAGTGGGTGCGTGGACTGACATGCCCCTTGTTCCGATGCTTTACGGGCTTATCTTTAAAGTGTTTGGAGAATCCAGAATATATATTCAGATTTTTACTGCTTTGCTGTTTTCCTCCACGGTCTTTCTAACCTATATGATAGGTAATGCCCTGTTTGATGAAGATACTGGGTTTACGGCGGGAACGCTCCTGCTTGGGATGCCTTACATCTACACACAGGTCCCGCTTATGCTGGTTGATGTACCGGCGATGTTTCTGCTGTCTCTCTCAGTGTTTGCTTTTCTCAGGGCGCTTGAGAGGGGAGGCATCTGGCAAGCTGTTACAGCGATATCATTATTCCTCGCTTTCTACGCAAAGTACTCTCTATGGCTTATGCTTTCTGTGCTTGGGATCGTATTCATTGTCTATTTTGTTCAGGGCCAAGCCGGCAGAGATAAGGTTGTAAAGAGGGGTGTAACAGTTGCTGTAGCTGCAGGAATTCTTATAGGCAGCGTATTTTTATATAAATATGATCTTTTTGCAGGGCAGATGTCTTTTTTGCAGGAGTATCAGAGGCCGGGACTGAAGAGGTGGGGTGAGAGCTGGCTTTCAACATTCTTTTTTCAGATACATCCTTTCATCTCAATAGCAGCGCTCTTTTCGGTATATGCAGCCTTTAAAAAGAGGGACATCAGGTATCTGGTCATATCTTTTCTTGTGATCCTCTTCTTTATTCTGCAGATAAAGAGGATAAGATATACTCTGCCGATCTTCCCGATGATCACATTAATGGCATCTTATGGCCTAAGTATGATAAAAGAGAGAAAGGTCAGGCGGTATATAGTTCTATGTGCAGTTATCTCCTCTCTGGTGCTCTCCCTCTTTTTCTACCTGCCCTTTCTTAAGAATATGAGCGCCTCAAACCTTCAGGAAGCGGGAATATTTCTGGATTCTATCGGTTCTGAAGAGGTTGAGATAGTTACAGTCCCGTCTGAGAACACTGTTATAAACTCGGCTGTTACAGTTCCGCTTATCGACATGTTCACCGGCAGGAGGTTGATATATAATTATGTTTCTGAGGATAAGCTTCTCGATGATATAAGAGAGTCATCCCTGAGGTTTACATGGGGCTATAAGAATCCGGAGTACTATGCCGGGGATACAGGAAAGGATGTAAATGACAGGACAGTAGTTGTTGTAACAAGCGAATCAGGCCGGTATGAGACTGAATATGTCAGGGAGGCAACTAAAGGTTTGTCGCTCAAAGCGGTCTTTGACAGGTCTACCGGTATTTTCAGTTATGTGACTGAGGTACGGGTATATCAATAGATATATAGTCTCTTTCTTCTATGTATACATTCTGAAACATCCTGTTTAACCAACATAAAATTGAATCGATAAAGACTGGTAATTATCCGATAAGCTTTTCTTATTGGACTAACTCAGGGTTGTGGATTAATATTACATGTTTTCAATATTATGCTTGAATTATTTTTAATGAAATCTTAATCCATCAATTTGTTTTATATAGTTTTTCCAAGTCATTTTAACTTTTTATAAGGAGGTTTCTATACCTGTGGAAAATCTTGAAAAGAGAAATAGGTTTTGGGCATTTGCTGTCACAGGCTTACTGATTCTGATCAGTCTGCTGTATTACAGTGCGAATGTTTATTACATCTACCTGACGGTCTACATCTGGTTTGGTGTGGCTTACGGTATGATGCTTCAGTACGGAAGGTTCTGTATGGCGTCTGCTTCGAGGGATCTTTTTGCTGCGGGTGTGCCGCGAATGGCTGTAGGCATACTTATAGCACTCATCTTCTTCAGCCTTGTCAGTGTAGTTCTTGCAGCAACAAACATGAGCACATTTCATGCCGGGCCGCTCGGAACGCATGAGCTTATTGGCGGTGTCATTTTCGGAGTGGGCATGGTGCTTGCCGGAGGTTGTGCTTCAGGTTCTCTCTATAAGATAGGCGAAGGCAACGGAACATCAATTCTTTCAATAATGGGTATATCTTTCGGACAGGCTATCTTTGTTGATGTAGGCGGTGTATTCAACAAGCTGCTTCCTCAGTCATGGATAGATTCAGCTCAGGCAACAACATGGGTTCCTAAGGACAAGATCACCTCATGGTTTGATCACTATTTTCTTGGAAATATCGTCCATAAACCGAACATAATTCTTTCTGACCAAAGTTGGGCTTCAGGTCTCGGCGGTGATGTTGCCAGGAACCTTGTAGCTAACTCTGTTGTAAACACTATTATCCCTTCAATACTTGTTATGGTAGCGATCTACTACTTCTATATGCGCAAAGGATACCACAAGAGGATAAAGAAGGCGCAGAAGAAGGCAGGGCAGGAGCAGAAGACAGGATTCGGGGACGATGTCTCCGGGCTCATCAACATGCTTACCGCTTCAAAAAGAACGACCATGATGGGCATTCTTATCGGAATAACAGCAGGTGTACATATCCTTGCCATGAAGGGGATGCAGAACAAGTTCGGTATCTCCAACTTCGGTGAGCTTCTCACAAGGATGGGCCATCATGGTGATGTATCAACAATGGGCAAGATATTTGATCCGGGTTACTGGTATATTACAACTCAGGAGGCACAGTTTGCAGGTTGGATAATGGAGAAGGTCGGATGGGAAGTCAGGGACAATGTCTTCTTCGGTGTCATGAACGGACTTCCCGAGCTGTGGCGTAACCCTGCACTCTGGATGTCTTTTGGTATAATATTTGGTGCGATGATAATGTCGCTTTTGAGTAAGGAGTTCAAGTTCAAGATCCCTAAAGGCGAGCTTATCGTTTGGGGGCTTGGCGGAGGACTTCTGATGGGTGTCGGTGCGCGTGTTGCGCTCGGCTGTAACATCGGTGCATTCTTTATAAGAGTTGCAGGCGGAGATCCGGGCGGCTGGCTCTTCGGTATAGGCATGGTTGTCGGCGGCTGGTTCGGCGTCAAGTTCTTCAACTGGTGGACCGACAGAAAGATGGCAAAAGAGATGGAAGCATTTTAAATAAAACCCTTAAAGGAGGAAGTTTATCATGGCAATGAAATTTGAGAAAATAGGTGATGGCAAGTATCAGCTGGATGTATGTGGTTATGTATGTCCTCATCCGCAGATCTACACAAAGAAGTCTATTGAGAAGATAGAAGAAGGTGATATACTTGAGCTCGTTTTTGACAATCCTTCATCAGGCGAGACCATCATACAGATGTGTGATCAGGCCGGACATGATATCCTTGAAAAGAAGGAAGAGGGCGGCAAGCTCATCTACATAATCGAGAAAGGCTAATAGCAAATTATAGGAGGGCCTGTACATGAAAAATAGTTTATGGATAATAATAATAGTTGTTGTTGCGATACTTGCTTTTCTGGTCGGCTACAGCCTCGCGCCTAATGAAGGCGGAGCAGGAGCAGTAGCAGGCGGTCATGGTGCAGCAGGCGGTTACGGAGCACCGGCAGCGGGCGGTTATGGAGCACCGGCAGCGGGCGGTTATGGAGCACCAGCAGCGGGCGGTTATGGAGCACCAGCAGCAGGCGGCTATGGAGCACCAGCAGCAGGCGGTTATGGAGCACCGGCAGCGGGTGGTTATGGAGCACCAGCAGCAGGCGGTTATGGAGCACCATCTGGCGGCTACGGAGCACCGGCGGCTTGTGGTTACGGCAGACAGTAAGGATATAGTCTGAAAATCTGAAGGCAGACAGGTGCTAATATGAAAAAAATTATGATAGCGGTAGATGATACAAAGGGTTCAAAGAACTCTTTTGGTGTTTGCCAGAAGATATGCACTGCTCTAAAGCCTGAATCTGTCACCCTTCTCTTTGTTGAGAAGTTTGAGGGCAGATCGCTGATGGATGATATGCTCGGTGATGCTGAGATGTCCACACTTAAGGAAGTGCTTGCTGGAACTGAGTATAAAGATAAGCTCGATGCAAAGGCAAAAGCTATCCTTGACTATTATAAGGCGGCGCTTGAAGGCAGCGGGGCAGGCGGAGTAAAGACACTGATCAAAGAAGGCCACCCGGCGGATGAGATCCTTAATGCTGCAAAAGAAGAGGGCTCTGACATGATCATCGTAGGCTCTCATGGCAAGAGGGTGTCCCATGTTTTTATGGGAAGTGTAAGCAGAGAGGTTGTTAACAGGGCTGATGTGCCGGTTCTGGTAGCCAAGGCTTAATTAAAGTTATTTTTAACACAATGCCAGAAGGGCTGCTTTTTTAGCGGTTCTTCTGGTTTTTTTTGGCGCTAATATGAATACTGAATCCGGATCAACAAAGAAAGGGAAGAAGGGAATAGTCGTTCTTGGAGGAGGGCTGTCAGGCCTTTCTGCTGCCCATACCCTTTCAGAGGCCGGCCGTGAGGTGCTTCTTTTTGAGGCTGACCCTGTCGTTGGAGGTCTTTCAAAGACTATAGTTCATAATGGTTTCAGGTTTGACCTCGGCGGCCACAGGTTCATAACCAAGAAGAAGAAGGTTGAGGATTATGTAAAGAGGCTACTTGATAAAGAATCACTTGCAGTATCCAGAAAGAGCAAGATATATATGCGCGGCATGTTCTTTGATTATCCGCTTAAACCGGCAAATGCTATCTTCGGCATGGGACTCTCCACAACCGCCAGAATACTATTTGACTACATAAAGGAGAAGCTGAAGGGCATCTTCAGGGCACCTGTAAATGTATCGCTTGAGGACTGGGTCGTAAACAACTTCGGCAGGACAATGTTCAATCTCTATTTCAAAGATTACAGCGAAAAGGTATGGGGCATAGGATCTGACAGGATAGCGGAGGAGTGGGTTTCCCAGAGGATAAGGGGGCTTTCACTCTGGGTGGCGATTAAGAACGCATTCTTCAAATTCAGCGGTAAGGATGTTCCTACCCTTGCGAGCAGCTTTATTTACCCATCGCCCGGTATCGGCTTCATATCTGACAGGCTCAAAGAAGAGATAGAAGGGAAGAACACTGTGATGACAGGTACCAGAGTGGAGAAGATAGTCCACAATGATTTTGTCGTAAGTAATGTTGTAGCAAGCGGATCAAAGGGTTCCTATGACATTGAAAGCGGTGAGGTCGTCTCCAGTATCCCTGTAACCAGTCTGGTCAAGATGCTGAGCCCTGCGCCTCCGGATGATGTGATTGAGGCCGCAGACAGTCTTAACTACAGGGACCTTGTTCTTGTAACGATCATGGTGGACTGTGAGAAACTTACAGACCTTACATGGATATATATTCCTGAAAAGAGCTTCTCCCTCGGCCGTATACATGAGCCGAAGAACTGGAGCTCTGAGATGGCACCAGAAGGAAAGACACACTTTGTATGCGAGTATTTTTGTTTTGAAGGCGATACTGTCTGGAAGACAGACGATAAAGAGCTTGTCTCCATGACGGTCAGCCAGCTGATAGAGCTAGGTTTTATACAGGGATCAGAGGTTATAGACAGCTGTGTTGTAAGGGTGCCCAAGACATACCCGCTTTTTGAGGTCGGATATGAGAAACATTATAAAAAGCTTTCCGATTATCTGGACAACTTCAGGAATCTCCGCACCACCGGCCGTAACGGCAAGTTTAAGTATTACAATATGGACTACACCATAGAGTCAGGTATAGAGGCTGCCGAAGATCTGATTAAGACCTCGGGCCAGAAAATATAGTAGTATATTTGATGAAATGCGCATTGATAATCCCCTCCTGGGTTCCTGAGGATATCTTCTCAGCAAAGACCGCAGGTTCACAGATCAACTACTGGCAGCCGCTCGGCACACTCTATGTAGCATCTTCACTCATTGCGGCTGGCCATGATGTCAGATTTCTCAACGGGGCCTTCATGACGCACAGCCAGATACTCAGGGAACTGGCTGACTTTAAACCCGATGTTGTTGGACTCTATTCGACCACTTTCGGCTGGAACAAGGCTAAGCACGCTGCATTACAGATAAGGATGACCTTAAAGGATGTCTTTATAAGTGTCGGCGGTCCTTACCCGATAGTGGTGCAGGAGCACTGCCTTGAAGACTCAGAGGCTGTAGATGCTGTCGTAACAGGTGAGGGTGAGCTCACCATGATAGAGATGCTTGAGAACCTGTCAGAGGGCAGGAGCCTGAAGGGAGTAGAAGGAGTTATCTTCAGGGATGGCGATGAGATAGTAAAAAATCCGCCCCGATCTCTAATAATTGACCTTGATTCACTGCCATTTCCGGCAAGGGAACTGCTTGGCGATGATATGGACTACGTGCCTCCTCCTGCAACCTATATAAGAAGGCCGGTTGCTGTGGTGATGACAGCAAGGGGATGCAACCGAAAGTGCCTGTTCTGCTTTCAGATAGACAAGACGAGAAAGAGCGGTGTCCGCTTCAGAAGTGTGGAGAATGTTCTTAAGGAGATAGAGCTCTGTGTTGAGCAGGGGTACCGTGAGATCAAGTTCATAGACGACACGCTTGCGGCTGACTATGACAGGGCGATGATGATTGCGGAAGAGATAAAGAGGAGGGAACTTGATTTTTCATGGTTTGCCTCTGCATGCGTAAACCAGGTGGACAGGCCTCTGCTTCAGGCGTTCAAGGATGCCGGATGCTGGGCAATACTCTTCGGTGCTGAAAGCGGTGTGCAGAAGGACCTTAATGCTATTAAAAAGGGGATAACCCTTGACCAGACACGCAGGGCCGTAAAGGCTGCAAAAGAGGTTGGGTTGACGGTACATACACCGTTCCTCTTCGGCATTCCCGGGCAGACCTTTGAGGACGGCCTCACTAGTATAGAGTTTGCATGTGAGATCGACCCTGATATAGCAAGCTTTCATGCCATAACACCCTTTCCTGGCTCTGAGCTTTATGACAACCTTGAAAAGTACGGCACCATGTCTGATGACCTGACGGATTTTACCTATCAGGGAGCGGCATTTGTGCCGTTCACCATGACAAGGGATGATATATCACAGCTCAGGCAGCTTGCCTATAAAAGGTTCTATTCCCGTCCCGGATATGTTTTGAAACGGTTCTTTAAGTTAAGGAGTTTTAATGATGTAAAGGCCTTATTGAAGGGTTTCAGGAGCCTCTTCTGGCTTTGGAGAGATAGAGGGGTCTTTGGCAGAGGGAAGGACGCAAGCTGATTATGAAAAAAACGGGAATAAAATGAAAAACCTTTCTGCAGGTAAAAAGAAGGCTGTTTCCCCAAGGCTGATTATCATTACCTGTGCGCTTATCGTAGCTGTCATAACCTTCCTTGTATTTATGCCCACTTTTCAGAATGAGTTCCTGATATGGGATGACGATACCCTAGTGACGGATAACCTGCATATACAGAAGTTTAATATGCAGACGATAAAGCATATCTTCACCAGTGTAGGCATTACGATCTGGTATCCGATCACCATGCTCTCATTTGCGCTTGACCATGCTGTGTGGGGGCTTGACCCCAAAGGATTTCATCTTACCAATAACATCCTTCATTCACTCAATGCCTTTCTTGTCTTTATGATCGCCTACTGCCTCGTATATCTGGCAGGTGATGATAAGGAAGGGCTTAATGTAAAGGCTATAGTTGCAGCAGCAGTTACGGCATTGCTCTTTGCCCTCCATCCGCTGCGGGTTGAGTCGGTGGCTTGGATAGCCGAGAGAAAGGATGTGACGTACTCCTTTTTTTACCTGCTGAGCATATTCATGTACCTGAAATATGCCACGGCTGAATCCGGCGGTAGAAAGTTCTATATAATATCAATAGCGGTATTTGCGGTGTCGCTTATGAGCAAGCCTATGGCAGTGACGCTGCCGCTTGTGCTTCTGATACTGGATCATTACCCCCTCGGAAGGCTCTTTGGCGGGAAGAAGGGTGAAAATACCGGCAGGATTATTCTTGAGAAGGTTCCGTATATACTGCTTTCAGCCATGATGTCAGCCTCAACCATAATCACAAATGTGGATAGCGGTTCTCTCATGAGCCTTGATACCCATCCTCTGTATACAAGGGTTCTCGTGGCTGCAAGGGCATATATATTTTACCTTTATAAAGCAATTGTCCCTCAGGATCTGGCGCCGTACTATCCGTATCCCAGGAATATCGTCATCTTTTCAGCAGAGTACACAGGAGCCATACTTATATTTCTATTTCTCACCGCCATAAGCCTTTATCTATTCAGGAAGAGGAAGGCTGTGACCGCCGCATGGTTCTATTATCTGATAACACTTGTACCTGTTATAGGGATAGTGCAGCTCGGTTCCTATGCTGCGGCAAACCGCTACACCTACCTTCCCATGCTGGGGCCTTTTCTTCTGGTAGGGATCATGGCAGGCAGCGCTTTCAGTAGGCCGGGCAGAAAGGCTCTGCAGGCTGTAACGGTTATTGCGGTTCTGGCTGTATTAATAATGCTTGCCCGGATAACGGTCAGAGATATACCCCAATGGAAGGATACGCTTACTCTCTGGACATATCAGATCAACATTTATCCTGACAGGGTGCCTATAGCCTATACGAACCGCGGCATAGCCCACGACAAGGCCGGTAACACACTTAAAGCGATAGAAGACTATAGTAAGTCCATTCAGATAGACTCCAAATATGTAAAGGCGTACAACAACAGGGGAGTCGCGTATATAAACCTTAATATGTTCAAAGAGGCTCTGAAGGACTATACCATGGCTATCAAGCTTAACCCCGGCATGTCACAGGTATATAACAACCGGGGCGTTCTTTATGGCAGGTTAGGCGAATACGATAAGACTATCGATGACTGTACAAAGGCGATAGAGTTGGATCCCGGCATTCCTGACTCATACTATAACCGCGGGATAGCCTTTTTTGAGCTTAAGAGATATGAAGAGGCCATAAGGGATTACAGCATGACAATAAGAATTCACCCGCGGCATGTTAAGGCGATCAATAACCGTGGTAATGCCTACAGGGAGCTGAATCAGTATGAGGCTGCTGTCAGGGACTACACAAGGGCTATTGAGCTTTCCCCGAAGAGGGTGGAGTTCTACTTTAACAGGGGTAATTCGTATATGAAGCTGGAGGACTATCCGGCATCGATAAGGGACTTCACATCCGCAATTAGCATAGATCCCAAGATGTCCCAGGCATATAATAACAGGGCCAACTCATATAACCGGATTAAGAAGCTTGACCTTGCTATTAAGGATTATCAAAGCGCTATAAATGTTGATCCCGACAATGCAACGGCATACTTCAATGCTGCCCTGCTTTATCTTAAGACCGGGGATAAGAAGAATGCTCTGGCAGGCTTTAAAAAAGCATCTTCACTCGGCCTTAAGCAGGCTGACAGGTATCTGAAGAAAAGGAAGAAAGATTAGGTGATATAAGGGGAAAGGCAGCTGTGTAATGAGAGCTTTAAGGGTTAACGAAAACAAGAGATCGTTCATCAGGCAAAATTATAAGATCATTTCAGCGGCCATTGGTATTGCGATAGTTACATTCCTTGTCTTCTTTTCTGCATTGGATGGTGAGTTTCTTATATGGGACGATGATGTATTAGTAACAAATAATGCCGATATCTGGTCCCTTGATCTTGATACAGTTAAATGGGCTTTTACGAACCTCGGCCTTACTACCTGGCACCCTATTACATTTATCTCCTTTATACTTGATTATTCCATGTGGGGGCTTGACCCATGGGGATTTCACCTGACTAATAATGTCATTCATGCGCTGAATGCTCTTCTGGTCTTTTTGTTGATCTTTCTGCTTGTGAACCATGCGGTACCGGAGGAAGATGGCAACGGCCTGAATAAGTCCGCCTTTATCTCGGCACTTATAACGTCACTCCTATTCGGACTTCATCCTCTTCGTGTCGAATCTGTTGCATGGATAGCCGCAAGAAAGGATGTGCTGTATTCCTTTTTTTATCTTTTAAGCATACTTGCTTACTACAGGTACACTTTATTAAAGACGAATAGGGGCAGCTTATATATCGTCTCGATAATCTTTTTTGCTCTCTCTCTCATGAGTAAACCTGTTGCTGTGACACTTCCTGCAGTTCTTCTGGTGCTGGATTACTATCCATTAAAGAGGATCTCTTTAGAGAGGGGATGGGAGGGAGTGAAACCTGTCATCATTGAGAAGATCCCGTTCTTTATATTATCCGCCCTGATAGCGTTTGTGGCCCTGATGTTTCACAATTCTTCAGCAGATGTTGAGGTTATGTCAGGGTTCTCGCTTTTAGAGCGTATTTATCTGCCGATACGAGGTTATATGTTCTATCTATACAAGATGCTCCTGCCTTATGGCCTTGCTCCTATTCACCCCATTCCCGATAAACTGGATGATTCCATATTGGTGCTGACGCTTGTTATAACATCTTTTACCGCTATAACATTCTCCGGCGTATTTCTGCTGAGACACAGCAGGGTTTATTTGAGCATCTGGCTCTATTACATAATTACTCTCCTGCCTGCGATAAGTGTTTTGAAAATTGTGGGGAACAATGCTCGTTTTTCATATCTTGCATGCATCGGGCCTGCACTTATGGCAGGGCTTTTTGCAGATCAGATATTCAGGAGAAGCTCAAGCAGGGCTATTAAAGTATTTATTATAATTATCATATTCTCATTTATGGCGTTTTATACGAGCAGGACAGTAACCCTGGTAGGCATTTGGAAAGACACCATAACGCTCTGGTCCTATCAGATCGCCCTTGATCCCACTAAGATTCCTGTTGCCTATATGAACAGGGGATTAGCCTATGAGAAGGATGGTAAGATCCGGCTGGCGTTGGCTGACTACAGTAAAGCCCTGGAGATCAACCCTGAATACGCAAAGGCTTACAACAACCGGGGTGTTGCCTATGCAGGTATGCATAGATACCAGGAAGCTATGGATGATTACAACAGATCGATAGAGCTTGACCCTGACTACGCACAGGTATACAACAACAGGTGCGTTCTTTACGGCAGGCTCGGTGAGTTTGAAAGGACGATAGAGGACTGTACAAGGGCGATCGAGATCAACCCCAACCTGCATGATTCATACTATAACCGCGGCAAAGCCTATTTTAAGCTTAAGAGATATGAAAGCGCCATAAGAGACTACAGTATGGCTGTGAGGCTCTACCCGAAGCATATGAAGGCGTATAACAACAGGGCTAATGCACACAGCAAACTGCACCAGTATGAGGCTGCGGTCAAGGACTATACAAAAGCCATAAAGATATCACCCCAAAGAGGGGAGTATTACTTTAACAGGGGCAATGCATATATGAAGCTTGAGGACTACCCTTCAGCTATAAGAGACTTCACATCTGCCATCAGCATCAACCCGGACATGTCCAGTGTCTATAACAGCAGGGCAAACTCATTCAGCCGCCTTGGGAAGTTTGACCTCGCGCTTAGTGACTACAAAAGGGCCATAGATATGGATGTGACATATGCAGAAGCTTATTTCAACAGGGCTATGCTCTATATCAAGTATGGTGAGAATGAAAATGCTTACAATGACCTTAAAAAGGCATCTTCACTCGGACTTAAGGAGGCTGACAGTTATCTGAAGGAGGTAAGAGATATAGGTCGTTTTTAGAATGAAAAGTGACAGGTTTAGTAGTATAATCTAAATATTGATCTTCTAAGGAGTAATGTTATGAGTTCAGAAAAGGATGAAAAGCCGACAGTAGAACCGACTAAGAACGGCCCTAACCTTGTAAGAAACCTTAAGAGGTTTGAAAATTCAAAGGGAGAGGTTATTGAGACGAAGCCTGCCATGATGCTCTGCCGGTGCGGCGGTTCAAACAACAAACCTCACTGTGACGGGACACATGCTAAGATAGGCTTCAACAGCGAAAAGATAGGCGGCGGCCCTGAAGATAAAAGGGACAACTATATCGGTAAGAAAATAACGATACATGACAACAGGTCGATATGCGCTCATTCCGCTTTCTGTACAGACGGGCTGCCTTCAGTATTTAAGCTTGGCAAGGAGCCATGGATAGACCCTGAAAGCGCTGAAGTTCAGGAGATAATAGATACTATCAATAAATGTCCATCCGGCGCGTTGAGCTACTCCATAGACGGAGTGGAACACAGGGACCGTGAGGTGGAACCGATGATATATGTCTCGCACAACGGCCCGCATTATTTAAAGGGCGGTGTAGAGATTAAAGGCGAGGAGAGGGCAAAGGATGTATCGCTTGAACACTGTACATTATGCCGTTGCGGCGGCTCACATAATAAGCCTTTCTGCGATGGTACCCACTGGAATAAAAACTTTACAGATGATAAGAATTAATACAGGAGCATAATAATGGACAGACTTAAGGCATTCATCAAAACATCCCTTATCGGTGGAGTACTCGTTATATTGCCGGTTGCTATAACGATCTTTCTATTTAAATGGATATTCGGCCTGGTCACCGGAATTATACAGCCTCTTACAGATTATGTGATGAGCTTTCTGAATGTCTCCAAATATCAGGAGATACTTGTCGATATCTTTGTAATAGCCACAATAGTTCTTACCTGTTTCTTTATTGGTGTATTTGTAAGGACAAGGGTGGGCACCTATATTCACAATGTCTTTGAAGAGAAGATATTAAAGATAGCTCCAGGATATAATCTTATTAAGGAGACGGTCATGCAGTTTCTCGGTGGCAAGAAAGCCCCTTTCTCATCAGTTGCCCTTGTCCAGATATTCGGCCCCAATATAGATACAATGGTCTCAGCATTCATAACCGACACCCACCCCGACGGCAGCTATACCATATTCATACCCACAGGTCCCAACCCTACATCCGGCAACATCTGCCACGTCAAAGGAGAATATGTCCATCCTGTGGATGTTCCTGTTGAGGAGACGATGAGGTCTATCATAAGCTGCGGTGCAGGTTCGACACCGCTTATCGAGTCTATGCTTAAGAAGTTGAAGGAGCAGCAGGCGGCGGAAAAAGAAGAGACTGAGGAGTGAGACTGACTTACTGTTGGTTTCTAATAGTGTTTTATAGTAATGGTGAAGGTTTTAAACGGTAATTAACGAACTATCTAATATTTATTGTTATTTTCAAATGAATGAAGATAAGATTAATTCTAAACTAGTCGTAAAATCACTTTTGATTATTGCTGCAATATCCCTATTAAGCGGTTTAGTTCTTGTGCCTTTTGTATACTTTGACTTAGATACATTAAAAGAATTTGTTGATACTACAAAAACCATATTGTTAAGCAGCTTACTGCTTATTGCAGTTATAGACAATATCTTTATATTTTTCATTATGCGGCATAAGCCTATATTTGAGAATATGTATATAGACTTTCATAGACGGCATGGTTTTATTAAAATCACATTACTGAAAATATTGGGTGTTATAGTTGTTTTCTATGGCATCTATGCTCCTATGGGAAGTGGTGGAAAATGGGTAGCGCCTGTTCCTGCTTATGGTTTTTTTGTTTTTATTGCATTATATGATTATATAAAAAAACTACCAAGATGAAATCTAAATAAAGCATTATTCACACTTGCAACCAGTTAGCTTCTAAATTTCCATATTTACAAATGCTTAGTAGGAAGTGTTAGTAACGATCCTGGATTCTTCGTTAATAAGATATACCATGATTGTCATTCCTGCGAATGCAGGAATCTCTCTGTAATGAAGTTGTTGTAAAATAAGAGATTCCGGTATAAAACCGGAATGACAATAACCCATCTGTCCCTCCCCTCGTGATCGAGTCGATTCGACTTGGTAAGGGGAGGTTAAGGAAAGATAACTGGATTCCAGTCCAGAATATCACTGGAATGACAAAAAGAATAAGTCGGTTTAACTGAAAGGTGAAGACTAAAGGTTACACCTAAAGCTGCATATACTCTTTTAACAACGCAGGATACATCTTAGGGTTGAAGAGGATGTTGGTCATCATGTAGCACTCATGTGTGCAGAAACATTTATTATCTTTGATTGAAGCGATTACTTTCTTGGCCTCATCTGAACTGATTATCTTCTTCATGTCATAACTGCTATCCCTGACACTTCCCATCTTCTTATCAAATGACTCACACGGATAGACATCGCCCGTCTCGGTCAGCACAAGGTTCAGTATGCCTGCATAGCAGGGCACCATCTGTCTCTTCTCAACCATCGTCCTGAATATAAGCTTGCGCTGAAGTATGTCCTGGGCCGCCTTGAGCTTTGCGCCTTTGAAGCGGTAGATCTTTGAGGTCTTATCTTTAAGGTTGGACTCCAGTTTCTTTACGGAATCATAATACTTGTTGATATCCACATCCTTCAGCTTCTCGTCAGCTGTATCCCCGCGTATGAGAGATACGGTATGTGTCCTGACATTATCGAGTTCGCTTACAAAATCGATCATTCTCTCCATGCTGTCCTGATTTGCCGAGCAGAAGACGGTGTTTATGCCGAGGTCGAAGTTGGGGTACTTATCAAGGAGCCTTCCAAGCTCTGTAAAGGTTCTCATCGTCCTTCTGAAGCTGCCCTTGCCCCTTATTGAGTCATGGAGCTTCTCTGTACCCTCGACAGATAGCTTTACAGCTACGCTGCTTTTGGGACATTTCTTAAGGATCTTCTCGGTCTTCTCCACGATATTATCTGTAAGCAGGCCGTTTGTGGGAAGAAGGATGATGGATGGTTTATTATTTCTGTAGAAGACCTCTGTTATCTCAACGATATCATCCCTCAGAAATATCTCACCTCCTGAGAATGCGAGCCAGAGCAGGCTTCCCATGGATGAAGAGACCTTCTTTATCTCATCAAGGGACAGTTCATCTGTTTTGTTGAGTTCCTCTTTTGGTAAGTAGAAGCAGAATGGGCATTTCGAGTTGCATCTCTTTGTAAGGAAGAAGGTGAGCTGTATAGGATCCTTCTTGCAGAATATTGAGCTTATATAGCGTGCCGGTGAATATCTCATCTTCTTAATATATAACTTATGGCGCCTGAAATGCCTCCGAGGCCCACAGGGATTGGATAAAGGAGTGACCAGTAGAGAAACGACAGGGCTGTAAACATGGAACCGCCTGTTTCATAGAACCTCTTCAGAAGGCCTCTTGATACCACTGCGTTAATAGCCGGTACCGGTATTGCAAGATATGATATTGAAGGCATACCAAATATCTGTCCTGAAGCAAGAAGCAGAAGTATCAATGCAAAAGATATCACATTGAACTTCAGTTCTATTGAAGCACAGCCTGAATCAGCTGCCAGGTCTTTGTTCTTTAATGAATACATTGTCCAGTATTTTGATTTTTTAAATGCATTACTTAGTGAGCGGAGGAATGAGAAGTTGAATATATGCCGGACCTGGATCTCAGGGTGCATTACAAGCCTTTGCCCTGACCTTCTCAGCCTGTGACTGAACTCCAGATCTTCAATAATAGGGAGAAAATCTTCAGGGAACCCGTCATTCTCAAGGTATACTTTTTGGTCAACAGCCATGGCGTGAGAGGCTATGTAGTCCGGATACTCAAGGTTCTTGGTCTCTGAGTAATTGACAAAGACTGACTGAAATAGGCTGAAGAAGTTTTTGTCATAAGGCTTAACTGTGTAGGTTCCGCCAATTACAACATTAGCGCCCTCACTGTTAAAGGCTTCATAAACCGACATTAGAGTATTTTTTCGAAGTATGCAGCCAGAATCGGTACAGAATATTATCTCACCGCTGCTGTTTTTTGCCCCTGTATTTCTGGCAACTGAGGTCCCGAAATTAGTCTTTAGGCTTATGAGCTTGCATGGAAAGCCTTTGATTATATCAACGGAATTGTCTGTTGAGCCGTCATCAACTACGATCACCTCAAAATCCGGATAATCAGAAGCAAGAGCCGCCTCGAGGCATCTGCCGACAGTATCTGCCATGTTGTAGTTTGGTATGACAACTGAAATTTTTTTCATTTTGATCTATTGTGTCACCCCAGCTTTTATGGAGTCACTTTGCTCAACTGATTCCGGACAAGCCAGAATGACATTGAAATGTTAATCGTTCCAGTGAAAAAAACCATGCAAATTCAATACGTTCGAGAGTTGTATATATTATTGTATGCATATTGTAAAAATGACCTGATTACTATTATAATATATGCTAACTTATTTAACGGGGAGGAAGAAATGGCTAAAAAAATTGCAATACTTGTAAGGGACAGAGTGGATGAGGCTTTAAGGATGGGCGTCGGCGCTACGCTGGCTGATGACGAGATATCCATATTTCTTACGGGCGGCAAGGTTGATATGAATGATGATAACGAACTCAATCTTGAGACCTGTGTTGACCTTGATGTTAAAGTCTATTCCACAAACCCTGAAAATGCATATGAGCAGAAGAGCACTGAAGAAGTGGCAAAAATGCTTGTTGATTATGATATAGTTGTACCCTACTAAATATATTTTATAAATTTCATCAAAGAGAGGTTATATGCTGCAGGACGTAAAGGAAATTACACCCACAACCAGAAAGCTTCAGATCAGCATTCCTGCTGAGGCGATTGACAATGCGCTGGCAAATGCCTATAACAGGCTTAATGCCAATGTGAAGGTCCCGGGATTCAGGCCGGGCAAAGTGCCGCGCCCGATACTTGAAAAGAAGTATGGCAAGAGCGTGGAGGGGGAAGTCATAGAGAAGATCATCCCTGAATATTATTCCAAGGCTATAGACGAGGCAAAGCTTATGCCGGTTGACTACCCGAACATCGAAGGTACGCTTGATTTGAAGGCAGGACAGCCTCTTGAGTTTTCGCTCACTGTTGAGGTCAAGCCTGACCTGAATGAGGTCAAGTATGCTGACCTTACCCTTGAGAAGAAGTCATTTGAAGTGAAGGATGAAGAGATAGATAATGCAATAAAGATCCTGCAGGAGAGTAAAGAGCTCTTTACCGTATCTGAAACAGAGGTTGAGGAGAAGGATATTGCGGTCATCAATGCAGAGGCATTTATGGATGGAGAAAAGCACGAGGCACTGACCCAGAAGGACTACACGATCCTTCAGGGAGCTCCCGAGTCGCCAAAGGAGTTTAGCGATGCCATACTCAGCAAGAAGAAGGGCGATGCTTTTGATGTAACGGTAAATTTCCCCAAAGACCTGCCAAATAAAGAGATCGCCGGCAAGGAGGTGCTCTTTAAGGTCACTATACAGGAGACGAAAAAGAGGAATCTTCCTCCGCTCAATGATATCCTTGCAAACGAGTTTGAGTGTAAGACATTTGATGAGCTGAAGGCGAAGGTTAAGGAAGATATCTCCGGCAGAAAAGAGAGCGAGATGAACCTCGCCTATAAGAAAGATATTATCAACAAGATCATCAAGGATAATGATTTTGAGGTTCCCGCCTCAATGGTTAATAATGAGATAGAGAGCTTCACCCAGCAGCTCAAGGAGAATGCCGAAAAAAGGGGAGAGCAGGTAAAGCCTGATGAAGAGCTGAGGAAGGACTACGAGCCTACCGCTAGGGACAACGTCAAGAGCGTACTGCTTCTTGAGGAGATCGGCAGGAAGGAAAACATAGAAGTAACAGAAGATGACCTTAAAGAAGCGATGCAGGAGATAGCCACCCGCCATAACCTGAGACTTGAAGAGGTGACCAAACTCTATACAGTGAGGGAAGGTTCTCTGGATGCCATGAAGAGCAGGCTTTTTGCCGACAAAGTGCTTGAGAACTTGCTAAAGAATGCAGCAATTAAGTAACATTGTTTTAATAGGAGAACAACATTGAGCTTGATACCTATAGTTGTTGAACAGACAGAAAGATCTGAAAGGGCGTATGACATATACTCAAGGCTTCTTAAGGATAGGATAGTCTTTCTTGGAAGTGCTGTGGATGATATTGTTGCAAATACGGTAATAGCCCAGCTGCTCTTTCTTCAGACCGAGGATCCTGACAAGGATATAAACCTTTATATAAACTCCCCCGGCGGTGCTGTATCTTCCGGACTTGCCATTTACGACACCATGCAGTATATAAAGCCGGATATAGCTACTTACTGCCTCGGACAGGCCGCAAGCATGGGTGCGCTCCTTTTAGCAGCCGGCACAAGCGGCAAACGTTTTGCGCTCCCCAATTCACGTATTATGATTCACCAGCCGATGGGCGGTGCTTACGGCCAGGCAACAGATATTGAGATACATGCAAAGGAGATCCTGAAGATAAAGGATTCGCTTAATAATATACTTGCCAAACATACCGGACAGGATCTGGGCAAGGTACAGGAAGATACAGAGAGGGACTACTTCTTGTCCAGTGATGATGCAAAGAACTACGGCCTGGTTGATGAGGTCATAGTATCACTTAAGAAGTAACGGTAAAGATAATGGATGAAACAAAAGATACAGGCGTGAAGGATGATATGCTGAAATGTTCTTTCTGCGGTAAAGGTCAGAAAGAGGTGAGGAAGCTGATCGCAGGCCCTACAGTATATATATGTGACGACTGTGTGAACCTCTGCAACGAGATAATGGCAGAGGAGTTCGACACCTCAATTGATATAGGTGTTGCACAGAACCTGCCTGCCCCGAAAGAGATCAAAAAATTTCTAGATGACTATGTTATAGAGCAGGAGAAGGCCAAGAAGATACTCTCGGTAGCTGTCCATAACCACTACAAAAGGATAAATAACCCTGAGGACTCTGATGTTGACCTTGAGAAGAGCAACATACTCCTTATCGGGCCGACAGGCACAGGAAAGACTATACTTGCTCAGACGCTTGCAAAGATGCTCAATCTGCCCTTCACCATAGCAGATGCAACAACTCTTACAGAGGCAGGATATGTGGGAGAGGATGTGGAGAATATTATCCTCAAGCTTCTTCAGGCTTCTGATTATGATGTTGAAAGGGCACAGAGGGGCATAATATACATTGATGAGATAGACAAGATAGGCCGCAAGACGGAGAATGTCTCTATAACAAGGGATGTCTCAGGAGAAGGTGTTCAGCAGGCCCTCCTCAAGATCATTGAGGGAACGGTGGCCAATATACCTCCCCAGGGCGGCAGGAAGCATCCGCAGCAGGAATTTGTTCAGGTCAATACATCAAACATACTCTTCATATGCGGAGGTGCCTTTGTAGGTCTTGAGGATACAATCACAAAGAGAACCAGTAAAAGCACTGTAGGTTTTGGTGCGGAGCCTCAGAGCAAGCAGGAGAAGCCTATAGGCGAGATACTTTCAATGGTTGAGCCGCATGACCTGATAAAGTACGGGCTAATCCCAGAATTCGTCGGCAGGCTGCCGGTTGTAGCCACTCTGGATGAGTTGAAGGAAGGGGCACTGGTAAGGATACTGACCGAGCCGAAGAACTCCATAATCAAGCAGTATCAGAAGCTCTTCTCATTTGATAATGTAAAGCTGAATTTTACGGCAGAGGCGATTAATGCCATCGCAAAAGAGGCGATGAACCGCAAGACAGGCGCAAGGGGACTGAGGGCGATACTAGAGAATGCGATGCTGGATATTATGTATGAAATACCATCTCAGAAGGGTGTGAAGGAATGTCTTATCACAGATGGTGTTATAAATAACAACGAAAAACCAGTGCTTCTATTCGAAGAGAAGGCTGAATCTGCGTAGTCCTACTTAATCTTCTTTCCTCTTCTTTTCAGCAAGTCCGTGAGAAATAAAAGCCCGAAACTTTTCCTTCAGCTCCGGATCCTTGATCCCCTTCAGGGTGTTCTCTATATAGGATATGTCCTTGTCAGAGATTTTGACCTCTTTGGGTTTATAGGCTGGAACTTTAGCTCCACCTATCTTTCCCAATTTAAACTTTACCTCGGATAGGCCGAAGGGCTTGAGCTTTGTTAGTATGTCTTCCTTGAAAAAACCTAAATGATGCAGCCATTGAGGGGTGTCAACAGTGATGGTTATGGTCTTCCCGCTGACAGATCCAGGGGATGTATGTGATGCAACAGCCTCACCAACCAGGTCTGTCCACTTGTTCCTGAGCTTATTGACAAGGAGACCGCTCTCCATGCCGGATTCTTTAAAATGTTTCTTCAGGAGAGAGTTGAGGGATTGCATACAGTGACCAGCAATTAATTATTGTAATTGATGACTGTTATACTGCTTTCTTGATCTTTCCGGAACGTAGGCACCTTGAGCATACATGAAGCTTTTTTGTGCCCTGATCGGTCTGGACCCTCATCCTCTGCAGGTTGGGTTTGAAGACACGTTTTGTTTTGTTATTTGCATGGCTGACGTTATTGCCGACAACCCTTTTCTTTCCACAAACTGAGCATACTGCCATTTCTACTTCCTCCTTAAGAAGATTGAATTAAAAGAGCACTTATGATAACATTAAATGTTTTTAACTTACAACATAAAATTATAGCAGTTCGGCAAATAAAAAGTCTTTTTTCAGCCTGCTGTAAGAATCACTAAAGGGGATTAATGGCAAAAACAAGGATTCATGAGCTTTCAAAGGAAATTGGAATAAGCAACAAGGAGATCATTGCCAAGCTCAATGAGATCGGAGTTGAGGCAAAGTCCCATTCCTCAAGTATTGACGAGGATGCGGTTGCTAAGATAAAGAAGCTTTTTGCCAAAAAAACCGGAACAAAGGCAGAAAAGAAACCTGTCGCAAAGAAGACTACTGCTGTAAAGAAAGATAAGAAGGCTGATGCAGCTGAAGCTAAGCCCAAAAAGAAGGCTGTACAAAAGAAGACAGAGGCACCTGCCGGAGCAAAAAAGGAGAAAGCGGCAAAGTCCCCTGCTCCTGTAAAGACAGCACCTGTAACCGAGGCTCCGAAAGCAGAGAAGGCCCCTGAAAAGCCAAAGTCCAAGTTTAAGAACAAACCCGGCATGATGAAGGCTTTTGACTCGATACGAAGGGTGGAGGGTGGCAAAAAGGGATTTGCTTATCAGACGCGTTATAAGAAGACTGACAAGAGGACGCAGGCGAAGAAACCTGAGGCCGATGCTGCTGCATCTTTATCTACCCAGCCCAGAAAGCGTGTCCTTAAGTTTAGGGAGGGAACCACTGTCAAGGAGTTTGCAGAACTCATAGGCCATAAGCTTCCCGATATCATCAAGAAGTTCATGGAGCTCGGCTACATGACAACGATAAACCAGCCTCTTGATGTGGATGCTGCACAGATAGTTGCTGATTCATACAATGTAAAGATAGAGCCTACAAAGATCGAGACTGAGGAGGAATATCTTCAGGAGGCTGAGGTAGATGAATCAGCCCTTGCCCCGCGTTCTCCTATAGTCACGATAATGGGCCATGTCGACCACGGTAAGACCACGCTGCTTGATACCATACGCAAGACAAAGGTAACAGAGTCTGAGTCCGGCGGTATCACCCAGCATATCGGTGCATATAAAATAGCCATAAAGGATAAGGATATAGTTTTTCTCGATACCCCGGGCCATGAGGCCTTTACAATGATGAGGTCAAGGGGTGCAAGCGTTACTGACATCGTTATTCTGGTGGTAGCTGCTGATGACAGTGTCATGCCTCAGACGATAGAGGCGATAGACCATGCCAAGGCAGCTAATGTTCCTATTATCGTTGCTGTGAACAAGATAGATAAACCTGGGATTGACATAGCAAGAGTGAAGAACGAACTTTCCGCACATGATGTTGTGACCGAGGAGTGGGGCGGAAAGAATATTTTTGTTGAGGTTTCTGCCCTGGCAGGTACAGGTATTGATAATCTGCTTGACATGATACTTCTTCAGGCTGAGATGCTCGAACTGAAGGTGGATCATTCAAGGGCTGCAAGGGGTACTGTCATAGAGGCCAAACTGGACAAGGGAAGGGGCCCTATAGCTACAGTGCTTATTGAGTCAGGAACACTGAAGACTGGTGACTCATACCTTGTAGGAACCATAGCCGGAAGGGTAAGGGCTCTTGTTGATGACGAGGGGAAAAGGCTTAAGACCGCAGGGCCTGCCACCCCGGTTGAGGTTATCGGGCTTCCTGATGTTCCGCAGGCCGGTGATGTGTTTGTTGTGCTTGAGGATGAGAGGCGGGCAAGGCAGATAGCTGTAACAAGGCTTCAGAAGAAGAAGACCGCTGCCGTAACACCCCTCAAAAAAGTATCTCTTGACGACCTTTTTGAGAGGGTGAAGGAAGGGGAGATCAGGGACCTTAACATAATTATAAAGGCGGATGTTCAGGGCTCGGTAGAGGCGGTCAAGGACTCTCTTGAAAAACTCAGTACATCTGAGGTGCAGGTGAAAATAATACATACAGCTGTAGGCGGCATAAATGAATCCGATATTATGCTTGCATCAGCATCAAACGCCATCATAATAGGTTTTAGTGTTCGCCCGGATGCCAAGGCCTCTAATCTGGCTAAAAAAGAGGGTGTTGATGTAGAGCTTTACAGTGTTATATATGAAGCTATAAGCGATGTAAGGAATGCGCTCGAAGGGCTTCTTGCCCCGACCTTTAATGAAAAGGTGCTTGGACGTGCAGAGGTGAGGGATGTCTTTAAGGCATCTAAGATCGGCTCTATTGCGGGCTGTTATGTTACTGACGGCATGATGAGCAAGGCAAGTACCGGTGTGAGGGTGATCAGAGATGATATCGTTGTTTATGAGAGTAAGATCGCCTCTCTCAAAAGGTTCAAGGATGATGCCAAAGAGGTTCAGACCGGATTTGAATGCGGTATTCTTGTAGATAACTTTAATGATATAAAGGTTGGCGATATTATTGAGAACTACCTTATCGAAGAGGTTGCTACAAAACTTACTGACCGGTAAAAGTCCCTATCTGTTATCTATAACACCATGATAGTCAGTTTACTAACTTTAGACCTCCATCTCTAAGATCGAATTTATTTTAACTTCTAATAATGCATCCATATAAACGCTCAGTAAGAATAAGTGACCTGATAAAGGAAGAGGCTGCAAAGATCATCACGCAGAGGCTCAATAACCCCAAACTCGGTTTTATTACCGTGACAGGGGCAAAGGTCACTGATGACCTGAGGCATGCAACTATTTTTATAAGTGTGCTTGATGAATCAAAGCGCGGTACCTCGCTTAAGGCTCTCTCCGATTCCATGCCCTTTATAAAGAGCGAGCTTGCACGTAAGATCAGGATAAGGTACCTGCCTAAGATCCATTTCCAGATAGATGCAGGGGTTGAGTACGGCAAAAAGATAGATAAAATAATGAGAGAGATAGATATTAAAGATAGTGCAGATGGGGAAGATGAAGATACCGGACAAACTGATTGAAGGGATAAATGAGAGCGGCAGTGTCATTATCGCCAGCCATCTCAGTCCTGACGGTGACGCAATAGGGGCAAGCCTTGCTTTTGCCATAGCCCTTAAAGGCGAAGGAAAAGATGTCGTGGTTGTGAATAGGGACAAAGTGCCTTCTGACCTCACCTTTCTTCCTTCTTCAGAGCTCTTCAGCAGTGAGATTCCTGACAGGGAGTTTGACCTTCTCCTTATTCTTGACTGTAATACCATAGAGAGGACCGGGCTTAAAGGCCTTAAGGCAAAGAAGATCATTATTGTTGACCATCACATTATGCCTGATAATGCTGAGGATATTTGGGACAATGAGACACTTAGCAGCAGCATGGTAGATGCCGAGGCAGCCGCAACCGGTGAACTTGTCTTTATGATACTTGCTGAACTCGGCCTGAAGATCGATAAAGATATAGCAACAAATCTATACACTACACTTCTTTTTGATACAGGCGGATTCAGGTATGGCAACACGACCCCAAGATCTCTTGATATCGCTTCAAAGCTTGTTGCAGCAGGCGCTCAGCCCTGGTGGATAAGCAGAGAGCTTTATGAAAATGTCTCATTTAGTGCAATGCAGCTTCTTGTCTCTGCCTACTCAACAATTGAGAAAGAGGGCGAGATAGCCTGGATTACGGTCACGCAGGAGATGTTGAAGGAGACCGGGACCACAACAGAGGATACTGAGAACTTTGTTGACCATCCTCGCAAGATAAAGGGTGTAAAGGTTGCAATATTCTTCAGGGAGGACAGCAAAGATTTCTGCAAAGTGAGCTTAAGGTCAAAAAGTGATATTAATGTCCAGAAGATAGCTGCAAGGTTCGGAGGCGGCGGTCATGCGCCTGCTGCCGGATGCGGTATCAATGCACCTCTTAATGAGGTGAAGGATAAGATCCTTGATGCGGTAAGAGAAGCGTTAAAGTAGTAGTTAGAAATTATTGATCTAAACTTCCCCTTTCTTTATTTATGAACCTTGTAATCTCCCTTAAAAAACCCAAAGACATTACTTCACAGGATGCCGTCACCAGAGTTAAAAGGGTATTGAAGGTCAAAAAGGCCGGGCATTGCGGTACCCTTGACCCTATGGCAACCGGGCTTATGCTCATCTGCATTAATAAGGCCACCAGACTTGCAACATACCTTACCGGTTTTGACAAAGAGTATACAGCCGTAATGAAGCTAGGTGAGGCAACAGATACTCAGGATGCTTATGGCGAGGTGACTGAAAGAGTTGACAGCGTGGATCTGAGTGAAGCAGATATTGAAGCAGCAGTTTCTTTTTTTTCGGGTGAGATATCCCAGCTTCCCCCTATGCATTCGGCGCTTAAACATAAAGGTAAACCTCTCTATAAATACGCACGTAAAGGGATTAACATTGAACGTAAGCCTCGGACTGTAACAATTAAGAATATTGATATCCTTGAGTTCAATCTGCCGTTCGTTAAATTCAGGGCCGCCTGCTCAAAGGGCACATATATAAGGACCCTATGTGATGATATCGGCAGGAAGCTTGATGTCGGCGCACATATGACAGAGCTTGAGCGTACTGCAATTGGAGATTTTACAATTGACGGCGCACTGGACTTTGATGAGCTCGGGTCTATTGACTTTAGCAGCTATGAAGGGAAAGGCGTATACAGTATGGATAATGCTCTTTCATGGATGCCGGAGCTTGTGATAGATGAGAGTATGATAAGTCCTGTTACACACGGAAACCCTGTTATGGAAAAAGATATTATGGATCTATCTGATGATATGAAGACCGCTCCGGGGATAAGAGTAAAGTCACCTTCAGGAGAGCTGCTCTCAATTGGAAGGTATCATGAGGGGCGGAATATGATAAAGATGGATATAGTATTTGCCGGATAGACGGTAATGAATGAACTCATACTCAAGATCAAAGTCGAGCCCCGCTCCTCACGCTCCTTCATTGTTGGTATGTATGGCGATTCCCTTAAGGTGAAGCTGACATCAGCACCTGTTGATGGAAAGGCGAACAAGGAGCTTATCGCACTGCTTGCAAAGGAGCTCAGTATTAAGAAGAAGGATGTAGAGATACTTTCAGGCGAGACCTCAAAGAACAAGGTTGTGAAAATATTTGGTGTGAAAAGTCTGGAGAATATTCTGAAAAGTAAATAATACTTGTCTGTTTCTGATTTAGAACATGTCTTGCTGTATTACACTTGAACCCTTGACTCCTCGAATCCTCGAACCCTTTTCTGTTTTCCTTTATAATGTATGATGCTGCGGAATATGCCGGTCATACTTATGGGGATGAACTCCCTGCTGCTGCAGGTCGTATGCCTGCGCCAGATCCTCTCGACATTCTCTGGAAATGAACTGATAATCGGCATCACGCTTGCTGCCTGGCTCTTACTTGTTAGTCTTGGCAGCTATATAGGCTCTAAGATAGACCTTGAGAATGCTTTCGGTATATCTTTTGTAGATGTAGCTGTACTGGCTCAGCCGACGGTGATCTTTATCGAGATCATAAGGCATCTCGTTAATTACAGCCTTGGCGAAGTCCTGCCTCTTCCTTTGACCATAGCCTGGATCATTCTGTCTCTCTCTCTTCTCTGTGTAACACTTGGCCTGCAGTTTCCGCTTGCAGTCAAATATCTTCATGAGAAGACCTCAGAGGTCTACAGCTTTGAGGCTGCAGGGGCATTTGCAGGAGGTTTGATCTTTGCGTTTATGCTTGCCGGAAATTTCAACTCATATCAGCTTGCCTTTACCGCATCAACCTCAAGCATCCTTGTTGCTGTATATATGCTAAGAAAGGCGGTGCTGATGCCACTGGTTATATTGCCGCTGCTCATTTATTTTGGCGGGCAGGAGGTTCTGGACTCCTTCAAATACAAAGGTTTTGAATTTGTCAGCAGAAGCGAGTCAAGATACGGTGAAGTCGAAGTCTTTAAGATGGGGGACCAGTATAATCTCTACTCTTCAGATAAACTTCTCTTCTCATATCCGGATGTTCAGACAGAAGAGCTCACAGCACATATCCCGATGTCTATGCAGGATTCTGCTGATGATATCCTTCTTGTCGGCGGCTCTCCGGCAGTTGTAAGAGAACTGCTGAAGTATCCTGTGAAGAGCGTCGATTTTGTTGAGATAGACCCTGTTCTTATTGATGTTGCAAAAGGTCTTTTGACTGATGAGGACCGTTCTCTTCTTGAGGATAGAAGGGTCAGGGTGATCCATACTGATGCAAGAAGATTTATTAAAGGGTCGGAGCCGGACAGATATGACCTTATAATTCTGAATATACCCGAGCCTGCCACAGCAAATCTCAACAGATTTTATACGGTTGAGTTCTTCAGGGAGGCAGAGGCGATACTGAAGAATGACGGCATACTTCATCTTAGTCTACCGGCATCATTCGGCTATATAAGTAAAAAGATGCAGATGGCAAACGGCTCTGTCTTTAATTCAGTAAAAGAGGTCTTTTCCCATGTGGAGGTATCATCCGAGGAGTATGGAATAATTGCAGCATCCAGGAGCCCTCTTAAGATTGATGCAGGGTCGCTGATATCAAGGTTCATGAAGAAGGGAGTAGATACAGAGCATTTTGAAGATTATATACTTACGGACGCATTTAAACCGCTTCAGGTGGAGATGGTTAAAGAGAGGCTTGGAAAGGTAGATGAGCTGAACACTGACCGCAGGCCTATCTCATATCTCTATAATCTTATGCTCTGGTCAGATATGCACAGGGGTAAATGGCTGAACCTGCTTCTCGGCCTTACAGGAAAGGGTATGATGATCATCTCCGTGCTCTTTCTTGTCCTGCTGTCAGCGGTCTTTCATGTAAAGAGGGAGCCTGTTTATAATGCTGTCTTTACAACCGGCTATTTTACTATGGCTCTTTTTCTGATAGTAATACTCACTTATCAGTCTCACTTCGGATATGTCTATGAGAGGATGGGACTTATGTCAGGAACATTCATGCTTGGCGGGGCTGTCGGTGCGTATCTTCTGAGGGCTTCGGCAAGGCCGGAGAAATGGCTCAGAGTGTTTGATATCCTGGCATTGGCACTCATACTCGTGACATATGTATTGATGTCAGATGAGGCTGTCTTTTATGTAATTGTACTTGCAGCAGGTTTTGTAGGAGGAGGGCAGTTTGCAGCTGCTTCGCGAACGATCCGTAAAGAGAAGGGTGTATATATTGCCGGAAGGCTTTATGCGGTTGACCTCTGCGGAGCATGCATCGGGTCACTCTTTACCGCTATCTTCATGGTTCCGCTTGTAGGTATACAGAAGACGCTTCTCTTTCTGGCAGTCATGAAGGCTTTATCACTTACTTACCTGCTGGTATATAAAAAGGTATGAATAAACTCAGGATAACATTATTTATAATTACGGTCGTATCGATAATTGCCGGCTTCATACTCTCGAAAGAGACGAGGGTTGACGAGAAAAGATTTCTGGGTGATGTTGCCCCTGATGTCATATTCTCTGCAAAAGCAGGCACGCCTCCACACTACAGTTCAGACAGATCCATCACCGCTTTCAACTCATATGATGCTGCCCCGTCAGTCAACGGGTATGCAGGCCCCATAAAGGTGCTCCTTGCCATAAATAGTAAAGGGGATATCACAGGCATAAAGGTTCTTGAGCACAAGGAGACTGAAAACTATGTCCACTACCTGATGAGCTCTGACTATCTGGGCCGCTTTGTTGGCAAAAATGTAAATGACCCGTTTGAACCTGACAATGATATAGATGCTTTAAGCCGTGCAACCGTCAGTGTAGATGCGCTGGCTGATACGGTCAGGAGATCATCACGAATGGTAGCCGCAAAGGTCTATGGGCTTGAGGTGAAGGGCATTGAGAGAAAAAAGGGCACAGGTGCTGGCTGGCTGGTATACCTCTCATTGTTTTTGGCCTCCCTATGCATCTACTACATCACAAGAGGGAAGAGAGGCCTTGTCCGTGCCAGAGATGTTTCCCTTCTGCTCGGCATATTGATTATCGGCATCTACCTTGTCACGCCATTTTCAATACTTCATGTCTTCAGTCTTATTCTGGGGAGGGTGTCTTCATCCTACCTCTGGTATGCGGTTGTCATAAGCACGTTTCTTTCAGTGATTATTGCCGGCAGGTTCTACTGCGGGTGGCTCTGCCCCTTCGGTGCGCTTGCCGAGTTTCTAGGGAAGATACCAATGAAGAAGTGGGAGGTAAGTAATGATACTGATGACAGGTGGCGGAATCTGAAGTATATCCTACTTGCTATCGCAGCTGCCGTTGTCTTTGTAAGCAGGAAAACTGAGTACGGCAACTTTGAGACATATGTAACCCTCTTTTCATTACATGGTGATTATCTTGCATGGATGCTGGTTGCTTTGATGTTAATAATTAACGTGAAGGTTGAGAGGTTCTGGTGCAGGTATCTCTGCCCTGTTGCAGCTCTGACAGGCCTCTTCTGCAGAGCAGATAATAAGTATATAAGTAATCAGGACTGCCCAATGGGCAACAGGCCAAAGCCCCTTATCTCTGAATGCATAAGATGTAATAAGTGTTATGTGAAGGCAGGAGAAGCTGAAGGATGAAAGACGAGAGAAAGTTCAGGGCATTTATAATTGCGGCTACGATACTCGTAGTTGTTATCCTCGCGTATAACGTTACGCAGGAGTTCTTCAGGACCGAGATAGGCGGGTATCTGCAGAGGAAGCTGTATTATGAAGAGGTGATATCAACCAAGGGCCTCCCGATGCATCCGGCTGAATACTGGAAGAAGATGGAGGAATAAAGCAGGGTTCAAGGGGTCAAGGATTCGAGGGGCCGAGGGAAGAAGAAAGAAAGCCTCTTTTTGTGTCCTTTCTTATAAAAATATTAAATTACAATGAGTTACATAGCGTATAAAAAACTATCACTTGAACCCTCAAATCCTGGAATCCTTGAACCCTTTAGTCTCTTTTGGTGCTAAAATATTAATATGGGAAAGAGGATAAAATGCGAGCTCTGCCCCACAGAGTGCGAACTAGGCAATTATGAAGTAGGCGGCTGCAGGGTACGCATAAATAAGGATGGAGAGCTCTACAGTCTTGTCTATGGCAACCCCTGTTCAGTTGCTGTAGACCCGATCGAGAAGAAGCCATTCTATCATGTCCTTCCCGCATCAGACGCCTTCTCTGTTGCAACCGTCGGCTGTGTGCTTAGCTGTAAGTTCTGCCAGAACTGGCAGATATCTCAGGGCAGTCCTGAGGATTCTGACAACAAGGACCTGCCGCCAGACGAGCTTGTCAGAAAAGCGCTTGCCTACAACTGTAAGAGCGTTGCATATACTTACACAGAGCCTGCGGTCTTTTATGAGTACATGTATGACACATCTCAGATAGCAAGGAACTATGGCATACTCAATACGATGCACAGCTGCGGTTATATAAATGAGAAGCCTTTAAGGGAACTGTCAAAATATTTGGATGCAGCATGTATTGACCTTAAGGCTTTTACAGAGGATTTCTATGCAAAGCTCTGCGGCGGCAGGCTGCAGCCTGTGCTTGATGCACTTGTTGTGTTGAAGGAGGAGGGAGTTTGGACAGAGATTGTCAACCTTGTAATACCTACGCATAATGATGATCCAAAACAAATAGATGCGATGTGCAGGTGGATAGCGAATAACCTCGGGGAGGATACTCCTATACATTTCTCCCGTTTCTTCCCTCATTACAAATTAAAGAATCTTCCGCCTACTCCGTTTGAGACTCTAAAGATAGCATGGGAAACGGCTCGCAATGCAGGGCTTAAGTATGTCTACATCGGCAACATGAGGACCAATGCTGAGAACACATTCTGCCCTGTCTGTAAAAAGATTATAATAAAGAGGGTCGGCTACAAGGTGCAGAAGGTAAATGTCACAGACGGTAAGTGTGACTTCTGCGACGCAGAGATAGCCGGCATATGGGAGACCTGATATGAACAGGAGAGTCTTTTTGAAGTTCATTGCGCTTGGAGGGGTGTTAAGCGCCCTCACAAAGAAGCTTAAGCTCAACAGCACAAAGAAGAAGGCGATGTTCTGGAGGAAGGTGAATTGATCAAAAGGTTCTTTGCACTTCTTGCAGCTCTGCTCATACTCTATCCAATCGCTTCTTTGGCAGATATAAAACAGCCTGCTGTTGCCGGTTCTTTTTATCCGGCTGATAAGGCTCTTCTTACAAAGACCGTAGACAGCCTCCTTGCAGGTGTTAATGATAAAAGAGGTGAGGGCAGGCTTGTCGCGCTGATAGCGCCCCATGCAGGATACCGATACTCAGGAGGTATTGCCGCATATACATATGACCACCTGAAGGAGCGGGACATAAAGACGGTCATACTTATCGGTCCCAGCCACAGAGAGCCATTCAGGGGAGTATCGGTCTATACGGGTGAGGGGATGATGACCCCGCTTGGGGTAATGAAGGTTGATACTAAACTTGCAGCTTCTCTTATCAACAAAGAGTCTGAAGTGAACTACATCCCAAAGGCATTTTCAAAAGAGCATTCTCTTGAAGTTCAGCTTCCGTTTCTTCAGCGGATCAACAAAGATATTAAGGTCGTGCCGATACTTATAGGCACTCCCACCCGGGGATCATTTCAATATCTGACAAAGAGGCTGACTGAGATATTGAGCAGGGATGAGAGCATCATAATGATAGCTAGCACAGATTTTTCGCACTACCATGATTACAACACCGCAGTCAGCATGGACCTTAAGACGATAGATGCTATCGAGAGAATATCCATAAGTGATGCAGAGAGGCTTCTGACAAGCGGTCAGGGCGAAATGTGCGGCGGTTATCCCGTCCTTTATACAATGCAGGTTGCCCGGAACCTCGGCGCAACAAACGCCGTACTTTATAAGTATGCCAACTCAGGTGACGTGACTGATAACAAAGACCGTGTCGTAGGCTATGCCGCAATGGGTTTTTATAAGACATTTCTTTCTGAGAAGGAGAAGAAGACCCTGCTTGAGCTTGCTGAGGCTACGGTCAGCAGTTATGTGAGTCAGGGTAGAAGGCCGCCTGCAGTGACAGATATCAAGAGGCTCAAGAGCAGCGGGGCCACTTTTGTGACGGTAAGGAAACATGGAAGGCTTCGAGGGTGCATAGGCAACATAATGCCGACCATGCCCCTTTATGATTCCGTCATCAGCAATGCTGTAAGCGCTGTATCAAAGGACCGCAGGTTCAAACCAGTGACAAAGGATGAGCTTGATGAACTTGAGGTTGAGGTGACAGTTCTCTCGCCTCTTGAGCTCGTGAAGGATGTGAATGCGATAGAGATAGGTAAGCACGGCCTGCGCATAGTGAAGGACGGCAGGAGCGGTATACTCCTTCCGCAGGTGCCACTTGAGTTCGGATGGGACAGACTTACATTCCTTAAACAGGTATCAAAAAAGGCCGGCCTCCCGCCTGAGGCGTGGAAGGATGCTGAGCTTTACTGGTTTACCGCAGAGGTTTTTCCGTAAATAACATCCCCTTTATAGACCATGCAAATTCATATAATCAAGGATGCGTTGGCAATGATGCTTATCCTCTTTGTTTAATCTTTTAAATGTGTTGATGTACATATTATCTGATGGTTTATCCATTGCTTCATTAAAGTGCATTTCACCGGCAGACTGCTCCAGAGCTGATGCTACCTCAAAGGCTGCTTTCCGGGATGGAGGCGCTTCATTATACTCTTTTATAAGGGTCTTTATATTTGTATTCACTTTAAGTAGTTCCTGTAATGAAGGCGCGAGGATCTCTGTCGGAAATTCATCGCAGGTCAAAAGCAGGTCCCGGCCTGTTTTGATAAGTAATGCATGATTTTTTTCTTCCTCGATCAGCTTGTTCCAGAAAAATGAATCCTCAGGGAAAGATAAAGAGAATATCTCATAGAGTGCGGCAAGGTTAAGTTCAAGCTTTATGGATTCATCCACTATTTTTTCAAGTTTGCCATTCATGATCTATCTATTCTGTTCTTCCTCCCTTGAAAAATATGAGCCATGTTACATAACTTGCAAGCATAATGATAAAGAGGAACCTGCCTGTGACATTTGCAAATGCCACTTCGTCATTGACTATGGCCATAACATTAAAGACGATAAGAAATGCTGTTCCTATAATAAGGCCGCTGCACATGAGTCCGGCAAGCATTTTTGAGTTGCTGTCGTTGTGACGTTTATAAAAGTAAACGTACAGGGCTGCAAAGATGGCTACAGATGTTAAGCCTATGAAGGTTTCCATAACTAATTATGACTGCCGGCTCCGGTCATCATTCTATATGTTATATCAGCAACAGGTGCCTTGTCATCTGTAAGCACTGCTGCATCACCTTTTATGCCAAGGGCCAGTATCCGTCTTGAGGCTGACTTCATGATCTCTTCCATTTCAGGCGCCCCTTTATAAGAGCTGAGGCGGTTCTTTATATCATAAAGGCTTGTATCCTCTTTTGTAGCATAAAGAAGATGGTTCATGGACATCTCTATCTTGTATATGGAAGGGAATACACTGCTCATGGTCTTGCCGACAGTATCTACGAGAAGGGTCCTGTTCCCATTATTGTATGGTGAGAGGACATTTATGACCATAACCCCCTCAGGTTTCAGATGGTCATGGACTGACCTGAAGAACTCTTCTGTCAGCACATAGAAGGGTGCATATACACCGCCATGAAATACATCTAGCTCAATTACATCATACGACTTGTCAGAATTATGAAGAAAGGGCCTTGCATCCTCAGCATAGATATGCAGCCTGGCACTCTCTTTTAGTCCGAAAAACTCTTTGCCAACCTCTACAACAAGGGGGTCGATCTCAACGGCATCAACATCAGCATTAAAATACTTAAGAAATTGAAGAGCGCTTGTCCCCCCGCCCATTCCTAGTATAAGGATATCTTCAGCATCTGTAAGCGCTGGAGCAACATTCAGGTAATCATAGTATCCGCTGACCAGCTCTGAATCAGGATTGAATACAGAGTGGAACCACTTATTGCTGTTAAGCATCAATGTAAGGTTTCCGTTCTCCATCTTTTTTACCTGCACAAGGTTGTACGGTGACTCTTTCTTATAGATTATGCCTGATTCGGTAGTGTTCGGGAGAAGGTTAAAGACAAATACCATAAGGATCAGAAGGGCATACCTCTTCCTTCTTACCCCAAGTCCGTATACAGCAATTATGAGCAGAACGATTGAACATAGATACATAGTCCAGTGAGAACCCAACTTGGGGATAAGGACAAATGTAGCACCGAAGGTTCCCACAATGCTTCCTATCGTGCCTATCGCTGTTATATCGCCTGCAATGCTTCCAACAGCGGTTCGGTCTTTAGTCATGAGTCTTATTATGAATGGAGGTATTGTGCCGAGTAGTATCATAGCTGGAGCAAAGAGTATGAAAGTAGATATGATCGAACCATAGATAACACCGAATTTTGAGCATGACTCAATTATATTATTGTAAAAAAAGGAGATCAGTATGATGTGTATGTCGGCAAAGAAAATCAACTTGTAGAGAATCGTTCTGTCGGGTCTTCTGTCGGCCAGGTGTCCTCCGAAGTAATAGCCTGCTGACAATGCGAGCAAAACTATACCTATCAGGCTTCCGGAGACATATACCGAAAAGCCGAAAAAAGGGGCAAGTATTCTGAAGCCGAGTATCTCCAGAACCATTATTACAGCCCCGCTGAAGAATGTAACTATCTTGAGGTCAGTGTAGTGGTTTTTCATTAAAAGAATTGTACAGCCGGGAAAGTCTCTTATTTTAACATTCAGTCCTGGACAAAGACAAATACTGAAGAGAAATGCGTCACAGATCATATAAAGAGACTAGTGACACAAAGCTTTAAGTATGCATATGGAATGAAAGGTTTTGCCTTCAGCTCTTTTTAGTTGCAATGAGCCAGATGGCATGTACCATACCGGGAACAGCAAAACAGAGCGTAAGGACTATGTTGATCCAGAAGTGCATCCCGAGCCCTACCTGAAGAAAAGCTGCTACCGGGGGGAGGAAGATTGCAAGAACGATCTTTAAAATTGTCATCTTCAGTCTCCTTGAATATATTTGATGCTCTAAAGAGAGCAAATAATAATGAGGGGACAGCTCGAATCGAACTGTCCCCTCATTTCAATGCACCAGCTATATATTATTCAGAAATGATCAGTATCTCTGTCCTTCTGTTCTCCGCTCTTCCGTATTCCGTATCATTAGAAGCGATGGGGTCAACTTCACCGTAGCCGGTTACCCTTGTTATTCTGCTTTCATCAATTCCGCCTTTCTCAACAAGGTAATCTTTGACCGCGATGGCACGACTGAATGAAAGCGCATAGTTGTATGCATCACTGGCCCTGCTGTCGGTGTGGCCTTCAATGATAAGTCTCGATTCAGGATACTTATTTATAAATATTATGGCCCTGTCGATCTTGGCGCTCTCGCTCATCTTGATAGTTGCGTCATCAGTATCATAGTTGATATGAAGTGTCAGCTTTTCAACCATCTTAGGGGCTGGTGCAGGTACAGGTTCAGGAGTAGGTGGGGCAGGTGGGGCTACAAACGGGCAGAGTGCATTCACTTTGGCGATAGCGTCAGCGGCCAATGCAATAGCTTCATCATCCCTGCACTCGTCATATACATTAAAGAAATGGTTAATAGCCTCTTCAGCAGCTGCGTACTCTTTTGGGCAGATCTTATCTTTTCCATCTTCATGTGCTTCAATCAAAGTTCTATTAGCCTCCTGAAGGTCATAAGGCACGAGGTAGTAACTGGACTTTTCCTCTGTCTCTATATCCATACTGGTACACCCGGCTATGAATGAAAGAGTTAATAATACTAAGATTGAGAAGATGAATCTCGATGCGTTGCGTTTCATGTCTGCCCCCTTGATTTTAAAATGTTTTTTATATCCTGGTTTATTGAAGTTATTATGGTTTCTGTCATATGGCGATATTAGATAATAATATATAATGTCATTATAATCCAACTTTTACAGATAATCCAGTAAATAATTGTTTTTTTGATCTGGTAGCTGAAATATGTTTTATCAATATAATTTACGTTAAAATATCATGAATGACAACTGAAAACAAGAGTATGAAGATATTTTTCTCCGGTATTGCCGGAAGCGGTGTTTCGGCAATCGCCAGGTTCATGGCGGATAAGGGGCATGAAATTTCAGGTTCTGACAGGGCGTTTGATGACAGTCCTGCCCACCCGCTCAAAGAAGCCTTTGAGTTATCAGGGGTATCTCTGTTTCGCCAGGACGGCAGCGGCATTGATGAGACTCTTGATCTTGCGGTCTTCAGCACTGCTGTTGAGGATGGACACCCTGAGCTGGAGAAGGCTGAAAAGCTGGGAGTCCGCATATTGAAGCGCCCTGATTTTCTTTCAGGAATTGCTTCATCATATGAAACCATCGCAGTGTCAGGTACAAGCGGTAAGTCGACTACATCAGGGATGCTTGCATTTGTTATGGAGAGGCTTGGACTCAGCCCCAATTTTATTGGAGGCGGCAGGGTTCGGCAGTTCAGGAGCAGTACTAATCCCGGCAACTCCATGGCCGGAAACTCAAACACCCTTGTCATAGAGGCATGTGAGTCTGACGGTACGATCGTTAACTATAAGCCAAAGCATTCCATTATTCTTAACCTTGCGCTTGACCATCACTCCATTGATGAGACAGCCTCAATGTTCAGTAAACTCGTAATGAACACATCAGGCAAAGTTGTGATCAACGCAGATGACAGCAACCTTGCACGGATATCATCAGCGGGCCTCATATACTGTTCAGTTGATAAACCATCTGACTACCGGGCTGAGGATGTTGAGTATAAGTCTTTAAGCACTGAGTTCTCATTGAGAGGTGTAAGATTCCGGCTCTCTATCCCGGGCAAGTACAATCTCTACAATGCTGTTGCCTGTATTGCGCTTCTTTCAGAGATGGGGGTGGCCCCTGACAGCATCGCTTCAGTTCTTCCGGAATTCAGGGGAATAGAGCGGCGGTTTGATATACACCTTGATGACGGCAAAAAGATAGTAATTGACGATTATGCGCATAACCCTCACAAGATAGCCAGTATGATGGATGCTCTCAGCAGGGTAAGTGATAATGTATGCTATATTTTTCAGCCGCATGGTTTCGGCCCGACAAGGCTTATGAAGGATGAGTATATAAAGACCTTTCAGGAGAATCTGCGTGAAACTGACCGTCTGATACTGCTTCCCATTTACTACACAGGCGGGGCTGCAGTACAGGACATATCAAGCAATGACCTTGCAGAAGGTATCATTGGCTTGGGAGGAAAGGCCGAGGCTGTAAGGGGCAGGGAGGATCTTATCGCAGGACTCGGAAACTTCAGCGTATATGTGCTGTTCGGCGCACGTGATGAAACGCTGTCAGGACTTGCCGGGCAGATAGCAGAGGCTGTTAAAGATATCAGCCCCTAGAATATAAGACTGGTGTATTCAGGCATGTTAATCGTCACCCTCTTGTGTACCCCGTGACTGTGCTTTTTGAGATCGCTGTAATTGAATGCCGCATCATGACTGCACCCGGTGCATGTTTCAACCTGCTGGATCATCATCATGCTGCTGTATTTTTCAATAGTTTCTGCGTTCTGCTCTGAGCTTAGAACTATCGCCTTGGGGCTTATGTAAACCTTCCCGCAGTTAAAGCATATACTGATGAAATTATCTCTTGTAGCCTCCTGGCAGCCTTCACATACATAGACCTTTTCGCCTTGCGGGCCCATGATATGTTTAGAGGTATACTCATGTTTGCATATGGCACATCGGTGAATTTTATTCTCAAATTCCAACATAGCAACCTCCCTTTATTCTTATTTATCTGTAACTCTATGCATTCCCTGTCATCCTACGGTCGTTCATGTATTCGGCAATTCCCTGCGGGTCACATTCCATACATATATCAAGCCCCTGAATAAGCTGCATATCCTCACACTTCAGATAGGCACTTCTCAATTCGGGGATACTAAGCCTGCTGATCACAAACTTTTTTGGCCTTAGATATACCTTGCCGCAGTTCATGCATATAAAAATGAAGTTGTATTTTGCTGCTTCGATGCAGTCCTCACAGACGAAGATCTTGATGCCGGGTTTAGCCTCAACATAGTTGGTGGTGTGTTCATGCTTGCAGATATTGCAGCGGTCTATTTTGTTTTCGTGGGCTAACATTTCGACCTCCTCTTTTAGCAATCAACCGTTATTGGCTATTTACCTTTCTATAAGCATATTCTATGCCTTAGTTGTGGATATTCTGTGAAAAAATACTCCTGGAATTTCAGTACAAGTAATGGCGACAATATGATTAAGTTTTTAAATCAAGATGTTATGCAGGGTAGGGAGATATGGGGTCATGCTGCTTTGGCAGATGTTAAAAGCCGGTTTAAACTGTTAATTAAGTAAGAACCTTTATAATCTGTAATTGAGGATAAGACACAGATTGTGCGCAAGATAACTCAGGTGTTTAATAATTTTACATGTAAAAACAGGGGATTACAAAAAGGGGAATCTTAATCTTCTGTTTCATGCAGCCATTTTTTAAGTTTACTAGTCTCTTCATCTGTAAGCGAGACAGCTTCCGGCTCTCTTTTACGGGTCATCATTTCAAGAACCTTATTGAATTGTTCCCTCATGTCGCCTAAATTCTCAGTAAACCCCTGAACCATGGCTTCTGAATTTACAAGAGCATTCTTAATATTTGTTATCGCCTCCTCTTCATTGCCGAGCTGGGCATAAGCAGTGCCCCGTGCAAAAAAGGCGTTGCTGTTATGAGGCTTGAGCTCAATGGTGATATCAATGTCTGAGATAGCTTTTTCAAACTCCTCTTTTATAAGAAATGACATCCCCCTGTAATAATATGCACGGCTGTTATTTTTGTTAAGCTCAAGGACTTTTGTGAAGTCCTTGATTGCGCTGTCATATTCCTTCAGCTGAAAATTAGCCACACCCCGGCTCAAGTATGACATCTCCGGCATCTCACCTGTCTCTATTATCTTTGTGAAGGCCTCAACGCTGCTTTCGTAATCCTTCTGTAAAAACGAACGCTGAGCCTCTACCAGTAATTCATTGATATCCACAATATTCTCCAAAATGTATCAGTTTTAATTATACGGTCAAAGTAAAAGCCGCAACCAGAAGGCTGCGGCTTCATTGTATCTCAATATGAATGATTAACTTATTTATCGACCTTGTTCTCTCTGTACTGATGGTAGATATCCCTTACAGCGGTGTAAGGGTCGATCGCATCCTTCTTTATCTCCTCATAGTCACCGAGTACCAGAGAGACCCTGTTGAGTTTGTCACCAGCCTGAATGGCAAGGCGGTCATACAGCCATGGGTTAACGTAATTTACAGGTTCAAGAAAAGAGTCCCCTAATAATCCCGCTGTGTCCCTGAGGCTTGAAGGCCCGAGGATAGGCCATACTATATAAAAACCCGGCCCGGCATTCAACCATACACCCAACGTCTGTCCAAGGTCCTCTTCCTGCATCTTTAGTCCAAGGTTCTTTCTGGAAAGATCAAACAGCCCTAATACACCTACAGTAGAATTAATACAAAAACGCTTCAGCTCTATACCGACGGAATCGGCCTTGCCCTGCAGTAGGCTGTTTACAAGTCTTACAGGGGTAGAAAGATTATTGAAGAAGTTGCGCACAGATATCCTCGCCATCTCAGGAACTACATTTGAGTATGTTGTTGCAGCAGGTTTTAAGATCCAGAAATAGAGTGTGTCATTAAATTTGAAGAAGAGGCGGTTTAGCGGTTCAATAGGGTCTGCTATCTGGCCTATATCATCCTCGTCATCCATCCACTCTTCATCATCCATCCATTCTTCATCATCTGAAGTATCACCGGCAGCTTCGGCAAGAAGAATTACGCTGTTTTTCTGAGGACTGCCGGCTTCAGAAAGCAGAGAGTTTACTGCTGTATCATCGGCATATGATGTGCCTGAGTAAATGCTGAATAAGAATAGTAAAAGAAATAACATCCTGGTGATAATCTTCATATTGAACCCTCCATTTAATCGTTTATGCTACATCAAAATATAATTAATTATCAAGAAAGGGGTCTATTCTATAAATGCAGAGAGGGTTTCCGGTTGAGGATGGTCTAGTCCGGGTACTTGCTGGATATGCTGCGTATCACATCAAGGCAGGAAAATAGAGCTTTGACCATATCAGGGTCAAACTGCGTGCCTGAATCAGCCTTAAGTGTATCAAGTACTTTGGACTCAGGCCATGATTCTTTGTACACCCTCGGAGAGCTGAGCGCGTCAAAAACATCAGCTATTGCGACAACCCTTCCAAATGTATGTATCTCTTCACCTTTTTTACCCCTGGCGGTTCCATCTTCCTTCTCCATGCCTTCCAGGGGCTTACCGCTCATGGGGTCGACATGCCCCGGATATCCGTTGCCGTCCCAGCGCTCATGATGGCTTAATGCTATGACAGATGCCGCCTCATCGATATCAGAATATATCTCTGAGAAGAGCTGTGCTCCAAAAACAGTATGCCCCTTCATAATATTGAACTCCTCTGCAGTGAGCTTTGCAGGTTTTTTAAGTATGGAGTCAGATATTGCAACTTTGCCTATATCATGAAGCATAGCACCCATCCTGAGCGTATCCTTGTTCTTCTCTATCTCTTCCTGAGAAAGGCCTTTCAATTTAGCCCATGCCTCATATATCTCGACCGAGTAGGAAGCAACACGGTTCACATGGGGCCCTGTCTCTTTTGGGTCCCTCATTTCAGCCATCTTTATAACCCTGAGTATTATGGCCCTTGTAAGCTTGGCACGCTCAATGGCGGATGTTGCGATATTGGCAAAGTTCTTCAGCAACGGCTCGTCCTCTCTGGAAAAGTCTGTGATGTTGCTGTTCTCATCCTTGGCGTTTATAAGCTGCAGCACACCCACTACATTTCCATGTGATGATACAAGAGGAATAGTCTGCATTGATCTTGTACGATAGTCGGTCAGCTTGTCATACTCATCATCAAAAGAGTAAGGGACATCATCAGGGAGGCTGTAGACATCTTTTATATTTAGAAGCTCACCTGTATTTGCCACATATCCGGCTATCGAGTCGTTATTTATAGGTATCGAGAAGGTAGAGTAGATAAGCTTTCTGCCGGGCTCGAGCTTTTCCTGAAGAAGCTCATTCTGGGCATTCAGAAAAGTCAGTTTGCCATTCTCCTTTATATAGATAGAGCCGGCTTCTGCATCCACTATCTGTCTTGATACGGCAAGAACTCTGTCAAGAAGAATATCAAGATCCTTTATGTGTGAGATATCTACACCAAGGTCTATAAGGTTAATGAGTTTTTCAAGCCTGTTGCGCTCTATGGCAGCGGTTGCGATATTGGCAAAATTCATTATTAAGGGCTCATAATCTTCTGAGAAGGCTATGATTTTATCTTCATTGTCCTTTGCATTTATAAGCTGAAGGATACCGATAATGTTTCCCTTTGCGGTCTTAAGAGGCATGGTAAGCATTGACCTGGTCTGATAATCTGTAAGTTCGTCATATGCGCTGTTAAAGGAGTAGGGGGCATCGTCAGGAATAATGTAGACATCAGGTATATTAAGAAGTTCTCCTGTTTCAGCAACATAACCCGCTATAGAATAATTATCTACCTGGACGGAACAGCTGGTGTAGAGGAATGCCTTGTCAGAATCAGGGTTCTTCTGCAGAACATCATTCTGAGTATTATGGAAAGTAAGCCTGCTGCCTTCTTTGAGGTAAAGAGAACCAGCCTCTGCATTTACTATTTGTCTGGATACGGAAAGGACCTTATCAAGCTGGATATCAAGATCTACGATCTGGGATATCTCTACCCCCATATCGATAAGGCCTATCAGTCTTTCATCACTGTTCAACTTTGTCATCAGGACTCCCGGGATTCGTTATTATAACGAAAAGATATCTTTTTCGGAACAGTAAATCGCTTTCGGCCTGTCGGTGGGGGTTGTTTCATTAAGAGGTCTTCCTTAGTCTTTTAGGAAGTTATTAGCTATTGTCATTTTTCCCCGTATCCGCCCCCGCCGGGGGTCTCGATAATTATTGACTCATCCTTATTAAGCTTAAGCACCGAGCGGTGTCCTATCTCAATAATGTTGCCGTCCTTATCCTTATGTCTGTTTATCCCTTCACCTCCGGGTTTGCCGCCTTCAAGACCATAGGGAGCTTTAACCCTTCTTTCTGACAGTATGGAGACCGTTGCAGGTTTGAGAAACCTTATCTCTCTTGTTACCCCCTCACCGCCTCTATACTTACCCGTACCGCCAGAACCACTGCGGAGGGTGAATCGTTCAAGTCTTATACCCGGATGCCTGTGCTCGAGTATTTCAGGGTCTGTCATCCTTGTATTTGTCATATGAACCTGCACGCCTGAGGCGCCATTGCATCCTTCAGCCGCACCTGAGCCTCCAGCTATTGTTTCGTAATACGGCACCTCTCCCTCAACTTCAAAGAGCAGGTTATTCATTGTTCCCTGTGAAGCGGCAGCTATACCGAGGGCGCCGAGGAGGACATCCACGATCCTCTGTGATGTTTCAACATTGCCTGACGAAACAGGGGCTGGATAGGAGGGGTTCAGAAGAGAGTCATCAGGCACGATGATGTCGACAGGTTTGAGGCAGCCGCTGTTAAGCGGGATATCACTATTAATAAGCAGCCTCAATACATACATAACAGCTGAGCGTGTGACAGAGAGCGGGGCGTTCAGGTTGTCGTCAGTATGCTGACTCCCGGTACCGCTGAAGTCGATCACCGCACGCAGTGTCTCAGGCGGGCCATCACCGCTCTTAATGCTTAGTTTTACTTTAAGGGGCGATCCGTCATCCATATGGTCCTCAAACGATGAAGAGAACTTCTCTTTCCTGTCAATAATATTAAACAGGGCGTTTTTAACAGAGTATTCCGCATTATCCTGAATGTGCCCCATATACCCTGATACGGTCTCGATCCCGTATCTCTTTATGATGCCGTTTAATTCATTCATGCCTTTATGACATGCCGCTATCTGGGCCTTCAGGTCTGATATGCGCTCGGGTATATTTCTTACGGGATATTTATGTCCTGAAAAGAGT